>WBZX01000333.1_pt1 | contig 44781 bp, 35 predicted proteins | sample 5204211 | NCBI WGS metagenome assembly WBZX01 (sample SAMN12344362, study PRJNA552823) | activated sludge metagenome | biome: Activated sludge suspended growth; feature: Nitrification reactor; material: Wastewater; isolation source: activated sludge from nitrification reactor of wastewater...
CGAGCTGCGCAGCACGCTGTGCAAAGACGCAGAGATCGTGATCGGCATGGTCGCTCGTCTGTCGCCGGAAAAAGGTCACGCGCACTTTCTGTCGGCGATGTCGTCGCTCAAAAAGCAGGGTCTGCCGGTGCGCGGGCTGCTATTTGGCGAAGGACCGCTCGCCGACGAGCTACAAGCGCGAATCGATCAAGAACAGCTGAACGTCACGCTCGCTGGCTATGTCGAACAGGTGGCCGATGCGTATCGCTCGCTCGACGTGCTGGTGTCGTGTTCCCACAACGAAGGGCTGCCGCTGAACCTGATCGAAGCGATGGCGCTCGGCGTGCCGGTGGTGACGATGGCGACGGGCGGATGTCGAGAGATCGTCGAAGAAGGCGTCACTGGGCTGGTCGTGCCGCAAGGCGATCAGGTGGCGCTCAATCGCGCGCTGCTGTCGCTGGTTGGCGATGAAACGCAGCGCCGACAGTTTGGACAAGCCGCACTGCGCGTCGCAGAAAAGCGCTTTTCTCTCGAAGCGTGGGCCCAAGGTGCGGAAAGCGTCTACGCAGCAGTTCAGAGGCAGCCGAGGGACGGATGAGACGAGCGCTCTGTGCCAGTGCGCTTTGGGCCGCTCTGTGCGGAGCATCCAGCGCCGAGGCTGCGCGCTTTGACTTCCTCGGGGAAATTCGCACCAGCACGTTCGTCGGCGTCGCCAACGCAGGACAGTACGGAACCGGCGACGACACCGGCTCCTGCGGCGCAGATCCCGGCTGGGACATCGGCGGAGAAACCAGCGCCACCGTCGCATTCCTTGCCCACAGCAAGCGATTTCGCCATCAGCTCGCGCTCTCGCTCGGCTATTCGGCGCAGCTCTGCACACCGATCTTGCGACGGCCCAGCTTCGGGTTCGACTATCGCGGCGAGCACACGCTCAGCAGTCGCACCCGCATCACCGGACAAGCCCGCGCTGGCATCGATGTCTTCGATCGCACCCTCGATACCCGCAGCGGTCAGGTCGGCCAGGTCGATCCAAACCTACCGTCCAGCAGCCAGTCCGCCTCGGGTCAGTTCTTCATCACCAGCAGCGCCAGCGTCGAGCTTCAGCACTCGTTGAGCGATCGATCTGCGCTGCGGGCCGGGCTGTCGTGGCGAGCGCTGGAGATCCTTGGATCGATCGATAGCCTGCCGATTTTTTCGACGCTGGGACCGATGCAGACGCTGGAAGCTTCGTTTGCGCTGGGCCGAACCTGGAACCGTCATCGCGTCGAAGTTCCGCTTCGTTACCGTCTGAGCGCGCTCTATTCGAGCACGTTTCGTGATGTGCTGTCGCGCAGCGAGGTCAAGCCAGCGCACGATGCCTTCGTCGGTGCTGCCTGGGAATACAAGCTCGATCAGCGCTTCACGATGCGGGCCGAGACCGGGTTTGGCATCGCCGCGCAGCCGCACTTGTGTGTCCGGCTCGATCCGCTGCTTATCGCCGGAGATCGCTGCTCCATCGACGGACGAGTGCATGGCATTCGCGGCAACCTCCACCCGCCGCCGCTCGAGTCTTCGATCGGACAGTTTTCGACGCTGACCGTTGCTGGGGAAGTCAGCCTTGGTTACGTCGGACCGCGACGACGCTTCGATCTGCGCTTGGCACGCGGCTACGAGCCCGATCCCTACGCCGGAGCGCTGACGCTGTGGGATCGGCTCGGCGGTGACTTTCTGTATCGACCGGTGTGGGAGGTGTCGCTGTACGGAGCGCTGCAGCTCATGCACGGTGCGCAGACCAGTCCCGCTCGAGTGAGTCAGCCCGCCGACGGACCGCTTATTCAGGTGGTGTCGCCGCAGAACCGAACGATTTACATGCTGCTGTCGAGCCTGGGCGTCGGGTTCAACTTTTGGGGTCCGATCTCCGCGTTTGCCGAAGGAAACGTCTTTGCGATGGCGATTCGCGGCGAGCAAGTGCCCGAATATCCCGCGCTGCCCAAAGAGTTTCCGACGGAGGTTGCGCGCTTTCCGTTTGATCCGTCGCTGAGCTGGCAAAACTCGACGCGCTTTGTGATGTATGTCGGACTGCGAGCGCAGCTCGATACGCTGAAGCAGTCTCGTCGGGAAATTGAGCTACTGCGCGAGGCCCGCTCGCTTCCGTAACGAGCTACAGCGGCGGCAGGCTGATCTTCCCGAGCACTGCTTTTCGTCGCGCGCCCGTCACACTCGGAAGGTTCGTCGGCTGTCCGTGAAGCGACTGCACCGCGAGCAGCGCAAACGCAACCGCTTCCTTGTTGTCTACGTCGATCCCTTGCGCATCCATCTTGCGCACCGCGACGGGAGACAGCAGCCGTTCCAAGCTCGCCATCAGCGTTCGGTTGTGCGCGCCGCCGCCTGACACGATCAGCTCGTCGAGCGCAAACCCACGCAGGCTGTCAGCGATCGCATGCGCGGTAAACGCCACCGCAGTCGCCAGCAGATCCGCTGGCTCATGGTGCGCATAGCGACGGAGCAGTGCTTCAGCAAACGTAACACCGTAGCGCTCTCTCCCAGTGGACTTCGGCGGCTTGCGACGCAGGTAGTCATCATCAAGCAGCGCCGACAGCACATCGGGAAGCACCTGCCCGCGCGCCGACAGCTCGCCATCGCGATCAAAGTCAAGCTGCCCGTCGGAAACCACCGGAGCCAGCGCATCGATCAGCATGTTGCCTGGCCCGTTGTCGAACGCCACCACCGAGTCCGCGTCATCGAGCAGCACGCTCACGTTGGCAATGCCACCGATGTTCTGTAGCGCACGTCGCCGACCCGGCTGCCGAAACAGCAGATAGTCGCAGTACGGCACCAGCGGCGCGCCCTCTCCACCGAGCGCAACGTCCGCGACCCGAAAGTCCGCGATCGTCACCACCTGCGTACGCGCGGCGATCACCGCTGGCTCTCCGATCTGTAGCGTCGATGGAACTTCTCCCGATCGACACGCCGACGGAGGCTGATGCCAGACCGTCTGACCGTGACTACCGATCAGATCCAGCTCGCGAACATCCAGCGACAGCTCGGCGCAGAAGTCGAGCACGCCCTGGGCGAAGCGCTCTCCCAGTCGAAACGAAGCCTGACACAGCGTACGCGCGTCAAGCTCCGGCTCAAACAGGGAATGGATAAAGGCTTTTTCGGAAGAATCGTAGGGAAAGGTCCGCGAGCGGACTCCATGAATCTGGATGTCGAGCCCATGACCCGAGACATCGACCAGCGCGCAGTCAAGACCGTCGCCGGACGTACCGGACATCAGCCCGATCACCTGCTTACGCTGCTTCGATAGCAGCTTCAGCAGCGACTCACTCATTCGATTCCCCCGTCGAACAATGAACGACTAGTAGTCGTCGTTGCCGTCCCAGCGCCACTTGCCACGCTCACGCTCTTCGGGAGCTGGCCGACCCGCCGCCTTCTTTTCCTTGCCCTTGCGATCGGGCTTGGTGTTGTGACGACGACCACTTTCACGCTGCGGACCAGGATCAAACGCGGGACCACCGAAGGAACGCATCGGCGGACGCGGACCCATCGGACGAGCGGCACCGCCGTCTCCTCCATAGCCGCCACCACCGCCGAAACCGCCACCACCGAAACCGCCACCAGGGCCAGCCCCGGGACCACCAGGCGGACGAGGACGAGGAGCCGGTCGCTCACCAGGAGCCCTCTCTTGGGCTTTTTCGACGAAAACCGGTCGGCCAGCGAGCAGCTTGTTGTTCCACTCGTTGATGGCCGAATCAGCTTCAGCGTCGGTCGCGACCTCTACAAAGGCAAACCCACGCGGACGGTTGGTCTCGCGGTCACGGGCGATGCGCACACTCTGGACCGTTCGGCCCCCTTGCGCAAAAGCATCCCGCAACTCCTGCTCGGTAATAGCGTAGGACAGGTTTCCCACAAACAGCTTGGTGCTCATTTGCTCCTTCTCTTTTTGCCTCGGTGAAGCCCACGTATTGGGCCGTTCTCACTTACGCGGCAATCGCAAAAATTTGCGGACTGCACGCGCATTAAAGGCGCACAAGTAGTTCCACGATATGGGGGATTGAGGGGTATGGCAAGAGCCATCTGGAGGGCGGTGCGCGGAGCGTCTAGCCGGACTTTTTGCGCTGCAGAATGATGCGGGCAAAGGCAGTGGCCGCTTCGTCAGCGATCAGCTTCAGATCGGCAATGAGCGGCTTCAGATCGCGCTTGAGTTCGTCGGCGTAGAGCACACCGATGCCGCGACCTTTGAACATCAGCGGAACCAGCAGCAGCGGACCCGACGAGCTGCCAAGCGCCGTCATCGCAGCCTGATTTTCAGCCGTGTGCGGCAGCGGTCCCAGGTGCGGCTCTTTGGCGGCGACCACCGCCGTAAATGGCGATGGCTCTTCCGTCGAAAGCTGCACCCACTTGAGCATATCGATGACGTGGCTGGGTCCGCGTCCATCCAAGCAAGCAAACTGCCTTTGCTGAATGACAAACAGCGCTGCGTGATCCGCAAGCGGAGCAATGGCATTGAGCAGGATCGCCACCACCTCGTCGCGCTGACCGGCTTGACGGATTTGCTCGATCTGGGCGGTAAAAGCGCCACCGCTTGGTGCTGCGGCTGCCGAGTTGACACCATCGAGGGCACGCGCCAGTGCTTTGAGCGAAGCGGGCTCGAGCTTGGCACCGGCTTGGACCGCAGGCCTCGCGGCAGGAGCCACTTGCGCGGCTGGCTTGGCCGCTGGCGTCGCAACCACTGCGGGCTTCACCGGCTGAGCCACCACCGCTGGCTTGGCCGCAGGAGCAGCTTGAACCGGAGCCGCTGCGGGCTTGACGGGAGCAGGCGCTGGCTGGGCCGCTGGCTTGACCGGGGCCGGTTGGGCTGCTGGAGCCACTGCCGCTGGCTTGACCGGGGCCGGTTGGGCTGCTGGAGCCACTGCCGCTGGCTTGGCCGCAGGCGCCACAGCTGGCGCAACCACCGGGGCCGCTACGGGCTGAGCCACAACCGCTGGCTTGGCCGCAGGCGTCGCAGCGGGCGCAACCACCGGGGCTGCTGCTGGCTTCGCAGCCGGCGCGGGCGCCGCAGCAACCGGCTGAGCCACAGGCTTGGCAGGCGCGGGTGCTGCAGCCGCTGGCTTGGCCGCTTGCACTGGAGCCGCTGCGGCTGGCTTGGCTGCCGGAGCGGGCGCAGGAGCCGACGAAACCACCGGAGCCGCTGCGGGCTTGGCCGCTGGAGCCGCTGCCGGTGCAGGCGCTGGGGTCGGAGCCGGAGCCGCTGCGGGAGCCGCCGCTGCCACTGGACCCGATTTCGCCGCCGGAACCGCTTGCGCAGGAGCCCCAGCTGGCGCGCCGGGCTTGCTCAGCACCACACCGTAGTGCGTTCGCAGCGCTTCCCGCATCGCCGTGGGCGAGGCCACTGCGCGATTGACCTCCGAAAGCGTATGCATGATGACCTGTTCGACGGCCTCATCATCGCTTGGGTCCACCATCGCCAGCGTCAAGTTACCGCCCGCGTCGATGTCCATCGGAATCACCCGCAGCTGGGCAGCCAGGTCTGCGGGGATCGCGTTGAGAACATCCTTGGACACCCGAGCCAGCGCCGCAGCGGAGACTCGTGGAATCTGCATGTTCTTTTGGAACGCGGAAACCAAGTGCTCTTCGTCAAGCAGCCCGAGGCGCAGGATCGCCTCGCTGAGCGTGCCACCGTCTCGCTGTTTGAGCGCGATGGCCGCGTTGAGCCCTTGGGGGGTTAGGACACCTGTTTTTAGGAATATGGCTGACGCTTTCTCTGGCACAGTATGTTTACTTCACACTCTGCTACCGGAAAGTCAAGTCCTCACCGGGCGTTCACTCGGGATGAGCGATTTTTTCAGCCTTTTAAAAAAGCTGTCTAGATTTCAATTTTTTCGCTTGAAGCAAAAAGAAATCTGGCTAACCGAGCAGGTGGCGAAGCAGGAAGCCGACAATCAGGCCCAGGACAACGAGTCCGATCTTGGCGACAAGCGACGAGGATTGGGCCGGTGCAGCCGCAGCTTGCGTTGGAGCCGCCGTCGCGATCGCAGTGGCGGGAATCGCCAAAGGACCGGTCGCTTCCGCAGCCGAGTCCGCTGGCTTACTCGCCGACTGGTTCGTCGCCACGGTCGGTCCACTCTTGGCGGGTGCGGCGACGGTAGGTGCCGAAGGTGCGTCCGCGATCGACTCGATGAGCGGATTCCGATCGGTGGTTTCAACCGGTGCAGCGGGCTTGACCTGCGCCACCTTGATCGGCTTTGAGCCGTCTGAAACCGCTGGAGCGCTTGCCGATCCCGCATCGGAAATCGAGATGCGCTCGATCGGCACCGCGAGCCGCATCACTTCTTCCATCGTGTTTGGAACGGTCGCCTGATCTTCCACCACCGTCGGAACCGCTCCATCGCCGCCCATCTGCAGTGCCACCACCTGAAACGATGGCTTCGAGTCCGCTTGCGCCGCCGCTTGCTTGATCACCGCTTGGGTGGACGCCGCGCCGCGCAGCCACGGACCCACCAGATCATCGACCGCGCGATCGATCGGCTCACCGCCTTGCAGGGCCGTCAAAAACTCTGCGATCGAGGCAAAGCGTCCGGTTCGTTCTTTCGCAAGGGCCCGCATCACCGCAGCATCAACCGCCTTGGGAATGTCCGGTCGCAGCACGCGCAGCGGCTCAGCTCCGCCTCGGACGACTTGCAAGATGGTCGCCGCCGCAGAGTCCGCCTTGAACGGACGACTGCTCGTCAGCGACTGATACAGCACGAGCGCCAGCGCGTATTCATCCGACGCAGGCCCGACGTCAATCGAAAAGCCGGTCAGCTGCTCGGGCGCTTTGTACTCGGGACTGCCCCACATTCCGCCCGGAACTGCATCGTCGAGCAGCCTCGTGACACCGACGTCCAGCAGTCGCACGCGCGGCTTGATGGCTGAATCGCCTTCACTCACAAAAATTCGCTCGGGCGACAGCCCACGATGCAGCAGATCCAGCGAGTGCAGCGCCGACAGCGCCGAGCCAAGCTGCTGCGCGCACGACAGCGCTTCCGTCGTGGTCAGCGCACCGCTTCGTCGCAGACGCTCGGACAGCGCTTCCCCTGAGCCAAGTCGCACCGACTGAAACGGCAGACCGGACGACGTAACCGCTGTCTCGACAACTTCCGCGAGACACGGATGCGACAAGGTCTGAATCTGCTGCGACTCTGCGACAAAGTGCAGCCACGGCTGGCCATCGGGATCGACGTGAAACACGCTGACTCGGCAGGCTTGTCCGGCTGGTCCCGTCGCAGAATAGACATCATACAGGCCGCGTCGCTCACGCAAACGTTCGATCGTACAGACACCTACGGTGGTGCCTTGTGGCAATTCTCTTCCCATATTGTATTAAAAATTACTTTAAAAAATCATAAGAAGCAACGCTGACGTTCCCAAGCCTACGAACTTCATCAGCCATTTCGCTGTCGTTTGCGGAATCTGGATTGGCGCATTGCCGAGTCACTCGCGCAACAAGACAGCTTGGCGGATAGCCATTCGGTTGTGCGAATCCGGTTCGACCACGCAGCCAGTCTGTGCGCCTGCGCGGAAGTTGTCGACGGCTTGCGCCAGTGTTCCGACTGGCCTTCCGACTGAATATTGGGAATAATGGCGACATGTCGCAAGCGTTCGACTCACAGCCGGTGATGGAAACGCGCCGGGCTGTGAGCTCGTCTGCTCCCGTCGAGCGTCCGCCGATTGAGCAGCTTTTCGCCTATCTTGAGCAGGTTCGTTCGCGGCTTCTGCGACGGGAAAAACTGCGCGGGCTGCTGCTGTGGCTGCAAGCAACGTCCGTCTGTGGCGCGGTGCTGCTGACCTTGGCTGCGAAGCTGGGACCGAGCTGGTTTTGGCTGCCTCTCGTCGGAATGTATTCGCTGCTGAGCCTGGTCGCGCTGGGAATTGTGCAAGTTCGTCTGACCAAAGGACGCACCAGTCGCGATGCGATGGCTCGGTTCGTCGGAGCGAAGCTGCCGGACCTGCGCTCGGAGCTGCTGTCTGCCGTCGAGCTGAATCGAGAAGTGGGACGAGGGCCCGAGCGAGCGCTGATTCACGAGCTGACGTCGCGAACGGTGGCAGCGCTGGCGACGGTTCAGCCTCAAGCGCTCGTCGATGAGTGGCCGGTTCGTCAAGCCGCTGCGACGGGAATGCTGCTGCTGCTGTTTGGTACGTTTGCGACGAGCGTTGGCTGGCTTCCGCTCGGAAAAGGGCTTCACAGTGTGATGACGCTGTCCCCGCCGGAGCCTGTGACGGTAGCGAGTGAGCCGCTGCTCGGTGACATTCGGCTCTTGCTCGTCTATCCGAAATACACGGGTCTTCAGCAGCGCACGATTCCTGGCTCGACGGGAGACATCATGGCGCTGCCGGGAACGCAGGTTCGGATCGAAGCGTGGGCGCTGGTTCCCGTCGAGCGTGCGCAGCTTGTGCTGAGCGGCGAAGCGGGCGAATCGACGCAGCCGGTGCAGGTCGGCAAGCCCAAAGGCGGACAAGATTCTCCGCTGCCGCTTCTGTCGGCGAGCCTGATGGTGCAAAAGCCGGGCAGCTACTACTTTGTGATCAAAAACGGACACAAAGCGCTGCTGCGGGAAGGGCAAAGTCATCGAATCTCCGTCGAGACGGATCATCCACCGCGGATCGATCTGTTTGCACCAGCGACGGAGCTTGAGGTGACATCGACGCGGCGAATTGAGCTGGCCTACAGCGCCGAAGATGACTTTGGGCTCGGCGACATCGACTTGGTGTATCGCATCGGAAGCGGTCCAGAGCGACGAAGACGACTGCGTTCTGCGACGACAGAAGCGAAGCCCGATGACAAAACGGGACACAAGAGTGCGCTCCATGCACCGACGGTGCCGCGCAACCTGGCAGCGAAGATCGAGTGGGACCTAAGCGAGCTAGAGCTTCAGCCGGGCGTTCGCGTGACCTACTTTGCCGAGGCCAAAGATCAAAACAACGTCAGCGGACCGGGCATTGGACGATCTCGGGAATATGCGCTGTTTATCCAAAGTCCGCGTCAGCGTCAGGAAGCACTGCTGGCAAGCCAAGCGCAGCTTCGGGAACAGTCGGTGCAGCTTCTGGCCGATCGCATCGATGTCGAGCGTGCGCTTGGGAAAGACTCGTCGGAGCTTAGTAGCGAAGGAGCCGATCGCGCGCAGGCGGTTCATCGCAAAAGTGAGACGCTGCTCTTGCTGATCGGTCGGGTGCAGCAAGACTCGGCCAAAGGGGAGCGGCCCGCCAAGGATCTTCAGGCGGCGCTGCAAGAGATCGCGGATCGCATCGGCAAGCTGAATCAGGAAGAAGCGGCGCTGCATCAGGATCTGCGCAAAGCCTTGGCGAAAGCCGGTCAGCGTCCGTCGCGCAGCTTCGGACGTGAAGTGTATACGCACAACGATCGTCACATCGTCGAGCTAGAGCGCGATGTGCTGCTGCTCGACGATCTGATTGGGCGACAGCGACTGGAAGAGCTGCTCTCGATCGGCGACGAGATGACGCAGCTTCGCGATCGGATGCGGCAGCTTTTGGCGGAACACAAGAAGCATCCAAGCGATGCGCTCCGTCGAGAAATCGAGCGAGAGCTGCGCGCGTTTGAGCGACGGATTGCCGAGCTTTCGGAAAAAGCTCGAGCGCTGTCCGACGAAGTGCCCGACGAGTTCATGAACCGTGAGTCGATGGGTCACAGCGACATGCAGAGCCGCATCGACAAGCTGCGCGACATGCTGCAAAAAGGCGATCTTCAGCACGCGCAAGAGGAGCTGGAGCGGATGTCCCAGTCGCTCGATCAGCTGGTGCGCGGCATGGAACAGAGCCTGCAAGGGTATCGTCGCGAGCGCTTCAGCGCCGAGGACAAAGCGCTGGCTGAGCTGGAAAATCAGCTCGCGGATCTGAACCACGATCAGCAGCAGCTTCGTCAGCGAACCGAGGAAGTCCGTCAGAGTGCGAGTGCGCGGGCGCGGCAGCTTCTGCGCGATCGAACCGACTCGCTGTCACGACGGCTGCTGCCGGACATTCAAAAGCTGCGACGGCTGCTCGACGATGTGGATGTTGATCCGCTCGGTCCGTGGGGCACCGACGAGATGGCCAAAGTGCAGCAGCGGCTCGACGATGTGCTGCGGATGCTGGATCAAGGCGATCTGGAAGAAGCCAAGGCGATGGCGCAAGAAGCAGAGCAGTCGCTCGGACGGATCGAAGAAGAGCTACGCGGCGAAGAACAAGCGGCGCGCTGGGGTCAGCGTCAGCGACTGGCGAAGTCACGCAGCAAGGCAGAGCAAGGCAAAGCGATCGCGCACGAGATGGCCAGTGAGCTGGATCGCGCCCTGCCCCGTCCCGAAGACCTGATGAACCCGAGTGAGCGAAAGCAGCTGAGCGAGCTGCGATCCGGTCAAGAGCAGCTTCGTCGACGCAGCGGTGAGTTTTTGAAAGAGCTTCAAAAGCGAGCCAAAGAGACCAAAGATGCGCCGCAGCTGGAGCGGCTGAGCGACGATGCGCAGTCGGTGTTAAAGAAAGCCGGTTCGTTTATGGAGCAGGCGGAAGGCGATCTCAAGCGGCTGCTTCCGCGTAGTGCAGCGTCGGCGCAAGGCCAAGCGATGGATCAGCTGTCGCAGCTTCGCAAGGAAATGCAGAACGCGCGAAGACCGCACAGCGACGGAATGGGCATGAAGTCCGAGCGTGAGCCGATCAAGATTCCTGGCGCGGATGAATATCGTCCGCCGAAGGAGTTCCGCAAAGACATCCTCGACGCAGCCAAGCGAGAGCCGCCAGTGGAATATCGCGAGCAAGTCCGTCGCTATTACGAGGAGCTGATCCAGTGAGGTTCGCTCGTCTTTTCCTGTGTGTGATGCTCGGCTGGCTGCTGGGCATCGAGGCGGTCTCAGCTCGTCCCCTGGATCCGTCGCTGAGTCGGGTCAGTCGGCTGCTGTTCGAGAGTCGAATCGAAGAGGCCGACGCTGCGCTTCGTCAGCTGGAAGCCACGCGCAGTACTGATTCGTCGGTCCAGCTTCTGCGCGGCGAGATCCAGTTTCAGCTTGGAAACTACGAAGAAGCGGCCAAAGTGCTGCGCAAAGCGCTGACGGATCCGCGACTGCATCCCGCCGAGCAAAACGAAGGTCGTGCGATGCTCGATCTGGCAACAGCGACGGCAGATGCGACGCGAGGCATGGAAGAAAAGACCTCGTCGAGCGGGCACTTTGTGTTCCGTTATCGTCGAGGAAAAGACGAAGTGCTGGTTCCGTATGCCAGTGCAGCGCTCGACAAAGCGTGGTCGGCGCTGGCTCAAGACTTCGGTGACAGCAGCGATCCCGAGGCTGCCGCACCGACCAAGCCGATTCGCGTCGAGATCTACGAAGAGATTGCCGATCTGGCGCGAGTGTCGACGCTGACGCTCAAGGAAATCGAGACCTCAGGAACGATCGCGCTGTGTAAGTGGAATCGACTGATGATCGTGTCACCCAAAGCGCTGCTGCGTGGCTATCCGTGGCTCGATACGCTGACGCACGAATACACGCACTACATCGTGTCGAGGGCGGGACGCGGTCTGGTGCCACTGTGGATTCACGAAGGGCTGGCCAAGTTCGAGGAGCGACGCTGGCGCGGTCCGGCGGGTGGTAGCTTGAGTCCGGCCATGGAACAGCTCTTGTCGACGGCGGTGCAGAAGCGACGGCTGATCTCGTTTGAAAAAATGTCACCGTCGATGGCGAAGCTTCCGTCGCAGGAAGACACGGCGCTTGCGTTTGCGGAGGTCTACACGTTCATCGAATACCTCTACGGTCGAGCGGGCTATGCGGGGCTGCGGGCGCTCATCAAGTCGCTGTCCGACGGTCTGCCGGAGTCCAAAGCGATGCAGACGGCGTTCGGTGTGTCCTTCGACGAGCTGGATCGTGCCTGGCGAAGCGCGCTGCGAGGACGAAAGCCGAAGAGCAAGATCGGTCCATTTGCGGAAAAGCTCCGCTTTCGCAAGCCAACTGGAAGCAAAGCAGCGACGAGCGAAGATGATGAGTCCGGTGACATTAGCGATCCAAAGGTGCGCGGCTATGTACGACTCGGAGGGCTGCTGCGTGCGCGTGGACGCCTACATGCGGCGGCGTTTGAGTACGAAAAAGCGGCAAGTCAGGCCGGTTCCCCGCATCCGCTGGTCGGTCTGAAGCTTGGACGGACGTATTTGGACCTAAACGACCCAGAACGGGCCATTTTGGCGCTAGAGCCAGCCAGCGAGCAGTATCCAGACTGGGCTGGGCTCCAAGCGGCGCTGGGCAGTGCGTATTTGCGCAAGGGCGACCTTCCGAAGGCCGAAACAGCGCTGGATAGCGCCATGGCCACAAGTCCCTTCGATCCGAACGTCCACTGCGGTCTGAAAGCGATTTACGAGCAGCACAAAAGTCCGCGTCTGGATCAAGCCACCCGCGCGTGCTCGCTGCTGAGTGGACGATGACGCGATGACGGCTACTCGCGCAGCAGCTCGCTGAGCGTCACCGACTGTAAGCCGCGCGCTTCCATCTGAGGCAACAGCTGCGCGAGCACCTGGGGCGCAATCGTCGGTCGGTTGGCAGCGCGAGACGACAGCTGCTCACCTCCGTCGTGAAGCAGCAAGATCGCACCGGGCTCTAGCGACGAAAGCAGACGCGCAAGGGCCGCGCTCACCGTGGTGCTTTCCCAGCCATCGCGCGCTTTGGCCGACCAGCCGACGAGCTGAAGGTTCAGCTTGCGCGCAGCCTCGACAATGGGCGGTGACAAAATCCCGATCGGCGCACGGAAAAAGCGTGGCGCACGCGCACCGGCAGACACGACGCTCGCTTGCGCCGAAGAAAAGTCCGAAACCAAGCGTGACACGGGACCAAACGCCGTCGCCCACGAGTGACGATGCGAGTGATTTTCGACCTGATGACCTGCGGCCACCAGCTGCGCAATCAGCGCGGGATGTCGGACCGCTCGCTCACCAATGACGAAGAACGTCGCACGCGCATTGTGCGCAGCCAGCAGCGCCAGCACTTGTGGCGTGGTATCGGGATCGGGCCCGTCGTCGAACGTCAGCGCCAGCAGCGGTCTATCCGTCGGACCACGCAGCAGCACGCGTCCAAACACACCCGACGCAGCAGAGAAGCTCCCGAGCGCAATCACCAAGAAGCGAAGCACCAGGCTGAGCAGAAACCACAGCGGCGAAACGATGTGGAAAATCCACCCAGCCAGTCCCACCGCACACACAAGCAGTGAGGCGTGATGCAGCAGTCGTCCGGCGCGCGATGAATAGACGCCGCGATCCGTCATCGTCGCTCAGAGCACGCGCAGTGCATCACGAGAGCGCAGGTCTTTTTCGATTCGCTCCAGCTCGGGCTCCACGTCGTCGGGTAGCTGTCGGTGGCTCACAAGAAGCTGGAGCTTGTTCTGAATCTGCCTGGCTTCTTCGACATCGTGTGCGGCCAGACGCTCTCGCGCTTGGGTCAGCAAGCGGCTCGCCAGATCTGGATCGGCCATCGCTGCGGCTTCGACGAGAGCTGGCGCATGAATGGGCTGAAGCTGCGCGGCCTCAAGCAGACGCATCGCACGAAGCGTTTCAGACGGAGTCGCCGAGGCTGCACGCAGATAGGCATCGTGAGCCAACTCCAGCTCTCCCGCCTGACGATACAGCGCAGCAAGCAGCTCCCAGGCCGGACCAGTCTGCGGATCGCGCTCGACGGACTCCGTGAGCAGCAGCTTCGCCTGCTCGTCGTCACCGTCTTCGAGCGCCAGCTCAGCGAGTTCCAGCGAATACAGTGCGGCACCGCGATCGCGCTTGCGTCCAAGCTGCGCACGCTTGCGCCGGACTTCCAGCTTCAGCACGCCATCTTCTTCGTCGAAGACATCGCGAAACTCACCATCCCGATCGATGAGCAGTGCCTCGCGAGCCATCACGACATCCAGCCACGTCGCAAAGTCGCTTCCGACCGTCAGCGGATCGGGCTCTTCTTCGTCCATCACCCGCACGCGACCTTGTGCGTCCAGGAACAGCAGTCCATCGCTGCACTCGCCGATGAGCAGCCGATCAGGACTGCGACGAACGAGTGCAGTAGCCGGACACAGCGTGATCGACTCGTGGAACATTGAGCCGCCGTTCCACGTCGACAGAAACTCACGATAGTCGTCTGAAGGAAAGATACCGACGCGCTGCTCTGCGCTCACCAGCTCTGCCGCTGTGGCAGCCTGATTCAGCGAATGAACACCGACGGGATGACGCGCAAGCGCCAGACGTACTGACTCGAAAAATGACATGGGGAGGCGGAATGTATAGCGCGACTACTTAACGTGTGGGCAAGGTGCAGGAACTTTGGCGCGCTTTTCTGCGTCCTTGAGCATCTTGACGGTGTTCGCGCTGAGCTTTTCACCACCGAGCCGACCCGCTGCACACAGCGCATCGAAGCACTCGCGATAGAGCTTCTTTCTGCAGAACTCTTCACCGCCGGGGATCAGCTTGTTGCGCAGCGACGAGCCAAGATCCGTCCGCTTCTTGCTATCGAGCGACATGGAGTCGTAGATACGCAGCGCCGCCGTAAAGCCGTCTGGATTGTTCTTTTCCAGCTCGGTCACGCCTTGACGATGCTTGGACTCGTCGTCGATCGCACGACTGGCTTGCGCACGAATCCGAATGCCGTCGAGGTTCGCCGGGTCCGTCTCCAGACCTTGCTCTGCCAGATCCTTGGCCTTCGAAAAGTCCGACTTGTCGAGCGCTTCTTTGGCTGCCGAGATCTTCTCGCCAGCTTCGCTTTCTTTCTGCTTGAGCGCTTTTTCGACTTCGGCCTTCGACGCGCCACTTGGACTGGCCAGCTTGACGATCCACAGCAACCAGATGAGCGCCGTGACACCAGCCAGCGAAAAGAACACTGGCTTTGCCCACTGCGGAGCAGCAACCGCACCGCCTGCGCCCTCGATGCCTTGACCTGCGCGACTGCCACCTCCTGCACCGTCGATCCGGAACGACAGCTCGCCGAAACGAACCGTGTCACCCGGACCACACTGCGCCGTGGCGATCTTGCGACCGTTCACGTAGGTGCCGTTCGACGAGTTGAGATCTTCGACCTCAATCCGACCGTTGCCGAGACGCTTGATCTTCGAGTGCTTGCGCGACATCGACTGGTCATCGAGCACCAAGTCGTTGCCAACGCCGCGCCCGACGGTCATCTCTGGCACCGGTGGCAGATCGAAGATCCGTCCGTTGAACTGACCACCTTCGGCAATCAGACGGACCAGATCAACCGATGGCTGCGGCGGGCCCATCGGCATTCCGCTCATGGGCTGCCCCGGCATCATGCCCGGCATCGGCTGCCCCATCATTCCGGGCATCGGTGCCATTCCAGGCATGGGAGCCATTCCGGGCATTCCCATCATCGGCTGCTGCATCGGCGCCATGCCAGGCATGCCCATCATCGGCTGCTGCTGCATCATCATCGGCTCGACGGTGATACGAAACTCAGCAATCTCGACGTTGACGCCTGGGCCAATCGGCGCCGGTGTGTTTGGGTTGATCCGCACCCCGTTGACGAGGACACCGTTGGCGCTCCCCTCGTCAGTGATGGTGGCGCCGGTATGGTCGACGCGGATTTTACAGTGACGGCGGGACACGCTCGCGGATTGCAAAACGAGTCCCCGGTCGGCGTCGCGACCGATGGTCACCTCGCCAACGTCGATCTCCTTGCGGGCGATCTCGCGGCCTTCACGGGTATGAGTGGCGATGATTCTCCACACAGAAGCTCAACCTGACAGAGGGTTATCCCGCAAAAGCGGGCACATGACCAGTGGCCACGAACTGTCCGTCGCCACCCTCGGGTTTGAAGGTAAATATCGGGATCAAGTCAATGCCGCCTTCTTCAGCAAGCGTGACTTCGGAAATCTCCATGACCCGATAAGCTCCGGCGGCAGTTCGTCCGACATGTACCGCGAGGTTCACTGCGTTTGCAAGTTCCTCGCGCAGTGCCTTACGACTCGGAGACTCACCGGATAGACGAGCCAGCGACTCGATACGACCAAGCGCCTCTCGGGCCGACGCAGCATCCACGCCGACCACAACGCCCTGCCCGCCCGCCAAGCAAGCAGCGACTTCGAACGCTTCGGGACCACGAACATCGGTGATGAGCAAGTGATCCGGGTGCATCCGCACCGCTTGGCCGATCACCTGTCGCATCTCAGGACCACGAGCGAACAGACCGATCCAAGCCGAGTTTGTACCCGACAGATCCAGCTCGCTCACCGGCTCGACGGTAATCACTCGCGCACCGGCAGCAGTCGCACCACCAAGCGCGCCGAGCATCACCAGACGACCATAGCCAGACACCAGGAGGTTTCGACGCTCCCGCATGCAGACTTCGAGAAACTCGGACATCGCCGCCGACAGCACGTTCTGGTTAACCAGATCCTGCAAGCGTCCGCCCGACTTGCGCACTCGCTTGAGCACCAGCGAAGGAACACGGGCCAGTGGTGGCAGCGCAGCCTGAAGCAGCACTCCGTTTTCCAGTCGAACTTCAAGCAGCGTCTGATCGGTCTTGCCTGCAACCTTGCTGACCAGACGATGAATCGCGCGCTGAACCGCTGCTGGCGAGGTAAACAGCCGCTCGCTCAGGCTCTGTCCGGTACCGCGATCCACAAAGATCCGATCATGTCCAGCGACGGCCACTTCAAAAACGGTCTCGTCATTGAGCAGCTCGTCGAGCGGACCTGCGCCTGTCAGTTCTGCCAGCGCCTGCTTGGCCAGCGACTCGGAGTCTAGACCCAGCGGCAGCGGGAACACTTTTTCGGCGTGCTCTTTGACAACGCGCTCCAACCGGGACGACGCATCGTGAAGCTGTTCCGGCGACGCATTTTGCAGCGACAGCTGATCCAGCGCCTTGTTTACAACCTGGCTCAGCGCCTCAAAGTGACGACGACGCTGTGGATCATCGCTGGCAATGCTCGGAGGAGCAGCCGGACGAGCCGTGGCCGGAGCCGACGACGGACGAGGAAGCGGACGCGCAGCCCCAAGGGGCGATGCCGATCCAGCCGAAGATGGACGAGACAGCGCGGGACGCAGCGGCGAGGGAGCCGAGGCTGACGGTGGCGCAACCGGTGGTGGCGCAGCACTGACCGGCGGAGCCGCAGCGGGTGCCGACGGAGCATCACTGGACCCAGACGAAGCAGGAACGGGCGTATCTGCCGATGGAGACGCCGTCGCTGATGGCACAGGCATCTTCGGCGCGGGAGAGTCGCCGCCCATGACCGTCGCTTTGTCCGAGATGCGATCTTGCGGAACGATCGGTCGATCGAGTGGGCTCAGTGCGGGCTTGTCGCCGAACAGTCGCTGGGCCTTTTCATCACGAATCGCTTCATTCGAAACCGTCGGACGAATCGGCGCATCATCGAGCGCGGGTGGCTTCGTGGACGGACGAACTGAGAGTGGCGGAAGCGGCGGTCGCGACGAAGGACGCGCGCTGGCAGGCGGCGCGGGCGGAGCGGCTGGCGCTTCCGCCTTTTCATCGTCGCCCATCGCGTCTCCGCTCGGCATGTCCATGCTGGTTGGCTCAGCACGCAGCGGTATCGGCGGAAGCGGACGCGTACCACGCGGCGGAGGGGGCGGAGCTGGACGAGCAGCCCCGTCAGCGCCACCAGCGCTCTCTAGATCTGCCGTCGAGCTGGTCGACGCACCAGTGCCTTCTTCAATCGTGACAATGAAGTCACCGACGTAGATTTTATCGGAGCCTTTGACGACGAGCGGGCCGGTGATCTTGCGTCCGTTGACGAACGTTCCGTTGGTGCTCTTGAGATCAACGACGATGAACTTGCCGTCCTTGAAGACGATGCGCGAGTGACGCTTGGAGATGTTGTTGCGAGGCAGGACGATGTCATTGCCAGCGACGCGACCGATGGTGATCTCCGGTCGGTCGAACTCCATTCGCTTTGTCTCGCCGCCCTTCTCACTAATCAGGATGGAGAACATCTCTCAGCACGCTCCTTGGAGATGGCCTTGCTCTCGAGCAAAAGCCGAACTGATTGCGCGATAACTTACCTTTTCCGACGCTGACAGGTCAAGCTCTTTTGCCATACAGAGACGCCCATTTATCCAGGCGAAGCCGTCGTGACGGAACATTCGTCCGCCCAAGCGGAAGGAAGACCGCATGCAACAGCTGACAAAGCCGCTAGAACTGTGAAGGCGCAATATGTTGCGACGATATCAAATTCTGGCTCTCGCTTGAATAGTTCCGACTTGATGTTGTGTCTGAACCTCATTGCATTACGCTGACCTACATCGGGTACAAAGACCCAGTTTGTCGTCTGAAGTCTCCCTGTCTGCGCAATATCTTGGCGTGCTATTCCGTAGTCTTATGAGGATTTTCCGCGCATTGGCGTTTGCCCACCTATTGCCGGGCATTGGTTCGGCAATTGCGACCCACTTTCCCCGCACGCTGGCCGCTGCGATCCTGTCCGCTGCCGTGTTGTGCGGTGGAACCAGCGGAGATGCACACGCCGCGCCAAAGTACTTTATAAAAATTCGCGATACCGAACTTGCACCCGGTGTCGACGCACAGGCTGCAAAAAATCTCTCTGCAGCGGCTTCTACAACGGCTACGACAGCGCCTGCGGCGGACGGGATACCGGACGGCGGCTCGGCGAGTTCGGACGCAGCGACCAAAGCAAGCAAGCCTCCGATCGGTGACATGGTAAAGAGCGTGCTCGTCGAGTCGCTGCGGAAACAGCCCGATGTGACGCTCGAGCTGGAAAGTCCGATCGCGGATACCGACGCGGTGAAGGCCGAGTGCAAGCGCAAAGGGCTGCGCTCATTTGAGTTTGCGGTGCGGGTGCTGCGGCTCGATCGCGGAGTCAAGCCACCGGCGGCGGGAAAGCGCTTTCGGCTGCTGGAACAGAACGTGAAGCTGTCGGTGGTGGGAACGACGTATCCAGAAGGACTGCTTGCAGTCGGTGGCGACGGTGAGTCAACGATTCAGATCGAGATCGGCGAGCGTGTGACACCGGGTCAAGAGCGCGAAGTGCTCGAAGAAGCGGTCAAAGATGCCGTCGAGCAAGCGGTCAAGCAAGGCATGATCAAGCTATCGCAGCCTCGGAGCAAGCCCACGTCGGACAAGCGCAAACGATAGCGTCCAGCGACAGGACGAAGGCAGCGATTCCGCAGTCCGTCGCAGCGCTTTCTTGAACGCAGCTTGACCACACAGACGCAGCGGTGCTAAGCCGCTGGCCTAAACTCTCGGCGAGAGAGCGGAGGCCTCCTCAATGTCTTTTCGCGTTGGTGCAAGCAAAGCGTCGGAAGCGGAATCCCCGGAACACGAGCCGGAAGAGGAAATGAGCCCAAGCGAAGGAGCGGTCGCAAACCACGGTTTTCCGTCGCTCGTATCGTCTGGGGCAGCCAGTCCCAGCGACAGTCCAGAGCACGATCCCGACGAATAGATCAGCTCTGCGTCGACAGCAGCGCCGCCCCGCGCGCGATCATCTCTTCGGGCGCAGCCATGGTCACAGGTCGCAGCACCGCACACGACGCCACAAGGTCGGCGAGAAGCGGCAGACGTGCGCCACCACCTGAGAGCAGCACCGCATGAAGCTGCGAGGACTTGATCCGTGCTGAGCGCAGCGCGATCTCGATCACCTCCAGCGACTTGCGAAGCTCATCTTCGACGAGCAGTGCAAGCTGTTCGCTCGTCAGCTCAGCCACCAAGTCAACGGGCGTATCGACGAGAGTAATCAGTCCCGGCAGCCGAACCGTGACGGGCTCGCGCTCGCTGAGCTGACACTTGGCCCACTCTGCCGCGAGTCGAAGCCGAGCCAGCGTCTTTCGATGCGGCCAGACCGACAGACCGTGCTCGCTCTGAAATGCGCGACCGAGGTGATCGGCCAGCCGCTCATCAATCAGATCGCTGCCGGTTGGACACTGCGCCGTCGATAGCACTGCAAAGCGACCGCTCTTTTGCGAAAGCAGCGTGACCTCAATGTGAAACGCGCCAATGTCGCAGATCAGGATCGCTTTGTCGTCGGGCAGCTCGCTTGGTTTCAGTCCATAAGCGCGCGCGATCGCCAGCGGCTCCAGCACCGTCTGTGCGCCACGAAAGCCCGCCAGTCGCGCCGCATCGATCATCGCTTGGTGCTGCTCTGGCGCGAAGTGACAAGGCACTGCGATCGTCGCTGCTTGCACGGAATGACCGAGCCGCTCCTCGGAAAGCTCTTTGAGCTGGCTCAGCACCACCGCACACAGCTCCGTCGCAGAAAAGCGCTTCCGATCCAGCTCAAGGCGCTGAGAAGTACCAAGATGTCGTCGAAGATTCGACGCAGATCGCTCTGGCCACAGCAGAAGCTGGCGTCGCGCACTATCGCCAACGTGCAGTGCGCCTTCGCGATCGAGCCCAACCACCGAGGGAATGAAGCGATGACCGGTCAGCGTCTCCAACAGGACGCACTGATCGCCATCGACCCACGCCGCACGCGCACAGGTCGGGCCCAAGTCGATGCCGATGCGGGAAACCGCCATCAGAACAGGACGAAGCGCTTGGACGAAGCGCTTAGAGGATCTCGACGCCCGTGGCGACCAAGGCCAGCGTGTGCTGAGGCGCAGTCACCTTGCGAGCCGTCTCGCCTTCCTTGACTGCATCTTGGGCGTAGTGCTGCGCTTCAGCAGCGGAGATCGTCTTGGCAGCAAAGTGGCCTTCGACGGTGGCCGTCTTGCCCATGCAGTCTTTGGGGACGAAGAAGCCGTAGTCCTTGAACGAAATCCGTACCGACTGACCCTGGGGATCGCCGGTGCTCAAGGTCATCCAGCAGCCCTTTTTCTGACAGACGCCGGACACCTTGCCGGTCACTTTGATGTCTTTGTCGTTGTACTTAAGCGGATCAGCGATCACGTCTTGAGCGGCAATCGCAGCGACGGCAGACAGTGGCTCACCGAACTTGCCGGGCGCAGCAGCTGGCGTCGGATCCGCAGCCGGAGCAGGCGCAGCAGCAATCGTTGGGATCGCGGGCTTGGCGGGCTCGCTCGCAGCGGAGGCCGGAGCCGCAGGCTTGTTGCAGGCCACACAAAGCGCGGTCAGCGCAGCAAAGGCAAAAGCACGAGCAATCGTCGGACGCATGCCGCCAAGCAAGCCCGCTCCATCGCGATCTGTCAAGAGTGCTCGGCCAACCAGCGAGGAACTGATCCATTTTGGCGCAGTTTCAGCATCCTGGCACAGCGTGGGTGATCCAGCTTGATGCATGAAGAGCGCGTCTTTTGCCGCCACGTCCGCAGCGTGACGAGCCCAGAATCCGCAATCTTCCGGCGGAAACGCAGACCAAACGGGTCGATCGGATGGTGCGCTCGCGCGTCCTTGGCACGCCGACTGCATTGAAGCCGCGTGTCAACCTTCGACAAGGACTGTGGATCATGTTCTCCGTCACGTTTTGGGGTGTTCGTGGTTCGATCGCAACGCCGGGTCCAGATACCGCGCAAGTGGGCGGCAATACGTCGTGCGTCGAGGTGGTCTGTGGTCAAAAGCGAATCGTGCTCGATACCGGCACGGGAATGCGGCTGTTTGGACAGAAGCTGACAAAAGAGCTGCGTACCGGCCAGCTTCCCGTCGCGGATCTGACGGTGCTGTATAGCCATCTGCACTGGGATCACCTGCAAGGGCTGCCGTTCTTTGCGCCGCTGTATTCTCCGTCGAGCACGCTGCGCTTTTTTGGACCCAAAGGTGTCGAGCGCGCGCTGCGAACGCAGATGGGTGAGCCAGGCTTCCCGGTGAGGCTCGACGATGTTCCGTCGAAGCTTCTGTTCCGCGAGCTGTGTGAAGGCATGCGCGTCGATCTGAGCGACGATCTGAGCATCACCTGCGCACGACTGAATCATCCCGGTGGCGTGCTGGCGTATCGCATCGACTATCAAGGGCGATCGCTGGTGTATGCGACGGACACCGAGCACTACAGCGTGCCCGATCCGAAGCTGGTTCGGCTGGCGAGCGGCGCGGATCTGCTGATCTACGACGCACAGTACGATGACGCGGAATATTCGGGCGAAGTGGGTGGGGTTCCGCGAACCGGCTGGGGTCACAGCACCTTTTCGGAAGGAATTCGCGTCGCCAACGCAGCCGGAGTCGGACGCTTGGCACTGTTTCATCACGATCCCAGCCACAGCGATGATCACGTCGCTGCGATCGAAGCCAGTGCCCAGAAAATCCGCCCGGGAACGTTCGCGTGTCGGGAAGGACAGAGCCTTGCGATCGCCAGCGCGATGTCGAGTGGTGCTCGAGTGGCGGTCGCCGCATGAATGGGTTTTTGATACCGTTTGTGGCGATGCCCAAGCAGTCTCGGCTCGCTCATCAGTCGGAATCAGACCGCATGTCAGGTGGTGTCGATCGTCGCTCGGTGCTGCTCGCGCTGCTGGAGCTGATTCGCACCGAAGTGGATCTGGATACGCTGCTGCGACGGGTGGTTGATCTGCTGGCGCAGGCGATGGATGCCGATCGGGCGACGCTGTTTCTCATCGACAAGCAGAGCGGTGAGCTGGTGTCCAAAGCAGCGCATCTGCCGGAGCTACCTGAAATTCGTCTTCGCAGCGGTCAAGGCATTGCCGGGCTGGTGGCGCAGACGCAGCGTCCAGTGATTCAGTCGCACGCCGACGATCATCCGCGCTTTGCGGCGAGCATCGATCGGCTGACGGGCTATAAAACGGTGACGGTGCTGGCGGTTCCGGTGCTCGGGGATGACTCGAAGTCGGGAAAAGAGCTGCTGGGCGTCATCGAGGTGCTCAACAAGCAGCGCGGCAGCTTCGATGAAGACGATCGCGATCTGCTGTGTGAGCTGGCCGACGAGGTAGCGACGGCGCTCAACCAGACCCAGCTTCCCGAGCGGGTCACGATGAAGACCCCGGAGCGCTATCACCGCATCATCGGAACGTCGACGGTGATGCAGCGCGTCTATGAAATCATCGGACGAGCAGCAGCAACCACAGCGACGGTGCTGATTCGCGGCGAGTCGGGCACCGGCAAAGAGCTGGCGGCACGAGCGATCCACTTCAACTCGCAGCGCGCACGCGGACCGTTTGTGAAGATCGACTGCACATCGATTCCCGAAGGACTGATGGAGTCCGAGCTGTTCGGTCACGAGCGCGGTGCGTTTACCGGGGCGGAGCAGCGCGTGCTCGGAAAAGCCGAGCTGGCCGATGGTGGAACGCTGTTTCTCGACGAAATTGGCGATCTAAAAGGCAGCCTGCAAGGAAAGCTGCTGCGCCTGCTGCAAGATCGCGAGTTCGAGCGTGTCGGCGGACGAAAGACGCTGTCGGTGGATGTTCGGATCGTCGCGGCCACCAATCGCCCGCTCGAAGCGTGGGTGGATTCGGGACAGTTTCGCGCCGATCTGTACTATCGCTTGAAGGTGATTGAGCTGGCGATGCCGTCGCTGCGCGAGCGTGGTGGCGATGACATTGAGCGGCTCGGACAGCACTTTGTGAAGCTGTACGCGCAGAAACACAACAAGCTGATTCGCGGGCTGTCGACGGATGCGCTCCTGCGGCTGCGATCACACCTGTGGCCGGGCAACATTCGCGAGCTGGAGCACTGCATCGAGAGCGCGGTGGCGCTGTGTCCGGGCTCGGACATCACGTCGTCGGATTTGCCGCTTCCATCGTCGCTGAATGGCTCGATCAAGCTCCTTCAATCCGACGGAAAGTCAGTGGATGGAAAGGCGATCGGCGCAAGCTCGTCGGGGCTACAGCTGCCAGATGGTCTGTCGCTGGCCGACGTGGAGCAGCGCTACATCCGTCACACACTCGATCGCTTTGCGGGCAATCGATCCGAAGCGGCGCGCGCGCTCGGCATCGGACGAAATACGCTCTTGCGGAAGCTAAAAGAAGAGTAGCGACGGAAGTGCTTACGGAAAGACCACGCTGACCGTCGAGACGAACGAATTTGGCGACACCGCGCACTGGGCATAGCAGCGCAGGACACCGCCCGTCGGACGAGCAGCCTGAAGCAGCGAGTAGATTGTCCCAAGTCCGACGACGTGACGACGATCGCGCTCGCGCTTGATCTCGGCCAAAAACGTCTGCGCGTCGCCCATCAGCACCGGCTTGAGCGTCTGACGATCGCGACGCTCGAGCGAGTCTCGATCTTCGTCGGTGATCGCTTGCGGATCGCCAAACCGTGGTCCCACATGCGCCAGATCGGCAAGACCCAGCCACAGCACGCGCGCACCGTCTGACTGACGCTGTCCCACTCGGTTTTGCAAAAGGGCAATCACATCGTCGAGCAGCCTCGGTCCAGATACTTCGTGTTCGCGCTGCGGAGCGATCGCCGCAAACTCATGCAGCGAGCCGCTCAGGATCGGAACCACCTTCGGCTCGATGTCGTGAAGTCCGCGTCGCTTGCGCTCATCGAGGATGAAGCGCAGCCACAGCACCGCCAGCTCCAGCGAGTGCTCGTTGCGATGGTGAAACTCGTCGCGCACCACCAGCTCACCCAGCTCGGAGCCAACCGCCGTCGCATCCGCGATCACCTGATCGACCAGCGCTTCGTCGGTCTGGAGTCCGCCAAGCGGCGTCTGATAGTGCTTTTTGGTAAACGTCAGCGTCGGATCGGCGGCACTGTGATCGCAGCCAAACAGCACGATCAGCGTCGGAAACTCTGTCGCTTCGAGCAGCGGCTTGAGCGCCCACGCATAGGCAGGACCACCGCTCTTCAGCTCGACGCTCGGCAGCAGGATCGCGCGCGGCGTCCGTGCCTCGCTCTTGGCTTCGGTAAGACCCGGACCGTTGGGCGGCGAAAACGCAGTGTGCAGCGACTGCGAAAGCTCTTCGACGCTGAGCGGATAGTGAATGCCCGCACCACGGGGCGCACGCTCGGGATTTTTGGCAAAGTCCGCGAACACCTTGGCGCAGTGCAGACGGAAGTTGGTCGAATCCAGCAGCAGCGCATCGTCGAGCTTCTTGAGCAGCGACTCCAGCGCATCCGCCGTCAGTGCTCGACGATAGCGCGCGGTAAACTCGGCGACGATCTCGGCGCGCGTCCGCGTTCCATCGCATAGCTCGATGACGGCAGCCCCCAGCGGCGGCAGCGTCACCGGAGCAGGCGCCATTCCCGACGGATCGTACAGCGCGAGCAGCTTTTGACCGCCCGGTCCGTCCACCGGAAACGCTTCGAGCGGACGCAGCATCGGACGCTCTTCGCTCGGCTCGACCGCCTCTTCTTCATCAGCAGCTGGAACACCGTCGACAGCAGCCAGTCCATCGGTCGCACTGACGTCAGCAGCTGACGTCGCAGCAGCGGGCCCCGTGCCTAGATCATTCTGATCATTCTGATCATTAGAGGATACAGACATGGCCCACAGTATAACCTCAGCGGATTCATCATTTCGCGGATTCATCAATCATACGCACATGTATTCAGGCGTATGACGATGTAGAAGCTGCGCCCCTAGCGCGATACAAATCAGGAGCCCTTCGCACATACACACAAATCACAGCACAGTCAAAATACACGACATTCTTTATCCGACATTGACACTGTGAAATTGGCGCTTTTTCGGATCTCAAAAAATCGGTCCAAAAATCGACATCTTCGACGGTATTATAGCTTTCAAGTCGGCACACACCGGGGCACAGACTGGGTGACAATGTATGACCATGGGATCTCTATGAAAACGCTATTGAATTGTCCGACGAGATGGCACACATTTGGTACATATCTGCCAGTATTTAAAACCAGTTTTCTTTTGCGGTAAAATAGCAGATCGTAGACACTGGTTACTCAAGGCTGCTTAGCGACAAGCTCACCGATTGTGGTGGGATGGAAACGCGGCCTTGCCTCAAGAGAACAGCCACAAGGTCGTTTCATGGCCGACCAGCGAATCGGAAATTACCGGATAGTGCGCAAGCTTGGCGAAGGTGGAATGGGCGTCGTCTTCGAAGCCATCCACGAGCTCATCAATCGTCGAGCCGCCATCAAGGTGCTTCACGCCGACTTCTCTCGGAATCCCGAGATGGCAACGCGCTTCCTCAACGAGGCACGCGCCGCCAACATCGTGCAGCATCCGGGCATCGTCAACATCTTCGAGTTTGACCGTTTGCCCGACGGCAGCGCCTACATCGTCATGGATTACCTCGACGGTGATTCGTTGACGCAGCGGCTTCAGCGCATGGGCGGCCGGATGGAGCCAGGACCGGCGCTGTCCCTGATCCTGCAAGTTGCGGAAGCGCTCACCGCCGCTCACTCGAAGGGCGTGATCCATCGCGACCTCAAGCCGGATAAGATCACGCCCGTCGAGAAAGCGCTGAAAAATCCCCTGCCCCGAGAGAGAAGTCTGGGGAACGACCGAGCTGGTTCCTGCCGTCCCTTCCACTCCCAAACCGCACCGTAGCTTAGCCTACATTTCGCAAGCCTTCATCGGAGGCCACAGAATCACTGATGGCGATCGATTGCGGCGCGTCCAGCACGTCGCGGAGTGGATTGCATACGATGATGTGCTCTACGATCGGCCTCAAACATCGCGCAAGTGGTCCGCCTGGTGCTTCACCGGCGTGGTACTTCATCAAACGCTTTTCACCGACCGTGTGGAGCTTCTTGTCCCCGACCAGCTCGCCGAGCGGCTGACGGAGCTTGGCGGCCAGTTCGTCGCGCTTGACTTCGATCGTCGCCAGCACGTCACCGCCGCTCTGCCCCGCGATCTCGGCGCGGCTCAGCCCGTCTTTGTGCTGATCCAGCACCGAGACGATCGCCCCCTTGATCGAGTTCTTCTGGGCAGTCGCAGATCGCTCAGTAAAGCTCGCCCCTCCTTACCGCACCGACATCTCCCAGCTCGCCAGCGAGCCCCCTGTCATCGGTCTATCCACCGACCCATCAGAGAAGAAATTTTTTGGTATTTTACCAACGGATCGGCGACAGCTATAAGACTTAAACTGTCCGGTGCCGTCGCCGACTCAGGCACGGTTCAGGCGCTCGCTTCCCTGGCCATGGCACCAAAACAGCGTTTGAACGCCCTATCCGCATTGACCAAACCCTCGAAACTGCGGCAACATAAGAGAATCCGTCTAAAAAGCGCGCCTTGGGGCCTGTGTACCAAGCATCACTACCGGTGGCGACCAGCCTGCTGTTCGTCCATCCAGTCCGCTGTGGGTTCAAGGCGCACCCGCTGGCTTCCCATACCCTGGTTGAGAACTGCACAATGTTTGGAAAGTATCGAAAAAAAGTAGACCCGAATTTCAACGCCATCAACGCTCTGACGAGCGACCGAGAGCTGGATGTTGCAACGACATTCAATTCCCCAGTGATACTTAGAGAGTTAAAGTGGAATGCAGTCTATCTTGTTGAAATTGACAATAATCAATATATTCTAAAGTATGAAAATCATAGTCAGAAATTAAGAGGAATCAAAAGAACAGAGAATAGAAATCAAAAACTTATACGATTAGGATGGGATCAAAATGCTAAATTATTCGTTAAAAAAGGCATCGAAATAGCTTCTATGCTAGTTGCATATGTCATGGAAGATCCTGTGCATAAAAAATTCCGCCTTCTGAGTAAAAATGAAAGCGCTATATTTATTGATAGAATTAATAAGAAAAGACAATCGGAGCCACAGAATTACAGGGGCGGAGTACCTGAATTTGACGTTCAAGTTGAGTTTCGTCAGACCAATACCGCCTATATTATGCCACTTATTGGTGACCTTTATGCCTGCAAAGATCCACAAAGCGAAGATGAAGATCTAGAGGTGCTTGATATAGTTAGCAGATTTTATCGGCCAGATTTCAACTTTGAGTCTTTCGGGCGACTCATCATCTGCGATATGTTTCTCTGCAACCTAGATAGGTTTTATGACTTACATAATGACCATGATCGTGGTACTACCAATTTTGGTAACTTCTTCATTGTGGACTCTCCTCCAAGGTTCATTAATCTAGATTTTATTGACACACAGACAAGCTTTACGTTTTTGTTGGGAGTTAGTTGGAATAAAATTTTGAACACGCTTAATACTGAATATGAATATCTGCGCATCTGCGAAAACAACATGATATCGTTGCAGCCCGGCAGTAAATCGATTCGGCAAAAAGTCGCACGGCGGGCTCTGAATGAATTGTGGCAAAGCATAAATAACGTTCGCAATATTACGGTGCCAAGGACGCCACCGCCTGGTGCGCTGAAACAGGTGCAAGATGGCATGGAGCGTGGCCTAAAGCAGCTACAGAATTTCGCGAGGGCAGCAAATCAAGGTATCGAAGAGGATCAGTTTCGCCTAGGTCTCCTCACGAGATTCACCGCTGCGGGTCTATTGTAGAATCGTCCCCGTACAGGCTTAACAGGTGGCCTTCGTCCTGCCTTCACTTGAGGAGCTGGCTGACGGAATCAACCGCGCGCTCAGCCTGCTCCAGATGGTCCAGGAAGGGAATCGCTGTGTCGCTCTGGGAGGACAGAATCCCTTGGTTACAACGCAGCTCCGTAACCGCTGCACCGACGGGAACGCCATCCTTGATGAGCCGTGTCTGCCGCTTTCGGAAGGTCGAGGACTCTCCAAATAGGCACTGAGAGTTGTACTTCCGGACGAGCTGGACAAGATAGACGAGCAGATGATGTCTGGCTATCGTCCGTCTGCCATCGACTACCTTCGCATCGATCAGAGCCCCCAAGACTCAGCATCACCACGCCCAGTATGTGAAACGAGCGCTGTGCCTACCGATCCCTATCCCTGGATGGGATTGTCGTTAGGTGCCGCTCGCCAAACAGTAAGAATCTCACGATTTGCGCACCTGTGTTGGCGATGATGCCCATCCATGCCGCGCACTGAACATGACCGAGCGTTGACGTTGGGAAGACGGGGAAGAGCAGGGCTAGCTCACTAGCAGCGCAGAATCGAGGAGTGTCTGTAGCGCTGAGGGAAGGTGCTGTGCGACGATCGTGCGTGCGATCTGTGCATCGCGGAGCTGACTCCCATCCGAGCCGTTCACTAGCAGCGTTCCATCCAAAACTGCCTGCTGCATGGCATCGAGTAGTGCTCCATGATTTCTGGTGCCATCTAGAAGCGGAAGGAGTATCTGTTCAAAGGGAGGAAGGCGGACGGACTCGTGCCACTGATTGGGAACGACTCCTGCTTTCGTTACTGAGATGCGTGCCAATGGGCTCGCACTCGGGAACGCACTGATGCGGTTGGCAATGGGAGGACGTGCAGTATGCAGCCGACACAGACTGGTATTGTGACTGTACAGTGCCATGGCTGAGATGGTCTCCGCATGGAGTCTCTCACCCAGGAGTGCAGAGGTGGCATCCGTGAGCTCAGGAATCGAGAGTGCCATGGGATTTTGTTGGTGCAGGACCAGTAGCATCGCTTTTACATGCGGATGTTCGATGAGTGCAGAGCCGCGCATGGTCTGAAAGCTCACCGGTGTTGGCGTACGGAGTTTCTCTCCCTGGAGTTCTGACGGGACTGTGGGCCGTGATGTACTCGACACCCAGAGAGAGTGCATCTGAGTCGAAATTGGTTCTCTGGAAAGAACGAGCTCTTTGCGGCACAGTACGGTGCTGCGCATCGCGGTGTTTCGTACAAAATCGATGTACTGTTCCTGCTTGATGCGATCGTCAGCGAGCTGCGCCAAGATCTGCTGGGTTGCTTCCGGAAGACCTGCCAGTCCACCGCGAGCTGCTGCTTCCCCAACGTACTGCAGACCGTGTTCATCAGCCTGCTTCATAAACTGGTGAAAGTAGCAGGGGCGGTTGTCTGCTTCAAAGTGCTCGTGGAAAACATAGCTATCTGGGAGTCGTTCAATCAGTCGGGATTCTTCTCGCAGAAGCCGAGCCGTGGTTCCGTCGGGATCACCTTGACCGTTGATCAAGAATTGGAGGAGTGCGCGGGCTTCCCTGACCTGGGCTGTCGGATCAGTGGATGGTGCTCCAGAGACATGATAACGCATCATCTCCATGATTGGCTGGCGACGATAAAATCCAGGATAGGTATTGTAGCTAATGTACGCGATGCCTTGGGCTGAGAGGTGGCGCTGACAGATCTGTAGCAATCGCTGCTGGACTGGAACTGGCACCCATGAAAAGACGCCATGGCACAGGATGTAGTCGAACGGTTCGCTTCCACCGTCGAAGTCCATGATGTCGAGCGTACGCAACTCAATGTTGCCAAGCCCCAGCTTCGCGCAGAGTCTCTTTCCTTCTTCCACTTGGCTTGCAGATCGATCGATCCCAAGGAAGTAACTCTCTGGCCACATGGCTGCCATCGGCAACAAATTCCCGCCGCTGGCGCAGCCGAGTTCGAGGACTCTGCATTTCGCTACGGGAGCCGGACGCAGACAGCGCTGGATTGCTGCCACAGCCAGGTTGTCAGGATGGGTCTCTGAGTAGCAGTGACTCAGGTAGGGAAACAAATCGTAGCTCTCTTGCGCATGGGTGGACAAGGCTGCTCCTTTTTCGTTCATCCGAGATCGTGTAGCTCTTTGTGGAATAGTAGGAGGGAGCGATCGAGAGTGGCTGGAGCGATTCGGATTTCGGCGAAGTTCCGTTCCGCAGAGTCATCACCCAGCAGGTCTGCATCGTCTGCTAGTCGCTCGGCGATGACGGTCAGACTTCCGGCTGCCGCACAGATGGACTCCGAGAATCGCAGCAGCTCATCGCTAGGAAAGTGATGATCGTTGTCGAAATTTTTGCTGCGCAGTTCGTGGGCCGTTGGAATCAGAACATCCGTGATATAGGCCGCAAGTTGCTGATTGGGAAGCTGACGAACTCCTTCCGCGCTCAAATCTGACTGCAGCCGACACTGAAGAAGCCGATTCCGCCAGCCATTTCGCAGACGAGGTACGAGACCCCAAATCAGCTCCTGCATCCTGCGATGCAGGACGGCTGCCGTGTCGGCAATTCGGGTCATTTTCTTGCGTGCATCGTAGATGCCATTTTCACGCAAGAGCATCAGATAGGAATTGTCAAAGTTCTCCGCAGCGCGCGGAGCAATGCCAAACCGGCGACTTGCTGCGAGCGCCTCCAACTCGGGACTTGCGACCATTCCGACCCCATGTTTGATTTTGTAGAGCCAGGAGGTGAAGTGACCGATGTGATAGACCGTGTGTCCCTCGCACTTGAGGAATAGGTAGCTCGCCGGACCCGGTGAGTTTTTGCCTCCGCCTTCCATCTGTACAAGCAGCTCATCGTAGCCGGAAAGAAACGCCCAGCCTCGGGCTGCAGAGCGTCCATGGCCCTCGAAATGACTAGACACACGGAGGCCGAGCCGATCGTAGCCGCGTTTCACTTGCACACGCTGCGCAGGCGAAAGCCGAATCATATACGAGCCCTTCGCGACCGGAAAATGCAGCCAGCAAGCGATATAGAGCGCGTGAAAATCCTCGGTTCGGAGTCCGTCCGCTCGACCCAGAATGGACGTGACCGATGGAGTTGGGTGGCCGAATCGCTCTCGAAAGTAATGACGCCACTGCCAGGCAGCCTGAAACTGCGGTGAGAAGATGGGCCGTAGCTCGAGACTTCCTGCCTTGATTCCCCTGGCAATCGCAATGGACATGAGCGCTCCTACTCGCCGATTCCTAAAGAAGCATCTCTCGCATCTGGCCTGGATACATCACCCGGATCACACCGCCGTAACTGCAGAGCAGTTGACTCTGACTATCCATGGCAAGCTGCCCGGCGATCAGAACCTTGGGTCTGCGGACGGACCAGGGTAGGAGTGTCGAAGGACTGCAAGGCATCGGCGTCAGCACGCCAGTTAAGGCGGTAGAAGCAGCGACCGCTGGATTCCCAAGCGAACGGCAGAGTCCGAACGGCCAGATGTTCACCAGCGGCCAGTGATCGTGGATGTTTGCGGCCATTCCAATCCCGCTGAAGTTGTGCGGACGGATGACAACCAACGTAGACGGACTGAGTCCGCAGTCACAGATCAGAGATGCTCCGCCACAGACTGCCATGCTCATGACGAATAACGCTCCATGTGAATACAGTCCCCCACCTGCGTTCATGTCGCTTGATCGCAGTGCCGCGAGGACCGAGAGAGTTCTTGTTGTATGCTCTAACCTATGGCTCTCTTTGCAGATCTGCTGCGATCGTACAGTACACCTTCTGGTGTCCGCAGAGCCAGCAGAGAGACGCAGTGGCCCAGTCCGAGCTGGATTTCCGATAGCTGGCAGCAACCCCACGAGTTTTTCGCGGCACTTCACAGAGAAGCCGAGCACGCGCTGGGAAGGCCGGCCAAGAGCCAGCTCGACATTGGAATCGACTTCTATTCCGACTTGGTCGGTAGGTACCTACATCATCCCGGTCGCGGCCTGATCGAACACAGTCATGCGATCAGATGGTTCGAGCCCGAGCTCGGCTGGCAGTCGCTCAGTCTGGCGCAGCTTGACGCACAGGCGGGCGCACTGGCTGCTATCCTCATCTCGTCTGGAACACAAGCGGGAGATCGTCTGGCACTGGTTCTGCCAAGCGGCGGCCACTTGCTGGTAGGACTGCTGGCAGCGCTGCGCATTGGATGTGTGGCCGTGCCGGTTCTGCCATTCGGAAGTACCTATGTGCAGCGGTTGATGGAGCAGAGTGCAGCGGATCGTGTGGTGACCTGTTCACCGTATCCCTCGCTGCGATGCTTTTCAGATCGCAAGCCGCTTGTGCTATCGCCCGAACTGCTGAGCAAAGCGGGGAAGCATCCGCTGCCTGCGACCTATGCACCGGATTCGCCCGCGCTGCTCATCGCGTCACCACTACACCCTAGGGAGACCTTGCGGACTGTCTCGGCCGCGCAAGCCTATTCTTGCGCACTGCGGGACGGGCTGCTGCTATTCGGACTGCGGCCCGGCGATGTTCTCGCAGCACCGAACAATGCACAGTATGTTCCGTGTACGTACTTGTCCGCGCTAGTCTGCGGGGCAAAAGTCCTGGACTTGTCCATGGAAGCCGTTCTTGCGGATGTCTCTCCACTTCAGGAAGCAACCCGTGCAGTGATCTTGTCGCAGGCGATTCGGGATGCGCTGCTGGATGCCGGGGGCGGTCCGGTGTCCTGGGGATGCTGGTTTCGCGATCCCCAAGAGGGTTTCGGGCTCCAAAACTGGCAGCGTGCCGATGAACAGCTTCGTCTCTCGTCTGTACTTTCGGCCAACCTGCTCTGGGATGCAGCCAGCGGTGGCGCGATCCTGGTATCGATACCGCGACGGGGTCCACCACAACCTTTGCTTTGGCCCGCACCTGGTTGTCCACACTTGCTTGCTGAGCTTGCTGGCGAAGCTCCGGCGCTCACGGACGTAGGGAGGCTGGTGGTCCAGAGCGCGGACAAAACACAGAGCAGCTCGCCTGGGGCGGCGCTGCTTTTTCGCACTGACGACGGATACATGTACGGAGGAACGGTGCAGCCAAGGCGCGCAGGCTGGTCCTATCCGAGCCAAGATGTCGTCGATGTGCTCCAGCGCTCGCCGGAACTGGCATGGCTGTCCGGTGTCGCGGTGGTGGAGCTAAGCGGGGCTGGGGGAGGCGGACAAGCGCTGGTGGTCGTTGTGCTGTTTACGGGAAGTGAGCCAATCTCCCGGGTCGAACGAGCGCAGTGCTTTGCTCTGATTTCGCGCGAACTCGGACCGAGTGCGCTACCGAATCAGCTAGAGGTCTTTGCGCTTCACCCGAGAAGACTCGGTGGCAGTCCTTCCTCACCGATCGATTCCGACTGGGTGCGTGGGCAGTACATCGGCAGCGAGCTATTCCGCAAAGTACGTAGTCCGCTGTTTCAGGCGCTCACCCACGTCAGAACGGCCCTGCTCCGATTGAATCGGCTCAAAGGATGCGACCCACCATGAAGTTCATTGAACGACTGCTGGAGGAGCGGCCCACAACGTCACCCGGTCCAGAGCTGGAGCCTGACGATCTGCGACTAGAAGCAGCCACCACCGCATCGGTACGTGGTGAATTTTTGCAGGCGGCCCAGATCGCGGAGGAAGTCTTCTCAAGCGGTGTGTACGACGCACGGTTGTTCGGATATCTACTGCTAGGGACGCTCATGGAACGCGGTCCGTCATCTTTGCCGCTCGTGCTGCGTGCGATGACTTGCGCAGTGATGGAGCAGCGACATGCGTTCACTCCGCTACGTCGTCGCGAAGTTCTGCTTGATGGTGTGCTGCACTGGTTTTTGACGCAGCTGGTCCGCCAACTGGAGCTTTCCTCGAAGTTAGGCGACGGACAGCAGCAAGCTTGGGAACAGACTCTGCGGGCGGGCGAGCTGGACCAAGTGTTTGGGCTGTCAGAGCCGCTCCATCGCATCCTGACGGAACTGACTCCGCGCGCCAAGTCGCCGCCACCACTGCTCCGTCTGATAGACCTGCTCCGTCAGATGCATCAGCCGGTCGTCGTTCAGCATACCAAGAACACAGAACGATCCCCAGACCACAACATCCCGCGCGTTGCGCAGCCATCGAGCACGCCTGTCGCGCTACCTACCCATCCACCACTTGCGAACAGTGAGCTTGCGTCCGGTTCCGCAACATCATCGTCTGCACAAGCTGAGGTCTGTAAGGAATCGGAGCGTGTCATGCAGACCCCTTGGCCCACAACAAGCGAGGTGCAGCGGCCAGGTGTTGTCTCTTCTGGGACGATGGATGTCTCGGAGCCGCTCAAGCTGCTCGCGACGAACATGGAACGATTTGAGCTCCTCCTGAACCAAGGGAATCATCTCATGGCCGCAGTGATAGGCGTCGAGCTACAGCGCGAGCTAGAGCGCTTCGATCCGATCCTCTATCTGCCCAAGTTGGTGGCTCCCTTTCTGCGCCAGTTGGCAGCGTCCTGCGATGAGCTAGAGCCATACTTTGCGCGGAGTGACTCGCTGAGATTTCAGACGCTGACCAAGTTCTTTCGAGCCGATCCGGATGGCTTCGTGAACGCCGCTGTTCCTAAGGCTGGTGATGGGTTCCGAGAAACGGACACAGAATGAGCAAGGCACCTCCGAGTCCACCGCGCACAACAGAGCCAACCACACCGCCAATCAGTCCAGAAAGTGCGCTGATGGCGGCGATTGTCCGTCGCGCCCATGAGTTCACTCTGCCTGCGCTGCTCGATGCACTTCTGGCTGTGGGACTCAGAGCTGAAGAGGTGATTTTCCGCAGTCACCTCAGTCGCGGTCATCAAGCATTTCTGGTCCACTCCGTTGAGTTTCTCAACGAGCCACGGCGCGCAGTCGTTACGCTCAATGTAGGTCTGCTCGCTGCACAGAGTCCTTTGCCTTCGTACTTTTTCTCTGTTCTCGAGCAGGGTCGTCATGACACAGATGCGCTGCTGGCCGTCCTGTACCTGATGGATCATCCGCTGCTGCGTGAACGTGCCCGCTCTGAGTATCCCGAGCGCGATCGGCGGATTGTGTCTGACTGGGAACAGTCCAAAGCCCTGCTGCTCCGTTTGATGGCGCTACAGAGTCCGCGTACGCTGCACTGGCTCTTCCAGCGAGTATTCCCCGAGCTTGGACTTTCGGTAGAGCGTGCCACGTCGGTGCTTCCGCTATCGACGGAGCAGGTGATCATCGGCACAACGGCATTGGGGGAAAGTCGTGCGCTTGGGGGACAGGTTCGGCTGTCGCATAGTGCGCTTGCTGTGACCCTGTACTGCGATGAGCCGGAGACGCCCACTGGTAAACAATGGACGCAGGAGGCTGCGCGACGGATGGATCGCTACATTCTGCCGCTGCTCCAAGAGCAGTCTTTGTATTTGCAGTTGTGGGTGGTCTTCTTCAACCGAGATGCCATCGCTCGGGTGTCTAGCAGCCATCGCAAACCTGATAGCTTCTTGGGTCACGACCTACTGCGTCGTGCGGCTGCTCAGCCCGGCTCTACCGATCAATCTCACATTGTGCTGAAATCATCACAACGAGTCTTGTTATTTAGCGGACACACTGATTTTCAGGGCTTGTAAGATCGGCCTTTGCCATCAGATTGAAATTGCTAGGAAAATTTGTATCGATTGACTGCCCAGGCATGAAAGACCAAAATATCAATCACCAGCGCGGTCTAGCTCACTGATCCGAACATGTCGTGGGGGTTGTCGTCTTCAACTTGCACCTGGAAGCTGAACGATCGTCCCAGACAGCCTTTCTTTGCCGATTCGACAGGACTGCGCAGAAAGGACCGTTGCTGTGGCCATTCAAAACGATCTCCCTCGATCTCGTCTTACGCTGACGTACAAAACAACCGTCAATGGGACTGTGCAGAAAATTAATCTGCCGTTCCGAATGATGGTGATTGGAGACTTTTCTGCAGGGCAACACTCAGAAAAGGAACAGGATCTCGATGCACGTCAGCTTCATTCGATCACGGGAAACAATCTTAGTACAGTGATGAATGACTTGAATTTCTCGTTATCACTGAATGATGTTCCAAATCGAGTTCATGGCAATGGTACGCTCAATATTACTTTGCCAATGACTGGTATGCGCTCATTCTCTCCCGATGAAATTGTGAAACATGTGCCGCAGCTGAAAGCACTGCTGCTGATGCGACAAATGATTCAGGAACTCCAAGGACAGATCGACAATCAGAGTATCTTGCGCAAAGAAATTCAGCAGATTTTTGCTGACAAAGATGCCCTGTCCGCCCTGCGCAAGGAACTGGAGCCCTTCGTATCGCTCAAGCTTCCAGATGCACAGCCTGCGGTCGGAAACGATGCAGGAAAAACGCTTAAATCGGGATCTAACTAGAGGAAGCGCACATGGCTGCAACAACTGAGATCGGAACGTCGAAACTGGCGCGGCTTCAGCAGGCGTTTGACAATCGAGCGAGCGCGGAAGAACGGGGAAATGCTCAAAAGCTCCTGATTGCTGATAAATTCTCTAAGCTTGGCGAAGCGAGAGATCAAGAAGACGCCAATGTTCGTTTTGTCAATGCGCTGGCTGCGCTGATTCACAATTATCCAGAGTCAATTTCTAGCGAATTCGGAGACACAGAATCTGCCAAACAGCGATACGACAAAGGAAAGGTGCAAGTTCTTTTATCGCAGATTGATGCGCTGCTGGCTGGTCAAATCAACGAAATCCTTCACCACCCCAAATTTCAAGAGCTGGAGTCGGTGTGGCGTGGCCTAGAAGACTTGACATCTCACACCAACTTCGGTGCAAACATTTGCATCGATATGTTGAATGCGAGTAAAGAGGATCTGCGCGAAGATTTCGAGAACAACTCTAGCTCGATCTTCAACAGTGCGTTGTTTAATAAGATATATATTCAAGAATACGATCAGTACGGCGGGCGTCCTTTTGGCGTTCTGATTGGTTTGTTCGAGTTCTCGAATACACCAGGAGATATCGCATGGCTACAGAGTATGGGCAAGATCGCCAATGCTGCCCATGCTCCGTTTCTGGCCGCAGTCTCGCCGCAGTTCTTTGGCTATGAGAGAGCGGAACAGGTCGAAGCGGTCAAGGATCTGCGGACGCTGCTCAGTGCGCCTCGCTTTGGTCGTTGGCACAAGTTCCGAGAAACGGATTCGGCTGCCTACATTGGTCTGACGTTCCCTCGCTACGTTGTGCGTTTGCCCTGGCATCCAGAGACCAATCCGTGCCGTACGCTGAACTTTACAGAGGACTCCTACGGCAACAAGGAAAAGTATCTGTGGGGGAACACTGCCATCCTGATGGCACGCAACCTCGCGCGCTCTTTTGAAACCTCTGGCTGGTGTCAGTATCTTCGGGGTCCGCGTGGGGGCGGACTGGTGGACGGACTTGCGGTAGACACCTATCCCGTGCGCGGCAAGGCATCCGGGCCGGACATCATCCCGACGACGGAGACCCGGCTCCCAGTTGAGATCTGCATACCTGACTATCGCGAGCTGGAGTTTGCAGAGAGCGGCTTCATCCCGCTCATCTATCGCAAAGAAACGGCAGAGGCTGCCTTTTTCAGTACGCAGTCGATCAAGCTGGCGCATCGCTTCAAAGATCGCAACGACGCCGAGAACGCCAGTCTGGTGACCAATCTCGCATACACCTTCTCGGTCACGCGCATCGCTCATTACATCAAGAGCATCATGCGGGACAACATTGGAACCACCGCTGACGCTGTCTACGTGCAGCGAACCATCGACTCATGGCTGGGTCAGTATGTGACCACCGTCATCGACCCAGACAACTTGACCCTTCGCTACTATCCGTTCAAGGCAGTCAGCGTTGAGGTGAAGGCGCGGACTGGTGAGATCGGCTGGTACGACTGCACGGTCGCAGTGCTTCCGCATGTCCAGTTTGAAGGAATGAACGTCGAGCTGCGCCTCGAATCGCGGCTCGGCTCGAAAGCATAAGTCCTGGGAACCGACCAGTCTGTTTATTGGGTAGGAGAACACGATGCCACAGTTTTCACTCAACCTCTCTGTGGACCAGGGCTTCAACTTCCGCAAGGATAGGAACGTCCCGGTCGGCTTTGTGACGTCACTGTCGCTCAACGGCAAGGCGCTCACCTCGGATATCAAGTGCAAAGATCCGCTTAGTCCAACGACGGAGCTGGCCGTATTTTCGGTACTCAGCTCTGCGGCTTGGGAAATTGGCGTGACGGACGCCATCTACTTTTCAGGACAAATCTCGGCTCCGAATCGGAACCAAGTGGCGATGTTGACCTACCTCGACTTGGCCAACGTCGAGGTGAAGTTCAAGTACAACGTCTATACTTACGATCCCGTAGCCAAGACGTACTACATGTGCTTCCACTGTGGCGACACAGAGATGCTCGGACTGCTTGAAAAGGTCGGAGAGCGTCTGACTCTCAGTGTGGCTGATGAAGCTTCGACGGAAGTTCAGTCGCCGATCAACTACTCGTTCTCGCTCGGCATCAAGCCGCAGCAAACGGCACAGACGCTGACGCTAGCGACTGCGAATCAGCAGAACGTCGTCAAGCAGTGGGGTCTCACCAGCTCCTAATAAGAGTCATTTGGGATGACTCATATATAGGAACATGGCCTTGTGTGTTGAACCATGGCGACGTACAAGCTCGCTCCTGTACGCTGGGAACTCGGGCAGATTCTCCTGCCCGAGCACTTCGGCACCCTCCATTCATCCATTCAGGCGGAGCTGCGGGCGCGCACCGCAGTGACAGGCGTTCCAGGTTTCGGAATCGCAGAGCTTTCATGGCACGACAAAGCGTTGGAGCAAGGACTGCTCCAGATCCAGTCGCTGACAGCCGTCCTGCCAAGTGGTCTTCTGATCCATGTACCAGGGTCAGGAACGCTGGAAGGACTGTCATTGAAGGCGACGGGTCTACCCAAGGTGAAGGTGTATCTTCACGTTCTGGATGAGCCAGCATCATCGCTTGGGAATCCGCTGTACGCAGCTGACCCCAAGACCGTGCGTCGCCAGGTTTTGTCGCTGCGGCTGAGCACCCAGCCATCGCTCGAGCGTTCCCTCGAAACGCTTTTGCTGGGGGAATTTCAGTGTGAACCGGATCGTCGCTGGATGATTGTGCCTGGCAGCTGTCCGCCGCTTCTGCAAGTGGGCCCCAATCCTTTTTTGCAGCAGGAACTTCAGACGTTGGCGAAGCGACTCCTCGAGTTTCAAGGACGTCTCCAGGATGACATGAAAGACACGCTGCTGCGCGGTGGCTATCTGAGCACGATGAGCGGTTGTCTCCGCGAGGTCTGCGTCGTCCGCTCATTGCTGGCCGAGATTCCGGCCGGTGTGTACCGTCATCCCTTCTATGTCTTCGATGCACTGCGCCGTCTGTATTTTGAGATCTGCGCGTTTCACGAAAAACAACCTGAACAGCCCTGCTTCCCCTTCGTTCATGAGTCCATCGCCGAGAGCTTTCAGCGACTGTTTGGTTATCTGGAAAAGAATCTGGTTGCGCTCACTGCACCACGAAGACATGTCGAGCTGACGCTGCGAGAAGGTCGATTCCTGTTGCCTGCGTGGCCTGACGAGCTGGCTCAGGCCGAAAAGGTGTATCTGCTCGTCAGCCGCAATCAGCGAAACGAGCGGATCCCGATGGATACCGTCAAGATTGCGTCTCCCGATCGTCTGGAATTGGTCCATGGAGCAGCGCTGCGTGGCGTTCCTTTCGAGCTGATTCCCAATCCTCCATCAAGTCGCTACTTCATCGAAGGAATGGAGTTCTACGAGCTTCGCTTGGGCGATGAATGGTCCCATGTCCTCAAGTCGCAGGGACTTTGTTTCTATGCCAGCGGACTGCTGTCTAGTCCTGGGGTTCGGGTGCTGCTCTACTTCACGATTCCCTGATCGCGAGATGCTTTGCATGGCGTTTCTACGTCGCTTTGAAGAGCCACCGTCCACAGTCAGTAATCCCGACGCTGTCGAAGCCGATAGCATTGTTCGGAACCTCATCCACATTCTTCGTAGCCAGAGCGGTTTTGCATCCTTTGTTCCTGAGTTTGGACTCCCTGATCCTTGGCAGCTTCCGCAGACTCCGACATCGGTCACGATCCTGCGCGACCAGATCAAAGAACAAGTACAGCGCTTTGAGCATCGGCTGTTCTCACCTATGGTATCGACGCTGCCACGGACTCCTATTGCGGCGCCTCAGTTCTTACTGACGGGACATCTGGCTTCCGGTCGGAATCTACGGATACTCATTCGCGTGTCCCGTACCTCCGTCGGTTCTTCACTTCTCGATGTAGAGATGCAGGGATGAGAGACAATTCTTTTCCGAGTCATGTCGGTGCCACGGCAGCTCACGGAGCGACAGGTATCGATCTGCTCAAGTGTTCCTTGTCATTGAGCATCGCGGGGCGAAGCCATTCCGTTGCGGGTGGACAGATCAAATCGCTTGAGCTGGACCTGCAGAGCCATGGCTTTTCTGCTGAAGTAGTCTTTCTGTTGGTGGATGACAGCGCACTTGGGGGTCCGAATGTCGATTCCTTACGTGCTGCGTTTGTGGGCGATGACTTGATCTCTGTCGTCCTGCGCGTTGAAACTCCGCTGGTAGAAGAGACTCCTCGGAAAGGCGCAACGCCTCTGGAACTGCACGGCCTGGTCAGCGAGCGTGCTCTTTCCGAACACACGATCGAACACAGTCCAAGTGCGGCACGCTGCCGTCGCTATCAGATCCGCTTTGTCGATCCAGCGCAGCTGCTATGGCAACAGCATTTTCCCTGCGAACTGTACACCGGCAAGACCTGGCAGGATGTCATCGAAGCAAACAAGGGATCCCAGATTCAGCTCCTATACGACTGGAACGTCCTGACCGCCAAGCGTGCGCACGTTTTTTTGGGACACGAGCCGGAAGCACACGCTGCCAGCTTCTATGACTTTGTGCTGTGGCTGGTCGATACCCATGGTGGCTTTTTTGACTATGACTACGCGCAGCGAAAGTATCGAATCTCGGGAACGCGGCCTCCGAACGGTGCGCAGACCGAGCTACATCCAGATGATCTGCTGGAGCTACAGCTTCAGTTGCCGGTGTTGCCGCGCCAGAGCGTTCGGGTGCTCAACACCTATGCGATGCAGCCAGCGACGACACTGATTCCCTCAGCAGTCTCTGGTCGAGCGGTGACCGGAGTACATGCAGACTATCTGATCCGGACTCCGGTGCTGGCAGAGCAAGACAATCGGGTGCAGCTGGAGAGAACTCGGCTCAACGTCGCGCAGGGTCCCAGTCTGCAGGCGTCGTTCCGACGATTTCCCCAAAGTCCGCTCTGTCCTGGGTCCTCTGCTTGGCTGACCGATACGGCACGATTTGTCGCAGCAGAGACGGTTCTTCCTTCTCCTTTTGCGGGCGGGCTGGCTCACGTTCGCTGGTTCAAGCTGAGCGCACAGGCTGTCTCCCAGCGGCCAGATGATGGCTTTGGTTTCGATCGTGCGGCGTTCGCTCTCACAGCCGCTACGTTGCTGATCCACGACAGCAACCAGACTCCTCCTGCGCTGAAGTATGTGCCGCCCACGTATCCGCGACTGCTAGAAGGCAAAGTAGTGTGCGAGATCGGGCCGAAATCCGACGAGACATACCAGATCTATGAAGATGCCAGCACATCAGTAGAGTCCTACAAAGTTGCGATTCCGCTGTTTGCCAACCAACAGATCGTGGTGGACTTCCAGCCGACGCTGGCGAGCGGTCATTTTTACTTTCCTGCGTACAAAGATGCGCGGGTGCTGATAGCGGTCGATCTCCAGCGCGCATGGCTGATTCGTTACCTCGATTGGCGTCCGGAAGCGCGGCTGCCCAAAGAGAGTCAAGGGAATCATCTGCTCGTCGGGAAAACACCATCAAACGGAACGTCTCTTCGACATGTGTATGAAGAGGACAAGCCGGTGCTAAGGCTGACCAGAACCAACGCCATCGACACGCAAATGATCGAGATTGGTGAAGGACACCTGATGATCGAGGTGCAGGAGCAGAGGCAGCCTCACAGCACGCTGGTCTCGACGATTCGACTCGACAAAAGTGCGGGTGGGTCGGTGACGATCCGCAATGACGAAGCCAATATTACGCAGAGCATTCGCCTAAATGGATCCTCTCTGGTTCTGGATGTCGAGGGCTCCCAAGCCAAGAGCACGATCACGCAGACTCAGACGGGCGTGACCATTCAGTGCAATACGTTCCTGCTTGATGCAGACACGATTACCTGCAAGTCACGGAGCACATCGGTACACCAGAGCCAGAGCACGATGTCGCTCACCAGCGATAGTGACATGCGGCTGACCAGCCACAAAAACCTGGCCGCGCAAGCATCGAGCAGCCTGACCGCAGATGCGCCCAGCATCAAGCTGTCTGCGGATCGAGATCTGACAGCCACCGGCGGCGGCGCGACCTTCAAGGCTGCGACATCAACCGCATCAGTCCAAGCGACCAACGTGAACATCAGTGGCGCAAGTCAAGTCAAGGCGACTGGGACGATGATCTCGCTGTCCGCTGCGGCGACACTCAAGTGTGAGACCTCCGGTATGAACAGCATCAAAGGCGGGATCATTTCAGTCGGAGGCGGGCTGATAAAAATCGGATAAGATTGGACGATGTCGGATGGTAAGACTCGCATTGATCCGCAGCTCTATGAAGAGTTTTTGCTGGAGTTGCGCGCCCTTGATGAGTTTCGGGCCCAGCTCTCAGCGCGGAATCCAGCGCATGCAGTTCGACGAGATGACCCCGATGTTCGGCGCATGCTTGAGGCAATGGCCTACTTCACCGTACGGTCGCGGCAGCAGCTACTTCACAACATGCAGTCAACGTGGCTGAGACTACTGTCCGACCAGTTCGAGCCACTGATGACGACCTTGCCTGCGATGGCCATCGCTCAAGCTGTCGTCGAGCCGCGACGTGCAGAGTCCACCGTGCTGCCGCGTGGAACCGAGCTACGCATCCCGTTTCCCGATGGTCACGCTGCCAGCTTTCGGACCCTGGACGATCTTCGACTGCTGCCCTGCTCGCTCGAAAGCGTGAGCCTGCTGCGCGATGCAGGCGGGGCCTTTTATCGAATCGCTCTCCAGTTTTCCTCTCGGTTTGGGCGGACCGATCCGGTGGGTCTGCTGAGGCTCCATACCCGGATTGCTGATGACTATGCTGCGTCGGCGCGGTTTCTGTACGGGCTTCGAGCGTATATCCAGCGCGTCCATGTCGTTTATGACTCATCGCTCAGTGATCACCAGGTCGGTGACGCTTGTCTCGTCAGCTATGGCGATGCGTATCCTCCGGCCCTTGGATTGGGTAGTGGCGGTCCCAATGCGGGCCCAGAGACGACTCATCCGCTGCTGCGCATCCGCTCTCTGTTTCAGTTTCCCGAACGTGAGCTGTTTTTGAACCTCGAGGTTCCTCCGGTCCGTGGAAACAAGCCCTGGCAGCGCTTCCATGTGTATCTCGATCTCGGACCAGACTGGCCCGTGGAGCACATCGGCCCCGACATGTTTCAGCTCCATGCCGTGCCGGTCGTCAATCTCGTTCGTGAAGCAGCGGTGCCGTTGCTCTGTGATGGGACCCAAGATGCGCTGCCGGTCCGGCATCCGAGTCCCGAGAAGGGCTTTGCGCTGCACTCGCTTCGTGGGGTCTATGCAATCACGGATTCGGGACTGGCACCGCTACGCAGCAGCACGCTTCCATCGTCAACGACGCCGCACAGTCTGCCGTTCTCGGATCACAGCGAGCTACCCAGCTATCAGCTCGAGGAACGCCTGACGCCGCTTGGACCACGACCGAGCCTGGTCATTCGCGCCCCGCTGGCACTGCTTTCGCCGCTGCAGCTGTCGGTTGATGCAACTTGGTATCAGCCAGGGCTTGCGGCGCAGTTTGCCCGTTATGACATCACCCCCAGACCCCAGCTCACGGGGCGGGTGCTGGAAGGGGTACAGTGGTCGCTGATTGGGGGCGTACGCGCAGAGACGGACAGTCCGCTTCGCAATGAGATGAGCGCGCTGCTTCGCATTCTTTCGATGGGTATGCGCCCAACGCTCAGTGATGCAGATCTGCGCTGGTTGATGACCCTGCTGATTGGGTCGGGCGGACCGGCGGTGTTTCGCTCGATGCCATCGCGGCTCGAAAACCTGACGTGTAGCCTCTCACCGGACAGTGCGCTGCGTGGATCGGGAACGCAGCACGTCTATCGGGCCCGACTGTTCGTCGAATCTAGTGAAAGTGAAGATGAGGCGCTCGTCTGGCTGTTTCTGTGCCGCGTCCTCGATGTGCTTGATGCTTGGAATCAAGACAGCTCCGTGGAACTGAAGGTCGAAACAGGAGATCGCACACTACGGCTGCCTCTCTGTATCCCTTTGTCCAAAATGCGGGTAGAGTAGCTATGATGGCCAAAAATTCCAGCGAAGCCGACCACTTCACCTATGTGAACGTGTGGCACTGCATCAGCACGGTGATGCAGCAGGTCGATACGCTGGCTGCGGGCATCGAATCGGCCAGCTCCGAAGTGCTTCTGGATGTACGGAAGCAGATCCGCACCGAGCTGGGACGACTGGCCAAGCTGCTCTCGTCGGAACTGG
>WBZX01000194.1_pt1 | contig 44713 bp, 30 predicted proteins | sample 5204211 | NCBI WGS metagenome assembly WBZX01 (sample SAMN12344362, study PRJNA552823) | activated sludge metagenome | biome: Activated sludge suspended growth; feature: Nitrification reactor; material: Wastewater; isolation source: activated sludge from nitrification reactor of wastewater...
CAGTTGACTATGCGCAATGGTTTATTGATGCGGATGTCAATGATCTCAATTCATTTAGTCAGTCCATTAAAAATAATTTTGCTGGAAGTATAGTACGTACACCATAAAGTTTCTGCTCCGGCAACTTTTTTCAGCAACCTGACGTTAAAATTAACTATGATGTATTTCAACTCTAAGCATATGCGACTATTCTTTCTACTTGCTATCACAACCTGTGTGGTAGGTTTCTCTTCATGTAAAGAAGATAATCCTGAAGGTACCCTGACCCTTCATTTTAAGGCCGTTTATGACGGGCAGCCTTTACAGACGTTTACTACCCATCCTTTTGAAGGCATACAGCAAATTCAGTTTACTCACCTGAGCATGATGGTTGCAGATTTACAACTGGTCAATGGATCATCGGTCAAGGATCTGGATGATATTGAACTGGTTGACCTGAGTTTTGATAATCTGGCTGCTGCCGAAGCAGGATATACACTCACCATACGCAATGTAACTGCAGGTTCGTATGACGGCATAAATTTTGGACTTGGGGTGCCTCCTGACCTTAACCAGAAGAAACCTGCTGATTTTTCCTCAGGTAGTCCATTGAGCAAGACCGGTTATTATTGGGTGGCATGGAATAGTTACATTTTCTCCAAGACAGAAGGCAGATTGGATACGCTTGGTAACGGCGCTCTTGACCTGGGATTTGCTATGCATACCGGGTCAGATGCTTTATACAGGGCAGGGCAGGGGACATTACCTATCGTGATCGAAGAAGGTAAAACAACTAATATGAATATCCTGCTTGATTATAAAAACCTGCTCCAGGGGGTGGATATCAAATCCCATCCACAGAATCATACACAATCAGACACCTCTGAAATCCTCAAGATTGTTAATAATTATGGTACTTCCATTACCCTATTGCTATAGTCCCTATCTTTGCAAGGATGAGGGGCGATGTTAAAATCGGTTGGTTTCCAGGCGTTTTAGTTGGTCTTTGCCTGGGCATTGCCAGTTGTCATGACAGTATCGACCAGCCTTATGTCGAGGGAGATCTGACAGGTATTGCCTACAACCCTGTACCATATAATATAATCGTACCTGAAGGATTCCCTGCACTTGAGCAGCCCGAAGACAATCTCATGACTGTGGATGGTATCCGCCTGGGGAGGAAGTTGTTTTATGACCCTATTCTGTCTATAGACAGTACTGTATCATGCGGCACCTGCCACCAACAGGCATTATCCTTTACAGATGGACTGGACAGGAGCCAGGGGGTCAACGGAATAACCAAGCGCGGCAGCCTCAGCCTGATCAATGTGGGTTTCCATTACGATGGGCTGTTCTGGGATGGGCGCTCCCCAAATCTCGAACATCTGTCCCTGATTCCCCCTGAAGATCCGATAGAAATGGCGGAAACCTGGGGCAACGTGGAATCTAAACTCAGGAATCATCCGGACTACCCAACTGAATTCAGGAAAGCCTTTGGAATCGTCAATGTGTCAGGAATTGATCGCTATCTGGCAGCTAAGGCTATATCTCAGTTCTTACGTACAATCATTTCAGGACACAATTCCAGGTATGACCGGTTTGTCAGGGGTGAAATCTTCCTTGAAGAGAATGAATTCAATGGATACCTGATGTTTTTCAACATTGACCCATCCTTGCCTGATGCCCAATGTGGACATTGCCATAATGCCCCATTGCTGGCAACTAATGACTACTTCAATAATGGACTTCAGGAATCTCCTGATTTGTATAGTTTCCCGGATCCAGGGCTTGGCGCCATAACTGGTATTGCCAGTGACAATGGCAGGTTTAAACCTCCGACACTGAGAAATCTGGTCTTTACAGCCCCCTATATGCATGATGGAAGGTTCAAAACGCTGCAGGAAGTCGTTGATCACTATGCCAGTGGAGGCAAAGAATCCCCGAATAAGAGCTCATTTATGTTCAATTTGGTACTTACAGAAAGCCAGAAAGCGGATATTCTTGCCTTTTTACTGACCCTGACGGATAGCACGGTAATTACTAATCCTGAATTCATGAACCCTTTTTAGCCTCTTTTTACCCGTTTATTCCTCTTTTTGGCAATATTTTTTTTCGATTTCTGAGCCCTATTTTAAATTTTATATTCACAAAAATGAATGGCATAATTTTGATGAAATTTATATTTTACACAAAACCAAGGTTTTAAACATAAAAGATAATCTTCATACAATATTTTTATCCGTAACAATTATGTTTTTTTGTACTTGTTCAGGCCTGACAATCTCCTGATAATTGTATCATCAATTCAAAGAGAGATGAAAAGTCCGGTAGAAGTACTGGATTCAAATTTAGATATGTTCATGGGATTATAATTCTGAAGGATAGAAGGTTGCCATCTGGCAATCTTCTGTCCTCTTTCAAAAAGAATAAAAAATCCGGTTCCGCTGTCTAAATATATCAATGATATGTTCATGGGATTATAATTTGTAAAGCTGGGTAGTTCTGAAGTGAACCTCCCAGCTTTTTTTTTGTCCCTGAATCCCAGGCTTTTATACCCGCCTCAAGGTCAAGCCTTTTGTTATTTCGCCCAATCCTCCACTTTAGTCTTCTGACTGGTCAGGACATCCACATTATGCGATCCTCACGCTGACCTTTACTGACCACGCAGGGAACCCAAACTTTGTATGGAGATATGATCTTCGAACCCTTCATTTGCGGGAAAAAATCTTGGTTTAACAAACAAATATTCATATTAGAAATATATTTCTTACTTTTCGCTAAACAAACTCATATCAACTAGCTATGAAGCATTTTTTACCTCTCTTACTCCTGATTGTCCTTTTGATCCCAACCAGGTCAAATGCACAATTACCAGACGGAGCTACAGCTCCCGACTGGACACTTACAGATATCTTCGGTAACACGCACCATCTATATGATTTGCTCGATCAGGGCAAGATGGTCGTTATTGAATTTTCAGCTACGTGGTGCGGTCCATGTTGGAATTACATGCAGACCGGAGCCCTTGAACAATTCTGGGATGAACACGGCCCTAACGGGGATAACCAGGCCCAGGTCTTCTATATAGAGGCTGACCAGAATACGACGTTAGAGGACTTGTACGGAACCGGTACCAACACCCAGGGTAACTGGGTAGCTAATATTCCATTTCCGATCATCGATCTTCAAGTAGGTGAGAATACTGACAACCAGTATCAGATTACCTATTATCCGACATTGTATGCTGTCTGCTCAGATAAGAAATGTTACGAGTTAGGTCAGGTGCCTGCTTCAGAATGGGAAGAGTTTATCACAAGCTGCAGTCTTACAGCTGAAGTTGCAAACGTTGAAGATGCTGTGTGCTATGGAGATGGTGAGATAACACTTGATGTGTCAGGAGGTATCAATCCAATCACTTACACCTGGAGCAATGGCTCACATGGAGCTTCATTGACTAATGTTGGTGCAGGTACATACAGCGTGACTGTATTGGAAGCCAATGGCAAGAATGCGATACTTGAAGATATAGTTATAACAGGAGCTGAAAATCCAATCAGCCTTGCATCCGCAGATATTGAAGATGCCCTTTGTTTTGAGTCCGCTACAGGTAGTATCAGTATCGAACTTGAGGATGGAGTTGCACCTTATAGCTACGACTGGAGCAATGGCTCACAAAGCCAGGATCTGACTAATGTGGTTGCTGGTACATATACCGTAAATGCCACAGATAGCCATGGCTGTCCTTTTGAAGAGACCTTTGAAATCGATCAACCAGATGAATTACTGGCTACCTATGAAACCACCCCAGACTATTGCGACCTGGGGAACGGAACTGCCGCTCTTCAAATCGAAGGTGGTGTAGGCAATTATGATCTTACAGCCTCACAGGGAAATGTTGTGGGTGACCTCATCATAGACCTTTATGCCGGCAGTGTAACTGCTACTGTTGAGGATGGTAATGGTTGTATCTGGGAAGAATCAATTGATATTGAATTTGTCCCAGAACCTGATGTCTATTTCTCTCCCGATCCAACAATCACCTGCGTTCAGCCTATCGCTACAGTGACTGGCTACGTACAAAGTGGAACGGGCAGTGGAGACTATGAATATGAATGGTCGACCACAAATGGCCACATTGTTGGCGCTTCTAATCAATCTTCAGTGCAGGTGGATGAGGCAGGAGATTACAGCCTGACAGTATACGACCTGTTCAGTGGCTGCCAGGTGGCCAATGAAGTAGTTGTACAGTCTACACAGACACCTCCGCCAGTTGCTGCAGGTGATGATTCACCAATCAGTTGCGAAGATCTCGAACCCGAACTTCAGGGCTCAGGTGATCCTGGATATGTCATCAACTGGACAACAACGGATGGCGTTATCCTCGCAGGAGGTAACACTTATGTTCCAACCGTTGGCGCAGCTGGATTATATGTCATCCATGTAACCAATCCTGCCAATTCATGCACAAACCTGGATAGCGTAACGGTCATCAACAATATCAGCCCTGCATCTGCAGAATATCAATACCAGACCAGTGGGTTGACCATGATCGGAACTGATATATCCTCAGGAAGCAATTTATCAGGCTGGGTTTGGAACTTTGGAGATGGCAATACATCTACAGACCCAAACACCGTACATACATTTGCCAGTGAAGGCACCTATGAGGTTTGCCTGAGTGTGCAGAATGGTTGTGGGACAAGCAATACCTGCCATCAGGTTCAGGTGATTTCATCAGGTAGTACCATTAGTGTAATTGCGGATGTACAGAATGTACTCTGCAACGCAGACTCTACCGGAAGCATCGCCCTCCAGGTAAATGGAGGTAACGGCAATTATACCTATGCCTGGACGGGGCCTGATGGTTCAACATACAATACACCTGCTATTGATACCTTGATCGCAGGCTTGTACACACTCGTTGTATCGGATGACCAGGGCAATCTCTTTATTGGTGATTTCACTGTCACTGAGCCCACACCTATCATCCTTGACGGATCAACGATTGTCGACAATCTTTGCTTCGGTCAGGCCAATGGTTCATTAGGCATCAATATCAGTGGTGGTGTCCTTCCATACAGCTATTCATTCAATGGGGGACCTTTGCAGGCTGAAAACGTAATTTCAAATCTGCCAGCCGGTGTCGTTGATTGCGCTATCACAGATGCTAATGGTTGTCCGTTTGTTGCCGGGCCATATACGATCCAGGAACCACCTGCATTGACTCCTGTGCCTGCAGTGACTGGTGTAAGATGTTTTGCTGAAACCAACGGTGCTATATCCCTGGTGGTAAACGGAGGCGTTGCTCCTTACAGCTACCTCTGGGATTTTGGCGCTCAGACTACTCCTGATATCAGCGGTCTCCCTGCCGGAACATATACTTGTGCAGTCACTGATCATAATGGTTGCTTAACCATGTCTCCTGTCGTAGTCACTCAACCAGAAGTGCTGACTGGTGTAACCACACAAGTGGTTGATGCATCTGGTACAGAACAAAACAATGGAAGTATTACCATCGATGTACTTGGTGGTACTGCCCCTTATCAGGTTAGCTGGAGTAATGGTGCCACAGGCACTTCGATCCAGGGACTTGTTCCGGGTGAATACACATACACGATTACAGATGCCAATGGATGTGTGACTGCCAGTGCTTCACCGGTGGTTGTCAATGGAATTACATCTACCACAAAAGTAGAGTGGGCCGATTACATTTCGATCGTACCAAATCCATCCAAGGGAGATGTGATTGTATCGTGGAATGGGCTTACAGAGGGTAAGGGAACGATGACCCTTGTCACACTTGAAGGAAAACGTCTTCAATCAAGGACGATTACTTCAGGGTCAGGCACCTGGGATCTTTCAGGAGCAGGATTGTCCAATGGAGTCTACATTGTACTCGTTGAAATCAATAAGCAAATAGTGCCTTTCAAACTGGTGGTTTTATAATCACCGCAGGATACTAAAAGAAAAAGCCTGATGAGTGATCATCAGGCTTTTCTTTTTTTTACCAATTGCAATTAAGCTGCAGTGGCATCAGCATTCTTACGAGGACGGCCTCTGCGACCAGCTCCTGATTTAGCAGTGGCTTTCTTTGCTACCTTTTTAGCAGAACCAGCAGGGCGACCGCGCTTACCGGTTTTCTTTGCAGCTTTCTTAGCTGCCTTCTTTACCACGACAACCGCATCAACTGATGCAGCGGCTTTCTTGACGCCTGGTTTACGGCCGCGTTTGGCACCCGCTTTCTTAGTACCTGGTTTCGGGCCACGTTTGGCACCAGCCTTAGGTCCACGCTTTGTTCCCTTGGAAGGAGCAGCAGGAGAGGAGCTACCTAGTTTAGCTAAAACCCAATCGGCGACACGCTGACGGGTTGCTGCATCGAGGCTACTCAGCGCTTCGTGAACGGCTGCCATTGCCCTTAATTCTGGATCATTCATATTCATTCGTTTTTTTAAGTGTTAAAAATAAAGGCATTTAATTTTTTATTGTCTGCTTTCCGACAATAATTCATAATTGCCTTTTCATTATTTCGCAAAGTTACAATCATTAATCATACCAAAATATCCCCTCTAATTATTTAGTGGTGTCATTACCCATGACCTGATCTCAGGTGATTTAATTCCTCCGGTTATTTAATAATTATCATTTGATAAAATATCCCTACGGCAATTATGTTTTAATTCTCCTAAACATGGGAATGTGGGTAATAAAAGTAATGTTGTGGGATATAATTTATCCTGAATTATAGGTTGTCATTATGGCCCAGGTTAATGATTTCCTTTTATGACTGCAACGGGAACAAAGAGGAGGGCCTGACAGTTGTCTATTACATGAGATTATTTCAGGTAGCACATTATATAAGGCAAGTGTTACCTGCCTACGTACTATCTTTTTTATAAATTTGATCAATGAAAAAAACGCTACTCCAGAAGCATCCTTCCGGATCGGGAATCCTATGCTTCATTTCTCTTGTATTCCTGCTTGCCTCCGCACAAGTCAAGGTATCTGCCCAAAAATACTTTACAGCTGAAACCAGTTATGCTGTCAAACTCGGCACTACAAAGCCATTGTACGAGACGGCCAGTATCTTGCCTACTGATGAGAGCAAACTGAAGGATCGAAAACTCAACAAGCCAAGGATCATCCCCAATTTCGGGGGGAGAAGGCAACTGATATCACACAATCCCAATGCTTTCCCTCAGGGTCCTGATCCGCTCTGGAATCCGGAAGGCTCCAGGATGGCAACCAATGATATATTTCCGATTGTCAATATTGAAGGTGCAGGCGAAAATGTTTCCGGGGCTACTCCTCCGGATGTCAATGGAGAAATCGGCAGGGACTTCTATGTGCAGATTGTCAATTCTACACTTTTCAGAGTCTATGACAAGGCAGGCAATGCAGTGAGCGGACTTATCTCAGCCAACTCTATATGGAGCCAGGTCCAGCAAACATCTGCCGGCGACCCAATTCTCCTCTACGATCAGGTAGCAGACCGCTGGCTGCTTACTGAGTTCCCGTCCAACAACCGGGTCCTTGTAGCCATCTCCCTGACCAGTGATCCACGAGGCAGTTACGATGCATATGCCTTTCAAACTCCACGGTTTCCTGATTTTCCAAAATATGGAATCTGGGGAGATGCCTATTATCTGACAGACAATGAGAGTGGGAATTCAACGCCTATATATGCCATCAACAGGGAAGATATACTGGCAGGATTAGAAACAGCCAGGATCCAACGGTTGACAACACCTAAAATAGGTGGTATCTCCTTTGAGGTTGGGCAACCTGTTGATTGGGATGGCATGAAGCCACCACCTGCGGGAAGCCCCGGCCTGATGGTCAAACTCAATGATGATGACTGGGGAACTACAGCTAATGATGAAATACTACTGCATAAGGTTACTGTAGATTGGAATAATTCTTCCCTATCCAATATTGAGGTGATAGGGATTCCGACTGCACCTTTCGATACCGATGGTTGCCAGCTTGAAAATACGGGAGGCTTCTCCTGTATACCTCAACCCAACGGCCAGGGCATTGATGGAGCAGAATGGATCATCTGCAACAAAGCGCAGTATCGAAATTTTGGGAGTTATGAGGCATTTGTCATGGCCTTTATGGCAGATGTTACAGGAGATGATGTCGCGGGTATACGTTGGATTGAAATGAGAAAAACATCCACTGAAGACTGGCATGTCTATCAGGAAGGTACAGTTGGGTCGGATGACGGCATACATAGATTCATGCCATCCATAGGACTTGATGGACAAGGGAATATCGGACTCGGGTATGCTGTATCCGGTCCTGATAAATTTCCATCATTAAGGTACACCGGCCGTTACGCCAGTGACCCATTAGGCACCATGACATTTACGGAGTATGAATTTGCTACCGGTGCAGGCAGTCAGGGTTTTGACCGGTTTGGAGATTATTTTGCTTTGGGAGTTGATCCGGCAGATGATGCGACCTTCTGGTTTACAGGGGAGTATCTGCCAAACAATAATGAATGGGCTACGCGTATCGTTGCCTTCCGGGCAAGCAGGGATACCATTGATGTATTTCCACTCAGTCTTTTTTCGCCTGAAAACAATGCGACCCTGGGAGACCAGAGTGTAAGCTTCAGCGTCTTCAACCGCGGATTGACCACCATTTTTGATTTTCCACTAGGTTATCAATTCAATGGGGGAGCATGGGTCACAGAAACTGCAGACATTGATAGTCTTCCTATTGACCAGGAATTGACCTACACATTTAATACGCTATTAAATATACCATCTGCAGGCACATTTCCTATTCGGATTGCAACCTTCCTTGACAATGATGGCAATAACCAGAATGATACGCTCACCTTTATGGTGACTAAGTATGGGCAGAGAGATATCGCACTTGAGTATGTATTAGCCGGTGAAAACAATATAGTTTGTAATGATGAAGCCACGGTTTCAATCCTACTGGTCAATACAGGTCTTGATACGATAAGACATGCCGTATTTGTCTTATCACAATCAGGACAACCGTTGGATACCCTGGCCTGGACTGGCTCTTTGGCTTTTGGTGAAGAAACGGAATTCAATTTTACTACCGCACTTGAGGATGGTTCAAATGTATTTGAGCTCAGAGCAGATACATTAAATTATGTCTTCCAGGATGATGTACCTTCCAATAGTGAGATCGATTGGAACATCGAAGCACATCCTGAAGGCCAACCAGTATTCCTCAATTTCACTACAGATAATTTTCCTCAGGAATCCACCTGGAAATTGTTTGATGCCACCAATACGGTCATTGCTACAGGCGGCCCATTTAGCGCTTCACAAAACACTTATATAACTGAGTTCTGCCTGGATCCTGAAGAATGCTACACGTTTACTGTCTATGATGCATTTGGCGATGGCATGTCCGCTCAAGGTGTGCAGGGCGATTATGAAATATTCAACCAGTTTGGCGAATTAATCGCCGACCTCGCTAAACCAAATTTTGGGAGTCAGTCATCGAGTCAATTTTGTCTTACGGCACAATGCCTGATGAGTCTCCAGGTGGGTGTGGAGCATGAATCATCTCCTGGTGCTTCTGATGCAATTGCGCTCGGCGAAATCAGCAACAGTCTCGGCGCAGTCACCTACAGTATTAATGGTGGTAATACCTTCCAGGCAAGTAGTTCGTTTCCAGGCCTCGATCCGGGTCAATACACCATGATTGCCAAAGATGGAGCAGGCTGCCTTGATACTGTTGACTTTGAAATCCTTTCCTGCAATCTGCAGACGCTTATTACTACAGTTCCTGCAGTTGGTGGAGACATAGGTGAAATTCATATCATTGTATCAGGAGGTATTGGCCCGGTGGAGTATAGCCTTCAGGAAGGACCCTTCGGATCAGACTCTTCATTTGTCAATCTTGAACCCGGTGATTATATTGTCACTGTAAGAGATAGTGCAGGCTGCGAAACCGTAGACACAGTCACCGTGTCCACTTCGGTGAGCACTTCATTCCTCAACAATGATTATTTCATTCGGATATCTCCGAATCCAGGCAGAGGACTCTACCAGGTTGAAGCTTCATTTGACAGCAAGCATATCTTTATTCCATACACTTTGTTCAATGCCACCGGGCAACCACTATATGATGGTAGCATTGTCAGATATAATGAAACATTTAAAGGGGAGATTTCAATCAGGGCTTATCCTGCCGGGGTATACTACATTGCCTTCCGCCTGGGTGATAAGATAGCCATCAGCCGGATTATCAAACTCGAGTAATCGAATATGGTTAAAACCAAATATTCCGGTGACCAGGAAATTAGGCACAAGATAGATGAGTTGTTTTCCTACCGGAAATTATCAGATTTGCTCGTCAGGAGTGGATTGGACAAGAATCTTGCCTTTGTTGCGCATCTTAAAGAGATCCAGTACCAGATCTATCTTTTGGATGCATACCTGGAAGGGGAGTGGGTGCTGGACCAGGAAAAGCTGGATGCCTGTTGGGAAGCGATCAAGGGAGCACTCTCCGGTCTTGGATATAGTCCTGATCAGGTGGTAAAGTTACTACACGAAATCAGGGACTATGAACGAATAGAAAGGAACTGCCGGAAAGGAAAGTGGCCCACAAAGGTGTCGTTTAAGAAATTCTATACCACCAAATCCTGTGATGTGCGGCTGATCCGGCATCTGATCTATGACGCTAAGCCTGAATCGAAAAAAATCTGGAAAGAAAACGCATGGGTCTGTTATGATCTCATCACAGAGATCAACGATGATATCGCAGATGTACGGGAAGACCTGAATACCTATAATGGCAACAGATTCCTGATTTCATGTTTGCGAAAGGGGGAGAATAAGACAACGATTAAATACAAGGCGTACCTGGAAAAGGTTTCGTCTAAGGCGAAGAAGTATTTCAGCGCGCATGCTAAACATGGAGAAAACGGGCAACTGGCTTCATGGACAATTGCCCGTTTAAGGGAAACACTTGAACTCCTTGAAAAGACTTCTGCAGAGGACAATCTGACCCTGTTTTCGACTTCACTGATCCTTGGTAAAATGAAGTGATCATTGCCGCGGATGAAACTATCGAAAGGGGTTTATTAGAACATTGCAGAGAACATACCAACAAAACGGCTTGGTCTTCCGGTTAAAGAAAGATGATCTCCATTGACAGCCAAATGATCTGCATAATTATTGAAGTCCATCTGGTAATTTAAGCCGATTCGGAAATTAGCCACTTTGGCAGCCAGCCCGGATTGCCATCCAAACCGCACAGGATTTAAATTTTCAGAATACCCGCTGATGTTTTCAAGATCTGAATTGTGTGAAACCACAAACTGGGGGAGAAACCCACTGGTCACTTCCATCACACCCAGATCAACACCAATGGAAACCGGCACATTGATCGTGTGCATTGTTTCATTGTATGCTATAGTTTCTTCAGAGCGGACAAAATCAGGATAAGTATATTCGACATTATATACATATTCGCGCTTATTGTATTGTGCTTCACCCGTAAAGAAGAAAGGTTTCACGTCATATCTGGTGCCTGCACCTATAAAATAGGATGCTTTGACCTGAGCCAGATTGAAAGTGAATTCATCTCTTGGGGTGGCTTGATTGACAAAAATGTAATGACCGGAAGGAGATTGCTGGGGAGAGATACCTGCTGAATACACCATTGAAAACTGTGCATTGGAATCAGCGATAAAAAAGAACAAGCATATAGCTATGGGGAAGAAACCTGATACTTTTCTCATTGTGTTTTGATGTTTTGATAAAGTAGATTTCACTCCATATGCCATAATAACGCCAAAAATGTCTTTTAGTGTCTATAGGCTGTGGAATATGTTATTTTTCTTTCATGCTTTAGCTCCTGATTTCAAACCCATTAAAAAATATAATTTGCTTTTTCAAATAATCGCATCATAAAAACTCAGGATTTGGGGTGAATTGACGAATTATCAAATGCCGCTCAGCTAAAGCGCCAAAAGAAAAAAACTATCATTTTTTTTGGAATTTTTTTTTAGATTTTCCAATATGACGGGCTATAGAAAGGTCTTTAGGACTAAAATCACGGCGGGGCAATTCAGAATCGTAACTTTACGGCCAGTTAGGCGGTGATAACCCTTGACAATGGATGCAGATACATTAGACGTACAATACATAGGCAGCTATACAGATGTGAAACAATGTCCTGCATTGGCCTCACCTGAATATTGCTTTATTGGACGCTCAAATGTTGGGAAATCATCCATTATCAACTATATCACAGGCAACAGGGAGATTGCCCGGACTTCAAAGAAGCCAGGGAAAACACAAGCGATAAACCTCTTTAGGGTGGTAGCCAGCCCTGAATGGCTCATAGCGGATCTTCCCGGGTATGGCTTTGCACAGGTATCCAAATCAAGGAGGGGGATGTGGTCCAAGCTTATCGACCGGTATATCCTCAACCGGGAAAATCTAGTTTGCACTTTTTTACTCCTTGATATTCGCCATCCGAGGCAGGAAAATGACCGGGAGTTTATGAACCAACTGGGGCAACATAATATCCCATTTTGCATCCTCTTTACCAAGTCGGATAAGCTGAAACCCGCTGAACTGGAGACTGCGGTAGAAAACTACAAGCAGGAAATCCTCAAAGAATGGGAGACCCTGCCTCCGGCTATTGTCACCAGCAGCCTAAAGGAATCAGGCAGGCCGGAAATCCTGGAGTTTATCCATAAAACGAATGCTATTTTTGCAGCGCAAGTCCACTAACCACAAATGAAGATATACCCGCAGCTCATCCCTGATATCAAGGACTGGCCTATCAACAAACTGTATGAAGACAGGGAAGGACTGATCGAAACTGTCGATAACCAGACGGTCGACTATATACTTGAAAAACACGGTGACAGAATTGGAGATCTCATTTCACGGGTGTGTTACCTGGAGCTGATCCGTCTCAAGGAGAACCCATGGAAAGTGGATCCTCCCAATGAAGAACAATTCTGGAAGAAGATACGTATCGAGATCACCGCAAATGAAAAGCTCAAGCCGGAAGTCAAGCTGCAGAACAATACGGAGATATTGCGGCGTATCATCCACAGGTACACTACGGAGATCGCAGGTAATTTCAAGGAAAGCACTTTCCTTTTTGCCCGTAAGTTCTTAACCCTGTTCTTTAAAAGATTGCTGAATGCGGCTGCCGGCAAGAGTCATCGGAGATTATGGAGTACACGGCTTGAACTCTATGAGCGGATCAAAATACACGGTGATATAGATCACGTTCGCAATATGTTTCAACACGGGACAGTTGTGATCCTGCCAACCCATTTGTCAAATCTGGATAGCATCCTGATCGGGTATGCCCTTGACTCTGTAGTAGGCTTACCTGCCTTTGCTTATGGTGCAGGGCTCAACCTGTATGAGTCTGAAATATTTGCTTTCTACATGACACGACTAGGGGCATACCGGGTCGACAGAAGAAAAAAGAACCCTATCTACCTTGATGCATTGAAGATCATGTCGCAGGTGATGCTGGAGAGAGGAACTAACAGCCTATTCTTTCCCGGTGGTACGAGATCCAGGTCAGGGGAGATTGAACGGGAGTTGAAGTATGGCTTGCTCAACTCACTGCTTTCTGCCCAAAGATCAATCTACCAGCATGGTGGAGATCAAAAGATCATTGTCGTGCCATTGATTCTGGGCTATCACTGTACACTTGAAGCCCAGGGCCTGATATCCGGTTATCTCAAATCGACAGGAGAAGAAAAATATGTCAGTTCGGCCAGGAAAGGATTTAAGGTCAGGAATATACTCTCGTTTGCCTGGAAATTTTTCTCCCAGTCCAGTGAGATCCACCTTTCCTTTGGAGAACCAATGGATGTCCTTGGATACAAGCTGGATGCAAATGCGGTCAGTATAGATGACCGAAATCAACAGGTCGATATCAAGGAGTTCTTTTCACTGCATGGTAAGATAGAAGCCAATCGCCAACGGGAGGCGGTCTATACGCGAAAGCTTGCTGAAAAGGTAGTGGAGAATTATGAGCGCTATTATGTTGTACTGACCAGTCACCTGGTCGCTTTTACGGCATTTGAAATCCTCCGCAAAATGCATCCCTCCATGGACCTGTATGCTTTGCTGCGCTTACCCGTAGATATGCTTTCTATACCGTTGCCTGTCTTTAGAAAGTCCTTTAACACCATCCTGGACGTGCTCAAGAAAATGGAAACTGACCAGAAGATCAAGCTACAGGATGAATTGCATTCCCTCGAAACTGATGAAATGATCCGGCACGGTATCAAGTACCTTGGATCTTTCCATGCGGTTTGGCCTCTGAAGTATGGGCAAAACGACGATATCGTGGCCAAAAACCCGATGTTGGTCTTTTATTATCACAACAGGATGTCGGGTTTCCATATTGAAGACAAGATCAGTTGGGATATCGAGGGCATCCATGCTGCTCAGGATCGGATACAGGAACCTGCGTAACCGGTCCGCCAGATGAACTTTATCATTCTCGACCTTGAAGCTACCTGCTGGCAAGGAAATGCTATGGGCAGGAATCCTGAAATTATAGAACTCGGGGCCTTTCGGGTCAATGGTTACCGTGAATGGATCGATCACTTCCAGGCATTCATCAAACCTGTCCAACATCCAAGGCTTTCCACCTATTGCACAGACCTGACCGGAATCACGCAAGACCAGGTGAACAAAGCCAAAACATTTGAATATGTATTTCCGCTTTTTGAAGACTGGTTTTACAGTATTGAAGGTGCACACCTGTTGTGTACCTGGGGCGCAAAGGATATGGAACTCATCACTGATGAATGTGTGCGGCATGACCAGGACTTAGCTTTTTTACCGGGATGTATAGATCTCAAAGCCCAGTACGCCATGATGCACCGCCTGCCTAAGGAGGTCGGACTGATCAAAGCCCTGGAATACACTGAAATCGAATTTGAAGGTGCGCATCACCGGGCTATAGATGATGCATACAATACCTCCAAACTCTTCCTCCACTATCTGGATCGCTGGCAATTCTAGGCTTGTCTTGTATCCGGTTTTGCGGATAATCTGTCGAATATTCCTGTCCCTTTGCCGAGATATAGGGTAGGTGCTGCAACCCGGGCAAATTATTTCCGTCTTTCTATTCGTTATGTTCCTGTATATCTGAAAGGCATACGCACAAATACGGAAGTAGAGTTTTTTCATACTAATCTGGTCTTTTGTTAAAGGAAGCTAAGACGTTAGCTTCCTTTTTTTATTTATAGTACCCTTATCTTTACCCGCAATGGATAATGCCATAGGTATTGAACATTTCCTCCGGGACCGGGATGCATGGCAGATTATCGATGTCAGGTCACCTGGTGAATTTATCTCGGGCCATATTCCGGGAGCTGTCAATATTCCTTTATTTACTGATGAAGAACGTGCGCGGGTAGGAACCATCTATACACAGGTTTCACCTGAAGATGCCTTCAGGGAAGGCCTGCAAATTGCGGGATTGAAAATGACTCAACTAGTCGATTCCGTAAAACCATTTACCAGCCAACCTGGAAAAGAAATCCTGATCCATTGCTGGCGCGGGGGAAAGCGGAGTAAGGCAGTACAATGGTTATTTAATTTCTCAGGCAACCATTGCACAAGGCTTGATGGGGGATATAAGCAATTCAGGGGTGCCTTACAGTCCTTTTTCAATTCAGAACACTTTGATATAAGGATACTTGGAGGCTGTACCGGCTCTGGGAAGACAGAAATACTGGCCGAAATGGCCAGGCTTGGCGAACAGGTCATCGACCTTGAAGCGTATGCCCATCATAAAGGAAGTGCGTTTGGCTCCATCGGTGAAGAACCACAACCGACAACAGAACAATTTGAAAATAACCTGTTCATTGCTTTTCTAGCTCTTGATCCCAAAAGGCCAATCTGGCTGGAAAATGAATCCAAGAGCATAGGCAAAGTCAATATCCCGGATGGTCTTTGGGAAAGTATGCGAAAATCCATGCTCTATACGATTGATGTAGATAAGGAAATACGCCTTGACAGAGCGCTTAGATATTATAGTGAGCCAATTGATACTGGGTTGTTAAAACATGCCTTTGAAAGAATCTACAAGCGTATTGGAGGACTTGATTATCAATCAGCCATTAAAGCCCTCGATCAAGGTGACCTGCGCGAAGCTGCGACCATCGCATTAAAATACTATGACAAAGCGTATAACTTTCAATTGGGTGCGTGGCCCGCTGACAAGTTGGTGCACCTTAAGGAATGTAATGATGTCAAAAGGACTGCCGAATTACTGATTCAAAAAAGTGTAATAGCCTTGTAACAAATGACTTAAATCAGCCTTACTGATCCTTTACTTTATTCTAAATCAATTATGGACAAGCCAGATATTAAACTTACCCAGTATAGTCATGGAGCAGGTTGCGGATGTAAGATTTCACCGTCTGTACTGGATAGCATACTACTAGCCGCTGGTAAGTCCACTGGTAGCTTTCCTCATTTATTGGTAGGTAATGATCAAAGGGACGATGCTGCAGTAATGGATCTTGGTGACGGCACTGCATTGATCAGCACGACAGATTTCTTCATGCCGATAGTTGATGATCCGGAAACCTTCGGGCGAATTGCAGCTACCAATGCCATTAGCGATATCTATGCCATGGGCGGGAAGCCTTTGATGGCTATCGCTATCCTGGGTTGGCCCATCAGCCTACTGAGTCCTGAAATTGCTGGCCTGGTGGTCAGGGGAGCCCAGGTCACGTGCCAGGAAGCTGGAATACCACTAGCCGGAGGTCATAGTATTGATGCTCCTGAACCCATCTTTGGCTTAGCTGTCACAGGCCGGGTAGACATCGCAGATATAAAGAAAAATGGGGGTGCAAATGTTGGAGATATACTATTGCTTACCAAGCCTTTAGGTGTTGGTATCTTAAGCACTGCTCAAAAGCAGGGAAAACTCATGCCAGCGCATCAGCAAATGGCGGTTGATGTAATGGTCAGGCTTAATTCGGCAGGGGAGAGGCTTGGAAAAATTAAAGGGGTCACCGCGATGACTGATGTAACTGGATTTGGCCTGGCGGGGCATTTGATTGAGATGTGCATAGCAAGTAATACCACTGCTGAAATTGCATTTAATACCTTGACCCTGATTGACGAATGTGTCAATGATTATATTCGGCAAGGATGTGTTCCGGGAGGTACAACCAGGAATTACCAGAGTTATGGATATGCTTTAGCTATGGCAAATCCAGCTCAACTAAACATCATGTGTGATCCTCAAACAAGCGGAGGTTTACTCCTGGCCGTTGCGCCTGAGTCTTTGCTGGAAACTCAAAGATTACTGGCGGATGAAGGATTACTGACGCAAGCTATTGGCCGAATGACCTCCAGGGCTAATTATGCTGTAATCGTCAAATAAGCCTGAACGAAATCCGAATCAAACCAATCATTTACAAGGCACTTAGGTGGAGTATGCTTAAATATTCCTATTTAACATAATATAAATTATGGGAAAGATTCTAATCCAGAATAACCTTGTAAACAAAGCCTTCATCACCATGTTCCTCTTCATTGGTGATCAGGACAGAGTCTGGTCCGAAGAACAAAATCGACTCAGTTTGCAACTTACCATCATAGGTATATCGCACAGGTTTGTTCTTAAAAAAATAAGGAATTGTGATTCCCGAAAATTCAAGGATAAATGGATGATAGATCTGATCTACAAAGGTATAACCGATCAATGCGAGTTGACCTTGGGAATCCGCTGTCCGGTAAGCTGCACCCGTCACCAGGCCTTCAGCATCAAATGAGCCCAATTTCTTGGCCTTATAAGTTCCAGGCCATTTTGGAAACCCGTAGGCATCCGTTTTTGCATTTCCTCTGTTCTTGGTAAAGACATAGAGGCTGTCACCAATACATACCATTGCCTCACAATCAAAATTATGCTTGCCGGAAGGGCGAAATTTCTTTTGCTCAGGATATGAAAAATGGATCTTCTCTGCGGATACTTCTCCTGATTCAAATACCCCTGACCTCCTGAGTTTGTATACAGTGAGATCTCTCCTTGTTCCTGAATTATTACCTGTATCACCTATATAGATATATTCATCATCTGAAGCCAGTTCTTCCCAGTCAACATTTGTGGCTCCTTTAACCTGTATTCCTTTCACGGGATACTTAGGGTTGTCATTAAAGAGCCAAAGGTCAGCTGCGTTACCACTGTCATTGAGGCCAAGAAAAAAACCATCCCCAAGTTCGATCAACCCTGAACATTCTTTCAATTGGTCCGGTAGCGGTTGCATTGGGATTATTCTATTGTCGATCTGCGCCTGGGAATTCACACACCCAACAGTATACAAAAAAGCACTAAAAAGGAAGATAACTCTTAACATAATACAAGGGATAAAATCGTCACAAAATAGTTGAATATCCCCAGACAATTAACGTTCTAAATATTTACCTTAACATAGCTTAAAGGGCACCTCTAATAACCGAGATATTGGTGATACTCACTTATGAATATCAATTCATTACAAATGTTACTGCACCTAATTTGACAGTTATTAGTAGCGCCTAAAGTATTACTTGAAGTAGCCTTATGTTCAGTCAACAGGTCATAGATTATCATTTTTCCTTGAAGCCGGCTATCAGGCTCCCTAAAGGAATCGAATGGCTCATGCCGTATGAAGATCCTGAAACGAGACGGTGCATGACTTCATTCTACCAAAGATTCTATAATGACATTCAGCCACGAACATTTATACTGGGTATAAATCCCGGAAGATTCGGTGCCGGGATTACAGGTGTACCTTTTACGGATCCGATCAGGCTAAAACAATTAGGAATTGATAACTCCTTTGCTGCCAAACCTGAGTTGTCCAGTGTTTTCGTATATGAAATGATTGATGCATGCGGTGGCCCGGAGGCATTTTACAACAGTTTTTATATCACTTCGCTGAGCCCATTGGGATTTGTCAAAGGCGGAAAAAACTACAACTACTATGATGATCCCCAGCTGAGTATATTAGTCAGGCCCTTTATCATACAAAATATTGAAACCCAAATATCATTTGGTGCCGATCGTACGAGAGTCTTTTGCCTTGGACAAGGCAAGAATTATGAGTACTTGTCAAAACTCAATGATGAACACCAATGGTGGGAGAGGGTCATCCCCCTACCCCATCCCCGCTGGATCATGCAGTACCGGCTCAAACGGAAGGAGGAGTTTATTGAGCTGTATAAGAATGCTCTGGTACATATTTGATTACCTGACGTTCAAAACGTCAACACAAATTATTGCATAGAACAGACTTCTTTGATCTTCCCTACGCAAGCGTAGGTAAAACCTACGCTTAACGATGGATATTTCTATATTATCTGATCACAGATAAACGGGAAGTCCAGATTCCCTGATCTGTGACCGCTTTCACGATATGCAGGCCGACAGGCAAATTGGAGATGGCGATTTCAGTCTCAGTGCTATTGACCACCTGGCCTGCTTCATGTCTTCCGTCAAGGGAATAGATGTCTATATACTTGAGGAGGAGATCGCTACTCAGGTGGATAGATTCAAATGCAGGATTAGGTACCATCCGGATAGCAGCAATATCCAGTAATTGAATTCCTTCAAGAGGACCAACCAGCATGGCCAGTAATTGGTATCCTGAAGTGAACGGAAAACTGTTATCAAATTGCGTACCTATGCCTTCGACCTGGATGATAGCTCCCTGACTGAATTCTTCAGGTCCAAAAGGAATATTGGCATCAGCATCCACCCGAACTGATATACTAGCACCTTCCTCATGTGTAGTGTAAATGGTATACCCGGTAGCACTGATATTTGAAACGCTATCCACCACAAGCGCAGTTGTGTAGAGATAGCTGCCTTCATCCTCTTCCTTAATTTCAATGATATTGCGTGGGGAATTAATCGCATTTCCCGTACTCAGCAATTCAACAGTATCCGGAATAATCTCAAGTAATCCATTGAACTGATCAATCACCCCGGACACTTTTACACGATCACCCTGTGTGACCACATAACTCCCGGGATCAAATGAAAAAACATTGATACCCACATTATTGGCATCGATTACATAGAAGGAATATCCGGTAGGCTGATAATTGACACCATGCACTACGCCCGTGACTGTGGTAGGAACACCATCATACAGTGCAGATCCATTTTCATTGGTGAGCCTCAGCCGGGGTAATGCAAAATCGGTGTAGGACAATGGGTCGTAAACGGAAACCGTACCCACCATTCCACTTGAAAAATGAGGGTCGCAGCGATAGTCATACAGGCCTGCTGTGAGGGGAATATAATCATACTGCCACAAACCCGGAGCTGGCGCACCGCTGGTAAAACTCTCAGGATTATTGGGATAGGTTGCCTGGGTTCCATTGACATTGTGACCTATTGCTTCTGCGTTGACCCATCTTACCGTTTCTCCAATAGCGACTACAACCTCTTTCGGGTTAAACTTAAAGTTGGCTATTGCAATGGTAACAGCCGGTCCGGCTGTACCGCCACCTGAGTTTTGAGCCCCAGGTGTTCCCTTGACTTCGAATCCATTGATAATCACACCAGTATTTGCACCACATATCTGCCAGTTTGCCGCATCAGCATTATCAAGGGAAGGGTCCTTCAATTCCAGCGATGGGCCATTTCCATCTGCCTCAGTAGGCCATGGATCTTTATCCAGGAATCGGACACTATCTACCACAGCCCCATCGCTGTCAGCCAGGCTGATGAGTTCGCCACTATTATTGAGTCCTCCTGATGTCCATTGATGCACGCTGATCCCGTACACATTGAGCATCGCCTGTGCATTGAACGTAGTCACATAGTAATCCCCTGGCTGGAGATCAACAGCGGGAAAGGTATCTACAATCCCTGCAAGAAAATGCCAGCCGCCAATATTGACAACTGAATTGCCTGCATTGTACAATTCAATGTACTCCAGGGAATCGGTTCCGCTTTCGGGTGGATTGTAGCTGATTTCATTGATAATCACCTGACCGAAAAGGCCTGTATATCCTACAAAGAATACTAGTGGCAATAACAGCTTTTGTATCATAATGTCGATTTTGTAAAGTGCTGCTTCAAAGATAAACAAAAAAAAAGGTGCTCCGGATAATCATCATGGAGCACCTTAATAAGGTAAAAAAGGTCATAATCAATTAAAAATATACCTCACCCCGAGCCTCATTTGCCAACGGGAGGAATAATCACTGATATTTAATGCATCATTCCCTTTTCTCTCTCCGTAGGTATAGTTAAACTTAGGAGTTGTACCATCACTTTCATATCCTGTAAAGTCATACAAGAAGAAATTGTTAAAGTCACCGGGAACAGAATAGCGAACACCCCAATCACTGCTGAGTAAGTTTAGCACATTGAAGATATCAAGGCTCAACTGTAATTTATGATCATTTTGTCCTAAAAGCATCCCGAGATCCTGGCGAATGGAAAGATCCAGGAAGGATGTGTATGGCATGAAATTAGAATTCTTTTCTGCATACTGACCGCGATTCTTGCTGAGGTAAGGATCCTCTTCGATAAATGCGTTCAATTGCTCCCATTGGGTAGCTGCTGTGACTACTTGGCCAGCGGAATTAGTGTAATCGACCAGGCGTATTTCACTGGCATCTGCCGGGACCCAAACCAAGGCCCTGTTGGAGCTGGTGCTTCCCTGATCATTGTTTATATTTCTTCCGTTGTTACCACCGATGACGTAAGAATATGGGCTTCCTGCCATACCATCATAGAACAAACTGATCGTGGTGGCAAGGTTTTTATTTCCTCCCCAGTTAATAGCCTGGCTTACAATTCCCATCAGTCTTGTGCCCAGTGCAAAATCAGAACGGCCATAGACCGGATTGTTCCTTCCCAGTGATTGTTGCATCTGGCCTCTCCACTGTGATGAATTTTGTGAAGAAGTACCCTCATTCAAAGCATTAGCATCTCCTGACGAAAACGCAAGTGAAGTATACATTCCAAAATCAAATTGCTTTGCCAGTGATAATGACACTGTGTATGAATTACCCTCCTTTGTGTTTGATCCAACATACACCGCTCCATAGGTGGCGTCAATGGCTTTACGTCCATATACTACGCGTTGATCTAGCACACCTGTCCAGGTTTTGGAGGTGGACTGGTCATTATTGATATTAGTATACAGCACATTATTCATGGTTTTCGTATAGATACCTTCCACCGTGGCCTGAATGCCGGCAGGTAGCTTGAAATCCACTCCCAGATTACCACGGAATACCTGCGGATATTTAAAATCCTTGGTAAACAGATTGATGTCACCGGAAGGAACCACAAAATTGGCGTTAGTATACTGGTTATTGACGTCCGGACGGAAAAGAATAGGTTCACCTGCTGTTGTCTCATCAACCCGGCCTTGAACCAGCCCATTGGTATTAAACATAGCACCAGGCCAGACAAAAGGTATGCGGCTGGTAAATACGCCAGCTCCTCCACGAAGTCTGTATTTCTTCTCACTATCCAAGGCATAAGTAAATCCAAGCCTTGGGGAAATCATCAATTGCCCATCTGGTGCTTTACCTCCTTCAACCTCATTGGCTATATCATATTGTGCCTGCATCTTTGGCAGGGAAACTGTGTTAAAATCATCATCAATGGCTGGATCGTCATTAATGATCGGCATATCCAGTCGAACACCTCCCATCAGGGACAATTTTTCATTGACGTTCCATTCATCCTGAACATAGAAGCCTAACTGCATGGCATTGAAATCTGCAGCCGCAGCCGAACCGTCACCAGTAATATCATCAACCAGAGAGTACGCTCTATCATATTCCTTAGCAACTTGCGCCGGATTCATGAATGCGCCAATACTGGTATACCGATAGGTTCCAAAATTCTGGCCAAGAAAGAGGTTATAAATACTATAGAACTCATTGTGTGTTCCGATCGTAAACGTATGTGCGCCTTTATAGATTTTAAAATTGTCCGTAATGGTAAAAATATCCTGATCAAGCTTATTCCCTGTAGAGAATTCATCTGAACCAACACGAATTGTATTTGAACCTCCATCTTCAATGATGAGATATGGGAAATCTGTTCCTGAAGGGTCACGGTCATCCCTTACGGATGTGTATCCTACGATCAGGTTGTTGTTCATATTTTCTCCAACCTGGCTATTCAATTCAAGTGCGCTTGAATTCGTAATACTTGGAAAATATATACCTGTATTATAAAAATTAATTCGGTTTGAAGAATTTGCAGTCAGGTCATACTGTTCAGCTTTGGTATAATTGTGACGCAAAGTCAGACGATGCCGATCGGATAAATTCCAGTCAATTTTACCAAAGAACTTTAAGCCGTCCAACTTATCTGCCAATTCAATTGAACCTGGGTCATAATTGTATGTTTCTTTCAGATAATCACTTAAAATATCCAGTGAATCCTGCGTATCGTTTCCGGTGTAGGTACCATAATTGAAAGTAAGCGGAACTTCATCTTTCTGAAGCTCAACGTTAGTGAAGAAGAAAAGCTTGTCTTTGATAATAGGTCCACCAAAGGAGGCTCCATACGTAGATTTGCTAAACTCAGCAACCTTAGTTGGCTGATCATCTGCAGTAGTTCTGTCCAGGACCTGCTGATTAGTCTTACCTACCAGGCTTTCATTTTGTAAAAAGTAATACGCTGTACCTGCAAACTTATTAGTTCCAGATTTAGTTACAGCATTGACTGCAGCACCTGCGAAACCTCCTAAAGAAACATCATAGGGGGACAGGGCAACCTGGAATTGATCGATAATATCGATGGAAAACGGTGAGATTCCTGTCTGCCCACCGTTTGTTCCCGAACTGGCGAGGCCAAAAACATCGTTGTTGACCGCCCCGTCAATATAGATTGCATTATACCTGTTGTTTATACCTCCAAAGGAGGTCCCATCACTATATCCGGAGGCCTGAGGTGTCAAGCGCAGGAAATCATCAATGTCCCTGTTGAGGGTTGGCAACCTATCGATAGCCTCAGCAGAAATATGGGTGCTGGCACCGGCATTCTCACCTGTATTGCCAGCAGCTGCCACCACTTCAACCGTGGTCAGCTCAGTAACAGCTTCAGACATTTCAAAGTCGTACTTCTGAGACTCCCCTATTCGGATTTCAATTCCTTCTAAGGCAACTTCACCAAACCCTGTATAATTGGCTCTTACTGTGTAAGGGCCTCCTACCCGAAGGTTTTCAAGACGGAAAAAGCCGTCCTCATTTGTCACAGTCCCCATGATGGTTCCTGAGGGAGTGTGTGTGGCAATTACGGTTACTCCAGGCAAAGTGTTGCCATTGTTATCCGTAATCTTACCGGTAATAGATCCTGTTGTTGTTCCTTGCCCAAATGAGGCAAATGACAACATCAGGGAGAAGGCAAGTAGCATTACTCTCATATTCAATTATTTATACATGTGAATTAATCGGGCAAAGGTATGTTGCAGTACTCCATCTTACCGATTTATTAAAGTCAAAAGATTGTAAACCTTTCCTTCAAAAAAAGGCTGGATTGTCTTACAAACAACAGAACAAATGTAAATTTTTATTATAAATAATAATTATTTATGTGTGAGAAAATTCTCCGCAATCATGCACCTCACGCTTCCGCCACCTATGGTTTCAATGGTGGTCACATCAGCGGAGACAATTCTTGCATGCCTGCTGATTGCAGCTACCTGGCCGTCATCGAGACTCAAATGTGCAGACCGGGACATCACCATTAGTTGTTCGCCACGGGAATTGCGAATGGCCAGCATATTACCGGCAAATGAACCTATCTGCTTTGCGTTCAGGGCCACAACTTCTCTGCCAAAGGAAGCGAGATGTGAATGAAACTCACTGCGGCGTGAATGTGGCTCCACAACATCAAAACAGGCCACACTGACTCCGTCTCCAATCGCCATCATGACATTGGTGTGATAGATATCCTGGCCATCATATCTGGCTATAAAGGTAAATGGTGTATAGCCCATCATTGCACACCAGCGATTTAGCACCTCAGGATCCGTTCTTGGACTGATGCAGGCATAGGCTATCCTGTTGACCCTGTCAAGTACCATACTGCCTGTACCCTCCAGGAATTGCTGATAATGCTCATTTTGCTCCATCTCCAGCCGCTGCCGGATATTGAATGCACCTGCAAGCTGATCTATGATATCCTGCCGTCTCTCCAGGCGCCTGAGTCCTGCAAACATCGGATAGGTCACAATGGTGTCCTCCTGATGAAACGAAATCCAGTTATTAGGAAAGATTGCATCCGGTTTGACAGGAATGGAAGTGTCCTGTATTACAGTCACATCAACTCCTTCATGCTCAAGGAGCGCAACGAGGCGATCAAATTCCACAAGCGCCCTGGCCTTGACCTCCTCTTGCCCGGCTTGCGGGATATGCTGGAATGTATTGTTGGCGGCCGTCTCCACATTGTACCCAAATGCAGCCGGCCTTACCATAATGATCCTGGATGTTGTCTGTGCAGACATAATTGCGTAGCTTACGATTCCTGCAAAAGTAATAGTTGATCACTAGTCCAGTGAGGCGACCACCTATTTTATGCAGAATCACTTAATTATCAGTTTATCATAACTAAATACTTCGTTTAGTCGATGACAAGATAAGGCCAGACATCCGGAAAGTGCCACTGGCAGAATTTAATGCCAGCCGGCTCAATTAAGCGCCTCTGTCCATTATATAAATTGCTATGTTTGAGCACTTCAATCCCGCAGTCGAGGAGCTGAAGCAATTTGAAAATCACATCAACTTCGAACAGATGATAAAAATCCCCACCTTTGTTTTATGCCTTTCAGGCATATGGGTAGCCGGCCTGATGACTTCATGCAAGTCAGATCCGTCTCAACCTGAATCCAATTCAAGTCCATTGATGAGTATGACCACCAAGAATATTGATGCACCGATAGCCTCGAAAAAACCAAAGGAGCTCACCATACACGGCGATACCAGGCAGGATCCGTATTACTGGCTCAATGAACGTGAAAATCCTGAAGTCATTGATTACCTGACAGCAGAGAATGACTATCTGGACACGATGCTCTCGCATTCCAGGGGTTTCCAGGAAAAGCTTTATAATGAGTTGGTGGGCAGGGTCAAGCAGACAGATATGTCTGTGCCGTTTAAAGAAAACGGCTACTATTATATCACCCGGTATGAGGAAGGACAGGAATACCCTATCCACAGCCGGAAGAAAGGAACAATGGAGGCTCCTGAAGAAGTCATGCTTGATGTCAATCAACTGGCCAAAGGATTTGACTATTTTGCTGTTGGCGGGAGGAGTGTCAGTCCGGACAACAAGCTGTTGGTGTATGGAGAAGATACCTTAAGCAGGAGGATTTATACCTTACGTATTAAAGACCTCACGACCGGGAAGATGTTGCCTGATGTCATCCCCAATACCGGAGGAGGTGCGACTTGGGCTGAAGACAACAAGACAATATTCTATGTGACCAAGGATTCTACGCTGAGAGAATACAGGGTATGGAAACACAAGATCGGTACCCCCTCATCTGCCGATGCCCTTGTCTATGAAGAAGCGGATGAAACCTTTGGCGCCTTTGTATATAAGACCAAATCGAAAAAATACATTGTCATCGGCTCCTATTCGACCATGAGCCAGGAATACAGCTACCTCGATGCTGCAAATCCGGATGGAAAATTTACTGTTTTCCAAAAACGGATTCGTGGACTTGAATATGGCATCGAACATTTTAACGATATCTGGTATGTGCGGACCAACAAGGATGCAAAAAACTTCAGGCTGATGAAAACGCCGGTGGGCGCGACAGGAGAGGAGAACTGGACAGAGGTGATTCCAAACCGTAATGATGTGCTTCTGGAAGGTATGGATGTATTTAAAGATTACCTGGTGCTTTCTGAGCGCAAAGGGGGTATCACACAACTTCGTGTGATGCCAACGTCAGGCAAGGAGCATTATATTGAATTTGGGGACAAGGCTTATGTCGCGATGACTTCAGTCAATCCGGAGTTTGATACCGATGTCCTGCGGATCAATTACCAGTCGATGACCACGCCAAATACTACCTATGACTACAATATGAAGTCAAAGGAGAAGACACTGCTCAAGCAGCAGGAAGTGCTTGGTGGATTTAATACTGCAGATTACCGGAGCGAGCGCATCATGGTCAAGGCACGGGATGGTGTCGAAGTGCCCGTCTCTATCGTATACCACAAGGATACACCTATCGATGGCACCAGCCCCTGTCTACTATACGGCTATGGCTCTTACGGGGCAAGCATGGATCCGGGATTCAGTATGTCAAGATTAAGCCTGCTCAACCGGGGATTTGTCTTTGCGATCGCCCACATACGTGGTGGAGAAGAAATGGGAAGGCATTGGTATGAAGACGGCAAATTGTTGAACAAGAAAAACACCTTTACAGATTTTATTGATTGTGGAAAATACCTGGCTGCAAATAAGTACGCTGATCCAAAGCGGTTGTTTGCCATGGGCGGCTCTGCCGGAGGGTTGTTGATGGGTGCTGTGGTCAATATGGCACCTGACATGTGGGCCGGTGTGATTGCTGCGGTGCCTTTTGTAGATGTGGTGACCACCATGCTTGACGAGAGCATTCCGCTGACGACAGGTGAGTTTGATGAATGGGGCAATCCTAAGGACAAAACCTACTACGAGTATATCAAGAGCTATTCACCTTACGACAATGTCGAAGCAAAGAACTACCCTCCTATGCTGGTAACAACGGGTTTACATGACTCGCAGGTGCAGTACTGGGAACCTGCCAAATGGGTAGCCAGGTTACGGGAAATGAAGACAGACCATAATCCGTTACTCCTGCATACAAACATGGAAGCAGGTCATGGTGGTGCTTCAGGTCGTTTCAAGCAGTTTAAGGAAACAGCGCTTGAATATGCTTTTCTGCTGGATCTGGCTGGGAAGATGGATGCAGATATTAAAGGATGAAATGGCTCAATAGCCTAAGAGGCCTAAAAGGCTAAAGCGCTAATTCAGTTTGTAGCCTGTCAACGCGTGACTATCACCAGCTGATGAAGTGGTCAGAATGAGGCCTATCCCTTCTGCATAATAATACTGCGTGAAGAAATTGAGGGCCATTTGTGTGCCGTTCATGATCAACTGGTTTTCGGCTTCTATACATAACACGTTGTTATACACTTTGCCTGACACTTCTTTGCTCATTCCTGTTTCCTTGACGGTCATCAACAGCAGGCAGTCCAACCCATTTGCTTTAAAGGGTATTGTCCATTTTTTTCCCTCTTCCAGTTCGCCCGGCAACCATGGTTGAAAAACCCCTTGTTCAAGTGCATCTGTTTCAATCAGGTCCCCAATTTGGCGTACAACACTGCTTGTATTGGCAGCGCTGTTGTGCATGGTGTACTCATCACCGTTTGCTTCGGTGACTTTGTTGGTGTAGGTGGAGCCATCCTTTTGCTGGTAGTGCCACTCGTTGTTCAGGGCAAGGGGATAATAATTTTTCATTGTGCTGCCTATTTTTGACAAATTAACTAGCTCTCCACGCATCTTTTTCAATGAAATGATTATATGGCTAATCCTGGTTAGTAAACGGGCACCGGTAGGTAAAATTGAGCTGCAGTGAATCAGAAGCCCATGTTTGACCTGGATATGGAATAGTCGTTAACCGGCCTGCCCAGGACAAAAAAAAAGCCGGCCGAAGAACACCACAATGCGTCTCCGGCCGGAAAAGTTATAGCTTTTAATCAATCTTACTTATTCGTAATAAGTATAGCTTAGTATTTCAGTATACGGTCCACCACTGCTAGTTCCATTCTTGGTGATAGTAGCAGGTCTGTTCTTGGAATCAAATGTGTAGGTGAAGGTAACTCCGTAATTGGTTAAAGGATCTGCAGTAATATGGCGTGTAAATCCTGAAGCCAGTTTGTCGCAAGCTTCTCCGAATAAGCCACCGACTGGTTTCCACTCAGAGTCGACAGCATAGATTTGCTGAATATTGCTGGCATTGTCTCCCGTAGTATAGGTAAACTCTCTGTCTTCCTTTACGGTTACGCCATCATCTTCATAGCGAATCCTGTTAGTCACATTCTTACTGGCAACAGTCATGTCATATTTTAAATGATCAGCACCTCCATAGTGTTCGATTATTTTGACCAATATGCCATCTGCATTGTAGGTATACCCTTCAAATTCACTGCCATCAGCAACCCACAATTCCTTACTTACTCTGCCATTGGCATCCAGTTCATAGGTAGTAGGATTACCGCTTTTGGTAATGACCAGTTTGCCGGCAGTGGTGCGGTCATACAAAATGGTATCATCGACCGTACCATTGTAGGTATTGATGATGCTGGTCACCCGGTCAGAAGCATCATAGATAAACTCCCATCCTTCCACATCCGCACCGGTACCATCATAGTCCAGGTGGATTGTCTTGATCAGCGAAGCTGCAACGACTGGTGGATTGTTATCATCATCATCCTTGCAGGAGATTATGATCGTCATGAACACCGCCATGCACAGGTAAAAAAATAAATTCTTTTTCATTGTTAAATGGATTTAGTTAGGTGATAATTGAAATGTGAACGTCAGTATATAGTTTGTAAACCATAAGCCCTATTTAATTGCCTCCGGATAGGATGATCAAGGCCAGCCCTGAGATAAAGAGTAAAAACATCAGGAAAAGGAGCAAATGGACACTGCGGCCCCCGCCTTTAAACTCTTTCCAGATAAATACGCCCCAAAGTGCAGCGACCATGGTAGCTCCCTGGCCAAGGCCATAAGATATTGCAGCACCAGCTTTACCGGCAGCCATAAAACTCAGGACGGTACCCAGACCCCATATCAGGCCACCGGCTATGCCCACAAGGTGTGTTGGAAAGCTGCCTTTGAAGTATTGGCCGTAGGTCACAGGTACCCCAACAAATGGCTTACGCATGATAAACGAATTGAAGACAAAATTGCTGGCCAGCATGCCCAGGGTAAAGATGAAGAAAGCAGAATACGGTGTAGCCATCCCGGGCGTTGGGGATTCGAAGTTATTGACATCCATCGCTGCCGCTACAAATCGGTAGAAAACAGACATAAGGATACCCGCTACCACGGCTAACCAAATCCCTTTAGACGATGAAGCTTTATCTTCCTTCTTCATTTTGCCGGAAGCAATGCCATTGAAGATAATCGCGATCATGATCAAGGCTACTCCGGCAAAAAGAATCATTGGATCTCCTTTGGGTGAACTCATATAATTGATAATCACTCCCAGCACCAAAGCAAGTCCGACGCCAAGTGGAAACGCAACAGCCATACCTGCAATTGATATAGAAGCTGATAACAGGATGTTAGAGGCATTGAAGATGATCCCACCCAGAATGGCGCTCCACAAATTAGCACTGCTGATCTGGCCAAGGTCTGTGATAAAACTCCTCCCCTGATTACCTGTACTGCCTAGTGTGAGCCCTACGATCAGTGCGAGTAGGACAACACCAATGACATAGTCCCAGTAGAATAATTCGTACCGCCAGTTCTTTGCGGCCAGTTTCTGTGTATTTCCCCAGGAGCCCCAGCAAAGCATGGTGACGATGGTGAAGACAACGGCAAGAGAATAGCTTTCGATGATATACATAGGCTAATTATTTAGTTGGTTTGTTTTATCTGTGAATTTTTTCACTGGTATAATATAATGCTTCAGAAAGCCTTGCATTTCCTACCTGCACATGACGCCCTCCTTCAACAACCCGGTATTCGTGATACACGTCAGCATCCCGCAGCATTATATGCGCGTGGCCATTAGATGAATAATCCTGGCCTGTATCAGTATTGCTGATCAATAGCCATGTCTTTTTCATCGATGGCTTGCTGAACTCGAGGCTATTTCTGAGCAATGCCGTATCTACAGGCGAATCAAAGAGTGTACATAAAGTAAACGTCTCAGGCATCATGGCACTTTGAAGGGCAGCCACCCCACCCTCTTCAAAGCCAATCAAGGCTCGGAAGCGATAGCCACTGCGCGCTTTATAGCCAGATTCCATTTCCGGAATGATTTGATCTACCAGATGTTTTTCAGAATTGCTGAGGAAGGCTAATATCAAGGGAGGAAATTTTCCTTCGTTCATCCCCTGGTGAGCCAGGCCGGAGATAGCCTGCATTCGTGAATAATCCAACTCTCCGTATATATACACTGTCGGATACAACCTGGAAGCCTCGGTATATCCCGGAGGAAAAACTACCTGATACCTTCCCATATCCTGAATAACTGGTTTTGGATACTTAGCCTTTGTATCATCTTTGAAGATATCACCCCGATAGGGTTTACCAACGAAACAATCACTGATAAAATGCAGTGCATCGGGAAGTGCTGCCCTCCAATATGAAAATTCATGCCCGCCGTTTCGCACCCGGTATTCATGCTGGATGCCAAGGTCACGAAGCAGGATGTGAAGTTCTTCATTGCTGCGACACAAAGTGTGCTCATCATCCCCGTTGTCTATGAAAAGCCGGAGATCCAAAAAACGCTTTTGGTCACCTTGCCGGAAGAAATAGAAAGGAGAATACTTCTTATAATGATCAGTAAGCCGGTCCTGGCCAATTGTTCCGACGCCGCCAAACAACCTGCCCCATTGATCATTCCACTCAGCAGGATCCTCAGTCATATATTGCCCATCCGTTCGTACAGAAATGCTCAACGGTACACTGACTGAAAAAACGTCAGGATGAAGGGCAGGAAGAATAAGCGCACCAAAACCTCCCATAGAGTAACCCATCATAGCGCGATGCTTGCTATCAGCAATCGTGTTGTACAAGCTGTCAATAAATGGCACCAATTCCTTAACAAACATATCCTCATACCGAAAGGTCCCGGCATAGTCATTGACATAGTAATTCCTGAATCCCTGGGGCATCACGAAAATCATAGGGACTATTTCCTTAACTGCAACCGCCTGATCAGCCATCTGCGCTATACGGCCATATTCAAGCCAGGAGGATTCGTCATCCCCTAATCCGTGCAGTAAATAAACAACAGGATACTTCTTATCACCATGCTCATATCCTGAAGGCAGCACGATACTATATTTAATCTCCTGCTCCAGAATAGTACTGGGCATGGACAACCCTTCCATGATACGCTTACTCCCGTCCGCAAACAAGGTTGCCAATGGCAGTAAAGCGATAATGAAAAACAGGTTGCCTTTGCTCATATCAATTGGTGAGTGTTTCCCTGATCGTTGAAAGTGATTCTCCCAGCCCGTTGAGGAATGCCTGATAGTTTTGTCCACCCTGGCGGACCCGATACTGATATTCAATATCAGCTTTCCTGATGTCAGTATACAATTGATGGATGCCTCGATAAGAGCTACACCCGTCGGTCATATCAAGGTAATAGAAAACCTCACTTGAAACATCAACTGATCCTGCTGATAATGAAGCATTGAACATGTAGCAAGAAGCAAAAACATCAGGGTTACCTAATGCCAATACCGCTGATGATGCCCCACCCAGTTCATTCCCCAGAATTACCCTGCCCTGTCTGTTTTGGATGGTATGGTAGGTGGAATCAATTCGGTTTACTATTTGAAGCATTCGTTCACTGTCTATTTGTGAAAGATCGACAGGAACTTCCACAACAATTGATTTTGTCAATGCCCCAGATGTCATATTGTTTCTCAACATGGAAAAGACATCTGTAACATTCTTTGTTCTCTGGCCCTCTTCATAATCATGTAAAATGTATAACACCGGAAAATTGGCTGAACTGAGCACATACTCATCAGGGGGCAACACATTGACAAGTAGTCCGTCAATTTCCATTGGTTGAATTGCTGCACTATTGACCAGGGTCCCTATGGCTACCGGTGCAGGCTCATCAGGATATGAAAGCCCTGTGACAGCGTTACTGATGAATTTAAAAGCCTCAGGATAAGATTTCTTCCAGTATACAAATGAATGGCCGCCATTCCTTACCCGGTATTCATGAGGAATATTGTTATCGCTCATGACCCTATGTAGTTCGTCGCTGGTGATAGAGAGCGATTCTTCATCATCACCGCAATCAAGCAGCAGGTGAAGATCCTTAAAGCGAGACAAATCTCCGGTGCCAAAGAAATGGAACGGGCTATGCTGAATAAAATGGTCAGTAAGTCTTGCCTGTCCTGTAGTTCCAAATCCGCCAAACAAGACCCCCCATTGACTATTGAATACATCCTGGGGCTCAGCCATATACTGCTCATCGGTACGGAATGACATACTCAGGGGTACACCTACAGTAAAGACATCCGGGTTGAGCGCAGGAAGGATCAATGCGCCATAGCCACCCATCGAATACCCCATGACTGCCCTTGCAGATTTATCCTTTCGGGTACGAAACAAGCTGTCGATCGCAGGAATTAGCTCTGTCGTCATCATATCCATGTATGGGTAATCTCCCGAAAACCTATTGACATAATATGACTTGTATGCTGCAGGCATAACATAGATCATCGGGGCGATATCGCTCGCATATTGGTCAACATAGTATTGAAGTCCCCCGTTGGTGTACCATGACCGCTCTGTATCCCCATATCCATGGAGCAAGTATACCACAGGATAAGATGCAGTGGACTGATCATATCCTTCCGGCAGAAGCACAGCATAAGTGATTTCGTTATCAAAAAGAGCACTGTACATCTTTTGATTTTCCAGGAGCCGGGTAAAGGGAGTGACCGGATCCTCTTGTTTGCATCCCAGGAAAAGTAACGGTATCAAAACCCAACAGCACGGTAGGAAAGGTAAAAATGAAATATGCCTGTTGCTTGTCATCATTAAGGCTATCAGTTGCGCTGTGGGTTTAAGTCTTTCGCCGGTGAATCACTATACACTACAATCGACTTCATATATAAGCTAAACTCCGGATGTTTGTTTGCCCAGACGATTTCAAGATGATGTGGACCTTCCCTGAGCATATACTTATGATAGATATCATATTTACGTACGATATAATCAAAGGGCATCTTCACTTCTTCGATCTTTTGTCCATCCAGCATGATCTCCAGCAAGGCTACGTAGTCACTTTTTGATTCACCGCACCTGCTTTTGACATTGCCCAATACCACCACACCATTGCCACTGAAGTCCACAATAATATTCTTATCCGTAAATTCCTGCCGGAGATACCTTTCTTCCTTCGGGTACATACCTTCAAAGGATTGCTCGAAACGAACTGCAGCAGGCTCCTGGAGCTTTATCGTCACTGAATCGTTACCAACATGACCTCCTTGCTGTTCGATCAGTTGCAAAGTATGCTTATAGGTCAGTGCGTAGACATCGTTGAGCGTGATATCCATATATGGAAATTTTAAGCCCTCGGCTTCCTCCAGGGCCACCTTCCAGTAAGCAGGAATACTTTGATAGCCACCCATCACCCCCAGGATTCCTGCAGCAGTGGCAGGATTACAATCGGAATCCTGGCCACATCTTGTTGCTATATCCATGGTCTTATAGAAGTCCTTATTGCCATACAGTAGGCCGATCACGACATATGCAGCATTGAGCCTTGCATCAATATTAAACGAATTAAAAACACCTTCCGGGCAGCCTTTCTCTGCAGAATGACTCTTTTCAACTTTAAACCAGGTCTCTTTCCAATCTCCCGGATTCTCCTTGTGCCAACGAATGACATCTGCGATCGTCTGATAGAACCTGCTCTCTGCGGGAATAGTACTCAAAGCCTTTTCAATGACATACTGGAGGTCATCCGAAGTGTAGGCCAGGGAATACAAAGCTGAGATGAATACTCCACCATACCAGCCATCACCATAATTCATGATGTGCCCGATGCGGTCGCAAAATTCAGATCCCGTATTGGTCATGCCCGGTGTCATCATGCCTGCAAAATCAGCTTCGATCTGAAAGTCGATATCATCGGCATGGGGATTGTTCACCCAATGGCCGGAAGCAGGTGGCATGATACCATTGAGGATATTATATCGTGCAGCCTGGTTAGCATGCCACAATTTGTAGTCCTCGTGTGCAAACTCCAGCGCAAATGAATCTGCCGGGGCATTGAGGCCTACCTTCTCCAGTATGTTAACAAAAGTGAGATCGAGATATACATCATCGTACAAACCCGGATCTATCTCGTAAGTCTCCTTGATATAATGATCATGCCACACCATCGGTTGATATTCCTGAATCATTGTGCCTTTGAAGCGAAACTCTGTCGGTCCTCCAAACGTAACACCAATAGTTTGTCCGGCCCACCCTCCCCTTATCCGATCTTTCAACTCTGCCATTGACATAGCAAGTTTTCCAGAAACACCTGTTCCAGCATCCCTTTTTTCACTACAGGCCAAAGTGAAGGCGCTGAAGGCAAGTAAAATAATAATATGCGGTAGTCGAGTATTCATATCAATGCTCTGAGGCAGGTAAGTTACTTTTAGGCGGATGCTGAGAATAGACGATCAGATCATTGATGCGGTATTCATATGACGGGTCTGGATTGATCCATTTCAATCTCAGGCTATGCTTTCCTTCGGTCATCAGATATTTCCATGACGGTTCCAGCCTTCGTGAAGTATTTTTCATAGGCAGTTTGACTGTTTCTGAAAGGGTATCATCAATATAAACTTCCATGACGGCGACATAAGGATCGTCTCGTTCAGCAAGCCCAAGAGGTTCAGATCCATAGGTTCGCTTGGAAATCCGGTCGATGTAGTCGTTATCAATCTTTGAACGCTTGGCCATGTTGCCGTACAGGAGATAACCATTGCCGGTAAACGCGAAAGAGATCTCATCAGTAAACGATTTATCAATCTTCATCCGGTCTATCGGGTATGTGCTTTCAAAATTCTGTTCGAATGCCACTGGTACAGGGGTAGATAATGGAATGATCATTTCTTCACCTTCAGTTTTGCCGCCTGCCTTAGCGATCATATCCAAGGCATGGCTCATGCTCCATCCATAAGCCTTTTCAAGAGAGACATCTGTGCTTTCAAAATTACTATTCTCAATTTCCTGCAATGGCTTGAGCCAAAAGGCCGGGATCTTGTCATACCCAAGCATCACCCCAAGCACTCCACCAACTGTTGCCGGATTGCAATCCGCATCCTGCCCGCACCTGGCAGCAATATCCACAGATTTTGTAAAATCACCTTGTCCATACAGGAGACCTATGGCGACATAGGCTGAATTGATTTTAGCATCTATATTAAAACCGAGGAAAACCCCTTTAGGACATCCAACATCCTGGTTCCATTTTTTTTGTACTTCAAACCAGGCTTGCTTCCAGTCATTCGGGAATTGCTGATGCGCTTCAAGGACAGTAGAAATGCATCCATGAAATTTGGTACCTTCCGGAATCGTTTTTAGCGCCTGTGTGGTGATATATACCGGATCATCAGAAATAAATGCAAGGGAGTAAAGGGCGGATACAAACACTCCACCATACCATCCGTCTCCACTATTCATGACATGTCCAACCCTATCTGCGATTTCTGTAGCCTTATTGACCATCCCGGGTGCCATCAGCCCAATGAAATCGGATTCAATCTGGAAATCTATATCATCCGCATGCGGGTTATTTTTCCAGTTGCCGGATGCAGGTGGCATGATCCCGTTCAGTATATTATACCTTGACGCCTGATTGGCATGGGCGAGGTGATATGCTGTGTTGGACCAATGGTGAGCTATTGAATCAGCACTGGCTTCAATGCCGTATTGCTCAAAGGCATTAACAAAATTGAGATCGGTATAGATGTCATCAAATAGGCCTGGCTTCTTTTCCCACCAGTATTTTACATAGTGTTCGTCCCATGGGATAATGTGATGCTCATCAATCAGGGAACCATTGTACTTAAACTCTACTGGTGCGCCATAGACTACACCGATCGTTTGTCCGGCCCATCCACCTTTAATTTTATCCTGCAACACCTTCCTGGCTATGGTAAAGGATCCTTTTGAGAGTACATCATGATCACCTGTGTCCTTTGCTACACAACCTATTATGATCAGGACTGCAAGTATAATGGTCAACCTGAAAAGTGACATAGATAATCGCTGCATAGGCTTTAGTTAATATCTGCTTTGTAAACGCTGAGTTCTGTAATAGAGGTAAAACCTGATACCTGCTTTGTATACTTATTCCAATGATCCTGTATCATGGCATCGCCTATGATGCGGATAGCTTTAGTCGTAACCCTGTCAAAACTGATGACGTATTCAGCAAAATGCGGTTGATAGATTAAATAACCTGTTTCAGGCATTGGAGGGTTTATTGAAGTCCCTGTCACAGGAACCCATTTGCCTGCTTCATTCTTGTACTGGACATTCAACGAAGTGAACCATCCACCAAATTCTTCCATACCCCCTGCATGGAAAGCCATCATGTCAATAGTTTGAGGTTCTTTCCATTCATAGCCATAGTAGTCTACTTTCGGAAACCTGGCCTTTGCAGCCAGGCTATAAAAGACTGAGCCGGGACCATCCACAATGCCGTCCCTGATGACGTCAACCTCTTTGGCATACATAGATCGTCCGAAAGTGCACCAGCATGAATCACGAACCACTTCATTGACAACACGAACATTTGCAAGTACACTATCTGCTGTAGAGGCTATATTGCTATTACGCACCAGCAAATCAAAATCCCTGGTCAGTATCTTGATGCCATTGTCAAGTTGAATCGTGATTTTGTATGGGCCTGGTGTTGTCGGTGTACCTGTAATCCTTCCTTTATCAAACGAAGTGCCCGGAGGCAAAGCACCGCCTAACATCGACCAATTGTAATTCTTATTGGCGTCACTATAAAACGTGTAATCGACAGGATGGTCAACTTCCATCACGGGTAATGGACCTATAAAAAACTCAAGTGGTGCCGCAAAAGTAGCTGTTGTATTGATCGTAAGTTTTTGCTTTTCACCCTTACCGCTAAGTTTTCCACCCTTGGCCACCACGAGGTCCAGGGTCATCTTTAATGTCCGGTCAATCATTGCCTGGATACTGGCATCTGGCAATTCAAACCTCGTAATATTGATATACGTGTCATTAAATGGTTTTGTCCAACCTTCGACTGGCAGATACAAGTTTTTTGGGAGCGCATTAAAGCCATACATGATGCCCATCAAGCCTGCGACGGTGGCAGCCTGGTTGTCCGCATCAAATCCCATTGCACAAGAGAGATCCAGTGTACGTTGGAAATCCCCGTTACCGTAAAGCATGGCGAGGATACCACAGGCTCCATTCAGGTTGGCATTCCAGATGGTCTTTGTCATATCCGGTTCATTGACATAGTATTTCCCGGCCATTTCTTTCCAGGCATCCTGCCATTTGTCAGGATACTTTTGGTGAAGGGCAATCATATCCCTGATCGTCTGGGCATATCTTCCATTGGCGGGAAGTTCTGCCAGTCCGATCTGAATCAGTTTATTGATATCCTTTTCGAAAAAAGCTGCAGCATACATTGCTCCATATTGGATGGTGGGCTCTACACCCCAGCTATCACTTGTGATCCGGGCTGCCCAATCTGATTTTTGAGCAGCATAGTCCACCATCCCTGGTGCAGTGTAGGCCCATATTTCATTGATGAGCTGAGGATCAATCTGAAACCAATGTGGATTGATATTCTTACTACCGCTAAACGGCGGTGTGTAGCCAAATTTCATCAATCCCAATGCGCCTCGATTAGCCAGCCATACCCTATCCCGGATATGGTACAGCCATGCTTCACGCAATTGTTCATAAGATGGTTCCGGACCATATTTTTCCATTTGTAGCAAATACATGTACTCAAGGTCTGTATCATCATCTGAAAAAGCACCGTTATACTTCTTTAACTTGTCCAGATTTTTCGTATATCCATAAGGCCAGTTTTCAGCCCCGGGCGCATTTACATATTTGTTCTCATGAGGCAGACCATAGATATTTCCTACCATCTGCCCTATCCAGGCTCCGGCAATCTTATCCCTGAGTTCACTGACCAATATCGTCTGCGTCTGGCTGACGCAAGGTATTAGCGTCGACAGCATCAACCCAATCATCATGACAAGGCGATGAAATACACTGGAAGAATGATATGTCATTGTGGGTTCTGGATTAGATTTGGATTAGTGTTTAAAGCACTTTGTGGTATAGGGAATAATTTAGTATTTGGTCCTGTCACAGGTTTTTCCCACCATGCATGTCCCCATACACCAAACCGGATCTGGTCTTGTCTTCTGTGGCCTTCCCACGCAAATTCCCGTCCAAGTTCATCTAGCAATTCCTCATCTGTGATATCAACCAATGTGTATGGCGTAAGTCCAGCGCGCGTGCGGATTTTCTGCAGATCCGGATCATTGATCATTTCACCAGCACGTCCAAGCCAATGTAAAGCCTCAAGTTTGGTATAGAGGACATCTGCATACCGGAAGAGGACGAAATCATTCTCCATATCAATCACATCGTAGCTCAGTTCTTCCTGGTATTCATACTTAGCACAGCGGGCGCCTTCCCACTCCCCACGCGAATGGTAATTAGCTATGGTAGGTGTATAGATGAAGGGTTCGCCATTGACAAAAATGGGATTACCGTCAATATCGTATTGCTGACCGAACAGGAATGATTTTCTCCTGATATCGTCCTCAGCATACTTGGTGAAAAAATCGGGAGGCAAGACAAAGCCATCCCAAGGGATACCAACCATATTAAAGGTTGCCCTGCTGGCAGAGTTTAAGGTCAGGTGTGACCAGTAGAAATGCTCATCAGTGAGTTGTGGATGAAAAGGGATGACAAAGATATTTTCCCTAGAGCCTTCATTATGAACGATAAAATTAGCAAAGTATTCGTCTTCGATTTCATATGCATTCAATGCAATGACCTGGTCACATGCTTCCACTGCTTCCGCAAATCGATTCTCTCCGATCCATTCCTGAGCATTGATGTACATTTTGGCCAACAAGGTATAGGCCATTCCCTTAGTCACTCTTCCGTAATATTCAGGTGTGGGTAACTCCTGTATAGCTTCAATATGGTCAAGGATTTCCTGGACAATAAAATCATAGATAAATGCCCTGTTTTTTTGTTCAGGCAATTCCTGGTTGCTATAGTCCACTGTAAACGGGATATTTCCCCAATAGTCCATCGCCCAGTAATAATAATAGGCACGAAGGATATGAATTTCCGCAATCACCCTTTCCTTACCATCAAATTCGATAGGTGTGATCACCGCCAATATCTCATTGCATGCCGTGATCCCCGCAAAAACCATCTCCCATGATTTCGTCAGGATCTTATTGTTTGGCGCAACTTTATGCTTTTGAATATCTTCCCAACGACCCTGTTCGTACCATTCTCCATTATGTTTTTCTGGGATGACAAGTTCATCTGATGCATTCTCGCCGAGGGACCAAAGGCGCTGCTCCTCCGGAAATAACTGCAACCCTACATAGGCACGTCCGGCATATGCGATAACATCCTTTTCCGTCTTAAAGAAAGTGCCCACTGGAATTTCAGAATAAACGGTTTCTGAAAGATCAAAACAGGAGACCAGGGCAATCGCCATTACACTTCCGGTAACGAGTGCGATGATTTGCTTTTTCATATTGAGGTTCATTGTGCAGTTAAAATGATGCATTTACACCCAGGGTAAGTGTGGTAGTTCTCGGGTAATAAGATAGTCCATCGATCCCGGGTTCCAGTCCGGATAGGTTGACTTCCGGATCGATCCCCTTGTATCCTGCTATCCAAAGGACATTCTGCGCTGATAGGTATGCATTCAGCCTGGACACATACCTTGACTTGACATTGAAGTTGTAGGCCAGGGTAACATTGTCAAGTTTAAGGAAGGTAGCATCCTCCACATATTTTGACGAATAGGTGATATCTCCGATAAATTCAGGGTTGTCATACTGTGTGTGCACAATATTACGGAGCCCTATGCTTTTCCAGGATTCATAGTAAAGGCGATAGGTATTCAGGACCTTGCCTCCAATACCTGCCCTGAAATTAAAACTGAAATCAAAGTTTTTAAAGGTCATCGTATTGCTCCATCCCAGCATGGCGATTGGATTAGCATTGCCGATATCTTCCCAGTCACTTTTATCTACTTCGCCAATCGGGTTTTGGTTCTTAAATTCATCATACCCTTCATCACTTACGCCTAGCCAGACTGGTCCATAAAATGTTCCCAGTGCTTCACCTTCCTGTATGCGTTGTGTCCACACCCCTATTGTACCGCCTATAAAGGCCGTTTCATAAGAGGACTGGGTAAACTCGTCATTGGTGATTTTATCAAGGACGTTCTTATTGTGACTTGCCGTGAAGGTAGAGTTCCATTGGAATGCGCTCTTTTTCATCAACAAGGCGTTTAAGGTCAATTCAATGCCGCGATTGCTGATCGTTCCTACATTGGTAAACAAGTATGGATACAGGTAAGGAGGTACGGATACCTGGAATTCCCACAGGAGGTCTTCACTCTTACGGATGTAATATTCTAGGCTCCCGTTTAGCTTTTTATTGGCGATGGTAAAGTCCAGACCGATATTCAGCTCATTCTTCTTTTCCCATTTCAAATCAGGATTAGGATTCTGACCGGGTCCGTATGAATTGATCCATTCCTGGTTGTAATAGAGACTTCCGACGCGCTCCAGTAAGATAAGCGACCGGTAGGGAGAGAAAGATTGGTTGCCTGTAACGCCATAACCAACTCTAAACTTCAAATCATCGATCCAGGAAACGTCTTCCATAAAAGATTCTTCATTCAGACGCCATCCAAGGCTGACTGCCGGAAACCAACCCCATTTATTGTTATCCCCAAACTTTGAAGAACCTTCCCTGCGTAGAGAAACTGAAGCAAGGTATTTTTCATCAAAATTGTACATGAGACGTCCAAACAAGGCAATGAGTGTACTCGATTCTTTATACGATCCCAACTCACCTTTGCCTTCCTTGAAATAAGAACCGGCCGCTATGTTGTTGTAGAGAAATATATCTGTATCAAAATCTGAATTGCCTGCGTAAGAGCTATTCTGTTCAAACTCCTGATATGAGTAACCGGCGACAGCCTGAATATTGTGTTCATTGACGGCAGTCCGGTAATTCACTACAGACTCAAACTGTGAATTATTATAGCGGCCATTGGCAATTTCTGCCTCACCTCCTACCCCAATGATCGTTGGATAATAGCTCGTCTTATAAGACCCCTCTTCCCAATCAGATTTTTGACTGGAGATAAAATTGTCCCATGACAGGTTGTCAAGTATTTTTAGAGTAGCCCGGAGGTTTTGGATGATATCATTGGTACTACCTTCCCTGGTCCTTTCATTGAGCATCGCTACGGGATTGTAGTATTCGAGGCCTTGCTTATAAGAATATCCGCCGGTCTCCGGATCAGAATCATCATACACAGGCTGGGTAGGATTCTGTATAAAAGCCTGGCGAAACAATTCATAGTTTGCAGGATTATAATCGCGCAGATTGGTAGCTAAGTTAAAATCCAGCGTTAATCTGTCATTCAATACCTTTTGGACCAGGTTTGTCTTGAAGAGGATACGCTGGGTGGAATTGTCCTGCAATAGTCCCTGGTCCGTGCTGTACGTCAATGACGTCCGATGAGAAAATTTTGCTGTTCCACCGGATAGTGCCATGTGTTGCTGCTGGCTGAAAGGGAAATCCCGCGTAATTTCATCAAACCAGTCTGTCTTGCTGCCAAATAAGCTTCCAGCTTTAGAAGGAGCATACGTAAGTATAGCGTCTTCAAATTCATCTGCCGTCAGGTTTTTTACTCCCCTTGGTGCTACCTGTGTCGAAAACTGTGTTGAGTATTCAAAGGTGGTTTTTCCTTCTTTTGCTGCTTTGGTAGTAATGATAATGACCCCGTTAGTCCCTCTGGTGCCATAGATTGCTGCTGCAGAGCCGTCCTTTAACACATCGAAGGATTCAATATCTTGAAAATTGACATTCTTGAGGTCAGCCCCGATGACTCCGTCTATAATAATCAATGGAGCCTGGCCTGATGTAAGTGTGTTGGTACCTCGCAAAAGGATCTGGTATCCTGCAAGGGGGTCTGCACCATTTGGCTTAGTGATCGACAATCCGGCTACCTTGCCCTGGACTAAACCCATAGGGTCACTGTATGTTCCTTTGTTGAACTCTTCTGACTTAATTGAAGTCACGGCTCCTGTAAGTTCCTTCTTGGTCGTAATACCATATCCAATGATGACTACTTCACCAAGAAGTTCATTTGCATCTGACATGATGACATCAATCACGGTCTTGCCATCCACAGATACCATGACTGTATTATAGCCTGTAAAAAGAAAGGATATTGTAACATCTGGCGGCACATCCAGCTTGTATCTTCCCTCTATGTCAGTAATCGTACCTAACGTCATATCATTAACAGATACATTTACTCCCGGAAGCGGGGCGCCAGAAACGTCAGTGACCAATCCTGATATTGAAATGTTGGATTGTGCCTGTGCTGATGAGGAAAACGAAATGCCCAGCAAGAGGATCATCAATGAAGATGTTTTCAACAGGCGCAACAATTTTATATTCTTACCTGAATGTGGATGCATATGATGAGTGTTATGGTCCATTATTAAGCAATGACTAATTTGGATTCCAGCAGCGATAATTCGTTGCGATAAGGGATAGAAGACTGTGCACCCATCCTGGTAACGGTTAAGGCAGCCACTTTGGCCGCTGACTTCACCGCATCGAGAATTGATTTCCCTTCTGAGAGTCCGACACAAAGGGCACCACTGAAGGAGTCACCAGCCGCTGTCGTGTCGACAGCCACCACTTTAATTGCTTCAACAATATGATACTGCTCCTTTTCCTTGACAAATGCGCCCATGGAACCCATAGTGATCACTACATTATCAACCCCCTTAGCACTGATCACATCGGCTGCCTGCCTGGCGCTATCCCAGTCAAAGACTTTAATACCGGAAAGGATCTCGGCTTCCGTTTCATTGGGTGTCACCAGAAAAAGGCTCTTGAGTAACTTATCCGACAACGTACGGGCTGGCGCTGGATTGAGGATTACGGGAATCCCTTTAGCTGAAGCCATCGCTGCTGCAAATTCAACGGTTTCAATTGGGATCTCCAATTGCATCAGCAAGTAATCTGATGATTCGACTTCGTTTTTTGCCTTGTCAATATCTGCCGGAATGAGGCTGCCATTTGCACCGGAAGCCACGGCGATGCAATTTTCACCATGTGCATCCACCATGATCAGGGCAACACCAGAAGGAAGTTTTGGGTCAGAAAAAATATACTCTGTATTGATGCCTTCAGACTTGTAGAGTTCAATTGATTGCTTGCCAAAGACATCATTACCTGTCTTGGAAACAAAAACCACTTTCCCTCCCTGTCTTGCAGCAGCCACAGCCTGGTTAGCCCCTTTTCCGCCGGCATTCATCAGGAATGTTCCCCCGATGACGGTTTCCCCGGGGATCGGTAGCCGATCGGATTTGATCACCATATCCGTATTACAACTTCCGATCACAATGATCTTTTTGACATTCATATACTTGTAGTTGAAGATGATGGTAAATGTAAGATTTCAAAAATGTAAAAAACCGCATTTTATTTATATTTTATACAATTACAATTTATATAATATATTTGTATTTAATTGTTATACAACTATATACATTCATAATAACAATAAATATTGACAATATTAATATTCCAAAAAACTGAACTCACCGGTTCCTTTGAAAACCCATGAAGCAGGGGCGCCTGGGATTAAAAATAAATAGGGATGCAGACAGGATGAACAATGGATTTCAGCCCATGT
>WBZX01000334.1_pt1 | contig 44659 bp, 40 predicted proteins | sample 5204211 | NCBI WGS metagenome assembly WBZX01 (sample SAMN12344362, study PRJNA552823) | activated sludge metagenome | biome: Activated sludge suspended growth; feature: Nitrification reactor; material: Wastewater; isolation source: activated sludge from nitrification reactor of wastewater...
CGTTCCTGGCGGCAATGACAATCGCCTTGCCGCTTCAGATATCGTCAAACCATCCGCTTCATGCAGACTCACTGCCTGCGCCAGAAATTCCTGCGTGTAAATCCCTCTTGGTATCCGTTTCATCTCACTCCTCCATTTCCAGTATCTTATAGAAACGTCGGACTCCTCTTTTTACAGCTTACCTCAGTTCAGGGTGGACGAATTATTTTGAGGTTTGTTGAAGTCGCATGGATAAATACCCACATATGCAATCCTTTGCGAGATTTCCTGTCAAATCAGGTTTGCATCAGACACCAGTATATTTACATTGCTTTCCCGGATTGTTTATTTACCCATATTTCTTCCGATTGCGTCGCCGTTTACTATGCGCACGCCGGGCTTCAGCCTCGGTCAGTGGTGCGGGTTTCTTATCGGCATAGGGATTATGTCCCACTTTAAAATCAACCCGAAGCGGCGTACCCTGTAATTTGAAAACCTCGCGAAAAGTATTTTCCAGGTAACGCCGATAGGTTTCCGGCACATGATTCAGCATGCTGCCATGCACGATAATGAGCGGTGGATTGGAACCACCCTGGTGGGCATAGCGCATTTTGGGGCGTGACATGCCGCCACGCGGTGGCGGATGTTTTTCAATTGCGGCAATTAACGCACGTGTTAGTTTGGGTGTGGATAAATCCGCCATGGCAGCAGCATAGGCTTTATCAATCGAAGGCAGCAGATTATTCGTGCCTGTGCCTTGCAATGCGGAGATATAGTGCATTTGCGCAAAGCTCAGGAAAGCCATTTTACGCGTCAGCTCACGTTTGATGGTATCGCGCTGATATTCATCCAGCCCATCCCATTTATTCACCGCAATGACCAATGCGCGTCCTGTTTCCAGTATAAATCCGGCAATATGCGCATCCTGATCGGAGATTTCATTTCTGGCATCCAGGACCAGCACCACCACATTGGCGTCTTCAATGGCTTGCAGGGTTTTGATCACCGAGAATTTTTCGATGGTTTCAAACACCTGTCCACGACGCCGTAAACCAGCCGTGTCGATCAGGGTATAGTGTTTTTCTTTATGCTCGAAATCGATATAAATACTATCCCGGGTCGTGCCTGGCTGATCAAACGCGATCACCCGTTCCTCACCCAGCAATGTGTTAATCAGCGTGGATTTTCCAACATTCGGCCGGCCTACAATGGCAATCTTGGGATGCCTGCTCGCGGGTGACTCTTCTTCAGCGTCTGGAAAATCAACCAATGCCCAATCGGCCAATTCCTTGATATTATCGCCATGCATCGCCGATACCGCGCAGGGCTCACCCAGACCCAATTCGTAAAACTCTGCGGTAACGACAGCCGTCATCATGCCTTCGGTTTTATTGACCACCAACAGAATATTTTGCCCGGATTTTCGCAGTTGCTCGGCAATGATTTTGTCGTGCGCAGTAACGCCCTGACGACCATCTACGATAAACAGCACTTTATCCGCTTCGTCAATCGCTTGCAGTGTTTGTTTGGCCATGGCATGTAAAATGCCTTCTTTGATGACCGGCTCAAAACCGCCGGTATCCATCACCAGATAGGGTTTATCACCCACCCTGCCCTGACCGTAATGACGATCCCGTGTCAAACCGGGGATATCCGCAACAATGGCGTCACGGGTACGGGTCAGGCGGTTAAATAAGGTTGATTTGCCGACATTCGGTCGGCCAACCAAAACAAGTGTGGGTTTCATGATTTTTTGCTGCCAATGCTGTACACATTACGTGCCATTAAATTAAAGTACCGGTGAATCCTTGCGGACTCAAAAAGACTGACATAAATTGCTAGAATTGGACACTAAAAACGTAAACCCCGCCTTTAGCTGTTTGCACTGCAAATCCATCCGGCAATGAACTCGGCGGAGTTTGTATGGCGGTACCGTCAGTCGCAGAACGGGCTACCAATACACCATCATAATTTCGTAATAGATTGACATAGCCTTGATCATCTCCGACCACAATATATTGTCCTCTTATGATGGGCGAGGATAATTTCTTACTCCCCAATCGGCTTTGTTTCCACATACCGGCACCACTGAGCAAGTCATAGGCCGCAACAATGCCTTTCTCTTCAGTTACATAGACATAATCATTGTCCATAGTCAGACCGGCACTGCTCGACGCTTCACGCGCCCATATTTGTGTACCGTCGTTAATTGCAAAACATGCCACACGTCCCTGGTAAGCAACCGCGCAAACAAATTGATTATTGACCACCGGTGAGCTGGTGACATCCGTCATGCGTTCCAGTTCAGTCACACCACGCGGCTGTGAAACAGTGACTTCCCAACCTAAGTTGCCATTAAATAAACTCATTGCCACCAATTTCCCACCGGGAAAACCGGCAAACACCGCACCGTGTGCCAGCGTTATTCCCGCAGTGCTGCGTACCGTCAATGAAGGAGTCGCGCCTTGATAAATCCATTTTCGCTTCCCATCAATAGCGTCAAGCCCAAATATCCGACCATCCAAAGTGCGTACCACTACAATATTATTTTGTATTTGCGGCGGACTCAAAATTTCACTGGTAACGGGCGCTTGCCATAACATATGCCCGGATTCATTATAAGCAAGCACTTCCCCCTTGAATGTTCCTATCAGAATCAACCCCTCACCAATGCCAACCCCGGCGGAGAATCTATTTTTAGTTTTTATCTGCCAGAGTTGTTTGCCGGTCGCCGTATCGTATTTCGTCAGCTTTCCTTCTTCATCCGCCACATACAATGCGCCATTGTCATATACCGTATAAAAAGATGCGATCTGATTCTCACTGACTTTGTCTTTCCATTTTAAAGGCATAGGATCGGTTGCCTTCAACGCATCCAGTTCTTCCTTTTCATAGACGATCACTTCTTCTTTAACAAAGATATCTGATAATTGTGTACTCATCGATTCGACGATTCGCGTATCAAACGGATTCATCGTGCCACAACTGGTTAGCAGCCAAATAATTCCTATCGAGAATAAAGATAATCGCCAAGACCTGACGGAATTCAATTGAACAATCACTTTACTGGGATACTTCTGGGCATTCATAGTCCTAAACAAAGCGAAGCGCGAACAACCCAATATTGTAATAAAAGCAGGCAGGTCTGCAAAGGGAATGCTCGCCAATCCGGATTCCGAGAAACATCCTAATAGCTACTCAGAATCACCCAATGCATCCAACTTCATTTGAACAATATTATAGTAATTATTGCTCTTACTCAGCTTATCAATGGCCGCTTGATAGCTAAGCCGTGCTTCGGAAATTTTTTTGGAAGCTACCAATATATCGCCTTTACGATCTGAATATAATCCTGCAAAAGTCTCTCCGTGTTGCGTATTCAGAATTCTTAACGCTTCATCATATTTTTCTTCATCCAGCAAGATGCCGGCAATTCTTAATCGCGCCACATCGTGCAGCGCCGTTTCTTTTGCATTATCGATTATCCACTGCAGGTTTTGTATCGCACGTTTATTGTTACCTGCCTCGACATCGGCTTGTGCAGCAATGAACGCAGCACGAGGCGCATAACCGCTGGATGGAAAACCTTCGGTGAGCAAATGCGCCGCATCATTGATTTTTGCAGGTTCATTGGATAGCCGGACCTGCTGTAACAAAACATATAAATCAGCCGCCTGCTGTGCCTGTTGCTGTTGATAATATTTCCAAGCCTGTGTGCCGCCAATAGTAACCAGCATAGCTGTTAACAGGATTGTGGCAGCGGTACCAAACCTGTCCCACCACGTTTTGATGCCGTCTATATTGTCTTGATCTTCGTGATTATAAGTTGCCATGGTATCTTCCTGAATAAGTTCTGATTGGACAAATACTCAACGCATTGAGCGAACCGTTTATCGTATTAAATATTCCTATATTAATGATATAACACTCATTTTCTAACTAATGCAGTCACTGCGCTTAATTTCACACTGGCTTGTTCGATCGGCTCGCGCAATGGTTTTATGGTCACTTCTTGGGCTGCAACTTCATCCTCACCGATAATCAATGCATAATAAGCGCCCGTGGCATCCGCTTTTTTCATCTGAGACTTGAAGCTGCCACCGCCACAATGCAAAATGACACTAAGTCCCTCATCACGGAGAAATTCGGCGCATTTCCAGGCATAATCCGTCACTTGCTCACCCTGATGCACGATATAGATATCGGGAGCAGGTTGTGTCACTTGCTGACCGCATTCTTGCATCAACGTCAGCAATCGTTCAATACCCATCGCGAAACCACAAGCTGGCGCGGATTTTCCTCCCACCTGCTCAATTAAACCATCATACCGTCCGCCTGCACAAACCGTTCCCTGTGCGCCTAGCTGGTCAGTCACCCATTCAAATACCGTGCGGTTGTAGTAGTCAAGTCCTCTTACCAAGCGTAAATTAATCTCAAAAGGAATGCCTTGTTCACGCAATATGCACTGCAATGACTCAAAATGCATGCAGGATTCTTCATCCAGATCATCAATCAGCTTAGGCGCACCCCCAATGATTTCCTGCATGCCGGGATTCTTGCTATCCAGTATGCGTAGTGGATTCGTATGCAAACGTCTTAATGAATCTTCGTCCAGATTGTCACGATGCTGTTCGAAGTATTTAATCAACCGTGTGCGATGTAATGCACGTGATTCAGCATCACCCAGTGTACTGATTTCCAGACGCAATCCGGAGATTCCCAATAAATCCCACAGCCGAGAACACATCACGATCAGTTCTGCATCAATATCCGGCCCGGCATAGCCCAGTGCTTCGACGCCCACTTGGTGAAATTGCCGATAACGCCCTTTCTGCGGCCGTTCATGCCTGAACATCGGACCAGAATAATATAATCGCTGTGGGCCTGCGTACAAAAGATTATGTTCGATGGCGGCACGTACACACGACGCGGTACCTTCAGGACGCAAAGTTAAACTGTCATTATTGAGATGATCGGTGAAGGTATACATCTCTTTTTCAACAATGTCAGTCACTTCACCAATGGAACGAATGAATAAATCAGTTTGTTCTACGATGGGGGTTCGGATATTCCGATAACCGTAAGCAGCAAGCCATTGCTGCACTGTCTGTTCAAAATATGCCCACCGATAGGATTCATTCGGGAGAATGTCATTCATCCCACGAATTGCTTTAACACCATTAGCCATCAGACAGCTTTTCTCGGATACTTTTCGCTAACATATTTATCGACGATCTGACGGAACTCGTTGGCAATATTGTCGCCTTTTAAAGTCACGGTTTTCTGCCCATCGACAAATACCGGCGCTACCGGCGTTTCACCGGAACCCGGCAGGCTAATACCGATATTGGCATGCTTGCTCTCACCAGGACCATTCACCACACACCCCATGACAGCCAATGACATATTTTCAACACCTTCATATTGCTCGCGCCATACGATCATTTCATCACGCACATATGCCTGAATACTCTCGGCCAGTTCTTGGAAGTAAGTGCTGGTGGTACGACCACATCCCGGACAGGCCGCTACCAGTGGAACAAATGCGCGCAGTCCCATGGTCTGCAAAATTTCTTGTGCGACAATCACTTCCCGCGAGCGGCTGCCACCCGGCTCCGGCGTCAATGAAATACGGATGGTATCTCCGATGCCTTCCTGCAAAAGTACTGCCAATGCCGCTGTCGACGCCACAATGCCTTTGGAACCCATGCCCGCTTCTGTTAAACCCAAATGCAATGCATAATCACAACGTGCAGCCAATTCACGGTATACCATGATCAAATCCTGCACACCGCTAACTTTGCAGGACAAGACAATTTTGTTGCGATTAAGGCCAATCTCTTCCGCCCTGGCCGCACTTTCCAGCGCTGATGTAATCAATGCCTCCCGCATCACATATTTGGCATCTTGCGGATCGCTGGAAGCTGCATTTTCATCCATAATACGCGCCAACATTTCTGGATCGAGACTTCCCCAATTGACACCGATACGCACTGGTTTGTCGTATTTGCAGGCTGTCTCGATCAAGATGGTAAATTGTTCATCGCGTTTTTTGCCATGCCCGACATTTCCCGGATTAATGCGAAATTTTGCCAAAGTTTTTGCGCATTCGGGATAACTGGTCAGTAATTTATGACCGTTAAAATGAAAATCGCCAACCAGTGGAACATGGCACCCCATATCATCCAAGCGCGCACGTATTCCCGGTACAGCACTCGCTGCTTCCATTGAATTGACAGTGATACGGACTAATTCAGATCCTGCGCGCGCCAATTGTGCAACCTGCTCGGTAGTCGCCACCTCATCAACCGTATCGGTATTGGTCATCGATTGCACAACGACCGGTGCACCGCCACCCACCATGACGGTCCCAACCCGGACACCCACACTGGATCGGCGCTTTATAGAAAAATCATTTTCAGACATAATTTAATTGTATATAGATCAAAAGATTACAAGCACTTTTACTTGAGTGTGAAACGCGCGGTTCCATCTTGCTTTTTGTAGGAAGAAATATCAATTTCCGTATCATTATAAGTGAGATTAACACCTGACGCATTGCCTACAACAATTGACAATGGTTTTTTACCCGTAATAATTTGCTCACTTCCACCCTTTTTGAGTTGTTCGAATAAAGAAACACCCTTGCCGTCAACCACTTTGACCCATGAGTCCGCAGTAAATTTAAAATATAAATTACCCAAATCACTGGGTGCCACAACCGGTTTCCCTGTTTCTTGGACGAGGGGCTTGCTTTCTATCGGGATAACAATAGGTTCAATTTTTATACCGGACTCCGTTGCCGAATTCTTCTCTCTGTTTATCGAGTCATTTGTTTCCGGTATCTTATTCGTTTGACCATTAGTCACATTCTTTACAATTGCCGGTAAAGGCAATTGGATTTCCACCGACGTCTTTTCAGCGTCTGTCTTTACCTCATTATTGACAGAATTATTATCTGATTTTTTATTATTATCCTCAAAAATAAAATACCCTCCAAGGATCATAACAAATAAAACAATAACAATGATTAGTCGATTGTTACCGGAACTTTCCCGATTTGAAGCAAAGGATATTTGCTTATTCTTAAATGGTGTTCTCTCATAAGTTGATATCACCGGCGCTGATTCGGGAATGAGTTGCAGCAATGGAACAGGATCCAATTGTACAAGGTTGGCGTAATTGCGAATAAAACCTCGCAAGAATGTACGCCCTGGTAATTTCTCAAAATCTTCCTTCTCGATCGCTCCGATTTGTTGGACCGAAAGACGTAACTGCCGGGATACATCGTCTATGCTCATACCCTTGGCTACTCTTGCCCTACGTAATAGATGCCCGACACTTTGCACGACACTCGCTGAATCAATCGTATTCGGCTCATTCTTAACTATCGAATCAAGACTTGTATTTATATTTTCGTTACTGCTCACTGCGATTTGCTCAATATTATTTTTGTTTTGATCAATAGGAAGTAAGCCCAAATCCGAAATCTGCGCTTTATCTAAGGATTCCACATCTTCTTTCTCCGACACTGGCATGCTTTCATTGATCGTTATGTTTCTCTGACTATTCTCCGTACCATTTTCATGTTCAGTTCGCACTCTATAGCTTCCTATTGTTGTATCTAAGTCACTATTAACTGATTCTCTATTCCCTGGCAACTGGCCATTATTATCGCTGTGATTTAGCCCACTCATTATTTAATTTTTCCTTCTCGAACTGCGGCTGCTTCTTTGGAATCAGGAAAATATTTTTGCAATTGAAAAATGTAGCTATCCGCGGCCGATTGATCACCGATTGCCTGCTCGATTCGTATTGCCAATAATAAGCTTTCAGGAGTCGATGTATTATTTTGCAGGAAAAGAACAAGTCTTGATTTCGCTTCAGCTAAATTTCCACGTTGAAAATCGATATCAACCAACCCAATCGATGCAGGTGAATAATTGGGCTGAATTGACAATGCTCTTTGGAAGAATAGTTGCGCCTCATTGTATTTCTGACGTTTAAGTTCACAAATACCCGCGTTGGTCAATGACATTTCTGGCGTTGGATAGAGCGGATCTTGCGCCGCAATCATAAAATGATTAATGGCTTGATCCGTACGCTGCGCAAAACGTTGGCATAAAAACCATCCATAATTATTATGGATCTCCGAATTTTTAGGAGCTAACCGAATGGCTTGTTCGAAGTTATTCAGTGCCTTACTATCATCATTGAGTGTCATATTAATCAACCCCAGCACGTTGTGCGCCGGCGCATAATTGGATTGCGCCTGTAATGCCTCCGTCACCTCTTCTATGGCAACTTCTAGTTGTCCTCTATTGAAATATTCAGCGGCCAGCTCCGTATGAATTTTAGCGCTCTGATACGCTCGGTCTGATCTAGCCTGACTCGACATTCCTTCGTCGATCGGTTGTTGTACACAAGCATTTAACCATAAAGAACATAGCAGTATATAAAAAACCAACGGAATTCTTTTCACTATACGATTTCCGCTTTTATATGTGCCGTGCGGCGTGTTTTATCTTTCACCTGACCCGCCAATTGACCACAAGCGGCTGCTATATCGTCTCCACGCGTTTTTCTGACCGTCGTAACAAACCCAGCTTGCATGAGCACATCACGGAAAACACGTACAGTCTCTGTTGCAGAACGCTTAAAACCGGATTCCGGAAACGAATTAAATGGAATCAGGTTAAATTTACAGGGTGTATCTTGTACCAATTCTATTAGCTCACGCGCGTGCGCCACACTGTCATTAACGCCATCCAGCATGACATACTCAAAAGTTATAAAATCCCTCGGTGCAGCTGACAAATATCGTTGACAAGCAGCCAGTAATTCTTTAATCGGATATTTTTTATTAATTGGCACCAATTGATCGCGTAAAGCATCATTCGGTGCATGTAATGAGATGGCTAGGGCAACCGGACAACGCTCACGCAATCGATCAATCGCAGGTACCAATCCCGAAGTACTTACTGTAACACGCCGCCGTGAAAGACCGTAGGCGTGATCATCCAGCATCAAATCCAAAGCCGTAACCACATTATCAAAATTAGCTAATGGTTCACCCATGCCCATCATCACCACGTTACTAACAACCCGGTTAGTATCCATTGCAGTATCTTTCGAGTCCGCTTTGAGCGTTTTATTTGCAATCCACAGTTGTCCAATAATTTCTGCAACTGTTAGATTGCGATTAAATCCTTGTCTGCCTGTCGAACAAAAAGTACAGGCCAAAGCACATCCAACTTGGCTCGAAACACATAAAGTGCCACGATTTGCTTCCGGTATGAAGACAGTTTCTATACCATTATCCGCACCAACCGACAGCAACCACTTACGTGTTCCATCCGCTGCCACATAATCAGAAATAATCTGTGGTGATTCAATCACTGCGAGTGTTGTCAGTTTTTCACGTAAACTCTTCGCTAAATCACTCATATCGACAAAATCGGTAATACCAGATTGATGAATCCAGCGCAGCAATTGTTTCGCACGGAACGGTTTTTCCCCGATTTCCAGGCAAAAATCGGCTAGGCCCTTAACATCATAATTTAACAGATTGGTAGTCACGATTCAGATGGCGAATGCTTTAACGAGAATAAACATTTAATGCCGGAAAGAAACAGGCAATCTCAATAGCAGCAGTTTCAGGAGCATCCGAGCCATGCACTGCATTGGCATCAATACTATCTGCAAAATCAGCACGGATTGTCCCTTTCTCCGCCTTCTTAGGATCTGTCGCTCCCATTAAATCCCGATTCTTTTTAATCGCATCATCTCCTTCCAAGACTTGCACCATCACAGGACCAGATATCATAAAATTTACTAAATCGCGGAAAAATGGCCGCTCACGATGCACTGCGTAAAATTGCTCTGCATCAGCTTGCGACAAATGCACCATACGAGCAGCAATGACCTTTAAACCATTTGATTCAAAACGCGAATAAATCTGTCCAATTACATTTTTTGCAACAGCATCCGGTTTAATAATCGATAACGTTCTCTCAATTGCCATTAAATACTCCAATAAATTAATAAATTAAACGCGTATTTTAACAAAAAATCCAAATTCAATCTGGAAAAACACACAGTACCATGTTGTGAGCAGAATATTTTGCTTAATGAGAATTCATTGCGAACCAGACTATCATTCACGGTATTCGATCAGATTTATGGCGATCACGAAAATATTTTTTATTTTCATAATACGTTTCAATATTATTATCCTCACCCCAACCCGGATAACCCAAGAGCGGAACTGGTGTTAAATCAGAGCTCGATGATAAGGTCTTTAATAAAAAAGGCTCTAACATCAAATCGATTGAATGTAATTGATCCGACAAATCCTGAGTAAAAAATGCTTCTTTTACATTGAATATAATTCCTTTCCCGGTCATTCCAACATAGGGATCTAGTGCTTTCTCATACAATCCATGACCAAAAACAAAAAATCGCATGGATGACAGCACCGCTTTACGCTGTTGCCAAAATAATTTTTTCCATTCAAAGTCTTTTAACAATTGCATTAATACTTTCTGACTACTTACAACAATAACGCCTGATTCGTCGAAAAGCGTTGCTGCATCCCTTAATGCACTTCGATGTTTTATTCCATTCAATGATTCAGATAATCGTGCTTGGTAATGCAATTGGTTAAGTACTGCTTTAGCACGTGGAAATATGTGCCATACCAATGCATTAAAGAAGTCATGCCAACTCTTAGTTCTTGTTTGCACCTGACCGGTTAAATAAATTTTCGATTCATATTCCTGTTCAAAACATTGTTTCCGAGCTACTGGCGACACAAAACAAATTTGCTTTCCTGAACGAGTAGCAATCTGCCTCTTCTGAATATTCATGCAGTTCAAATCAATATGCTCTGGCCAGAATTGCATATTTTCAACATGCTTCTTTAAATACTCGAATGATCCAAACATGGGAGAAAGATCCATAAAATTTGGATTCCAGTCTTGGACATTCCTCATTAATTTGTAACCTGAATACTAAATTTATTTAAAGAGTTATGGCGGCTGGCAAGTTTATAGATGTTCAATGTTGAGGAGAGTTCTTTCATTCTGAGCACGCAAAAGTTTTAGATGCTCTAGCCCAAAATGTATAAACGTGAGTGCTGTAAATATGGGTGCCAGTAAATTAAGAAGAGGCACAAACTGAATTAAACCTGTCAACAATCCTAATCCCCATAGCGAATATCTGTTCGAAACACAAATCGTCTTGATTTCTTGTTTACTGGCATGCTCCGATAGTGCGTCATAGCGGAATAGCTGTTGATTCATAAAAGCCGCTGTTACAAAAGGAATAATAATTCCTGCTCCAATCGTCCATAATGGCAATGTAATAACCCAGATCAATATAAAAATACCACTGGCGAGTATCGCATTAATAATACTCCCACTGAAAGTACCTCCATGTTCCCGCTTAAGCTCAGGGTAGTAACGATTAGCAACCAGTTTTATGAGTGCGGGCATTACAAAAATAGTTGTAATAATGAGTGTAGTCATTATTACAAGTGGAACAAATACAATAACATGCAATAAACCTTGAATGCTTACAGCAATCCAACCAGGCTCAACATTCTTTAGCCACTCACCGATACCAATTTCAACAAAGACTTGATAAATCAGCTCAGAGAAATTATCCCAAAAAATATAGCCAATAGCGAACCAAAAGAGTGTCGCGACAAGAATTGGCCAAACTACAATCCAGGCAATCTTGAATCGTATTAGGTCTCGAAATGTGCTTTTAATTGCTTTAAATACGGGAGACATCTGATCTCACAATAAAGAAATATGTATTTGATCTAAAAATGGCGATTATCTATGATATTGACTTGCTTCACCAATGCAGTAAGAGCAATATTCTCACTTTATCGTAAATTACATTGCTCAAATCATAAATAAACTCGATGATTTGTCGTAACCTGTGACCTAGGTCTAAGAAAATCAAACACTACTCATCCTATAAGTAAACCAGATTCATATTAGGTAAAAGTACATTAGACACTAAAGTTTCAAATAAAGACGTCGATAAAATATCCAATAAGATCCCATTATAAGGAAAAAAGATGAAGATAGATAAATCATTACAGCCAGTAACAACAGTTTCTGTCAATGATGGAAAAAGACGTACTGATACCACACCCACTCCTAATACAGAACAAGAAAATAATGTACATTTAAGCTCAAATATTACAAAACTACAAAATTTAGATAGTAGTTCCGCCAGCGGTTCAATTGTAAATACAGCTCGAGTCCAAGAAATAAAACAAGCTATTAGTGAAGGCAATTTCCGAATAAATCCGGAAGTTGTCGCTGATCGACTCCTTGAAACTGTTAAGGAATTGATACAATCCAAAAAAGGTGCTGCTTAATGGTCACGTCTTTGCATTCAGAAAATTTTATTGCAGATTTAGAAACTGAGAAAGCCGCTCTGATGGAATTTGTTGAGATTCTTAAAAAAGAACAGAATGCTTTAGTTCAAGGAAAAATAGATGAAATTGATTATCTTGCCTCCGATAAATCGCGATTGATCGAAAGATTGATACAGTTTGATAATCATCGCAACGAGTATCTTAAGAACCAGGGACTTACTTTAGAAAAGAATAGTATCAGTACTTGGTTCGCAAAACATTACTCAAATCAATCTCTATGGAATGAGTTATTAAAACTAGTCAGGATGGCCCAACTACTTAATCATTCTAATAGTTTGATTATTTCCACCCACCTCCAACACAATCAACGTGCTTTTACGGCATTGCACTGTGCAGCAGGGAATGTTTCCTTATATGGACCCAAAGGCCAAGCTTACATTTAGCTTCTCGTTTCAGTACTCAGAATCAGTATTTTTAGCAATCGGTATTTCAGTTACCTTATCAGGATCAGTCGATAGAATCATAACGGCAACTCGTCGATTTCTTTTTCTACCTTCAGGTGTTTCATTAGTTTCTATTGGTCTATTCTCGCCATAGCCTATGGCAGTGAGTCGATTTGCCTCGACGCCATTTTCCACAAATAATCTGATCACACTACTCGCACGTGCCGTTGATAACTCCCAGTTTGATGGGAAGCTTTCTGTATGAATTGGTAAATTATCCGTATGTCCTTCCACATGAATCTCATGCTCATGCCCTTTGATGACATAGGCAACCGCTTGTAATGCCAAGCTGGAGTTCTCGGCAAGTTTAGCCTGCCCCGGAGAAAAAAGAACACTCGCATTAATTTCCACAGTGATTCCTAGAGAATTTTGCGTAATTCTCACGTGACCATCTTTCACCAAAGGCTCCAGTGCATGCAGAATATCTTTAGCCATACCTCGCATTTTCTCTTGTTTCTTTGCTTTATGAGAATTCAACGCCTCAATACGATTGATTGAGTCGACTTGTTTGATTTGAATAGGGGAAAATTCCGAAGATTGCGCAGATATTAAACTTGATGAACTATTACTTTTAAATGCACTGACCAAAGAATGACCCAGAATGCGGTATTTACCTTCATTAATCGAAGAAACTGCATACATAACCACAAAGAATGCGAACAGTAGTGTTATAAAATCTGCATACGAAACAAGCCAGCGCTCATGATTCTCGGTAGATTCATCATTTTTTTGTTTCCTTCTTCTTAACATGAGATTCTCAAGAAATCACTTAATAATCAAAACAGCATTAGCGCACACACTAAACATAATAGCCTTGTAGACGATTCTCTATAAACCGGGGATTTTCACCGTTGGCAATAGCCACAAATCCATCAACCAGAATCTCTTGCATCACTACTTGCTCATTGATAATGCTTTTTAGCTTATTGGCTACCGGCAAACAAACCAAGTTTGCCAACCCTACGCCGTATATTGTTGCAACAAAGGCAACGGCAATACCACTTCCCAAAAGATTAGGATCGGTCAAGTTCTCCATCACGTGAATTAAACCAAGAACAGCACCCAATATGCCAATTGTCGGTGCATAACCGCCAGCAGCTTCCCAAATCCGGGCGGACTGACGTTGATACGTTTCTAAAGACAGGATATCAATTTCCAGAACTTCACGTAATTTCTCAGCAGTACTTCCATCGGCAAGCAGCTGTAGGCCCTTCTTTGCAAATGGATCTTTCACGACCGACACATGTGATTCAAGTGCTAGTAGACCATCTTTTCGAGCGATATGAGACCAGTTGATGATTTGCTTGATTAAAATCTGCGGCGAGTTCACAGGCGGAAAAAATACCCATGCACTCATTTTGATTCCATTCAGAAAAACTTTGACTGGACTTTGTAATAAAACCGCTCCAATAGTGCCGCCCATCACAATTAAAAACGCTGCAGCTTGAATTAAGGAGCCCGCATGACCACCTTCAAGTACTTGTCCGCCAATGATTGCAACAAAAGCCAGCAAGATACCCATCACACTATTCAAATCCATATTTGATTTTTTATTCATCGAAGAATCTCTTAATCACAATGAATAATCTATAGATAATAGCATCTCAAGAATTTCTTAAACGGCTGCGTAAACGCGCGACTGCTTGCGTATGTAGCTGACAAACCCGCGACTCGCTCACGCCAAGCACTTCACCAATTTCTCTTAAATTCATTTCTTGCTCATAATGCATCCCCATCACATGTTTTTCTCGGGGAGGAAGATTATCAATGGCAGCAATCAATTGACTTCTAAAATTCTGATCCAGCAGTGCATTCAGTGGATCCCCTTCAGAATCGACCAACAAACGATCCAAAAATGGTTCTTCATCATCTTGTTGAAAATCTTCGTAATAAATCAATTGAGCGCCGCGTGCACTTTGCAATGTCTCATGATATTCATCAAGAGACATCTCCAGTTCTCCCGCCAAGTCTAGTTCACTCGGCGCACAGCCATGACGCTGTTCCAACAAATTGACCGCAGCTTCTATCCGGCGCATTTTTTTTCGCAAGCTCCGTGGTAACCAATCGGCTTCACGTAACTCATCCAAAATAGAACCTCGTATGCGTTGCGCCGCATAACTCTCAAATTGCCGGCCATATGAACCTTCATAGCGATTGATCGCATCCAGCAAACCAATCATACCGGCTTGAATAAGATCATCAACCTGCACACTCGCCGGTAATCGGGTCATCATGTGATAAGCGATGCGTTTCACCAGTGGTGTGAATTCAGTCACAAACTGTTCTTTATCAATCGTTTTAGTTCCAGTCGCAGTATACATAATTAATTACACCGTAAAATTGGCCATACTAAGATGACTTGTTCGAATCAACCGTTGCATAAAATTATCAATTCCCCCGTTATACTTATCCGGACATGAAGAGCGAAAAATATCATGGGATAATTGCCTAAAACACATGGCAGCCGGCGAATCCGGAAATGCATCAACAACAGATTTACACAACTGAGTGGCGCTGCGTAATTTCTCATCGCTTTGGATATAACCAATAAATTCAAGTGTTACAGAAAGATATTGGCGTGCCACCTTGTATAAATTCTGGTAAATGGCAAATGATTCTGTTTCTGAATTCACTTTATTCACCAGAATGAGAAAGTGTTGTTTGGCATATTCCTGACTCAAGATCTTAATCAGCGCATAAGCACCGGTCAGCGAAGCGGCTGATCCTGAAATTACGATTATCACTTGCTCTGAAGCCAAACTTAAAGGCAGAACATGCGTAGCCCCAGACATCGCGGTATCAATCAGTACAATATCCACAGTTTCCGTCAGCTCTGAGAAACTCTTAATAAGCCAATTCTGTTCATGCGAATTTAACTTATTTAATGTATGGATACCCCGCATAGCAGATAATATGGTTATATTCTCAGGGCCTTGCAGAAGAACCTGGTTTAACTTTTTGTCCTTGTTGATCACGTGAAGTAAATCGAAGCGGGCTTGCAAACCTAAGTTGGTGCAAATACTGTTATGGCATGGATTTTCATCAATCAGTAACACACGCTGACCATTCTTAGCCAATGCTGTAGCAAGATTTACCGCAACACTGGTTTTTCCTACCCGCGTTGTTCCACCAGCAATAGTAAAAACACGTGCAGAATCAGCAGCTCGGAATGACACTAAGTTACGCAAACCGGCGGCCTGATCTTGTAAGATCATCTTAGTCATAATGGAATCCTGCAAATGACTTCTCACCCGAGCGCGAAGGCTCTACGCCATCCTTACTCGCCATAATCAATGCAAACTCCGCATCCTGCAAAGTAAACGCGGAATCTCCCGGAGACGATTTAAAAATACGATGTAACAAATAGCGGGGATCAGCTGCATGAATATCTTCCGGAACCTTTTGTCCGTTCGCCACATAATGCAGCATTAATTTTCTACGAATAACCGCATCCAGCGCCACACCAAGGCTTGCTGCTTCATCGACCTTAGTGATAATGCAGCCATAAATACCGTTCTTCTGATAAGCGGAAATCACTTCATCCAGCGTTTTTCCATTGGATGCAGCACTCAACACAAGCATACGTTTTACATCTGCACCACAGTTACTCAGCATCGCAATCTGTTGTGCCACCATGTGATCACGCTGACTCATGCCCACGGTATCAATCAACACCATGTGCTTGTTTTTCAGCTCTGACAGCGTAAGCTGCAAGTCTTCCATATCTTTGATAGTGCGAACTGGAACACCTAATAATTGTCCGTAAATCCTGAGTTGCTCATGGCCGCCGATACGATAGCTATCGGTAGTCAGCAATGCCACCTTGTCGGCACCATGCCTGATGACACATCGCGCTGCCAGCTTCGCAGTGGTCGTGGTTTTTCCAACACCCGTAGGGCCAATCAATGCATAGACGCCGCCTTTCTCCACCATCTCATCGCTGACAACCGTGTGCAGATTAAAAGCCAAAGCAGACATCGCTTGTTTCAAACTCTGTTCATAATCAAAGTCCGCTGTTAATTTATCAACAAGACGGCGCGATAACGAGGGGCTAAAACCAGCATCCAGCATAGCGCGTAATATTTTCACTTTTTCCGGTCTGCGTTGTGTGAAGTTTCCCCATGCAACCGTGGCCAATTGGTCTTCCAGCGTGCTTTTCATGGCATGTATTTCTGCAATGATGTCATGCGCTAATGACGCAGACATGACACCATGAGATGTTTTCTGAGTTTCTACAGGCTCATTGGCTAAAGACAACAGCTTTGAATATGATTCTGCCGCAACTGGTTCTTTAGTATGCTCATAATGAGGAAGGCCGGGTGCCGCTGGCGGTGTCTCCACAAGATTGGATATATCGGAGTCGGCCAGTGCCATGATTTCCACACCGTCTTTCGTTTTTCTATTTGACAGGATCACCGCATCAACACCGAGATCTTCTTTAACCTGACGCAGTGCCTCTTTTGATGTGGAAGCAATATACCTTTTTACTTTCATTTGTTACCCCCAATAACGGAAGTGATTTTGATTTTTCTTGAATCTGGAATTTCTGAATGGGAAAGCACCCTTAACTGTGGCAATGCACGCCGTAAAAACTTTGCCAGCAAGAAACGAATGACGCCTGGCACCAACAAAACGATCGGCAAGCCTAGTTTCTCTTGATGCTGCGCCGCGTTACGAGCTTCTTTTAGCAAAGTATCCGCAAGTCCGGGTTCTATACCAACTCCTCCCTGTGCGCCTCCCGTTTGCATGACTTGGATGAGTATATTTTCCAGCTCATGATGCAAGCTCATCACCTGTAACTCTGTACCCGCAGGAAAGTATTGCTCTACGATTGCGCGACCTAAGGCATTCCTGACTATGGCGGTTAATTCGGTGGCATCCTGTATTTGTAGCGCATGTTCAGTCAACACATCGATGATGGTGCGCATATCACGAATATGCACACTCTCTTCCAGTAAGTTATGCAACACTTTCTGTACCGCAGACAATGGCAATAACTTGGGAATCAGATCTTCAATCAGTTTTGGCGTTTGCGTACTCAAATGATCCAGGAGTTTTTGCAGCTCTTGTCGACCTAACAACTCGGCAGCATGTGAATGAATCAAATGGTTAATATGCGTGGTAACCACGGTACTGGCATCCACAACGGTGTAGCCGTTTGTCTGTGCTTGTTCCCGCAGCGCAGCCTCAATCCATACGGCCGGAAGTCCAAATGCCGGATCACTGGTCACGGTGCCGGGCAACTGCATGGTCACTCGCCCTGGATTGATGGCCAGATACATCCCTGAGTAGGATTCTCCTTGACCGATGACTGAGCCTTTTAGCGTGATGCGATAAGCATTGGGGCGTAATTCGAGATTATCCCGAATGTGTACAACTGGCGGTAAGAAACCAATTTCCTGCGCAAATTTTCTACGTATGCCATTAATTCTTTTTAACAAATCTCCCTGTTGGGCTTTATCGACCAATGGAATCAAACGATAACCAACCTCCAGCCCCAGAGTATCAATCGGCGTGACATCATCCCAGCTTGCATCCACTTTCTCGACCGTAGGAATAGGCGGAGCAACGGATTCAACCAATTGAGTGCTTGTGCCTTTTAGCTTCATGTAAGCGATTGCACCTAAGATGGCTGCAATGAGCAAAAATACAAAATTAGGCATGCCAGGAATCAGTCCCATGATGCCCATAATGCCGGCGGTGATCACTAGTACTTGCGGTTGATTAAATAATTGACTTACAACCTGTTCACCCAGATCTTCATCCGTAGTAACCCGGCTCACCACCAAACCGGCGGCTGTTGAAATAATGAGTGCAGGAATTTGTCCCACCAAGCCATCACCAATTGTCAACATCGTATAATTCTTGGCTGCTGCGCCCATTTCCATATCATGCTGCAGTACGCCGACAATCAACCCGCCGATAATGGTAATCAGCATAATCAATATGCCGGCAATGGCATCACCGCGCACAAACTTGCTGGCACCATCCATTGATCCATAAAAATCCGCTTCTTGTGAGATATTAGCTCTGCGTTTACGCGCTTCATCCTCACCGATCAAGCCAGCATTCAAGTCGGCATCAATCGCCATTTGCTTACCGGGCATGGCATCCAACGTAAAACGCGCGCTCACCTCTGCAATACGCCCGGCACCTTTTGTAATTACCACAAAATTGATAATGACCAGAATAATGAACACAATCAAACCAACCGCATAATTACCACCAACCAGAAAGTGTCCGAAAGCTTCAATCACTTTTCCGGCCGCATCCGGACCGGTATGCCCTTCCAGCAATACCACACGGGTCGAAGCAATATTGAGCGACAGTCTTAATAGCGTTGTGATCAGCAGTATGGTTGGGAAAACCGCAAAATCAAGCGGATTTCTAGTGTAAAGACTCACCATCAGCACGATAATGGACACCGCAATATTGAAGGTAAACAACAAATCCAGTACGAACGGTGGCAAAGGCAACACCATCATAGCCAGAATCATAATAATCAATATCGGACCGGCAAGTGCCCTGAAATTATTAGTATCGATTAAAGATGATAAGGTAGCTGTATTATTCATAGCGTTTGCAATTAAGCGCCTATACTGAGAAATCGGTTAATAAGTGACTCATCGCATTTGTGTTCATTAAACAGCATGTTTGGGTTGATCCAGTCCATCAGGAACCGGCACATCAGCCGGTGGCACGGGCGCATTACCACCGTATTCGTTATAACGTCTGAGTTGAAATACATACGCCAACACTTCAGCCACTGCGGTATAGAGTTTTTCAGGTATTTCACTCTCCAATTCAGCGTGGTAATACAAAGCACGCGCAAGCGGCGGCGCTTCCAGAATCGGCACACGATGCTCTTCCGCCATTTCACGGATACGTGCGGCTAGCAGATGTACGCCTTTTGCAACCACTGTAGGCGCCCGCATGGTTTCACTTTTATACTTGAGCGCCACGGCATAATGCGTCGGGTTAGTTACAATGACGTCTGCGTTAGGTATCTCAGCCATCATGCGGCGACGTGCAGCTTCACGTTGCAAACCACGAATGCGGGCTTTCACAAAAGGATCGCCTTCGTCTTCTTTATGTTCCTTGCGTATCTCTTCCTTAGTCATGCGCAGTTGCTTTGCATGCTCCCAAAGCTGAAATGGCACATCGATCACAGCAATCAATGCCATCGCGCCCACAGTCAGTAGAAAACTCATCGCCAAATATTCGCCAGTTTGACTGATTCCGGAATCCACCGGCACCGTCAATAACGCCATCACTTCTTCTTTGTTGTGCCAAATAATCAGCACTGCTACACCGCCGATCACAATGGTTTTAGCGATTGCTTTTACCAGCTCAACCAAGCTGCGCATTGAGAATATTCTGCCAAAACCTTTAATGGGATTGATACGATCGAACTTGGGCATCAGTGCTTTGGCGCTGATCATCCAACCGCTTAATAGCATGGGTGCGAAAAACGCTACGATAATTAGCAAAAGAAGTAAGGGAGCAATTGCAATTAAACCCTCCAGCGCAAGCTCATAGAAACGAATCAGCATCAAATCAGGTTGAAACGCCAACTCCCGTTCCAATTGCATGCCTACTTTCATGATTCTCAGGAGCTTATCCATCAGATCGGCACCCAAAAACACCATGCCGGCGGCAGCCACCATTAATAAGGCAAATGTCGTCAATTCTTGAGAACGTGCAACCTGCCCTTCCTCTCGCGCTTTCTCAATGCGCTTGGGCGTCGCCGGTTCTGTACGTTCTAGATCACTTTCTTCAGACATGACAAACTCCAAATTGCTTACAAATGAATTATCATGGTGGTTGCCCTGATCTGATACTAAGAACAAACAAGGAATCATCCCCTTTATTCATGCAATGTTGGAGAAAGCCGCCTACTGCAATTTCTATCAATAGATTAGGGCGTAATAATCTATTAAATGCCTTATCTTGAGCACCCCGAGAAGTCTCTAAATAACCCGCATTTATGATTTCGGATACAGTGAAGAATCAAACCTTATCGATCCCTCGCCACGTTCGAAATCACAGCTGATTAACCGTTGATTGAACGAGAATATGCAGTCTACTTTACGTTTCATCTGTTACTTCCTGGCAACAAGCCTATTAATCGCCTGTTTATTCATTATCACAACCGGATTACTGCTGCGTGGCAGCTTGCCGCAATATGATGGAGAAACGGTTTTATCCGGATTATCTTCCTCAGTATCGATCGACAGAGATACGCTCGGCAGCGTCACTTTTACCGGTCAGGATCGTCTGGATCTGGCAATGGCGATGGGCTACGTGCATGCGCAAGAGCGTTTCTTTGAAATGGACTTAATGCGCCGGCAGGCTGCCGGTGAACTGGCGAAATTATTGGGTAGCGGTTTGATCACCCATGATCGCAAAGCGCGGCAATTTCGTATGCGATCACGCGCTTCAGCAGTATTGCAGCAACTCCCGGCTGAGCAACTGCAATTACTCGATGCGTATCGGATCGGCGTCAATCAAGGCATGCAAGCACTGGCTGTACGCCCTTTTCCGTATTTGCTAACGCAAACCCAACCAGCCGCGTGGCGCAATGAAGACAGCATTCTGGTGATTTACGCGATGTTTTTTACTCTGAATGAAGCAAATATTTCTCGTGAACTGAAACTATCCAGCATGCGCGCAGCATTGCCCGATGCAGTTTATCAATTTCTGACAACACCTGCCGGCAGTTGGGATGCACCGTTGATGGATGAACCGTTTGCATTGCCGGAACTGCCATCAGCCGCTGACATTAATCTGCAAGCATTGGATGAGCACTTATTCAAAGACGATCATTTAACCGCGGAGCATTCGCCCGGAAGCAACAGTTTCGCGGTTTCCGGTGCCTTGGCGGATGGCGCTGCCTTGGTAGCTAATGACATGCATCTGACATTGCGAGTGCCCAATCTATGGTTTCGCACACGTCTCATTTATCCTTCCGCAACGTCATCCGGTCATCATGACATCAGCGGCATCAGTTTACCGGGCGTCCCTTCGATCATCATCGGATCCAACCGCCATATTGCCTGGAGCTTCACCAACAGCCACGGCGATTTCGCCGACTGGGTACGAGTAAAAATCGATGAAAAAGATAACACACGCTATTTCGGTGCAACAGGCTGGAAACCGCTTAATATCATTCAGGAAACGATCCATGTTCGCGATGCCCCGGATGAAATACTCACGATTTCTGAAACCGAATGGGGCCCCATCATGGCACAGGATCATGATGAAACCCCATTGGCGCTAGTCTGGACAGCACTGCAACCCGAAGCCATCAATCTAAAGCTGATTGAATTGGAACACACACAAACAACCGGACAAGCGGCAAGAATCGCACAACTGGCAGGCATGCCGGTACAGAATTTTATCGTCGGTGATCGCACTGGCAACATCAGTTGGACGCTCGCAGGGCGCATCCCGGCTCGATCCGGCAATTATGATCCGCAAGTCCCCGTCGACTGGACACCCCCTGATACCGGCTGGAACGGTTGGTTGGATGTCGAGCAATATCCACTGATCAACAATCCGGTTTCACAACGATTATGGTCCGCGAACTCGCGCGCCGTCTCGGGTAATCAGCTTGCACTTCTGGGCAATGGCGGCTATGACCTGGGCGCGCGAGCCACGCAAATCCGCGACAGCTTATTGGTACGCGACCAATTTACCGTTGCCGATATGCAAGCCATCCAACTGGATTATCGCGCATTGTTATTAACGCACTGGTATCAATTACTGAAAATCACATTGGAATCGACTGACGGTAACTTACCATGGGTTGCCGCGCTGAAAACTGCGTTAGATGATTGGGATGGACAAGCCTCGGCGAATTCTGTCGCCTATCGTACAGTACGCACGTATCGCTATGAAGTGATGGAAACCGTGTTAAACGGCTTTGCCGCGCAGGTACGACAACAGGATGCAACTTTTAAGCTTCCCAGACTCAGCCAGGCAGAATGGATTGTATGGCAATTACTTGAGCGCCAACCTCACCACCTGCTACCACTACCATACAAAAATTGGGAAGAACTGCTGAATCGTAGTGCACAAAATATTGCAGCACAACTACAACGAAACGGCGGAATTACTGAACGCAACTGGGGCGAATACAACGCTGCACGAATCAGGCACCCACTAAGCCAGAAACTACCCGCATGGATTGCACAATGGCTGGATATGCCGAATGATCCGTTGCCCGGTGATCACAACATGCCGCGCGTCCAATCCCCTGATTTTGGCGCTTCACAGCGCTCAGCCGTAGCACCTGGCCAAGAAGAACAAGGTTATCTGGACATGCCGGGTGGACAAAGTGGACATCCGCTATCACCTTATTATGGCAGCGGTCATGCCAATTGGGTTAGCGGAAAACCGACGCCGTTTCTCCCCGGTGCACCTGAAAAGCAAATGAAGTTTATTCCCATCAGTTCGCAATCGAACTGATGACCTATGAATCCACTTGATAGATAAGAAATAGGAATCATAAAAAGGCTGTTTAGCTTCGCTGCAAAGCAAATCCAGAATATATTTGATTATGATTGTCCGATTTAAAACTGATAACTCCACGTAGCTGCTAATGATCCTTGACGATCCAATTGGAATCCGTTGAAATCACTCCTAACCGGTTGTATCCATTCAAAGCCGAAACGATTACCGGCAAACCGCCCGCCCGGGATGATGGCATTCAGTCCCAACCCGATATCCCAGAATTGTCCGCCATAATTTGCGGGAAAATCCATCGGGCCAATCCGCGCGTTGAACGAATCAAAGTCGCGATGTATCGCACCTTGCAAGGTATACGCACCACGCACAGAAGCGGTCAGCCACTGTGTCAAGTCATAACCGCCCCAGGTGGTCGCTTGAAACATATCGCCCAAGCGATAACCGGATTTGTTTTTTTCTTCCAGGCGTTTGACGCCACTCAGTTGCGCACCCCAGGACCAGCGGCTTTTTTCACCGGCATACGTCAGGCTGGGCATAAAATCCCAGGTACCGCTACCCAATTGCATGCCGAAATGGATCAATCCGCCGTCAATCTTGGCCATGCGACGTAACTCGATATCCACCTTTCCGGTCGGCGCACTGAGTCCAAGATTCATATGGACACGATGACCTGGAATATTAATCAGCTTCACTAACGATGAAAAATAAGTATCCCCAACCGCACCGGTTTCATGACCTGCCGCGCCGGTATGTTCGTGCACACCCGGTACGGGGGGCGGGGCTCCGGACAGTCTGCGCAGATTCATATCCATGTCCATGAATGTGGGCATCAGCATCACGTTCCACCATTTGGTGGGTGCATACATAATGTCGAGCATATGCATGCGCATATTCATAAAAGTCGGCGTAAACCGACACGGCACTGCATCGCTACAACCCTGATCGACGATGATCTGGTCAGCTATACTATGGGCACCATGCATCATATTTCCACCGGTCCAGTTATACATAAATCGGTATCCCGCCATGAAATCCCCCGGTTTATCGAGCATATGACCAAACATGATACCTGCGGGGGGAATTTTGTGATGGTGATGCGAGGAAGTATGCACATGGGATCCGGAAGATCCGCTGGAACCTCCCATCGGCAGAGAAGTAGTCGGCTCAATATCAAACTTTATTGCGGCATTCGCCACATAGTAATCAAAATCGGCAAAACTGTTATTGCCGCTGCCGATCTGCATCGAGCTGGCGCGGGTGTAGTATTCAAAACCGGCTTCCAGCGCAACGCCTTTGCCAAGCATTTTACTCAATACCACGCCACCGCTTAATGCGCCAAAACCCGCCAGACGATGATCACTGGAAAAATTCTCGGGTAATTTCCCGGCATCATAAGTAACGAATTTGGGTTGCACGGTTTGAGACAAGGCATCGTCAATTCGATTGCCGTTCTGGTCTACATAATTAAAAAAACCGTCTCGAAAATATTGCTCATTAGGATTCTTGGGATTGAAAAAGATTTCTCGTCCTAGATTATCAACTGCTTGTTTTTGAAAAACTTGTTGTGAGAATAAATAAGGCCGATAAAAACTGGCAGCATCTTGCGAGTAATAGCGAATACGCGGTGTCAATGTCCATCCGTTACCAAGCGGCTGTACCCAATTTGCATCAAAGGTATGGGTATTGATGCCCCAATCGTCTACCGACAACCGGTAACCAAGATGCAATGCCGCATTAAACGGGCTGATATATTGAATATATTTTGTGTTTAAGGCCACCTGATTACGAATATCCGGGCGCTGCTCAATCAGTGCGCGTACCTTCCCAGTAACTAAGCCTGATTGCCCATTGTTCAATTCAGCCGGATCAATAAAAATAACCGACATCGTTTTATAAGGATTCTCCTGAAAACCATTGCTATGGGTATAACCGATATTGACATCCAGCAATGCATTCTTGGTCAACACCTGCGACACACCGACATTCGTCACCCAATCCTGCCGATTACCTTGCAGGATCTCAGAACCACCACGATTTACAATTTGTGACGCATAGGCAGTCTTCGTAATATAAGGGGATGAATCATGATCCAGGATTGCGCCGATTTCACTATGCGTATACCCGCCATTAAATTTAACGCTGGTCAATTTTTGGTTAAAATCAAGACGCCCACCGATACTGCCAAAACTTGACTTATAGTCACGCTCTCGTGAAAAACCACCTGCCACATTGATGGCCACTTCATTCCATTCATGACTTAAACCGAAAGTGGCTTGGCGACGTGTTTCCGGCGAGGCTGACGACATGACCATCACGGATCGGGGATCGACGACTCCCGATGATTGTTTCGTGATGGGATCTCGTCCAATCGGATTTAAATCACGGTCTAATAACACATTGCTCTGTAGAAGCGGAGATGCGCCAACCACCACCCCATTATTGAAATATGCACGATTACCGCCATCGGTAGCCAATGGTGTTGTTGTTACGGGTGTCGCGCCCGACCAGGTATCCTGTGTATAACCAAAAGTAAATTTGGTGCGATCAGTCAGAGAGAAAATACCACTGCCATGCAAAACGTCGGCACTGATGGGTTTTAGGCTGGGAACGCCATACAGATTACGCTCGCCTTCCTGGTAGCGGCTATATTGAAAATTAATCCGGTCTTTTCCGATAGCATGTCCAGGTGTGATTAACAAACCAGGCAATACCAATGCGGCAGAAGTAAGTGCGTGAAGCGTATTCCGTGATTTTACAGGTGGTGCTTCCAAAGTACCCGATTGATGGCTGCTGCCCTGACGCAAGGGCATACTATTTCGTTGCAAATTTTATTCACCTGAAAAAATCTTAACGGGGATTCGCTTAATAACAACCACATCCACCGCCACCCGAAGAGGATTTATGGCTTGGCGCTGCTTCGCGACTGCTGTAGTTATGCGATTGTAATTCACTTTGCAGAGGATGTGGATCCAGTTCCATCTCAGGTTTCGCAAGAATGCCACGTTCCCATGGTGCGATATTGACACAACCGGTTCCCCCAATACCCATTGCGAGTATGGATCCGAGAATCGTTGCATAATAGCGAATTTTTCTCATGAAGTAATACAAATATAAAAAATCCCTCTATTTCTCAGGTTCCATCACCAATTGCGTAATCAATTCACGCAATTTCTCAGATTCATCCGGGCGGAACCCTTGATGAATATGACGAATGTTCCCTTTCCGATCAATCAAATAGGAAGTTGGCATTGCCATTACCTCAAGACCTTTGGCGCATTGCTTACTTGGATCCGCAACAATCGAAAAATCGACTGGATTTTTAGCAAGAAAATCCTCAGCGTCTGCAATTTTCTCATCCAGATTGATACCAATTACGTGCAGACCTTTATCTTTCAATTCATGATCCAGTTGATTTAGAAAAGGAAAAGACTTGACGCAGGGAGGACACCAGGATGCCCAGAAATCCATGTAGACAACTTTTCCCTTAAATTCTTGTAAATCATGCGCAGGCTTGCCATCTAATGTCGTTAATGCACAAGCAGACGATACCTGTTCCAAATGCTCCGCGAATGAAGTTTTCACCAACAAAACCAGCATCGCAAACACAAAACATAGTAATTTTATTTTCTTCATTTGGGCATTACCTCGATTAATTGGGTTAATAGCCAATAAATCAATCCACTCACTTAAACTGTTGAACAGTAATATCTGTTCCAGTATGTACGTTATTCGCTGTCATACAGTGATAACTGACCAAGAACGATCGCGCACCCGCACCGGTTTTGTTTACCAGCAATAAATATACGCCATTTCCGCCTTGCACACTGACTTCAGGACTGGAATTCGTATCTCCTGAAACGAAATCGGTCGTGCTGATTGCACTATTGCCTTTGATGATTTGCAAATTAACCAACAGATTAGCTTGTGGTGGCGAAGTATCTCGGACACTGGCTACCAGATGATCCGCAGAACCATTGCCATCGTCAAAACAAGTTACTAAGGCATATCCGGTAAAGCTCGCGACATTACCATCGGGATCCATGGTAGCACCCGCATCATGCGCGCTACTTAATCCAGTATAGCCAGCTGCGACCATAATGAAAATCACTTGCAAATACTTTTGTACTTTGATTTTCCACATTTTATCAATCCTCTATCACTGTTAGGTGTTCATATTGGCGCAAACAGTTTTTGTAGTTTCTTAAAAAAACCTCGCTCTAAATAAGGAAGGAGGAAAGAGCGAGGGTCTTACAACATTAATTAGCGTTAAATACGCTGGCAATTACTGTGGCCAAACTTGATTACCATCTAAAATGATCGGCATATCACGATTAATTTGCGCGGCTGAAGGTTTTACTTCAACTACCTGACCTACTCCTCCACACGAATCCGGCAAAGCACTGGTGCGAGTAATGGTCAATGATGCTGCACCATCTTCCCCGACACGATCATAAGGCGTACCCAATCCTGAGAGCGTCCACCGATTAATTGTTTCATCGCTAAATCCGGAAATGGGCGTGATTGCACAAATATCGACAATCGATACATGGAATTTCACACTGGCGGCACAGGATTCTGGTTCAATAATCGCTGCACTGGTTCTGAATGGAATAAAACCAGTCATGTCATGCGGCAATGAATCACCACCACCGGCCCAGAAACCCGAGACATTCCCATTGGCATCCACTTTCTCACCTTGAAAGGTAAAAACAGCTTTGCTATAAACCTTTTGATTCAGATTTCCCCAATTTTGCACAAAATCGACCAATACACCCGTATGCGGTTGACCATCCACTGTAATCGTCGAATCCTCGCCATCCGGAAACACCACGCTGGTACCTATCACATTGCGCTCGCCACAACCATGGCCAACTACAACGTTATTAGATACTCTGACACCCTCAGTGATTGTCGGTGTTTCCATCACAGTATGGGCAAATGCATTATGTCCGATCACTGTTGCTGCCACGGCAATTATCGAAGCGGTAGCAATTTTAAATTTACGATTTGTATACATATTCTTATCTTCCAGTTTATTTATTAAAGTTTTCTGCACAGATTGACCGATTCAAATTTTTAATCAGAATAGCCTGAACTGAACACTCTTTTGTCAATCTAGCCGCACTTTGATTATCTGATTCCGAAATAGAAATATCAATGCGACAAATTGTCGCACCCGGCTGTTATGCCGATTATGAGGCAACAAAATAAGAAGGATCTTGAAGAAATCAGAGAGTATCTCCCGGTGCTTTCTTTCAAAAGCATCGGGAAATTGATATTGCTCAAACCTATTGTTGCTGTCTAGACGTAATACTTGTGCCAGTATGTACGTTACCTGCGGTTTTACAGTGAAAAATCACATCGTAACTGTCGGTTCCCGTCGTCGTATGCATCACAAATAAGCTATAGGTACCGGCACCTTGAGTCACCTTAACCAAAGGACTATAAGTCGTATTGTTATCTGTCGTATCTGTGCTGGATTGCGCGCACTTATTCGTCGTGCAGCTGGTTCCTTTATAGATTAAAACACTGGCTTTGGGTGTATTGGCCGTTATATCTTTCACTTGTGCTTCGAGATACGAAGGTGCACCATTACCGTCATCGAAACAAGTGACTTGATAAAAATCTACAGCAGCCGCCAATCCCGTGGTGAGACCACCACTCTGGTTATCTGCTAAAGCCGTACCCACCTGACTCATCATCAGTCCGCCAAACACGGTAATCAATGCACTTTTCAAAATTGAGCGTTCCATACTATATTCCTTCCAATCATTAATCTATCAATGTGTTACCGGATAATATCGCAATGCCATCGCACTAATGCTTACCGGTGTTGGGCAAAGACTCGAGCTTCATGGCAGCCAGCTCTCTGATGGCTTCTTCCTCATCATCCTTCGCTTGCTCAAGTAAAAAGATACTTCTTTCATCGGTGCCAAGACTGTCCACTGCCATCATGCGCACAGAAAGCTCGCTATCGTGCAGCGCCTGTTCAAGTACACTCAGTACATCCGTACATTCTTGTTGTGCGATGGCATAGACCGCCTGTGCTCGCACATTCGAATCCTTATCCAGAATGGCTTTCTGCAATATTTTTTGCACTACGCCGGCATCAATGGGCGCTTTGACACCCAGTTGCGACAACGCGCTGATGCGTTGTTCAGGATTATTCGACGACGCTAAATTCATTATTTTTTCTGTTAACTCCGGATCCGATGCCCGTTGCATGTCGCCATCATCCGCAGCACAGCTGATTTGGAGTGATTCCAGGCTATTAAAAACAGCTTTGGTGGTATCGGCGCTGTTGGTCAAACTGTCTGCCAAAACAGTATTCATCGACCCCATGACAAAAAGCAAAGAAATAAAGAACAGCACGAGTAAGTCGCGCTTTTGGTTTTGAAATTTCAACAACATTATTCCTCCCAAATTAAAGATAGAAGACGGGGGAGCTCCCATTCCGCCCATCCTCTATTAGAAACCACTACTACATTATTATTCTTATGGTTTCGGCCAAACTTGCTTACCGTTATGAACGATAGGCATATCGCGGTTTAATTGCGCAGCGGACGGAATCAATTCAACAGCAAGACCTGCGCCACAGGCTGCATCCAGCGGATTATTCACCACATCGCGATTCACCGTCAGAGTGGCAGGAGAATTATAACCATGCAGTCCTGGGCCATCATAGTCTGATCCCACAGCCGGTGTCCAAAGGTTGAGTATGCCTTCGGCAAAGCCGGCAACATTGGTAATCTTGCAAATATCCGCAATACTAACAGTAACTTTTACGCTCACAGCACATGAAGTGGGTTCAATCGCTAGTGCGCCAGCCCTAAACGGCAGATATGTCGCGTAATGGTCAGGCATTTTTCCAGCTTTTACATAAAATCCAACGGTATTACCATTGGCATCGAATTTCTCGTCCTCAGATTTAAAAACACTAGGATTCATTATCTTCTGGTACAAATTTCCATAGTTGGAAACATACGCATCAATCGTATCGGCAGTTTGTGTTCCATTGACTTTTACAATGGAATCAACACCATCCGGGAATACGATTGAACTGGCGATCACGTTCGTTCCTTCGCCACAACCATGCCCAATAACTACGTTATTGGTCACTCTTAGATTCTCAGCGACCGTTGGTATTTCCAAACGGGTGTGTGAAAACGCACTTTGCGAAGCACCCAGTAGCAAAACAGCTGCTAGTGCGGAATGCACGGGAAATCCGAATTGTTTGAATTGTTTCATGTGAATATTGCCCTTTTAATTGATCATATTATTTTTTTACAACAACTTGTATTGTGCTTTTCAAGGAGATTATTTTGAAAGCAACCGAGAATCATCCTTTTCTCATATTCTTGCCGAGAGTTACTATCGATTCAGAATATTCACTTAAGAAAAAAATTTTTCAGAGCGAATCATATTTTTCGATTCACTAAAAAACAATGCGACAAAATGTCGCAGGCTTTTATTTGCACATCACATACCAACGCGACTATCACGTAACCCATTATATAATAGTCATTTATCTATTATCCCTTGAAGCGCCATCTTCCCGTTTCCATCAGCACTGCGACAATTTGCCACATTACCAGTATCGTTCTTCTTACTTACAATCCCGAAAAATTAATCAATGTGCGTAAAAAGAATTAATGTTCTGTAAAGATTAAATACTCCTTCCCCGATCCTTCTCGATAAAACATCTGATGAAAATAAGTGCAATACAATACTTTTATGAAAAAAATAGCTTATAGAAACGATAGATCCAAAGTAAATATATTTTTAATTTTCTTAGTCTTAGTATATGGACTTGGTGTCAATAGCTTTGCTCAGGATGACCTGATCGCTGCTTCCAAGAATGATAGCTGTCAGGTATTAGTAGCCGATCGCGTGTTCGACGGTTTCAATTTGCTTAATAATGCGGCGGTCTTGTTTACAGGTAATAAAATCGTTCAGGTCGGCGATCAGGACCAATTGAGCGACATATGCCACCGTACGATCGACTTGGGTGATGCGACTATTCTGCCCGGATTTATTGAATCGCACTCGCACTTGGCCATTCAAAATATTCCGCATGACAAGGTATTGCAACATGGCATAACAACCGCCAGAGATACTGGTGGCCCGCTGCAAAAACCAACGGGCGGCAACGGGACATTGCGTGTATTAAGTGCCGGGCCTATCATTCAAGCCGTCGACGGTTATCCATTGAATATTTTCGGTCATAGTGAGAATAGTCATCATAGTAAATACGATGCCGTTGGTATTGCAGTCTCAACCATTGAAGAAGCGGAAACAGCCGTTAAAGATCTTGTTGCAGGGGGATCGACGATTATCAAAATTGCGCTGGAACCAGGCGGAGAAGCCGGTGCGCCATGGATGTCCAGTCACGGTCATGGCGAGCCTCACAAAACGCCCTGGCCGTTACTTCCTCTCGATATTGTCAAGGCGATCGTTGCCAAAGCGCATTCTCTGAACAGGAAAGTGACTGCGCATGTCGGTGAAAATAGGGGAGTTGAACTGGCATTGGATGGCGGCGTGGATGAATGGGCACATATCCCTTGCACAGAAATCCGTGAAGACTTGTTGCATCGCGCAGTCGCTCAAAACGTGACCTTTGTGACCACTATCGACACGTTGTCCGCTTGTGCAGGCGTACATGCAAATATGCATAAGCTTGCGCATATCATCGCTCATGCGACAGAAACAGAATCGAAATTCATATATGGTTCTGAAATCAGCCATGACAATGTACCCTGGGGAATCAATGGCGAAGAGATGACCTTAATGTTGCATTTAACCAGCGGAGAAACTATCGACTTTATGGATGTACTCAATGTATTTAAAGCAGTAACCTCCGAGGCGGGAAAAAACTTGGGTAAACCGCTGCTGGGAACATTATTGCAAGATGCGCCGGCTGACATTATTGCAGTGCGCGGCAATCCGTTTCTAAGATTTAAACTATTGGAATATCCTGACCTGGTTATTTCAGGCGGTCACATTATTGTGAATGATTTTAAGAAAAATAAAAGAAACCATTAAAGGTCAAGTATGAATCAATCTTCTTCAAAATTCCTGGGAAAAGCTTGGCTGTATTGCACCGTATTTCTGACCGGTGCAGCGGTGATGGTCATAGAACTGCTGGGGACACGCCTGATTGCCCCCTTTTATGGCGCCAGTCTTTATGTCTGGACTTCTCTGATCTCTGTCACATTGATCGCTTTGGCTTTAGGTTACTATCTGGGCGGAATCTGGGCAGATCGGGCGCGATCGGGACTATCATTCATCATTGCGCTGGCCGGATTATTAACCCTCATCATTCCCTGGCTAACCGGGCCGGTACTACTCGCGACCGATCCTTTAGGGTTACGCTTGGGCAGCTTTGTGAGCACACTGATACTGTTCTCACCCAGCTTGATCATGTTGGGAATGATCGGGCCTTTTGCGGTTAAATTATCCACCTCCGCGTTGACCAACGTCGGTGCCAGCACCGGTTCCATCTATGCCGTCAGCACGGTTGGCAGCGTGATCGGAACATTATTTCTTGGTTTTTATTTATTTCCGCTGATCGGCTCGCGTGAAATTTTCATTGGTTTAGGTATTGCACTGCTTTTATTGGCGCTGATCGTTGCTGTGATTGAGCGTAAGTATCTCAAGTCCGCGATGGTGGTGGCACCAACCGTCTTATTGGTGGTTATCAGTATTGGCTTATATCCGCAGATCGCTAATTCAGGCAAAGCCGAATCTAGTGATGCGTTTCACACTCGGTTTGAACGCGAAAGCCTGTACGGCTGGGTTCGGGTAATCGACAAACCCAAAGAAAATATTCGCTTACTGACGGTTGATGCTTCCACCATTGGCGCAGCCAGCATCAGTCATGGCGAGAATCTTTTAACCTATCAAAAAATTGTAACGCGCATTCCCGCGTTAGTCCCTAATATGAAAAGCGCCCTATTGATCGGCCAAGGCGCCGGACATATGGCGATAGCGCTGAAAGATTATGGAATCGTGACAGATACGCTGGAAATAGATCCAGCAGTGGCTGAAGCAGCAAGCAAATACTTTGGTTTTACACCCACGGGTCGAACCATCATCGGAGATGCGCGCTATGAAATTCGTCAGCTTAAGGGTCCTTATGACTTGATCATCCTGGATGTCTTTACAGGTGGCTCGGAACCAACACATTTACTGACAGTTGAAGCCATGGCGCAATTACATGCGTTACTTGCAGATCATGGCATATTGGCGCTGAATTTCGTTTCATTTCTGGAAAATGGCCAGAATGCGGCATTGGCCTCCGTGGCAAAAACACTGGCTCAGGTTTTTCCTCATCAGCAGGTATTTATTTCCGATCCGGGAGCAGATTTCAATGATTTCATTTTTCTTGCCACGAATCATGCGCTCAATATGGAAGATGAGTCACTGTCAAGTACACATCGCGTCTGGTTGAAACAGCGACACCTGCAGATTGATTCATCCCAAGGCGTGATTCTGACCGACAATCTCAGTTCGCTTGAACGCTTACAAATACGTAAATCGGAATACTATCGGCGCATGGTTGTTGACTCAATCGGCACCAGCCACTTCATCCGTTAACGGATGAAATGCGCCACTCCTGTCTTCCTGAAACCTATGGATTAATTAATCCGGATTTTTCGGAGTGCATCCGCAATTTCACGGCTTAATCTCTCTACAGCCTGACTCTTAGCTGACACCAGAGATTCATAATCGCGCGACTTAACAGCTTCTCGTATAACCGATTTTCTGGTTACTACACGTTCTTTATTTTCTTGAGCAATGATCATCCAGTCCACATCAAGAACGATTTGCCCGTCCAGATCCCCATCGAATTGTTTGATATCAATAGCAACTCGGTAATCGATAGTAAACGGTACCTTTTGTCGCGGCAGAAAAATACGCTGAGTATCCAGCAGGATCGACAGGTTTTCGCTAAGCACCCGTAAAAGATCGGCTTCCAGCGACCCACCCCAGCGTCTAAATTCATGGATAGTTAATGTATGCGCCGTAGGCCGGGTAACGATTTGCGGGCGATCCAGATAGGATGGAAACGAAACAAGATTCACCAAAATAGTGGCATCATCGCTATGGTAAGCAGCTTGAGGTGTTGACTCTACTGCCTGCATGGCACTTAACGTATAAAAGGTATAAGTAGGCGTCGTTGCGCATCCGGCTAGCCATATCGCTACCAAGGCAGCTAGACAACGAAATATGTGCGATATCGCTATCATTGGTTTTCTCGTTTACCGTGAATCAGCGCTTCAGGATGTCGTTCCAGATAATCGGCCATGATACGAATGGATCGGGCGGCTTTTGACAATTCATCGAATACATCTTGCAGATCGCGTTGTGTGGATGAGTCGCTTTGAATTGTTTGCTCCACAGTAGAAAGTGTCTTCTGGGTTTGATCCAAAGTTGCCGTGATCGCCGGCGTCACGGAAGTATTCAGCGCATGGAGCAATTGCTCCAACTTCTGCATGGTCGACGTCAAAGTAAAAATTGTTTCTTGAAACTGATTGCCGATTTTCTCCAACGGAAGCTTTCTCAGTTTTTTGATCAAGCTGGTAAGCGTGGTGCTGATTTCCTCAAAAGGTGTCGGCGTGGTGGGAAACACAGGTGGTGTCTTTTGCCAATTGATGCTTACCGCGGGCACATCAGGAATAAAATCCAGATCGACAAATAACTGGCCTGTCATGTAATTCCCGGTTTTCAACTGGGCACGCATGCCCCGTTTGACGAAATCATTCATAATTGTTTTGTGATGACTGCGTATAAACTCCATCTGGCTCGGAACGCCTTTGAATACCATGCTCTCAGGTATGAATCCTATTGTCACTGGAATCATGATGTCGTTTGACACCGCATTGAATTCCATGCTGATATCAGTCACTTCACCGACCTTAATGCCTCTAAATTCTACCGGTGCACCTAAACTTAGGCCACGCACCGAACCGGAAAAATGCAATACATATTCAATCTGAAGCGCGTGACTCTCCTTCAAACTGGCTTCACGAGTTTTGAACAGCGCAAACTCATAGTCCTTGACAACAGGCTCTGCCTCACCCAGCTTCTTTGGCGTTTCAAAAGCGATGCCACCCATCATGACAGTGACCAATGATTCAGTGCTGACATGAACGCCATTGGCGTCTAAAGACATTTCCAGGCCGCTCGCATTCCAAAAACGGGTACTGGAATTGACCTGTCTGTCATGGGGCGAATGGATAAACAAATCCATCTCCACCGATTGATCATCCGCAGCGAAGCGATAACTGATCACTTGACCCACTTTGATCATACGGTAATATACCGGCGACCCGACATCCAGAGAACCCAGGTTATCGGCACGCAACAGAAAATGACTGCCCGGCGCGTTATCCGTCAATGCCGGCGGAGTTTCCAGTCCGACGAAATGCCTCGCCTCATCGCCTTCTCTTCCGGGATCGATGCCGATATAGGCGCCAGACAACAGCGTGCTCAGCCCGGAAACCTCGCCTGCCGCAATGCGTGCGCGTACCACCCAAAACCGTGTACCTTCGGTCAAATAATGTTTGGCGTTTCTCACCAATTCAGCGGTGACAATAACCTGCGACAGATCGTCGCTCAATTCGATTGACTGGATCTGACCAATCTCGACGTTTTTGTATTTGATTTTAGTTTTACCCGCTTCCAACCCTTCTGCGGTTTTGAAGCTGATCGTAATGGTGGGACCGGTTTCCGACCACGCTTTATAAGCCAGCCATGCACCGACAAGCAATGCCACCAACGGAATCAACCAGACTATTGATATTCCGCTGCGAGTTTCCACTCTCGCTGCCGGCAAATCATTAATCTGTTTCTCGTTTAAACTTTGTTCATTCATCACTGTTCTCTGCGTTATCCCAGATCAGCCTGGGATCGAATGACATGGCCGCCAACATCGTGAGTACGACAACCGCTCCAAAGGCGATCGCGCCGCTGCCCGCATCGATATCAGCCAATCCATGAATTTTGACCAAAGCCACCATCAATGTCACGACATAAATATCGACCATGGACCATCGTCCCATGATTTCGGCCAAACGGTAGAGCCACGCGCGTTGCCTCGGATGCCACGAAGAATGCAGTTGCACGGAAACCGCCAGATAACTGAGAATAATCAATTTCAGTGCAGGTACAAAAACACTGGCTATAAATATGATCAAGGCCAGTAGCCATGAACCTGTGACCAGCAGATAGTTTACGCCGCTTAAAATCGTATTCGACTGAATCGATCCCAAGCTGGTAGTTGTCATAATTGGTAATACATTTGCCGGAATGTACAAAATGTAGGCGGCAAGCAAATAAGCCCAAGTCCTTGACAAACTATCGGGTTTGCGTGCGTGCAAGGACGCGCCGCAACGATGACAATGAACATTCGCCTGAGTCGCTTTATGCAACAAACCGCAGCTGTGGCAGTTTATCAAACCGGCGGCAGCAGCGGTAATCCAAGCATTAGTTGAATCGTTCATTGATGAACCTCCAGCTTTTCCCATACCAGATCCGGGTCTAGACTGGATGTGGTCGCCGCCAGTACAAAGATCAAAATGCCGAAGGACCACAGGGCAACGCCAGGAATAATCGTCGCCATGGCAGCCAACTTGACCACGGAAACCAGGATACCGAGCATGAAGACTTCCATCATGCTCCAGGGTCTAAGCGCTGACGCAAAGCGAAAAACTTCAGCCGTATGGGGCGCAATGCGGTTGAACTTTAATGGCAGAAATACATAGAGCAACGTGGCGAGTAGGGTAAACGGCGCAAGGATGGTAGTAATGAATACGAGACCCGCAAGCAGATGCATGTCCTGATCGAGTAGCTCCCAGACCCCAGAAATCAAAATGGTTTCTGTATCCTGCCTTTCGAATTGAAAACCAATAATCGGGAAGACATTGGAGATCACAAATAAAATCAAACCGGTAATCGTATATGCCAGGGTCAAATCCAGACTGTGTCGCTTATGTTTAAGCAAAATAGCAGCACAGCGAGGACATTTCGCCACACCTTCCTCGAACGAATGGTCCACACGCAACAGCAAATCGCATTCATGACAGGCCATGAATGAAACAAAACCAGTCATCCGTATCTCCCCTTCTAAACTTGCTAAGTTACCACGTAAAACAAGTACGCAAATCTGAATACTATCGAGAGATAGTTGTAGATCCGATCGATACTCGCCATTTTACCCGTTTACAGGTTGTTCAAAAACTATCTGTGTTGTCTCGAATACATTTCTCAACGACACAGTAGTTGAATCGCTAATCGCCGGCACCGCCTTGCAACATCTCCGCTGCATGCTGACGTGTTGTTTCGGTAATATTGATACCACCCAGCATGCGTGCGATTTCTTCAATTCGCTCATGTTGATCCAATACGGTGATTTTGCTCAGAACCGATTGACTCTCCCTTCCATTCGTTGATTTAACAACTTGCCATTGTTGATCGCCGGTTGCAGCGACTTGCGGCAAATGCGTAATGCACAATACTTGACGTTCTTTTCCCAGTTGCTTCAATAAATTACCGACGATCTCGGCAACCTGTCCACCAATTCCGACATCGACTTCATCAAAAATGAGTGTTGGCACCACACCCACTTTACTGGTAATGACCTGGATAGCCAGACTGATACGTGACAATTCACCGCCAGAGGTTACCTTGTTCAGAGGGCGTAGTGGTAACCCCTGATGGGCTGCAACTTGAAATTCGATATGTTCCAAACCATTGGCATTGCCTTGCTGCATAGGTATCAATGCCACCGAAAATTCACTACCAGCCATCGCAATGGTTTGCATCGCAGCACTCACCTGATGAGAGAATGCTTTGCTGCTTTTTTGACGCACGCTGCTCAATGCTTGGGCTTGTTTGAGATATTCAGCCTGTGCGGCCGCTTCGAGGGTTTGTAAATGACTGATATTTGAATCCGAACCGAGTGCTTCCAATTGCTGCGCAATGGTATTGCGCAATGGCGGCAACTCTTCCGGCGTCACACGAAATTTTCTCGCCGTCGCATGGATTGCCGATAACCGTTGTTCGGTATCCTGCAGTGCTTGCGGATCCAGATCCAAGTTCTGGCGGTAATGCTTCAGTTCATAAATACCTTCCTGCAGTTGGATGTGCGCTGAATCCAGCAAATCGGTAATGGGCTTCAGCTGATTGTCATGTTCGAGCAGGCTGCACAATTGGTTATTGACCGCATTAAGTTGTGTCAGTACGGACAATTCGCTCTCAGATAATGCTTCAATCCCGGTTTCAGCCGCCGCCAATAGGGCGGCCACATGCGCTAACCGATTATGATCGGTCTGTAGTGTTTGCCATTCTTCCAGTGTAACATCGAGTGTGATTAATTCTTGCAGTTGCCATTCAAGCTGATTTCGCTTGTCGCGTGACTCAGCCGCACGTTGCTCCAAGGCGATTCTTTGTTGATGATGATCTTGCCAGTCACGATACACCGCCCTTACCGCGTGCACTAAATCACCGCAATCGGAGAAAGCATCCAGTAATTCGCGCTGTGCGTCTTTCTGCAGCAGGGATTGATGCGCATGCTGACTGTGAATCACTACCAAGTGGTCACCTGCTGCACGTAATTGTTGCAATGTAACCGCATGTCCATTGATATAACTGCGCGAGCGACCATTGTTTTCAATAATACGACGCATCAAACAAATATCAGGATCACCCTGCAAATCATTTTCGTACAACCACTGCGATAACGCCGGTGAATTGCCAATATCAAATGTCACGTTGATTTCAGCACGCTCGCAATCAAGTTTTATCTGACTGACATCGCCGCGTTCCCCCAAAGCAAGCGTCAGCGCGTCGATCAGAATGGACTTACCCGCTCCGGTTTCTCCGGTCAGTACCGTAAAACCAGGTATAACATCCAATTCAATCTGATCAACGATGACAAAGTTTCTAATACTTAAATGTTTTAACATGACAATACATTCTGCAGATACATCAGGGAAGCTCACTCCACCCCAATTTTTCTCTCAACATCCGATAATAACTGTGGTTTATTGAATGTAACAATCGCACTGTTTTCGGGAAGCGCCGCACAGCAATATTATCCGTTTGCTCCAGATCAAAGCAGGAATGACTGTCACAGTTAATCCGCACGTTGGCAGCACTGTGCATTTGAATTTGTACACTGGCATCCGGTCCGATGACGATGGGACGATTACTGAGCGTATGCGGACAAACCGGTACCAACGCAATCAGATCCAAACCGGGATGCAGGATAGGGCCGCCTGACGATAGTGCATAAGCTGTTGATCCGGTGGGCGTGGTTACGATCAAACCATCCGAGCGAAGTGTATTTACATATTCGTTGTTGACTCTCACCTCGAACTCGATCATGCCACTGCTCATACCGCGGTACAACACCACATCATTAAATGCCAAACTACCGAAGACGCTGACATCATCACGAATGACTTCCGCATACAACAGCATACGGCGTTCAGTGGTATATTGTCCCGCCAGCATCTTATCCAGCGTCTCAAACATGGTATCCACCGATAAATCGGTGAGAAAACCAAGCCTTCCCTGGTTGATACCGATTAATGGCACGTCATAAGAAACCAGCATACGTGCGATATTCAGCATCGTACCATCACCCCCCATCACCACCGCAAGATCAGCTTGTTCACCAATTTCTTCCAGTGATAACGCCGGATATTGGTTGCTACAAACCTGAGATGCCGTCAGATGATCCAGTAAAACTTTATAGTTTTTCTTGGTCAGGTGTTCGGCAAGATTAAGAAGCGGTATCGCAATCTCTGGATTTTTATGTTTACCGATCAGCGCGATAGTTGTGAATGAAGAACTCATTACCTAAAAGTATTATCAGCTATTAATTGAGTCAAAGTTAAATAAAACACTAAAATTACCGCTTAAAAACGCACTAAGCTAACGAGTAATTTGTACAGGATGTAAAATGGTTTTATTACCTATGCCTAGTCAGAAAAAAGTATTTGCAAGAAACACATAAATTTGTAATGAATCCGAAGCTAATAAAGACGCTAATACTTAGAAAGTTTAGCATACATAAAGCAAAATCGCCGCTTACAACTCAACAATGAAATCTGCCGATTCGTGTAGAATTACCCTATGCTAAATGAACGTGCTCAAATATTATTAAAAACACTGGTAGAACGATATATTCACGAGGGTCAGCCCGTTGGTTCCCGCGCGCTTTCAAAGTTTTCCGGGTTAGATCTCAGCCCTGCAACCATCCGTAATGTCATGGCGGATCTTGAAGAAATGGGGCTGGTTGCCAGTCCACATACTTCCGCAGGAAGAATTCCGACACCGCAAGGTTATCGCCTTTTTGTCGACACCTTACTTGTAGTCAAAACATTGGACAAGGTTGAACTGAATCATCTGGAAAATCAGTTGCACCCCGATAATCCTTCGCGCTTGATCAATGTCGCATCGCAATTGTTGTCGGAACTGACTCGCTTTGCCGGCGTCGTGGTAACGCCCAAGCGCAAAGGCGCCGTATTTCGCTATATCGAATTCATGGCATTATCCGAGAAACGTATCCTGCTGATTATCGTAACTCCGGAAGGGGATGTACAAAATCGTATTATCTTTACGGACAAGACCTACAGCCCATCCGATCTGATCGAAGCCGGCAATTTTATCAATCAACACTATGCAGGCTGTACGCTGGATGAGATTCGCGGCCGTTTGGATACCGAATTAAAACAACTACGTAGTGAAATGATCAGCCTGATGAGTGCGGCCATTGAAGCCGGTGGTGATGCAGTTAAAGAAAGCAGTGAAGCCATGGTTCTGGCTGGTGAACGCAATCTTCTTCAGGTTGATGATTTGTCGGATAATCTGATCAGTCTGAAAAAATTATTTGAATTGTTTGAGCGCAAAACCAAACTATTGCAATTACTTGAACTAAGCCGGCAGGCTCATGGCGTAAAGATTTTTATTGGTGGTGAATCTGATGTTGCATCGCTGGAAGAATTCAGTGTGGTAACTGCGCCTTATGAAATTGAAGGCGAAATTGTCGGTACAGTTGGTGTCATCGGTCCAAGACGCATGGCTTATGAGCGCATTATTCCGATCGTTGATATTACCGCAAAACTTCTCTCCAACAGCTTGTCACAGCATTAATGGCTTTGAACGATACAATTTGCCACTAAAACTGTATTTGTTACCTTATAGCAACTCATCATCAGCTAGGTTAAACTCTTATATTTATGACCTCCAAATCAATCTACCAGCACGGCTCCACCAATCGAACCGGAGTGCTGCTAATCAATCTAGGAACACCTGATGCGCCGACCGCTCAGGCATTACACCCGTATCTTAAAGAATTTCTCAGTAATCCCCGGGTAATTGAAGTACCTAAGTTAATCTGGTGGCCAATCCTGTATGGTTTAATATTGCCCTTCAGACCTAAAAAATCGGCTGAGAAATATGCAAAAATCTGGATGCCGGAAGGCTCTCCCCTCAAAGTTCATACTGAGCGACAAACAAAATTGTTGCGAGAAGAATTACAAGCACAGTTGCAGAATCCGCCCATGGTGGAATATGCCATGAACATAGGCAAACCATCTGTTGCAACTGTGATGGCAAGGATGCAGGAGCAAGGTTGCGAGCGTATCCTTATTATTCCCCTTTTTCCCCAATACGCAGCCAGCAGTACCGCTGCCGCGATGGATAATGTTTTTGCGGTATTAAAACACGTGCGTAATCAACCATCCATCCGTACCGTTAAACAATATCATGATCATCCCGGTTATATCGCGGCACTGGCACAAAATGTACGCGATTACTGGGATGTACACGGCCGCCCCGACAAACTGATTATCAGTTTCCATGGTACACCGCGCGCAAGCTTGGATAAAGGAGATCCATACCACTGCGTATCTCAGAAAACCGGGCGATTACTCGCGGAAGCATTAGCCCTGAATACAAGCCAATATGCAGTTTGTTTTCAATCACGCTTTGGTAAAGCTAAATGGTTAACTCCATACACTGCGACGACTTTAGCACAATTAGGTAAAGAACAAATGCAACGTGTTGATGTTGTATGCCCCGGTTTTGTGTCCGATTGTCTGGAAACACTGGAAGAAATCGCCATGGAAGGAAAAGATACATTTCTCCAAGCCGGTGGTAAGGAATTTCATTACATTCCTTGCCTCAATGAACGTAGTGACTGGATTCAAGCTCTGGCGGATATTACTTGTACTCATCTGCAGGGATGGTCAAACATACAAGTTACAAAAGAAGCATCACAATTGTCCAGAAAACTGGCATTAGAGATGGGCGCTCAAGATTAAGTATCTAAACAAAAGGTAATAGTAATTCAGCACATTGCAACAATATTTGCATATCAAACCAAATATTACTTTGATCGACGGTTAATCTTAGCGAATTGAAAGACTGCGTAGGCAGTAAATCTGAACAAGGGGCGGCAGAACTAGTCTGCTATATCCTATTAGTGTGAATTTAGACGGATAATGATTAAGGAAATAAATTAGATTTCACTTTACTCTCTGAATCTAATTGAGCCTAATTAGATTCTATTATTAGCTTTTTCGATGGAATAATGAGAAAGAATATCAACTTCCAGAATTGTAATAAATAAATTCCTTACAAAATATCTGTTTCTTGATCGACCATACTTTAGCCATGATGACTCAATACATAAAAAATAGGCTGACGCTTATTATCTCACTAATTATTCTAATAATTGTGGGTTCAATTCAGAGTGTCAATACTATTTTGGGTGGCGATCAATCTTTGTTTGTAGTTATTGCTCAATTACTTGATTCGGGCAAAGTATTATACAAAGATTTGTTTGACTATAAGCAGCCGGGTATTTATTTATTTTATTTACTAGCAGGAAAAACACTAGGTTGGAGCGATATCAGTATTCATCTATTCGAATTAGGATATTGGATACTTTTCTCCCTTATCCTATTTTTTGCAATAAGACAGTATTCATTGTTTCGTGCCGACTATTTTAATAGCCTACTGCCCTTATTTATTGTCGGCGTATATTATTGTAATGCACATACTCTGCATTTAACTCAATTGGAAGCACTGATTAACTTCCCGTTGTTTCTTATTGTCTGGCTATTGGACAGAGCGTATAAAACAGAAAACCGGCTGTTTGTTACTTATTTGGCAATAGGCATCTTAATAGGTATTGTTTTATTAAGTAAATTGGTTTTTAGTCCCATAATTTTTTCCTTTATCCTGATTCATTTTATATTTAGCCTAAAAAGCAAAAACCTGAAATACATTATTATCAAGCAAATATTCCCATTGATCATAGGATTTGCAATACCAGTATCAATCTTTTTATCCTACGTTTTTATTCATCATATCGAAAATCTAGTTCTAGACATTTATTTTAAAATACCAACGAGTGTAATTGGTCTGGAAGACCAAATCGATCTAAATAGATTGCTTTCATCGATCAAATGGTTTATCAAAAAAATGGCTGTACTCCTATTACTTGCTGTTATTGGAGTGTTCCTTATCTCGAGAAAAGAATCTCATTTTTTTAGCTTAATCTTAGCGTGGGGTGTTATAGGATTTTTAGTGATACTCATGCAAAAAACTTCGTGGTGGTCGTATCATTTTCAACTACTGTATGTTCCAATCGGTTTGTTTGCTGTAATGGGTTTTGATTTCATTTTGCACTACTTCCTATTGAATATAAAACCCAAAACACAGCTCATAAAAGGCTTCCTAATCGCTACATTGGTGTCTTTTGTTTTTTTTAATCAACTGAATACCCTTTGGAAAAGTATCACTTCACAAAATTTATTAAAATTAAATAGCTATGATTACGCTAAGAATGATTCTGAGAATATAGTGAAAGTTATTAAACAAGAAGATAGCATTTTCATATGCGGAAATCCGAGAATGTATCTATTGACATCCCATTTGCCTGAATTAAGTACTAATGGTTGGATATTAGAATATTATCTGGATTATCAGTGGAAAGAATTTTACTATGAATTTAAGAATAAATTGCCCACCTATATTTTTGTGAAAAATGATTATGGTAAATTAATTCAATCTAAGAATATAAAACTTTGGGAATTAATAATTAATGAATATTCTGAATTTGACTCTGTAGAAAATGGAAAATGGTACAAAAAATATAGCTGAAGGTAATCCTCCCATTTTTAACAGGAACTTGCAGTAGAGGATTTTAGTTTAAAAGCTTCTGCCAACTTCATGGCTGGCGTTATGCCTCCAAGTGCCATACTCGGACGTTCATTATTATAAATCCATAACC
>WBZX01000335.1_pt1 | contig 44498 bp, 38 predicted proteins | sample 5204211 | NCBI WGS metagenome assembly WBZX01 (sample SAMN12344362, study PRJNA552823) | activated sludge metagenome | biome: Activated sludge suspended growth; feature: Nitrification reactor; material: Wastewater; isolation source: activated sludge from nitrification reactor of wastewater...
CTGGCCGACCACTATGGTCGATTGCGCGTGTATGCGCCTATCGTGCCGGGAGACCAGGGCGCAGAACCGGTTTCGGTGCATAGCAAACTGTTGATCGTCGACGACGCATTCGTCTGCCTTGGGTCGGCCAATGTTTCCAATCGTTCCATGGGATTCGACACGGAATGCAATGTGGCGATCGAGGCAGGCGGCCAGGCGCGGGTGCACAGCATCATCGCAGCCTTTCGCAACGGGCTTATCGCTGAGCATCTCGGGACCTTGCCCGACGCGGTTGCGCAACAGATTGAGGAGCAGGGCTCGCTGATCGCCGCGATTGAGGCACTTCGCGGGGGCGAGCGGACTTTGCTCAGCGGTTGTTTTGAGGCCATCTCTTCTGAAGATGCCATGATCCCGGAACACGCATTGGTCGATCCGGAACGGCCTATGGCTGCGGACCATCTTCTGGCCGGAGTGGGATTCCGGCGAGAACGGATGCAGATCGTGCGGCGCGCCATGGTCGGTCTCTCAATCCTGGCAGTGATGACCATGCTTGCGGTGGCCTGGCGCTGGACGGCATTAGGGCAACTGCTGGGCGTGGAAGCGTTGGTCAGTCATGCACAGGCGCTAGGGCGAAGCCCGCTCGGACTGCTGACCGTCATGGGTGGGTATCTCCTGGGCGGCATGCTCGCGGTCCCTGTGACTGTGCTGCTCATGGTGACGATCCTCGCCTTTGGTCCCTGGTTCGGCGGCTTGTCCGCGCTGGCCGGATCACTGCTCAGCGCAATGACACTGTTTGGACTCGGTCGGGCCCTGGGATCATATCGAATCCGGCGGCTGGCGGGCTCGCGTGTTGAACGCCTGAGCCGACGCCTCGCTGAACGGGGTGTGTGGGCCGTGCTCCTTGTGAGGATTCTTCCGATTGCTCCGTTTTCCATCATTAATCTGGTTGCCGGAGCCTCGCCTGTTTCATTGCGGAACTTTGTGCTGGGGACATTGCTCGGGATGTTGCCCGGCATCACGATTATGGCGACATTCGTAGGCCGTCTCGAACAAGCCGTCAGGGAGCCCAGCTGGCAAGCCTTCACGATTGTGGGGATGGTTGTCGCCGCGGCCTGGGCAGGTGTCTGGTATCTATCCGGACGGCTACAACCCCGTCAGCCGGCGGCGGCGCCGGTCGCGGCTGAATCTTCGATCGCCATGACATGAGTGCGCGGAAAGGGTGCAGGCGATGTGTCTGCAGGTGGCCTCGTACAATATTCATCGTGGATTCGGGAGGGACGGACGTTACGATCCGGACCGCATCCTCAGGGTGTTGCGGGAGATCGACGCGGACATTATCGGGCTACAGGAAGTGGATTTCCGCGGGCGGCATCCCGATCACCTGTTGACGTGGCTCGCCGTCAAATTAGGCATGACTGCGGTCGGGGGGCCGGTCCGAGCATCCGGGGCAGGTACGTTCGGGAATGCCTTATTGACGCGGTACCCTGTCAAGCATGTCAGACGATGGGATCTTTCCGTTGGAAGCCATGAACCACGAGGCGCCCTGGCTGCAGATCTGTTTTGTCAGGGCGCGATCATCCGCGTGGTGACGACGCATCTTGGCCTGTGGCCGAAAGAGCGTCCGTTACAAGCAACCAGGTTGCTGGAGTGTTTACAAGTCACAGAGGGTGAAGTGACGATTCTCATGGGCGACCTGAATGAATGGCAAGCGTGGGGGAAATCGCTTCGGGTGCTCCGCAGGGTGTTCGGGGCGCCTGCCTCTCCGTCGACGTTTCCCACCATCTGGCCCCTGTTGGCGCTGGATCGGATCTGGGTGTCTCCTCCCCAGGCATTACACGGGATCCATGCCCATCGTTCGGGTCAGAGCCTCGTCGCGTCCGACCACCTGCCGGTGAAGGCGGAAGTGTGCTTTCGCGCTGTGAACGACGCAGGTCCGTGACGGTGTGAAGGTCAGAACCCCGCGACTACTTCAACTGATTGTGGTCGTTCGATGGAATAGCGGCCTTGGCCGAGGTGACTCAGGCGCAGGTGTCCCATCCGGCTCAGGCGGTCGACCTCTGAAAACACCTGATTCCAGGTCAGCGTCGGACAGGCTTCCACCAGCATGTCCAGGTCGCACTGTTGCATGTGGTCAAAGGCATCGAGAATGGTCGGGGTCACGTTGGTGTCGGTGTCATGATGCTCTTCGGTGACGGCCGGGCGAGCGGTCCTGCCGAGCTTGGTAAATTGTCCGGCGCAAGCGGGGCAATAGGTGTGGGTGAGGCGATAGCCTCCGATCGTCAGATGATGAGTGTCAAGATACGTCTTTAGAGGACCCCATTCGGGCTCTGCTCCAGGAGTCACCGCCTCTCCTCGAACGTTTTCACAGACGCAGCAGATGGGAATAAACGTTTTCATCTCTGTCCTCATAACCCACCCCTCTCTTCCTTGGATGAAGTGCAGACGCCTCACTAGTTCGGCACTGTAGAAAAAACCAAGCTCTCGGGCTACTAGGTGGTCCCCTAGTTCTCGTGCCACCTGCCGGGCAGAAGAGGGCGGGCGAGTATCTCTCAACCGTCATGTTTTACTTTACCTTCGAGTCCGGGCAGGACGGCGTCAAAGAAGGCGTTTTGGAAGAGGGTCAGGACCAGTTCCCACGTGCTGGCTTGCGGGTTCTCCACTGTTCCAGAGAGGTCGGTTTTCGCCGCGACTTCATCTCGCGGAGCATTCTTCAAGATGGATGCTAATGCATTGATAGTCTTCTCATAAATCTGATTGAGCATGCCTTTGTCACGATCCTGCCCGGGATCATAGACGGTGACATCCTTAAACAGAGGCTTTAAGTATCCATTGACCGTCCCATTCTTCACGCTGACCTCGCTGAACACCGAAAACAGGCCCCTGGTTGCATCAATGCCGCCGTAGGCGCGCAACAGCTGATTCAGCGTTTTCACCGGCGTTTTCAGGATTTTGACGGACAGGTCAAAGTCCGGTGACTCGCCTTCCGGCCGGAACGCCCCTGTCATTTTGGTCATGCCGCTCCCCATCAGCATCCCGGCGATTCGCACCCGTGCCGTGCCTTCTGAGAGCTGGTTGCTCCAGTTCTCCAGCTCCAACTCTGTCCCGCTGATGAACATGCGATAGGAGGGGGTCGTCGCCTGGTTCACGAATCCGAATTCACTGCGCTCGATTTTCCCCTGATCGATCCGGAGCAGGAGCGCGGGATGGTTCGCCGCCTTGGCCGCGCCCCGAGTTACCTGTTGCGCCGTCTGTTGTTCTCGTTGTTTGGTCCGAGCGGCATGCACAAAATCCGCTTTCACATCATGGAGGGTCATGGAGGTGAGCCGTACTTCCTGCGCCGCGGGCGCGAATTCCACGTGACCCGTGGTGGTCAGGGAACCTTGCGTGAGTTGGATCTGTCGTTGCGCGGTGAGCGGCAGCAAGTTGGCCAGGTTGATCTCGTGGAGGGTGACGTCGGCATCGACGCCCATCGATGGTTCGGCAAAAAAATCCACATGCCCATCAACATTGATGCGACCGCCGCCGGCTACCTCAGCATCGACTTGCAGCCGTGACGGGTATTGCAGCGGCTTTGACCGCACGTTGCGGATATTCTCCGCACGGACCTGAATATTCGTCACTCGAATGGGATCCGATGTGGCGTATTCCCGATAGGTCACGTCGCCATCTTTGATACTCAGTTGATTGATCTGCAACGGATACACGGCGAATAGGGCCGCTTGCCAACTCTCTTTTTGAGTCGGGGGATCCTTGATCTCCCGCGCATTTAGCGGGCGGGTGAGGTGAATGACGGGCCGGTTGATGGTGTGATCACTCACCAGACGACCGGAGAGCAGCGCTTCCCAATGAACGCTGGCCTGCCATTCTGCCACGTGGGCCAGGGGCGGATCGGGATTCGCGTCCCGGACGACGGTCACGTTTTCGAGGTCTATGGACAGACCAATGGGGTGGAAATCCAGCGATCCGATATGGAAGGTGTATCCGGCGATATGGCTGTTGAGTTGACGCTCAGCATAGGCGCGCAATGGTTCATCAATGAACCACAGGGCCATTCCACCCAGAAGAATGATGGCCGTACCGGCAAGAAAGATCCAGCGCCACACGCCGCGGTGAGGTTTCTTTGCTGATGATGGAGCATGGAAGTTGTCTTCTCCATGGGTAGCCTGTCGATTCTCCATCCGCATGCTCATCGTACTCTGCCCCATAGAATATTCGTGGTCTTTTGCCTGCTGTGAATCACGAGAAGTGAAGGGGTGCCTATCGTCTCAGGGCGGCACAACACCAGGCGCACGCGGATTCTAAGCTGGGCGCGGCCCTTCGACTACTGGGTATGCCCCTGGTCGGATCATGGGAATCCGAGGTGAGCGTGAGCCTCGCTAGGGTATTCCCGAGTTACGTGGGCGAGACGGACGGTGGCAGTCTAACGGCGGGCCTGAGCGGGGAGGAGAGAGCTATCCAACAAAGGCCGACGATCCCGACGCATCAAGGGGTTCGATGGGTATCCCCCGGCTCCATATCAGCGGTGAAGACGGTGACACGACTTTTGAATGCGGGCGACGGAGATGACTCGCAGGTGGACAACCCTGCTTCAGCCGCACTCTTTGTGGGGCTGGTGCGAAAATCCTTCAACGCCTGGAGCAGACTGATGTCGGCTCCGCGTAGGGGTACCCTGGGGAGATCGTGCTATTCGCAGCAGAATTCACCCAGGTGTATGCCAATGAAATGGGGATCCGGATCGTACCCACGGACAAGGCCGTCCTTGTCGATGAGGCAACATCCGACAGCATGGAGCCGACGCCGGCACATTCGCGGCCGCAGCCTGCCGCTGGCCGTCTAGCACCGGCCATCTCATCCCCACCTCAGCCGGAAGACCATCTCCCCTGGCGGGAGACGATCCTTCTGGTCTGGGTCGCGGTGACCCGCTTGCCCCGGTGTTCGGAACAAGACGAATCAGCAGCGAATTCGAGAGGCGCACACGAAACGACAGACATTCCGCAACTGAATGGGTGCGAGACATTACATCACGAGAGGGAGAAGGCACATGGCTGGAAAGCAGGAGATGAAAACGATGCACGGAAATGGCGGAGAAACCCATCAGCAGACAGCGGGAGGACCGAAAGATCCGCGACTGACGACCGACCAGGGCATTCCCATCTCAGACAATCAAAACAGCCTCAAGAGCGGCACGCGAGGCCCGACGCTCCTCGAAGATTTCGTGTTGCGCGAGAAAATTTTCCACTTCGATCATGAGCGGATACCGGAGCGCATCGTGCACGCGCGCGGGTCGGCTGCGCACGGATTTTTTGAGCTATATGAGTCTCTGTCATCTCTCACCAGAGCCGATCTGTTTCAACGTAAAGGCGAACGGACTCCTGTCTTCGTGCGATTTTCCACGGTAGCCGGAGGGGCCGGTTCGGTGGATACCCCCCGCGATGTGCGCGGTTTCGCCGTGAAGTTCTACACTAAAACCGGAAATTGGGACCTGGTCGGCAACAATATTCCTGTCTTTTTTATTCAGGATGCCATGAAGTTTCCTGATCTCGTCCATGCCGTGAAGATGGAAGCAGACAGCGGCTTTCCGCAGGCCGCCAGCGCGCATGATACGTTTTGGGATTGGGCCTCGCTCATGCCGGAAAGCACGCATATGCTGATGTGGGCCATGTCCGACCGGACTCTGCCGCGATCCTTGCGCATGATGGAAGGCTTTGGCGTCCATACCTTCAAATTGGTCAATGAGAAGGGCAAGGAAACGTTCGTGAAGTTCCACTGGAAGCCGAAACTCGGCTTGCAATCGACGGTCTGGGACGAAACGCTGAAGTTGCAGGCGGCTGATAACGATTACCACCGGCGGGATTTGCGCGAAGCCATCGATGCGGGGAAATTCCCCGAATGGGAACTGGGCATCCAGACGTTCGATCAGGCGTTTGCGGATAAACAGCCCTATGATGTTCTTGATGCGACGAAACTAATCCCTGAAGAACAGATTCCTGTGCGCCGTATCGGGCGTCTTGTGCTCGACCGGAATCCGGACAACCACTTCGCGGAGAATGAACAGGTCGCGTTTTGTCCGGCCAACATTGTGCCCGGCATTGATTTTTCGAATGATCCACTCCTCCAAGGGCGATTGTTCTCCTACCTCGATACGCAGAAATCGCGGTTAGGGACGGCCAATTTCCATCAACTGCCGATCAATGCACCGAAGTGTCCGATGGCCAATTTTCAACGCGACGGGCAGATGCAGATGGGAGTGCCGAAAGGCCGGGCTAACTACGAGCCGAACAGCCTTGCTTCACACGGAGAGGAAGGGGGGCCCCGGGAGAGTGCCCTTGGATTCGCGACCGCTCCGGGCCGAAGCGATCGTGATGAACAAGGAGACAAACTCCGCGTTCGCCCCGAACTGTTTGCCGATCACTACAGCCAGGCCCGGATGTTTTGGAAATCTCTCACCGACAATGAGCAGGCGCATGTTGCATCGGCGTTTGTGTTTGAGTTGGCGAAGGTGAACCTGAATGATGTTCAGGCTCGCATGGTCGGCAGACTACGGAATGTCGATGAGGGACTGGCCAAACGCATCGCCGACGGTCTCGGGATTGCGCTTCCGGCAAAGCTCCGCGCGGCAAAAGAGCCGATCGAGATGAAACCGAGTCCTGCGCTATCGATTCAGAAAAACATGCTGGCGACATTAAAGGGACGTAAAGTCGGCGTGCTCTTTGCGGAAGGGTCGAACGGCGGGGACATCGACCGGGTGATCAAACAGGTGGAAAAAGCCGGAGGGACCGTCTTCCTCGTGGCGCCCAAACTCCATGGGACGAAATTGGAGAACGGCAAAGAATTAAAAGCCGATGGGCAGCTCGCCGCATCACCATCCCAGTTGTTCGATGCAGTGGTCGTTATCCTCTCGGCCAAAGGGACGCAGATGTTGCTCAAAGAGGGCGCGGCGGTGCAGTTCGTCATGGATGCCTTCGGCCATCTGAAGGCGATCGGCCATTCCGACTCTGCGCGGCCCTTACTGGACAAAGCTGGGGTGGTCCCGGACGAAGGAGTAACCGGACTGAGCGCTGTGTTTGTGGAGGCGGCTGCCAAACGGTTTTATGCTCGCGAACCCTCCGTGCGTACCTTGGCGTAACAGGGCTCAGCGCCCCCGTCTTAAACTAGACGGGGGCGTCTTATCTTTTCTGTTGAACCCAATCGATTGATCAGCCGACTTGAGGCATTACAGCGCACTGACACCGTCCATTCAGATGGCCGGCAGCGTCTCAGCAGCGCCTTGGTGAGCGTTGCTCGAAACTCTCTGATAGTGGTGTGCGATGCCCGTATAACAGCGGTCGACATCGCACACCCTGGGAGGCAGCGGTAGACTACTGAACCGTAATGGAACCGTGCGTGTCTGCCATGGTCGTCCGCGTATCGCTCGACGGCTTGACTGAGTACTTCACGGTGCCGACGCGGCTGAAGCAGAGGCCTGCGGTGTCATTACTTGCCAGGGTGGTGGAATTATCGACGCCCATCCCCATGGCCTTCGAGAATCCGTTCCGACAGGACACATTGTGTTCCAACGGCCCGTCGATCGTGACGGTAACGGAATCCTGACGTTGATTGATCCAGCGAACCTCGTCCCCCGCACGTACCGTTAAGGCATCGGGCGTAATCGTGTCCTTGATCACGATATTCTTCACCATGCCCGTTTTGGTTCCTACGTCCATTTCTGATCGGGTCTTGGTGGCGGTCGGTGAACTCGAGCAGGCCGCCACTGAGACCAGCGCAAAGGCCAGTAGTGAGTGCATCAATGTCTTCATGGAATCCTCCTTGATAAGATGAAAGTGACTGTGACGCCAGTGAATCGTGGAGCGATGCATGTGCAATGTGTCCTCTGAAGATAATCATTGCCGTCCTGCTCACAGTACTGAGCGCCGTGCCGTCTCCGTACTCGGGAAAGCCCCAGTATGCGACGAGCGATTCGCTGGTTATTGATGAAGAGAGAAGGGGCGAGGAGGGGCATGACCCGACATGACATGATGACGACGCGTGTGGTGCCGGTTTCGCGGTGCCTAACTGGCCTGTTGTTCATGCTCGTCTTGCTCTTGAGCGGCTGTGCGCTGTCCTTCGGCTATCGGCATGCGGATTGGCTGATCACGAGGCAGCTCGATCACTACCTGGACTTGACGTCGGGCCAACGCCGCATCGTCAATGCTCGCCTGCAGCCCTTGCTGTTGCGCCATCGCACCGAGGCCTTACCGCAATACGAACAGTTTCTGAAAGATCTCCAGACGCGGATTAGCCGGGGGTTGCGTCCGGAAGACGTGGAATGGAGCTTCGCGTCTTACGATCGGTTCCGGGCAGATCTCTTTGAACGCGCGATTCCAGAAGGGGGGCAGCTGGCCACACTCCTGAACAAGGACCAAATCACCTACCTTGAACGAGTGTTTCATAAGGAGGAGGCGCAAGCAGATCACCTGGCGCAACGAACAATCTCTGCGCGTCTGGACGACCGAACGAAAAAAGGAGTGGCGATAGTTGAAGAGTGGCTGGGACCGCTCAGCCGGGAACAATCTGCACGTCTTCGCGCTATGATTCTGGCCCTTCCGGATAGTCAGCCGACGTGGTGGCAGTACCGGAGACAGCGCCACGAAGAGGTGCTGAGCTTACTTCGAACTTCCACGTCGCCTGAACAGATTGCGGAAGCGTTACGGTACCTGTTCGTCGATGCCGACCAGACCGCTCCGGCCAGTTACCTCAAGATGATGGCGGAGATGCGGACGTCTCTCACCCGTATGGTGCTTGAGGTCGATCATATGGTGACCCCGCTGCAACGACGCCATGTACTCGTATCGATTCAGAAGGTGATCGATGAGCTGCACGCACTGACGCGCCACTCCTGATCAGAAGTGAACTGATCAGAAATGAACCACTCCAAACAGCCACAGCAACACAATTAAACTCACCGGCACGCCAAGCAACCATAAAATAATCGGCATGATCTCTCTCCTTCGTCTGAATGAGGGCATTGGTAGAACCGGAAGGGAGAGATACCAAATTGTGTTCGATACCTCTCGACTTCCGATAGAGCGGACATTCCCGGACGGATGGAAATGTGCGCTGCTACCATCACGATGCAGTGGAACGTCCCTATGCGCTACTAGGAGAAGCCCTGGAGCACTCCGGCTTGCCATGATGTGGCAGAGGCCTTCATGCATGGTCAGACGTAGAAGTCAGGCGAGTTCAATTCCTGCGGCAGGGACGGTGTACTGCTCTTCTATCGCCGTGCGGATCAGCCGTCGGCTTTCATCGGCTGAAACGTCCGGTCGGGATTCAATTTCGTGGACCGCCTGTGAGAGCGCCTCGTCCTTGATCATGTCGCGAATCCAGGTGGAGTAATCATGGGCTTTGAGGTGGTGCTGCCAGGTGTGCTCATCGACGCCCTCGCCGAGTTGCATAAACAGCAACAGATTCTGTGCCCGTAAATTCAATTGTTTCCCGGGGCCTCTAAAATAAAAACTCCGGTCCGGAGGGAGTTCCCCTTCCGCGTACTTCCGCCTATGCCGCCGCCGTTCGCTGCTGCCGGGTGCGATTTCCAGGATCTCGGGAGCGGCCGATGAAGTGGGGTTCCACATGAGCGTGTGCCCACGCTCGAGTTCAGCGAATGGCAACGGCGGAGCGTGTCGCCCTCGCGCACGGCAAAAAGCTTCAATAGTCTGTGCCGGCGATTGACCAAGGGCAAAGACCAGATCGACGGTCTTCAGAAGCGACGGGTCAATCTGATCGGGGTGAACCGTGACATAGATCATCCCTGTGGAGTCTTGGGCGAGACCCGGCGCGGAGGGGTGACCGTCACGCGGCAGGAGATGGTGCGTTTCGTCGATGAGGATCCAATGGGGACGACCGCTTGCGGAGCGGAGTTCGAGGATCTTGTGGAGCAGACCAAGGAAAAACGCCGGGCGATCATGTAACGGGAGACCGACCAGATTCACGACGACATGCGTTTGCGGGTTGGCCAGGGCCGTGAGCACTTCGGTGAGGCTCGGGCCATTCTGGGCGGTCCCCAGGATCACGGCCGGCGGCACGTTATCATAATCTCCTTCGGGGTCGATGACGCAGAGTTGATACCCTTGCTCGCCGAGCCGCTCCAGGAGTCCGGTAGCCAGCGTAGACTTCCCGCTCCCGGACGTACCGGCCACGAGCAGATTCTGCCGGCCGAAGGAGAGAGTGACATCCTCCCCGTTAGTTCGGCGTCCCAAGAGAAGCCCATGCCTCGACACCGATCGCTCGGATTTTGCCAGATCGTCCGCGAGTACCCGGTCGATGAGTTCGATGACGCCACTCCCGTGATCTCCGGCGGTGGTACAGTCGGCTGTTTCCTTCAGCATGGGAACGGCATTGGCGACGGCTACGCCATATTCGGACAACGCCAGCATGGCATGGTCATTTTCTCCATCGCCGATGGCGATGCAGTTGTGCGGAGAGAGCTCCATCCGAGCCAGGGCCGCCGTCAGTCCGGTGGCTTTATTGATGCCATGCGGAAGCACCATGACGGCGCCCTTGTTAAAAATGATCCGAAGTTCCAGACCGAGGTCACGGATGATGTCTAGGATCACGGTTTCATAAGGAACCCGGGTGGCGACAATGACATGGCCGAGCCCGAGATGCTGCACCCCGCGACGCCGGACCTCCTCCAGGAAGGCCGGTCTGGGAGCGTCAGCGAGCAGCGTGATTTCTTTGGTGCCCGGACGGTAGAGCACCCCGCCGTTTTCCGCCACAACCAATTCGCACAACGCAATCTGCGGAAAAATCTCCAGCAACTCCGGCAGGATTCGACCCGTCACGAGAATAAGTTTGCGCCCGGATGCCACCAGGCGCTCGAGCGCGGCGACAGTGTCGGGAAATACGGCTCCGTCAGAGGCCAAGGTGCCGTCATAATCTGCTGCCAACGCTAAGTACCGCATCCCGTGCCCCTTTCTCCCACGATTCCGGTGACCCATCGCGATGTATACAGGGTTCCCTCGTGATGGGGAGCTAGGAAGGAGCCTAGGGAGTTTCCGAGTCGGCGAGGGGAAGGATTCATGACAGAAAAAATACGGGTCATCATCCGATGAGGTACAGCATTAGGATTGATCTGTTGGTCAGATGGTATTGGGTCTTGTTGATCGCAGCATCGATCGGTGGATGCACGACGGTTCTTACACCGCCGCATCAAAGTGCCGCGAACGAATCAAGCCAGCGCTGCGTACCCGCCATGACCAAGCGAGCACGCAGCGCGCCTGCTGCGGAGGACCAGACCCTCGTGAAGCCCACCCCGGAGGCCCTGTCGACATTCAGCGCCGATGCGTTACAGGTGGCAGCAATCGCCCGTGTCGTCCCCCAGCTGAATCACATCGCGACCAACAACGGAGCCGCCCGACAGGATCCTTTCCCAGCGATGGTGTCCCGCCAGCGGCTGACGGAACTTTTGCTGCTCACGCTCTTCGAGGTCACATCTGTGACGGCGGAACTCACCTGCGAGCGTGATCGCGCCGATCAGGTGGCCGATCGCATTGACGAAATCGACGGCGCGCGTGTGAAGCGGTTGACGATCGCCTCGATCCTCTTTGGGGGCATTGCCGGTATCGTGTCGGGTGGGATCGGGTTGGCTGCCGGCGGCAGTGTCGGAGGGGAGGCCGCGGATGTGGCCGGAGGCCTGCTGGCGTCGTGGTTCGGGGTCTCCGCCTTGTTCACGCATTCCGAGGTGGACTTCCATCATGATCGCAACGTGCTCCGGGAAATCTGGGACGATCCGCAGGACCCGCGTCTCTTCTCTCCCACCATCTGGCGCTATCTTCATCAAGCGCGTGAGGAAGGGGGGAAAGTTCCGCGTGAGCAGGTGCTCGATTCGTGGAACCAGGCAGGCAGGTTGGGAGAACACGGGTCCCCGGATGAGCAGGACCGACGCCAGTTGTTCTTTGGGCCAGGCGGGCGATACGGAGCGGCGGAATTGCGCGCACGCGCGTCGATGCTGGAAACCTTGGAAGCGTCGATACGGGTCCTGTACGAACAACTGGAAGTGCTGATGCGTGAAATTGTCGAGCAGACAGCCGACGTCTCGTGACTCTCACCAGAGGAGCATGCCCATGGTGTCCAAACAGACAAAGACTCGGGATTCCGGGCTGTTCGCGCGTTTTGCGAATGAGGCATCTCGGGCGGTGGGCAGCGGCGCCGCCTTCGGCGCGGCAATCGCGGTGGTGCTGATCTGGAGCCTGTCGGGACCGCTGTTTCAGTATAGCGATACCTGGCAGCTGGTCATCAACACAGGGACGACCATCGTGACCTTTCTGATGGTCTTTCTGATTCAGAACACTCAGAACCGGGATAGTGCCGCCACGCAGCTGAAACTGGATGAGCTGATTCGCTCTACGCGCGGGGCCCACAATGCCCTTCTGGATCTGGAGAAACTCAGCTCGAAAGATCTCGAAGCGCTTCGGCTTCTCTATCAGAAATTGGCGGACCAAGCCCGGCGAGAAAAGAAAGGCGGATGGGAAGATACGGATACGCCGGAACTCAACAAGGTCTAAGTTCGGCTAAGGCGCCGTGCCCTCCTTCCGCTTCACTGGCGTCAGATCACTGGTAGCCGGTCCGTTCAACACCTTGCCGAAGGGGTCGAAACGCGATCCATGACAAGGGCAATCCCATGTGTGCTCCGAATGGTTCCAGGTCACAATGCAGTTGAGATGGGGACAGACGGCTGAACAGGTGTGGAGCGCTCCGTCGGCATCCCGATAGGCCGCAATTTTTGTCAGGCCCTCTCTGAGCACGGCACCCTGATCGTGAAGGATATCCTCCTCGCGTTCGACATCGCCCTTGGTCACCCAATCGGTATATTGTGCCATCACATTCAGAGACTCTCGCACAAATTCTCCCATCGCCCGTACCGGCTGGCGAGACGGATCGTAGAGAGAAGCCCAGGCTGAGTCCCTGCCCATGATGAGATCGGTGAGAAGCAGCCCCGCAATGGTCCCATGTGTCATGCCCATGCCGCAGTCACCTGTCGCAATGTAGATATTGTCGGCATCGCCGGGATTTCTACCGATAAACGCCAAGCCATCAACCGACTCCATCACTTGCCCCGACCACCGATAGCTCACGGCACCCATGGCAGGAACATGCCGACGCGCCCAGGCTTCCAGACGGCCATAGCGAAGTTCGGCATCGTCGGCCTGTCCTGCCTTGTGGTCTTCGCCGCCGACGATGAGGAACAGTTCCTCGCCGCCTCCCGGCAACGCACGGCGCTCAGTCCGGACATAATGGTAGGGGTCCTGTGTATCCCACCACAGGGCCTGCTCGACGGTTTCCGCCGGTATCGACGCTCCGATCACATAGGTGATATAGGCCGCCTGTTTGGTGTGAATGGTCACCATATTATTGATGGGCGTATTGGTGGCGACGACGACCGCATCCGCCGTGACGACGCATCCCTGACTCGTTTCGACCCGGGCCTGCTTGCCGCTTTCCACCTTAGTGACATGCGCGCCGCTGAAGGCGCGACATCCTCTCTTCCGAAGCGCATCCACGAGGCCCGTCAGGTACTTAAGCGGGTGAAATTGAGCTTGATGGGGAAAGCGCAGGCAAGGACCGTTCTGAGAAAAGGGGCCGGCTGGTTCCGCGATGTGCTCCACTTCGGTAAGGCCGGCGCGCAAGACGGCCATCCATTCGTCTTTGATCCGCTGTGTATCGTCCAGAGACGCAGCACAGAGATATCCGTCGACGCGCAGAAACTCACATGCAATCCCTGCCTCATTGGCGGTCTGTTCGATCCAGTCGATAGCGGCCGTGTGACTCTCCGCAGCCAGGCGGGCGCCTGATCGACCGTGAAGACGTTCGATCTCCACATAACCCGAATCGATCGCGTGCGAGAGATGCGCGGTGGTGCGTTCCGTCATACCTCTGCCCGGTTGACTGTCATCCAAGAGGATCACGGACCGGCCTTCCTGCATGAGGCAATAGGCCGTCGTGACGCCGGCGATACCGGCGCCGACCACGCAGACATCGGCATGCGCGCCGGTCGACAGAGCCGGCAGTTGTGGGACTTCCTCCGACATCCAGATGGACACAGTGCGTCCTGGTTCATCATGCATGGTGCACTCCTTACGATTGCGCGTGAGGGTAGGAATAGTTCTCGGTCGTTCTATGGCGCAAGCCTATCGGGGAGCCGTGGAGTTAGCAGCTAGGGAGGGGCCTAGTTGTCGAAGGGTGGAAGGCAGGGGATGATCCCATGTATACATAACAGCGTCTCAGGGAAAAACCCATGGTCTGTCCATACGATTGCAGCTTCTGCGCCGATCCTGCTTGCCGAGTTGATGGCTGCCGACATCTCGAGTCCACCATGCTGTTCGTCTGCGATGAGTGTGGAGATCCGGCGGCATATCTGAATTGCGCGCATCTGTGTGTTGCCTGTGTCCGGGCCTCAGAGCAGGCGTCTACCCCCAGTTGAAGGTGACTCCATGCCCCGTTCCCTATGGAAAGGATCCATCAGTTTCGGCCTGGTCAATATTCCGGTGGTCCTCTACTCAGCGGAGAACCGGAATAGTTTTGATCTGACATTGCTCGACCGGCGCGATATGAAGCCGGTCGGATTCAAACGTTACAACAAGGACAACGGCAAAGACGTGACCTGGGATCAGATCGTCAAGGGGTATGAATACGACAAGAACCGATATGTCGTGTTGACGGAAGAAGATTTTAAGCGCGCCAATGTAGAAGCCACGCAAACCATCGACATTGTCAATTTTGTGCAGGCTGAGGACATCGCTCCGACGTCCTTCGAGACGCCCTATTACCTCGCTCCGGATAAACGTGGAGAAAAGGGCTATGCACTCTTGCGAGAGACCCTGAAGAAGACCGGCAAGGCGGCCATTGCCACGGTCGTGATCCGTACCAGGCAATACATTGCGGCATTGATTCCCTGGAGCGAGATGATCGTGCTGAACACGTTGCGTTATGCCAATGAACTCCGTTCCAGCAAAGAGCTCGACCTCCCGGCCAAGCATCAGAAATCAGCGCATGTGACGCCTCGCGAAGTGGACATGGCGATGAAACTGGTCGAGGAAATGTCCGAGCCGTGGAAACCGGAGCGCTACAAGGACACCTATCATGAGGACTTGATGCGACTGATCGAAAAACGGATCAAGGCCGGCAAAACGGAAGCGGTCACTACACCCGAAAAAGACGATGGAGGAGAGAAGCCAGGCCGCGCCAAGGTGGTGGATCTCATGGCTCTGCTCAAGCGTAGCGTTCAGCAGTCGGGTCACTCCAAGCATCCTGTTCGAGAAAAAGACCGCGCCCCGCGACGGAAGAGCGCATGACGTCATTCAGAATGGCTGTAGACAGTGGAGGGCTGTGATGGGTGGGTGCAGCAAGACGGACTCGGAAGCGGAGCCTCACAGAGCGGAGTGTGAAACCAGCAGGGAGCAGGGGCTGACACTGGGAGCGCGGGTGACGCACGACGGGGTGCGATTTCGTTGTTGGGCGCCAGGAGCGTCTCGTGTCGAGGTCCTCCTTGAACCTCAGCAGTCCATTCACGCACTGGCGAGACAAGCTGATGGCTATTGGACGGGACTTGTACCGGAGGCCTGCGCGGGCATGCGGTATCGGTATCGGCTCGACGGGGGAGAGGCCTATCCGGACCCCTGTTCGCGCTTCCAACCTGAGGGGCCCCACGGTCCCTCGATCATCGTCGATCCGGGCGCATATACCTGGCACGACGAAGAATGGCGAGGCGTCACGATGCATGGGCAGGTGATCTATGAACTGCACATCGGCACCTTCACCCCCGAAGGCACCTTCGAAGCGGCCATCACGCGACTCGATGGTTTGAAAGAGCTAGGCATCACCGTCATCGAGGTCATGCCCCTGGCCGAATTTCCCGGCCGTTGGAACTGGGGCTACGACGGCGTCGGGCTGTATGCGTCGGCGCATGTGTACGGCGACGCGGACAGCTTCAAACGCTTCGTGGATGAAGCGCACCGCCGCGGGCTCGCGGTGATTCTGGACGTGGTCTACAACCACCTTGGGCCGGACGGGAACTATTTGCCGACGTTCAGCGATGACTACTTCACTGACCGCTACCCAAACGAGTGGGGGCAGGCCATCAATTTCGATGGACCCGGTTCACGGCCGGTACGAGAGTTTTTTGTTCAGAACGCCTGTTACTGGATTGACGAATACCACGTCGATGGATTGCGATTGGATGCAGTCCATGCGTTTCACGACGCCGGCCCGGTTCATGTGGTGGCAGAATTGTCTCAAGCGGCGAGGCAGGCGGCGGGAAGCCGCGCCATCATCCTGATTGCCGAATGTGAAGCGCAGTGGGTCCAGACGATTCAACCGCTGGCGCAAGGAGGCTGGGGCCTGGACGGAGTCTGGAGCGAAGATTTTCACCATACGGTGCGCGTGGCGGCGACGGGACGCAGCGAAGGCTACTACAGCGATTATCGCGGCACGCCGCAGGAACTTCTTTCCTGCGTGAAACGGGCGTTTCTCTATCAAGGCCAGCGGTATCAGTGGCAGGGAAAACCACGCGGCACGGTGGTCTCGGAAGAGCCGGCGGAAGGCTTTGTCTTTTTTCTTCAGAATCATGATCAAATCGCCAATCAATTGTGGGGTGACCGGTTGCACCACAAGGTGGGTCCCTCGGTATATCGCGCCTTGACGGCCCTGCTCCTGTTGGCTCCGGAGACGCCGCTCTTGTTCATGGGCCAGGAATTCGCGGCATCATCGCCGTTTTTATTTTTTGCCGATTTTCCACCGGGCCAATTGGCTCGAGACATCCATCAGGGCCGGAAACAGTTCCTGGCTCAATTTCCCAGTTACGCATCGCACGCTGCTCAGGATGCGATAGGGGACCCGTGCGCCCCCTCGATGTTCGAGCGATCCAAATTGGATTGGGCCGAGAGGGATCGCCATGCCGGCACCGTGTCATTACATCGCGACCTGCTGCGGCTACGCCGTGAGGATGCCATCATTGCGCAGCAGCGGCGTGATCGATTGGATGGTGCTGTCATCGGATCCTCGGCGTTTGTCCTGCGTTATGCCGGTCAGAATGGCGATGACCGACTATTGCTCGTGAATCTGGGGCCGGATCTGGATTTTCGTCCGGCTCCCGAGCCGCTCCTCGCGCCCTCGAGCGGACGTGCCTGGTTGTTTCGTTGGTCGAGTGATGCACCCGTCTACGGAGGGCCAGGGGTAATCGAACCCCTGACGGAAACCGGCTGGAAAATGCCCGGGGGTGCGGCGGTGCTCTATGCCGCTGGAGATGCGGCTTCAGAACAGACCTCTCCAATATTCGTGGCGGAGAATCCACAGGAACAGGTACGGCGATGAGCACGATGCAGGCCAATGCGATGGTGCTGACGGTACCTCCTGATCGTCTGCGCGATCATAACGCTTTTCTCGCGAGAGAATGGCTGGTGACGAATGGTCTCGGCGGATATGCCTCGCAGAGTCTGCTCTGTGCCCCCACCAGGAGATACCACGGCCTGTTCGTGCCCGATTTACCGGCTCCCTGGGGACGTACGGTGATGATGCCCCGTTTTGACGATGAAGTGCTGGTAGATGGCGAGGCGGTGTTGTTGAGCGGGGTGGAGTTTTCTGACGGCCGCCTGCAAAGCCATCTTCTCTCCGTATTCGAAGGATTCAGCCGGGAACGGCAGACACCCGTCTGGCGTGTCCGGGTCAAGGGCAGAAGGCTTGAAAAGCGCGTGATCATGCCCTATGGCCACAACTCGGTCTACGTGGAATATCGTCTCGTAGAAGGGGATCCCATCAGCCTTCGCCTGCGCCCCTTTGTCACATTCCGGATGCTGGACGCGAAACTGCACGATGCCCGGCGGCCGCCCTTTCCTCTGACCGTCGTCGACGGCCGGTACGATATGCATCTGTGCGACGGGGCTCCGTCGCTAAAAATGTGCCTGCGGCCCCATGAGGGGACGTTCGTGGCGGATTATGAATTCAGCACCGGCGTGTCTTATCGTGTGGATCGGGATCGCGGTTCCGAACATGTTGAGAGCCTCGCCAGTCCCGGGTATTTTACCGCGGACCTCACGCAGGGTCGGCCGCTCGCCTTTGTTGCCAGCACCGAACCGTGGGAGCTGCTCGAGTTTGACCCAGAGGTTATTTTTGAGGCCGAGGCGAAACGGCTCGAGACATTGCTCTCCCAACGAGAGAGCGAACAGGACGAGGACATCGAGGCCTGGCTCACCTTGGCGGCTGATCAGTTTGTCGTCACACCTGGTTCTCGATTAGAGGAGCAGGCGTTAGCGCGAGCCTCCGGTAATGAAGCGCGTACCATCATTGCGGGCTACCACTGGTTCACCGACTGGGGCCGCGACACCATGGTCAGTCTGGAAGGACTCACGCTCTGCACCGGACGCCATCATGAAGCACGATCCATTCTCCTGACCTTCGCCAATTACGTGAAAGATGGATTGATCCCGAACCTCTTTCCAGAAGGAGAGCGGATGGGCCTCTACCACACGGCGGACGCGACCCTGTGGTATGTCCACGCGATCAACCGGTATTACCGGGTGACGCATGACCGCGAGACGCTGCTGTCGTTGTTGCCGGTTCTGCGGTCCGTGCTGCAGCACCATGTTCAGGGTACACATTTCGGCATCGGCATCGACCGGAAGGATGGGCTCTTACGCGCTGCGGCAGAGGGATACCAACTGACCTGGATGGACGCCTTGGTGGATGGCTGGGTAGTTACGCCGCGCCGAGGAAAACCCGTTGAGATCCAGGCGCTCTGGTATAACGCGCTTCGCTGTATGCAGGAGTGGGAGGCACTCGCCGGTCAGTCGCCGTCGCGTTGGAGTGAGTTGGCGGACCAGGTGCACCAGTCGTTTAACAAGCGGTTCTGGATTGACGCCGAGGGCTATCTGTATGACGTCATCGACGGCGAGCGGGGAGAGGATACGGCGTTTCGACCGAATCAGGTGCTGTCGATTGCGCTTCCTCATCCGGTGCTCAGCGAAGACCGGTGGCAAAGCGTGGTGGACTTGGCCAAAGTCCGACTCGTGACCCCGGTAGGGTTGCGTAGCTTGTCGCGCGACCATCCCGATTATAAGCCGATGTATTTCGGCGATCTTCGCGCAAGAGACGCGGCCTACCATCAAGGCACCGTGTGGGCCTGGTTGATCGGACCGTTTATCGACGCGTGGCTGAAGGTCTACAAGGATACGGCGAAGGCGCGAAGTATGTTGGAAGGGTTCCGGTCCCACCTGTTCGATGACGGTATCGGGACGGTCAGTGAAATTTTCGATGCCGATGCGCCCTATCATCCCCGGGGCTGCATAGCTCAAGCCTGGAGCGTGGCCGAAGTGTTGCGAGCCTATCGGAACACGCGCGCCGGGAAGGAGAGGGTGTGACGGATTGTGGCTGTGGCGCGTATCGGCACGTCGGGATGGCAGTATGCGCATTGGCGGGGACCATATTATCCGCCCAGTGTGCCGCCGCGAGCGATGCTAGCCTACTATGCGCGTGATCTGGCTACCGTCGAGATCAACATAGCTTTTACCGTCTGCCTTCATCGGACACATTCGAGGCGTGGAAAGATTCGACGCCCCCCGGGTTGTATTTCGCGGTCAAGGGCAGCCGCTCTCTCACCCACCAGAAAAAGCTGCTCGACCCTGGGCCTGCGCTGAAGAGATTGCTGAGCGCGGCGGGTCATCTGTGTGAGGTGCACCATGAGTCTTCGGCAATACTGGAAGAAGCGGAACTTCCGTACCACGCCCGAACCGAGAGGAAGAGAAGCCCCGGCGGGGGCCCGTCTCCGGTTTGTCATTCAAAAACATGCCGCGAGCCGGCTCCACTACGATTTTCGCCTGGAGTTGGACGGCACCTTGAAAAGTTGGGCGGTTCCCAAAGGGCCCAGCCTGGATCCGGCGCACAAGCGGCTGGCCGTCCATGTCGAGGACCATCCGCTCGACTATGCGGCCTTCGAAGGCATCATTCCGGCCAAGCAATACGGAGCCGGCACGGTGTTGCTCTGGGATCAGGGGTATTGGGACCCGCACGGTGATGCGCAAGCGGACTATCGCCGCGGGCGGCTGAAATTCACCCTCCACGGAGAAAAGCTGCAGGGGATGTGGAACCTCGTGCGTATGGGAGGCCGCCAGGAAGCCGGTAAGGAAAATTGGTTGCTGATCAAGGAGAAAGACGCGGAAGCCCGGCGCGGGACGCAGGGCCGGGTAACCGATCGCTTGACGACCAGCGTTGCCAGCGGCAGGAGTCTCGAGGCCATCGCATCCGGCGATCACGCGGTCTTGCATTCCAATCGGTCCTCGGCCACCACGACAAAAAAGCGTCCCGCATCACGAACTGCATTGCAAACTTCCGTGGCCGGCGCCCGCAAGGCTCGTCAGGAAGACCGGATCATTCCGCAATTGGCGACATTGGTGACCGCCTCTCCCGAAGGGGAGGACTGGGTGCACGAATTAAAATATGACGGGTACCGCATACTGTGCCGTTTGACAGACGGCCAGGCGACGCTTCTCACCAGAAACGGGCATGACTGGACCGCGAAGCTGCCTCATATCGCTCAGGCGATGACAGGCCTCACGGTCGAAGCTGCCTGGCTGGACGGCGAGGTGGTGGCCTTGTCGCCTGACGGCCATATCAGCTTCCAGGCTTTGCAGAATGCCTTTGATGCGCACTCGGACCGTCATCTCATCTATTACGTTTTCGATCTTCTCTACCTGAACGGATACGATCTGCGGGAGGTGCCGCTGCTGGAGCGCAAGCGCCTGCTGTCCGCGCTGCTCAAAGATGGACCGTCGTCCTCCTTGATTCAGTACAGCGATCATATAGCAGGGCGGGGAGACGTCGCCTTTGCCGAGGCCTGCCGCAGCGGCATGGAAGGACTCATCGCGAAACGAGCTGATGCTCCCTATCTCGCGGGAAGAAACCGCCATTGGGTGAAAGTGAAGTGCGGACACCGGCAGGAATTCGTGATCGGGGGATTTACCGACCCATCCGGCTCACGCAGTGCCTTCGGGGCGCTGCTGCTCGGCGTCTATGACGCCCAAGGCCGCCTTCAGTACTCCGGACGTACCGGCACGGGATTCACAGACCGATCGCTCAAGGAACTCCACGCACGCTTGAAGAAAATCGAGCGGAAGCAGCCGGCGTTCACGAATCCGCCGGTCGGGAGCCAGGCGCGAGGGGTGCATTGGGTCACACCCACACTCGTCGCTGAGGTCGCGTTCGCCGAATGGACGAACGAAGGACAGTTGCGGCAGGCCTCCTTCCAAGGATTACGAGACGACAAGGATGCCCGCTCCATCAGTCGTGAACGCCCTCGTGCAAGTGCTTCTCCCGAAAAAGCCGGCGGAAATGGTCGGCCTGCTCAGTCGCGCCGGAAATCCGCAAGCCATGGTACGTCATCAACCGCTCAATCGTCTGAGAAGGCGCCGGTTGTCAGTGGTGTCATGCTCAGTCATCCGGAGCGGGTCTTGTTTCCTGACCAGGGCATTACCAAACTGGCGCTGGCGCAATATTACGAGTCCGTCAAGGAATGGATTCTGCCGCATGTCGAAGATCGGCCCTTGACGCTGGTGCGTTGTCCCGAGGGATATAAGAAGGAGTGTTTTTATCAGAAGCACGCCGGCGATCAGATCCCGAAAGCCGTGGGCCGGGTCGAGATTCCTGAGGAGGACGGCTCATCCTGGTATATGGTGGCTGATACCCTTCCTGCGCTGGTTGGGTTGGTGCAAATGGGTGTCTTGGAGATTCATACGTGGGGAGCGAAGCGAGACCAACTCGAACGGCCGGATCGAATGATCCTTGATCTCGACCCCGATCCGGCGGTCGAATGGCCTGTAGTTATTGAAGGGGCGCAATTGCTGCGCACGCTGCTGGAAGAGTTAGATCTGACGTCGTTCGTCAAGACGACCGGGGGCAAAGGTCTTCATGTCGTGGTGCCGTTGCAACGCGCGCACACCTGGGATGAGGTCAAGGCCTTCTCCAAAGCTATCGCCGATCATCTTGCGGGGGCGATCCCTGAACGCTTTCTTGCTACCATGTCCAAGCAGAAACGCAAAGGCAAGATTTTCATCGACTACCTCCGTAACGCCCGGGGAGCCACGGCTGTGGCGGCCTATTCGACTCGTGCCCGGCCACTCGCGCCCGTTTCGGTGCCTCTCGCGTGGGATGAACTCTCCGTCGACCTGCGCTCTGATCATTTCACACTCGACAATATTGCGGAGCGATTGGAGCGATTGCGGCGTGACCCGTGGAAAAGCTATTTCACCACTAAGCAGCGCATTACGAAAAATATGACGAGTCGACTGCGGTCGTAGGTGGTGAAACCACTCCAGGGTGCTTTGCTGGAGGACCTGGGGGGAGTGCTAGTAGAGTGAATCGTACGGGACTGTTATCAGTGATCATGACACACGGTGGAAATCATCCGCCGACGGAACTCAGGATCACGACGAAAGGAGAACCGTATGAACGCCACCACCACAAGAGTCCTTCCCCTGGACGGAAAAACCAGACAGACGACTGCTCCTGTTCAACGCGAGGCCTGCCATTGTCTTCGCTGCGGGGGATTTCTGGTCGAAGAACGTTGCATGGATATCGGAGAGAGCCTGGGTGGGTATTGGTTCATGGCCATGCGCTGCGTGCAGTGCGGCGACCTCATCGATGAGGTCATTCTGCGTAACCGGTATGCGCACCTGGCAGCGGCGACTCAGAGCGAGGTTGTGAGAGCGGCTTGAACAGCGACTCTCCTCACACCCATCAGTGAGAGCCATACGTCTCCTGTGGAAGAGCGCGGAGTCACTGTTCGACGATGTGCCCGACGGCCGAGTCAGGCCGGGAATGCCATTGTGCTGAAGAGGGCATTTTCCGCCTGTCGGGAATCGAGCCTGGTGTGTTGCACGACGATGCGCACGTTCGAGTCGATGAGGCTGGCGTAATCCGTATCCAAGGGGATAGGCGCGGGATGAGTCAGATCATTGAATCGGACATGTTTTGTTCGCCGGGCTGGAACCTGAATGATATAGGGTCCGACCGGCTCGCGGTCTGCATAGAAGATTGTGACGTGGACTGTGGCATCCTGATCTGACGAATTCAGAATGCACAGGGTTTCGTGGCTCGTCATCTGCGGGTCCGGCCCGTGGCTTTTCGAGGGGATATACCCTTCCGCAATGACCCATCGTCGGCGACCGATCGGCTCCATACATCTACCTCTCTTCGATGGACAGTGAGAGCTCGTGTTTCTCTTACACCACTTCCCGGATTTTGCTCTCGACCAGCGTTTTCACAATATCCCAACGGTCATCCTGCCCTTTGGCTAAGGCCTTTGCAAATTGCCAGGCTTGCGCCGTCGTGATTTTTCCGGGCAGCGGTGGTTCTAATGGGTCGATGACCGCCTGGAGGACAGCCGGACCCGGGACCGCAAAAGCGTCTCGAAGCACATCACGCACATGACGCGGATCATCAACCGTGAATCCGGCCGCGCCACAAGCCTTGGCGAAAAGGGCAAAATCGATCGGCTGCAGATCGACGCCATATTGCGGGTTTCCTTCAAAGGCCAACTGCTCCCATTTGATCATCCCCAGCAAATTATTCTTCAGGACGATAATCTTGACAGGGAGGCCATATCGCACCAGCGTCGCCAATTCTCCCATCAACATCGTGAAGCCTCCGTCTCCGGCGAGACAGACGATCTGCCGTCCAGGATAGGCGATACCTGCTCCCAGACTATAGGAGAGACCGTTTCCCATCGAGGCCAGGGTGCCGGACGCTGAAAATTCCATGTGTTCTTTGATGGTGATGTGCCGGGCGGCCCACGTGGTGACGGTGCCGGTGTCGCAACAGATGATGGCGTCATCGGCAAGGAACTCATTGACCGCCCGCACCACGACCTGTGGCTTGAGGGGCGAATCCATTCTCGTGCCGCGCTCTTCCATGAGTTCATTCCATTGCTGCATGCGTGTTTGCGCGGTGGTGAGGAACCCGCGATCAGATTTCTTTTCTAAGAGCGGCAATAACGCGCGAAGGACATCCCAGCAATGTCCGACAAGGCCGACTTCTACCGGGTATCGGAGGCCGATGCGAGCCGCATCTAAATCGATCTGGACGGCCCGGGCTTGCCCTGGTTTCGGATAAAACTCCAGGTAGGGGAAACTGGTGCCGGCGATAATCAGCGTATCGCAGGCTTCGAGCACGTCCTGCGAAGGGGCCGTGCCAAGCAGGCCGATACCGCCTGTGGTCAATGGATGATCGTCAGGCACCACCGCTTTGCCGAGGAGCGGCTTCACGATGGGTGCGCCGAGCAACTCAGCCAATTGAAGTACTTCGGCTTTGGCGCCTAAACAGCCGCGTCCAGCCAGGATGGCAATTTTCGACCCTGCATTGATCACGGCGGCGGCCTTCTCGATCAGCAAACGGGAAGGGAGGGGCAAGGGGTCACTGTACAGGTCCCCACTATGGCCGGGAATGTTGGCCTTGGAGCCATGATTGTCCACGGTCCAATCCTGGATATCTTTGGGAATGGTGATATGAGCCACCGTCCGCCGTGAGATTGCCGTTTTGATCGCTTCGTCCACCACGTTGCCGACGTGGGCCGGGCTCATGACCCTCTGGCTGTAGGCGGCCACATCGGCGCAGAGCCGCTCCAGGTCGACATCTTGCTGGTAGTGGGTGCCGATCAAATCGTGGTACGTATGCCCGGTGATGGCGAGCACCGGTTGCCCATCGCATTTCGCATCGTACAACCCGTTTAAGAGGTGGATTCCTCCGGGTCCCGACGTCGCGAGGCAGACGCCCAGTCGTCTCGTGAACTTGGCATACCCGCAGGCGGCGAAGGCCGCCGACTCCTCATGCCGGACTAAGACCACTCTGATTTTGTCTTGACGTGTCCTCAAGGCTTCATAGATGCCATTGATGCCGTCCCCCGGCAGACTGAAGATGGTGTCGACCCCCCATTGAATCAGTCGCTCGACTAACAGATCCGCTACGGTGGTCGTCATTGGCGCTCCTTTCACGGATCACAACGTGGGGGGCAGTGCCGCGGTTTGTCGTTCCAATTGCGGCAGTACCAGTTCCTGGAGCAGGATTTTGATACAGGCGGCGACGGGTATCGCTAACAGCAGACCATAAAATCCGCCCAGCGCGCCGCCGATGAACACCACGATGAGGACGGTGACTGCGTTCATTTCCATCGATTGGCTTTGCACCCAGGGCGTCAGCAGCCAGCTTTCAATGAATTGCACGACGAGGTATGCGACGGACGGCCAGACCAGGACCGTCATGAGGTCGAACGAGCCGGCGGCGGAAGAAAACCCGTCGAGATATTTCAACAGAATGGCCAATGGCCAACCGATTAATGAAGCATAGGGAATGATCGTGAGGATGCCCGTAATCAAGCCGAGGATGAACCAATAGCGAATGCCGGTCAGCGCCCATCCGGCGGAGTAGAGGACAGCAGAGGCAAGAGCGATGGTCAATCGCCCCCGGAAAAACCCGCTGACGGCTTGATCCATCCTGCGCACGATGTGACGGGCTCGCGGTCTGTACCCGGCGGGGATATACCGGCGGAGCTGGGCGAGCGCGCTATCAAACTGCCAGGCAAAAAAGAAAAAATAAATCGGAATCAACACGAGAGCCAGAGTAACGTCCGCCGTCGTTCCGATCACCGCCCCGAGCACGCCAAATGCCTGGCCGGTACCGGAAAAAATCGGCTTCAGGATGGAGAGGGGATCATCACGTAAATTCGTGGCAATCGTCGAGAGCGGTTCTGAAAAGTCTCCCAACGTCACATGATACTGCGTGGCAATACTCTGGAGATAACCGGGCACCCGTTCAGCAAAGGATTGTACCTGCTCGGCCAATAGGGGACCCAGCCATGTCACGAGGCCTCCCAGCATGACGGCCGACAGGAGGAGGATGATGGAAATCGTCACGGGCCGTGGAATATGCCAGCTGGTTTCCGCTCGCCTGACCACAGGGTTCACCAGGTAGGCGAGGAGCAGTGCGATGAGCACCGGTGTAAATACCCCCCGCAGGTAATAGCCGAACCACAGCAAAAACAGGGTTCCGCCCAACCAGAGGAGATCACGGATCGGAGTGATCTCCCACAGATGGCGATTGGCCGCAGAGGTACCCGAGTTCTTTGATGCTCTCAATCGCGGGGTTCCCTCACGGAGGGTATCGGCATATCCTGATTTCATGAGGCAGCGGGTCCTTTCTTGTCATTCCCACGAGGCGTGAGCAGCGGGGGCTTGGGAGTCGATTGCGTTGAGAACGATCGCAACGCCAAGGCCGCCCGTTCAATTTGCGCATTGATTTCACCGCCGAGCAGAATCACGACCCCGGTCAAATAAAGCCAGAGCATGAGGACGATCACTCCGGCTATAGATCCGTAGGCCGCGTTGTAGTTGCTGAAATGATCCACATAGACTTTAAATCCCAGCGACAGCCCCATCCAGAGGAGGACTGCGACCACAGAGCCCGGCGTCACCCAGCGCCAATCATGCTCAACATCGGGACAGACGGCGTACACGATGGCGAGTGCCAGTAGCATCAGCATGATCGCGACGGGCCACTGCAAAACATTCCAGGTCAGCAGAAACAGCCATCCCAACCCCACAATATCGGCAATCCACTCGCCGATCCGCTCGCCGTAGAGGACCAGTGTAATCGACACGATAATGAACGCCGCGAGCCCGATCGTCAGCAACGCGGCGACGAGACGCACTTTCCAGAAGGGGCGGCTTTCCTGGGCGCCATACACCACGTTGAGCGATTCCATGATCGCCGTGACTCCGCTTGAGGAAGCCCAAAGGGCGCCGAGGAGCCCGAGAGAGAGAATGTCGCTCCCGGACCCCGTCACCACACTGTCCAGATACTTTTGCAACAACGATAAGGCGTCCGCGGGTAACACCGTTCGCAGGTATGCCATTAACTCCGGCATCACCTCGTCGAGCGGAAGAAGACCCAGCAGGGCAGTCAGGAACAGCAGCGCGGGAAAGAGAGCCAGAAGAAAATAATAGGCCAACTGAGCCGCGCGGCCGAGAATCTCATCTTTCTGACTGTCGGCCCACAGACGTTGCCCGAGTTCTTTCCACCCCAATCCGCCAAATTTCCAGGGATTCCATCGAGGGGATGTGCTGGTCAACGAGGCCGACACTCAAGCTCCTGTGAATTATCGGAAGCGTGACGCCGTACCGGCGGATGGCCTGGCGCCGCTGCCCGTTGAAGATCCCGAATATGAACCGTGCTCAGACGACTCCCGGGTGTGTTTTCCCTGCGGCGTGAGCGCGACGCCAAGGGATCGTGCAATTTCCGGGATCAGTTTACTTGTGAATTCGGCCATGAGTGTGCGCCCGGCTTGCATCAACGCGGCTTTGGCTTGCTCCGTATCAACCCCCAACTCACGGCTCATGGTTTCCCAGATGCTACCGTGGTTCCGCTGGTCCGCCCGGCCAGCCCTATGGGAAGGGTCCGACGGATCGGGGTAGTAGTCGTAGATGCCGTCGGCGCGATGAGACGCTGTTTTTCCCTGTGCCGCTGGGGCCGGCATGACTCGAGAGGCGTGAGCCCCCGGAGGATAATAGGGATAGACGGCACGTTGTGCCCGCGAACGGGCTTCCAGGAGGCCGATCGCGCATCCGGCGCAAATGGCGCCCCCCAGCATGAGCCAGGGGTAGTCGTCCACCTTATGCACCGGGTCCAACGCCGCTTTGGTTTTGTCGACCATTTGCGTCACGCTCTGAGATCCTTCATCCAGCAACCGCGAAAATTTCATGGTAGCTCCCTCCGCCGTGTCTGTGATGCGTTGTTCCAACAACTCGAGCTTCTCGGCGATATCCAATCTCGTCTGGACAATGTCCTTCAGGTCTTGGTCGATAGCAGTTGTTCTTTGATCCATTTGGCATCTTCCTTTAATGAGTAAAAGGTGCGAAACGGCCAGAGCCGCAGGCTGGCTCCGATAGTGAGCACACGAGCAAACATGACGGCCCCTCCTATCGCAGCGAGGAGTCCCGCAATTCCATAGCAGGCCCATAGGGGGAGACCGCTGTAAAAGTGCAGCAGATGAATCAGGGTCATGAGTAAAAAGAGCGTGGCGACTAAAGCCAGCATCATCGCAATGCCGGCGTGCATGGCTCCCTTCACGACCTTTCCCAACTCATGCTGCATTTCATGCCGGGCCAGTTGAATCTCCTGCGCCACCAGGCGCCGAAGATCTCCCACCAGACCGGCTACTAACGCGGCGATTGAAATCGGATGAGGGTTTTCCATACAGTCGTCCTATTCCGTTTAATCGGTTCTGGCGCGGGACAGCAGGTATCCACACCCCAATCCGAGCAGGAGCGCCTGAAGGGGGTATCGTCGAATCAGAATTTCAAGATCCTCGACGACCCCTCCAATGCCCTGTTCTTGTAAGTAGGCGGAGGTCTCTTTAACTTTTCGCGCGACGGTGTCCGCGGCTTCACCGGCTCCGCCGTCCTTTGGCAGATGTTCACGCACCCGGTTCGCGGCCGATTCGACGGACTCAGCGGCGCCTGTGGCGAAGTGCTCGGCAGAGGAGGCGGTTTCCTGAACGGCTTCTTTTATTGACGATCCTGCCTGCTTGGCCTGGTCTTCCATCTTCTTCAGGTCCTGGTCCATGGGCGTTCCTCCTCGTTAGTCCTTGATTCATTCGTCCTTAATCGGTGCGGCACTCAGTTGCACACCTGCCTCAGACTAACGGCGTGACCATCACGTGTGAACTGGGCAGAGCCCTAGTCGATCCAGGAGATCAACACCACAGCAGGAGGTACGTTACAGTGTGGGCGATTCAGTATGAACGCCCTGAGGTTTGGACACAGGAGGGCGGTGCATGCGAAGGCTGGTGTCTGGGCGGACGCGTTTGGCGGGTAACCGGAGGGCGATGGATCGTCCGCTCTGACCTGAGCGACGAAGCGCTTCGATGATCTGGACATCAAGGAGGCCTTCGGTTCCATTCGGCTCCGGCTGACGATCCTCCTGCACACAGCGTGAAAAATAGATGAGCTGTGGGGCAAACTGATCACCTGGTTTAAAGGTGCGCACCCTGGTCCGCCCTCCGATGGTGACGGACGCTTTCAGGGCACCCACATATTCATAGGCCGGTTCCACTCGCACTTTCCCCTTCGTCCCTATGATTTCGTACATCGCTGCGTCTGTCGCGCCGAAACTGCAGGTGAAGGTCGCCAAACGATCCCTGGAGAAACGCATGATCGCTCCGGCCGATTCTTCAACGGATTGAAAGCGGCGATCGGGCCCCTGACCCGTAAGGGCGGTCACCTCCGTCGGCTCATCTCGAAAGAGGTAGCGAGCCGCGTTGATACAGTACACTCCGATATCGTACAGCGGGCCGCCGCCGAGTCGTTCCCGCAGCCGGATATCGCCGGCCCGGACCTGCTGTGTGAACACCGAATGAAAGAGCCGGGGCTCCCCCAAGCGTCCCGATTGAACGAGTTGGATGGTGTCGAGATTGCACGGCTCAAAATGCAGGCGATAGGCAATCATCAGTTTGACGCGATACCGCTCCGCGGCGCGTTGCATCTGGCGGCACTCGGATGCGGTCACGGCCATAGGCTTTTCACAGAGAATATGGATGCCGGCTTTGGCGGCGCGGAGGGCATATTCACAGTGGAGACTGTTGGGCAGGGCGATATACACGGCATCGATGTCCCCGCTGTCCAGACAGGCATCAAAGTTTTTATACGCGTAGGTGTGGGTCACCCCGTAGCGTGTGGCGAGAAGATGCCGTTTGACTGGATCGTCCGATACGAGAGCCGTCAGCTTCGCGGCAGAGGCCGCATGAGAAAAGGCTGGGAGCACGGCCATTTGGGAAATATGGCCCAGTCCCACGACGGCCATACGCAATGGTGAACGGCTCACGTAGTACGACTCCTTATAGGATAGAAGGGATTGCCCGAGAGCGGGTCATTCCCTGCGTCCATCTTACAGGCATTGATCCGGGTTACCCTCCAGGCGATGTGGTCATCGCGTCAAAGAGGGGAATGAGATCACGTTCTTCTTCATGGAAATGGACACGCACGGTCTGCATCATATCTTCAAAGAACTGATCCATTGATTCATCATCGTCTGTTTCGGCCTGGCGTAACTCCTCGATCATCGCCTGCACTTCTTCATGGTCGAGGAGCACTCTCTGAATCACAGCATGGCCCTGCTCCTGCCTGCGGCGCTCCTCAGTGAACAGCCGTTCCTCCCATTCGAAATGATCGTGCAGGCGCTGAAGAATGTCGTCAACGATCGGCCGACGGGACTTCGCTTCAGTCCCGAGATAGACCTGGAATAACGCCAGGATGTCACGATGGTCATGTCTCATGATTTTGATGATGTCGGCGGTCTCCTGCACGGTCGGTCTCTGTTCCATAGATCCGTCTCCGCGTGACAAAGCGTGAGTCGCCGCTCTCTAGCGGATATCCTGTCGCAGCAGCGCGCGAGGACTCTGTTCTTCCAGCGTGACCTGGCCTGTGGCGTTTGCCGTGCCCTCGAGCATGATGGTGGCGGTGATGCCTTGCGGGGACGAGCGGACATGATCCGGCTGCTGGCGCGTGATCAGAATGTCCATCGTGGTACCGCCTGACCGATGGGTCCCAGTCACCGTTTGCTTTAACCGGTCGACTTGAGGAGAGATGTCAACGGTCATCGCCTGCCGCAACTTGCTGTTCAATTCCCGATCGACAAGTTGCCAATAACCAATGCGGATAGAGTCGATAGCCGCTTTGGATTCATTAGCCATTTGAAGGTCGGGGACGGAAATGCTTCGTCCGCTGTCTTCCAGCCGAGGAGTGCCCCAATAGTAGATGGTCCCCTTGAGATCGCCGGACATGTCGATGGCGACCAGCGCGCGACCATTGGCGTCCGAGGCCGAAACCCGTTCGATGATCGCCGTGTCGGATGCGCTGTTGAGAAATAGGGATTGGTGAAAGAGTTTACTTTGTACTTGATGCGAGATGTGCTGATAGGACAACGGAATCCTCGCGACCAAGGTGTAAGGCTTTCCTTCAGCGGGGACGGATCCTGAGTTGACCAGGGCCACGGTCGGGGCAGCCTCTGAACAGGTGGTTTCGTAGGTCACGAAGGGCATCTCTTTGGCCGTCCCAGTAATCACGGTCTCTTGAGTGGTCCCTTTTGGGCCACCGAGAATCATTTCTCGAGGATTACCGTACATGCAGGCCCGGGTATTGAGCGAGGCGACCGGCATCGACATCGGGCCGCCCAGATCGTCCCAGATTCGCTGCAGAGGAATTCCGAATTCCTTGGGATGCACAGCTTCTGTCAACGCCGTCTTGATCTCCGTCAGTCCGAAGAGATCGGGAAGTTGTTCGGAGACCGGGACATTGAACATATTGCAGCGCGCATCACTGTCCGGTTTGGTACTCACGGCCGTCTGAGTCGGTTCGAATCCGAAGGACAAGGCATCCCCGTTCTGAACCATCGTCAACTTTCCTGTGGCATCGACCGTGGCATACAACGGATCGAGCCGGCAGGCGCGTGCACTCCCGCGCGACTCAATATCACCCTTGTATTCGGCGTGGATCGCCACCAGCCCATCCTGAATGTGCACCTCCGGTTCGCCGTTCCTCACAAACGTCCACCGGAATTCCTGGCCCAGCGGATGTCCCACTTCGGTGATTCCTTCGGGAATGGCCTTTCGGATCGCAGTCTGAATCGGGCTCAGGTCTGTTTTGATCTGAACGGGAACCTGCGACATAGGCGACCGAGAGTCCTCTTTGGTCTGGGCGGGGAATGTGGGCACCGCACTGGTCAGCGGAGGCGGGACCGGCTTGGATGACGAGGTGGGAATGGAGTGACTACAGGCTCCCACGAACAAGGCGGACAAAAACACCGGCAGTATGTGTGCGACGTGGCGCGTCATGATAAGCCTCCTAGACCTAACCGGGTAATGATGGTGCGGCCGGGACCGCCTCCTCCAGATGATGCTGACTCGAATCCGTTACGGCGCTTGAATTTGCAGGTTGTTATTCACGGTGCGCACTCCGGCCACTCCGCGGGCCAGTTCGACGACACGAATTTTTTGTTCGGCCGATTTGACGACCCCGTTCAGGGTCACCACTCCGCGCTCCGTGTCGACATCGATACGCGAAAAATTCGAGAGCCGGTCCTGAGAGAGTTTGGCTTGGACTGCTGTCGTGATGGAAGCATCGTCGATGGTTTGTCCGGCTGTTTTGCCTGTCGTGGACTGGCAGGCCACCAGGGTCATCATGGCGAATGCAAAGAGCAAATGGGTCAGAGGTCGTATCATGGTTGCCTGTCCTTTCGGCATGGTTAGACGCCATCGAATAGTATGACTATCGGCGTACAGCGATTCTAGACTCCTAGCCGCGCCGGGAGGTCGCTTCATCCGCCGTATGTTGGGCCGTCTGCATCGTCTCATCCACAAACTCGCGGGCGGCGCGGCCGGCTTTGCGTAAAGTTTGTTTGCCGCCCTCGACGTAGTCTTGGCCTCGTTCCACGGCGGAGTCCCACGCTGCGCGTCCCTGTTCGGTTGCCTCATCGAGTTCGTCTTTGGCTCGGGAGGCATAGTCACGCAGGGTAGACCGAAGTTCATTGCCGGACTGAGGCGCGAGCAGCAGGGCTACTCCCGCACCGATCAATGCGCCTGCCATGAATGCCGACCAGTTAGAAGAATCTTCCGTATGCATGGGCAACCTCCTTCAACGCTGTCTGTTAATGGTAATGATCGATCCTACGGGTTTGTACGCGACGTCCACTGACATGTTGTGCGCGTGAGTTCAGACTAGCAGGATGTGCTGATCCTCAAACTAGGCATGGCCCTAGTTCAGGTAGCCATGAATCGTCATGAAGTGTGGATGCGACGTCCCCCCCATATTGAGTAGCGCCGCGATTTAGAGTCCAATCCCTTAACTGGAAGGAGATTGGAGATGAAGCAGCGGTTTTCAGAGACACAGATTATCGGGTTTTTGCGAGAGGCGGAGGCGGGAATGGCCGTGAAGGATCTGTGTCGGCGACATGGATTCTCAGAAGCGAGTTACTACCTCTGGCGGAACAAGTTCGGTGGCCTGGAGGTGTCCGACGCCAAGCGACTGAAGGCGTTGGAACTGGAGAATGCGCGGCTGAAGCGGTTGCTGGCGGAGGCCCTGCTGGAGCAGGCAGTGACTCGAGAGGTGCTCCGAAAAAAGTGGTAGGTGCACCAGCTCGTCGGGAGATGGTCCGCTGGATCTGTGGCCGAGGCCTAACGGAGCGCCATGCGTTGCAGGTGATCGGCATGAGTGCCAGCAGCGTGCGGTACCGCCCCGCGCCGGATCGGAATGCCGATCTGCGACAGACCATTGTCGCACTCGCGCATCGCCATCGGCGGTACGGGGCCGGCATGATTTATCTGAAGATGCGTCAGCAGGGCCTCATCGTGAATCACAAGCGGATTGAACGGCTCTATGCCGAAGCGCTGTTGCAGGTGCGGCGCCGCACCCGCAAGAAGGTGCCGGTAGGCGAGCGTCAGCCGCTGGTGAGGCCTGCGGCCGCGAACGACGTCTGGTCCATGGATTTCGTCTTTGACCGCAGTGCGGAAGGCCGGGCCATCAAATGTTTGACGATCGTGGACGATGCCACGCATGAGTCGGTCGCCATTGTGCCGGAGCGAGCCATCAGTGGGCAGCACGTCACGCGGATCCTGGATCAATTGGCCGCGACTCGCGGTGTGCCTCAAGTAATTCGAACCGACAATGGAAAGGAATTTTGTGGTCGTGCCCTGCTGACATGGGCCCACGCGCACACCGTGACGCTGCGCCTGATCGAACCGGGCAAGCCCAACCAGAATGCTTACATCGAGTCATTCAACGGGCGCCTGCGAGATGAGTGCCTCAACGAGCATTGGTTCCTTACCCTCGCGCATGCCCAAGCCATCATTGAAGCGTGGCGGCGCGAGTATAACGAGGAGCGACCGAAAAAAGCATTGGGCGGACTGACACCCGCCGCCTATGCCAGGCAATTAGCCAGAACATCGGTTACAGTCGCACCCGGACTCCAAACGTAGCTGCTACTCAAGACGGGGGGACGTCGGACTGATCCGGAAACGTATTGTTGGCCAATCAAACAGCAACAATAGTCATTGTGGAGTCTCCATCGGCCCAGTCCATCGCCCCTTGCATGTTGTGACCTCTCGGACACTCGCGAAATCCTGCCGCTCATGAACTGCGCATAGGTCTGCGTACAGATGCTTTCCTCCAGTACCGAATATCCAAGCTGGCATCGGTTTGTTGAGGTTGATACCGTCCTCTTGGTACCAGTACCAACCTCCGTTGGTCGGCGTATCTGTGGTCCAGGTCATACGAAACCCTCTACGAACAGGAACGACCTACAATGTACCAGGGTCCCTCTTTTTTAGAGTGTCGAAAGCGGGTAAGGCGCGGGCATCCCCGGTCCAGTGATAGGAGTTCCTGGAGGCGGTTGCTATTGTTTGTTTCCAAAGCGAAAACACTTGATAGGAGGGGGGGTGTGAAAGTTGAATGCCAACCCACTCAGGGACGTAAGGGCTTATTGGCCTCATCCCTTAACCTTCGCCTTATGGCCTCTTCAATCAATCGCGCGACTTCCGCATTGTGCGCATATCGCAAGTACATGTCATACAATTCGGCAGTCGTGAGTGGTTTCGGTTCCGGGAGAGCGTACTGCATAGAGCGCTCATAAGGTTGTTTAGGCGGACGAAATATATCGTCTTAGCGGAGAACGGACAAGGGGAGAGAATATCGTACTAAGTATTGAGAAGTGAGCGGGTGGATTACTGAGAAATCTTAGCCATTCTATCGGTAAATTGTCTTCTGTAGTTAGCCGAATCCATGCTTTCGTTTAGATCGATCACTTTCATGTGTCCGGCCATATATCTGACTACGCCTTTATCTAACGTAACTAGATAAGCGTTTTCTAGGAAGGCTATGCAGGCAAACACCAGATCTGCACCGCGTAGATGATCAAACCCTGGCCGAGCAAATAGTTCTATGGATTTATGAATGAGGTCTTCATCAATTTGATACAGCACTGAGTTTTCATCGAAAAGATAGAACTCCTTCAGAATCGTTTTACCCTCTCGCCGTTTCCTTGCCACGGTGGCAGATACTTCGAACAGAGCTATGCTCGGGAAGATATTTTGGTATGGTCCTGTGATCCAGCCGCGAAACAGATCTTTCATGAGGCTGTAGCCTGGCGAGTAACCCTGGTGATCTGGCTCTTTGATATTGATGATGGCTGAGGTGTCCCAAACGAACTTCAGCAGTGGAAAGTTCTGCATAGTTCCTGCCTCAAAGAACTAAAACAACATTGATGTGACGAGCAGGGGAGGTGGAAAAAACACTTAACCTGTCGAAGGTCTACACAGGGTCTACATTGACTAGGTTTGGATTGATGGGGAGGTCGTAAGTCGTTGATTGTGTGGTGCGCCCGACAGGACTTGAACCTGTAACCTTCTGATCCGTAGTCAGATGCTCTATCCATTGAGCTACGGGCGCGTTTTACACTTGTGAGCCTGCTCGAAGGTATGTTCCTTCGGAGCGGGCTCAAAGGTACAGCGCCCGTTATACAGGCTTGAGGGAAGGGCGGTCAAGCCTGTCGAGCAGAGATATTTGCTAAAACAAGCTGCGGCTCAACTCTCCCGATGGCGAACTTTCATTGCCGTTTTTGTCGTAAGCCGTCACTACAAAGAAATAGGTGGAACCTAACGGCAGGGTGAGTCTTGTCGAAGTGGTATTTCCCACGTCGAACGCCTGTGTACGAGCTCCGGACCTTGTGCCCACATAGACCCGGTAGCCCTGCAGGTCCGCTTCGGTATTGGCGTTCCACATCACCGTGACCGTTCCGGTCGCCGTTCCTGAAGGAGGCGGTGGCGGCGAGGTGGCGCCTCCCGTCGGGGACGGCGGCGGAGGCGTGGTGCTGCCGCTGGCGAGCACAGTGAGCGAGACGGGGATCCGCAAGGTTTGTGATCCGTTCGGGCCGCTCTCGACGATATAGACGACACCCGTATAGCTGCCGACATTCATCGTCGACGTATTGACCGACACTGTAATCGGGTCAATCTCAGTAGTGATGGTCTGTGTGCTGCCATAGGGTGGATTTAGGCCCGTCCATGCCTGGCCGGCACTGATGCTGTAGGTGCTTTGCTGGGTACTGGACTTTTGCAAATTGAATATGCCGGTTGCCGTGTTGCCCTTTGCCGCGGTGAGCGAAAGAGCAGACGGAAAGGCCTGGAGCAGAGGCCTCAACGAGCCGGTCGGCGGGGGTGAAGGTGGCGTCGTCGAAGGCGGTGGAGGTGGAGGGGTCGTTGAAGGTGGGGGAGGTGTCGTTGATGGCGGAGGCGGCGTCGTTGAGGGCGGCGGGGGAGGCGTCGTGCTGCCGCTGGCGAGGACGGAAAGGGAGACGGGGATGCGTAGAGTTTGTGATCCATTCGGGCCAGTCTCTGCGATATAGACGACACCCGAATAGCTGCCAACGTTCAAGGTTGATGTGTTGACCGAGACGGTGATGGGATCGATTTCAGTAGTAATGGTCTGCGTACTGCCATAGGGCGGATTTAGGCCCGTCCATGCTTGGCCGGCACTGATGCTGTAGCTGCTTTGTTGCGTACTGGACTTTTGCAGATTAAACACGCCAGTGGCCGTGTTCCCCTTCGCCGCGGTGAGCGACAGTGCGGCCGGAAACGCCTTGAGCAAAGGCGTCAATGACCCAGTCGGCGGAGGCGGGGGCGGCGTCGTTGACGGGGGCGGCGGAGGCGTGGTAGCCGGCGGCGGTGGGGGCAGCGTCGTTGACGGTGGCGGCGGAGGCGTGGTTGAGGGCGGAGGAGGTGGTGGTGTCGTCCCGGCTGCCGTCACGGTGGTGGTGACGGGAATGCGCCAGGTGGTTGAAACGCCCGGCCCCGATTGTCCAATGTACACCACTCCGGAGTAGGTGCCCACCCCGAGACCCATCGCCGACGTATTGACCGTGACGGTCAGGGTGTCCGTTTCCGTGGTGATTGTCTGCGTGCTTCCATATGGGGGATTCAGCCAGATCCATGCCTGGTTGGTGCTGATGAAATAGGAGTGCTGGGCAGTGTCAGACTTTTTCAAACTCAGGGTGCCGGTAGCCGTGCCTCCCCGTGCAACCGTCAATGAAAGGGCGCTCGGGGTGAATTGAATATTCTGTGCGAATGCGTTCGACCCTCCGGCGATCCAGCCGCACATCCACAACATCAGCATCAAGACCACAAGATGTCCCGCCGCATGTCCTCTCATAACGCGTGGTGGATGCTGAGTCGGTGTGAAAGGCTGTGCCGTCATAGTCGGTGCTCCCTTAGGTGATCTTCCTGAAATGAAAAATGGAAACAATTGTCGGTGAGCAACAGGTGTGCCACAACAAACTGCTTCGGCGTTCTTCTTAGTTGATTGTCGGGAATCGCTCAGCGGAGTTCGGTGAGAATCCCGTCAGGATATCTTTCAGAGCCGACCCTAACGGATCAAACGCGAATAGGCAAGCAAAAATTTTACTCGTCTCACGTATCTTGCGTGAATATCTGTCACGTACAAATGCTCTAGGAAAATTTTTCCTCCTGTAGGCTCGTGGCACTTCGGTGTACAAAATCGACACGCATGGTAGTCAATGGCGAGGTTGTTCAGTCATCCTCAATGGGCTCATTCCGATGGGCGAGCGATAGACCCGACTAGGGCCGAGAAAGTTGTTGACCATGCACGACAGGTAAGGTATCAGTGGGCGCGCTGTTCCGGCCGGGGTACGTAGTCTCGCGGTCCTGCAGACGGATCTTCGGCCCGGATGGCTAGGGAGTGCTTCACCTATGATCTCACTACGATGTGCGTTCTGTACGATGTGCCTTTGCGTCACGGCGTGCATTCCTGCCCCGGCTGAGGCGCAGGTTCCTCCGGCCCAGTCTTCGTCAGTGGCGCAAGTCGATCTCAAAATCTCCGAATGGTTCAGTCAGGGGGAAACTGTCTGGAGCCACAATGCTTCCGGTCTGGATCCGAATCTCGGAAATCCCAGTTCCAAACTGAAATACAAAGACACGGGTACGAATGTGACCGAAATCACCGGTCGGGTGCAGCTGAAGAACAAGATCTACTTCCGCGGCGCGTTCGGGTACGGGGCTATCGGCGGAGGGCGTCTGACGGATGACGATTTTTTGAGCGCGCAGGGCGCTGCGTCCCAAGGGGCGACTGTAAGCGGCGAGCACCGGTTTTCACGAACCTACAGCGACATCGGCGGGGACAATCTCTGGTACCTCAACGGTGATGTGGGAGCGACAGCGCATACCTTCCAGGACAACAAGGGGACGCTGGGGGTGTTTGTAGGATTGCAGTATTGGCGGGAACGGCATGTGGCCACGGGCGTGACTCAGGCGGAATGTACCACCGCCGCAGCGCCCAGTTCAGAGTTTCGCTGTTCTCCTGCCGGCACCGTCGGATTTCGCAATCAAGCAGTCATTACGAACACGACCACATGGTTTTCGGGACGTGTAGGCGGGGAACTGGAATATAAGTTCGATCGCCGTCTCAGCGTCGAGGCCAAGGTGGCGATGCTGTTGTCCTACTTAAACAATGAGGACGTCCACCACCTTCGGACAGACCTCACGCAAGATCCGAGTTTTCGAATGACCGGTCTCGGAATAGGCACTACGTCCGACTTCAATCTGCGGGTGAAACTCTGGGATCGTCTGTATCTCACGGGAGGCTACCGCGTCTGGTGGAACCGGGTTCTCGTCAACGACCAGTGGAAATTGTATGGTTCAGACGGGTCCACGGCATCCGCGCCCTTGACTCAGTTCCAAACGCTCCGGCACGGCCCGACGGTCGGGCTGACCTATACGTTCTAGCAGCGAGGACCGCAGGTCTCAGCAACGTCAATCCTTGTAAGGATCATTTCGCACCTGTCAGGCTTTGTGTGCGTGCTCCCTCTGAAGCGTGGATTCTCAGTCCCACGATTCAATTTACCACCCGTCAGTGGCCTTGCGTAGATAGCGGGAAGGCGAGCGGGCTGTGGAGCAGAGGCTTCACGGACTACGTTGTCAGCGTGAGCGGGAAGGCCCGGTCTCTTCTTCGTATTCCATGAACAGCCGCTTGGCTTCCGGGTGAAGGAGATGGGGCTGGCCGTAGGGGATGCCGGCGGTTCGAAACAGCGGTGTAAGCTTTTCGTTCGGATGCAGGTAACCGGCTCGCAGCGGAACCGATCGTTTGGTGTGGCGAATGAGCGAGCACGGAGTCGGCCGGATCGCGGTCAACCAGTCGGCAATATCCTGTGGATTGCCGATGGAGGCCGATAGGAGCAGGAGGCGGGCCTGCGAGGGGCAGAAAATCAACGTTTCTTCCCACACGACACCTCGCTCAGGATCGGCCAGGTACTGCGATTCATCCATAATCACCAGACCCAGCGTGTCCAGGCGCACATCGATCTCGCCTCCGGCCGCGTCATACAGCAGATTGCGCAAGATTTCGGTGGTCATGATCAGGAGGGGGGCCTGGCTATGCTCCCGGCGGTCGCCGGTCAGGATGCCGACCTGCCCGGGGCCGAATACGCGGGAGAACTCGGTAAATTTCGTGTTGGAGAGCGCCTTGAGCGGTGACGTGTAGATGACGGTACGATTCTCGCGCATCGCGCGGGCGGTTGCCTCAATTGCCACATAGGTCTTGCCGCTCCCGGTCGGGACACTGACAACCACATCGGTTTCTGCCAGTTTTGCCAGCGCCTCCACTTGCCAGGCATCCGGAACAAACGGTTGCGGCGGCGGTACGCCGATCCCTGACAGCCATTCGTGGAGCGAGACAGGCGGTTCATGATGACCGTGGTCGTCACTCCTGTGCGGGCGGGATGGGGTGGGGACGGCCTGGCGGGGGTGACTCGGGGCGGGGCGCGGTTTTTCGACTGGCGCTGGTTGTGGCCGCTCAGCTTGCTGCTCGATCAAGGCCTGCAGGTCGGACTCCAACCCTGGACGATTTTCGGCGGACGCTTGCAGGAGCAGGTCGACCAGCTTACGTTTTCCTGATCGGAAGTGCCGGCTGATCCGTCCCCGTGCCAATCGGTGGAGCAGAGAGACCGGTTGTTGCATCAACAGCTGTTCGAGTTCGTGGGTCGTCATGCAAGCCTCGTCAAGCGTGAAGCGTGAAACCGACAACGTACAATGGCAACGGGATGCTGCGTTGTTCCATCCACACTCGTGGGACGCGCGCGCTTCCCGAACGACGCACTCATGGCAGTTCCTCCAGCACGCCACGTCGCATCGCGGTGATGGCATGATCGGCTGATTCCGCCAGGGATGGATGGGTGGCTTTCAAGGTTTTCAACTGTGACAAGAATTCGATCGTACGGGCGAAGAGCCTGAATATGTCGCCTTCGGCCATGGTCGTCAGTCGGGCCAATCCAATCCAGGTGAGCGTCTGATCGGACACCCAGCGTTCAGTCAGTGCCGCCACGTCGGCCCGCAGCATCGGCGGCGCCTCGTGGGGCGTCAAACTCTCCGCCAGCTTTCGCACCTGAAATAGCAATGTGACGAGCCCGGCGGTTCCACGTGGAAACGAACCGGGACGATCGTCGTCATGGGCAATGCTCGCCATGATGGCGGCTAGAAGCGGCGGATCGATGGCGCCGAAGGCTTCAGCTCGAATCAGTTCAGTGATCAGCAGCGAGTGATCGATACGAATCAGTCGCGCCCATTCGCCGTCGGCCGTGAGCTGGGCATTGGCATTGAGGTAGCCGAATTTTTCCAAGACATCGATGCGCTCTTGAAACCGGTGCCACAAGCTGGTTTGGAGGGCCTGAATCGATTTGATATGGCGTTGGATCTCCTGACGCACCCGCGAGGCGCGTGGGAAATCGCGCTGACAAGCCTGGCGCGACGGGCAGGTCGGGCAGGCGAAATCACCTAGTGTTTGAATGATGGAACTGTCGATCGGTGTCTCTTCATGCTGGTGTGCCAGAATAGGTAGGATCGGCAGCCTGGGCGGAAGCTCCGTCAACTGATGCGTCAGGTGCTCCAGCGTCTGCGGCGTGCACCACGGATAGGCGGTCGTTTCTTCGCAGTCGAAGGTGCGATCGAAGACCTGTGTCACGATGGATGCCGGACATTCGTTCAGCGAGCCGCCTTCCCGGAGGAGGGTAACCATCGGCGCATGTTGGCCCTTGCTGCGGTATTGGCGCAGGATGATTCCGCGTCCACGGGTGACACCCACGACGCGCCCGGGCGTCAGGAAGTGCAGGCGCGCGGCCACATCGGGCGATTCCTGCCGGGCGAAAGGGCTGCGGGGTTTCTTTCGTTTACGGGCCTGTTCGAAGACTTGCCACTGCGTAATCCAATCGGAACAGACACGGGGGCCGAACGGCTCCATCTCGGCGCGCAGGCTGTCGAGTTTCGTTTCGAGCACGGCCGTGCGCTGGTTCAATTGAAACTGCGCGAAGCTTTTGGCCAGGATGGATTGAATCTGTTCGCGTGGATGCGCCTTGAGCAGATTCAAGACCATCGGGTAACTGATGACGAATTGGCTGTGGATCGCCTCCGGCTGCCCCGTGAGTCCCTTGGTCAAGACCGTCAGATCGATATAGGGAGACGGGGTGATGACGGCGAACCCGACGAGGTCCTTGCCACGGCGACCGGCGCGGCCGGCCAATTGTTGGATTTCGCTCGCGGTGAGATCGGTGAAGTCGCGCGCTTTCCGGATGCTGGACTGCGTGACCACTACCGTGCGGGCAGGAAAGTCCACGCCGGCTGCGAGCGTGGTCGTGGCAAAGACGGCATCCAACGACCCGGTGCGCATCAATTCTTCCACGGCGATCTTCCAAGACGGCAAATGTCCGGCATGATGCGCGGCCACGCCGATGCGTTGGACGGTCTCGATCAAGGGATGTTCGGCAATGCTGGGAAACTGCTCGGTTACCTGCGTCAGGACACGGGCAATTTGTTCCTGTTGCGCTTTCGGCAGCGTCACCTGGCTGCGCTCGAAGGATTGCATAGCTTCGTCGCAGGCCCGTCTCGAGGTGAGAAAAATGATCGCAGGGGTGAGGTTTCGTTGGCGGAGGGTCGCGACGAGATCAACCGGATGGATCGACGGCGGCATGCAATTTCATTCCCTTTGAGATGACTACCAATCCGGAATCGGTGACTTTGAATCGTTGACGATCTGCGACCGGGTCGAATCCGATCACGGTTTTAGGCGGAATCACGACGTCTTTGTCGATGATGGCGCGCCGGATGCGGGCATGTTCGCCGATGACCACGTTTTCCATCACGACCGATTCGCGCACGTCGGCATGATCATGGACACGCACGTGCGGTGACAGCACCGAATTCTGCACGCGGCCCCCGGAAATGATGCACCCGCCGCAGACGATCGAATCCAGGGCGACGCCCATCCTGCCGCCCTGAAAGTCCTGCGCGAAGACGAACTTGGCGGGGGGAAATTGTCCCTGGTACGTGCGGATCGGCCAATGCTCATCGTACAAATTGAACTGAGGGTCCACAGACACCAGATCCATATTGGCTTCCCAATAGGCGTCCAGCGTACCGATGTCGCGCCAATAGTTGACGGCCTTTTTGTTCTCGTCCTGGAACTTGAACGCGTAGACCCGGCATTCCTTGATCATGCGCGGAATGATGTTTTTGCCGAAGTCGTGTTTGGTGCCTTCTTTGGCATCGCGGATCAGTTGCTCGCGAACCACATCTGTGCGGAACAAGTAAATGCCCATGGAGACGAAGGCCTGGGTCGGATCACCGGGAATGTGCATCGGATTTTCCGGCTTTTCGTCGAAGCTCAAAATGCGCCGGTCTTCATCCACCGCGATGACGCCGAACCGGTTGGCATCCGCAATCGGGGTTTCAATCGCGCCGACAATGGCATCCGCCTGTTTCTCGATCAGGAGGTTGTACATGTCGGCGTAGTTCATTTTGTAGATGTGATCGCCGGCCAGCACGAGGAGATATTCCGGTTGGTCGGTATCGAGCAGAAAAAGATTCTGGAAGACCGCATCGGCGGTGCCGCGATACCACTCTTCGCTGATGCGCTGCTGCGGCGGAACCGACACGATATATTCGCCGAGTTCGGGATTCAAAATATTCCATCCTGTGCGGATATGGCGGTCGAGAGAATGCGATTTGTATTGGATCAGGACGGCGATCTGCCGGAGCCCGGAGTTCAGGCAGTTGCTCAGGGTGAAATCGATGATGCGATATTTCCCGCCGAAGGGGACCGCGGGTTTTGCGCGCTGGTCGGTGAGAGGCTGAAGCCGTTCGCCTTTTCCTCCCGCCAGCACCATCGTGAAGATCTTCGCCATAGGTGCGCCGATTGTAGCAGGACGACGGGTGAATAGAAAGGTTGCAGAATGATTGACTTCAAATCCGACTCGGATGATACTACGATTCAACGTGTGTTCCCGACAGCGGTCGGGCAGAAGATGAAGGAGCGGACATGAAGAAGCAGAATGCCCGTCCGGCGGTCGTCAAACCAGCGATCGAACCGGCCAATCCCATGATGGAAATGGTCTGGCGGCTGGAGCGATTGGAGCGACAGGTGCAGCGCTTGTCCGAGCTCGTGCGCAATCACGCCGAAGATAACGACCGGCTCGTGCGGATCGTGGCGGAAGACCGCGATGTGATCCGCCGTGAACTGTTGCGAAAGCATGAACATCGCGTGCGCGTGCGGAAGCATCTGCGCGACGTCAGTTCCAAAGTTGATTTGGAGCATTGATTCGAGACCGTCGACGCGGCGGTCTGACCCCAGCCCTCGATGGCCACCTTTTCCACTTCTCCCCTCATCGCCCCCGGTCAATCGCTTTCGCCGATAACTCCGACGATCGACATCCGAGACATTGTGCGGAATCATGGCCCGGTGGCGGCCGTGGATCACGTGAGTTTTCAGGTTCGGCGGGGAGAATTTTTTTCCATTCTCGGGCCGAGCGGCGCCGGAAAAACGTCGGTCTTGCGCATCGTGGCCGGGTTCGAAGATCCGGATGCCGGGGACGTGCTCATCGACGGCCGATCGATGCTGGGCGTCCCGCCGAATCGCCGGCCCGTGAACCTCGTGTTTCAATCGTACGCACTCTTTCCCCATCTGACCGTGTCGGAGAATGTCGCCTTCGGCCTCAAAATGCGACGGGTGCCTGCTGGGCTCATCGACGACCAGGTCCGGCAAGCCCTGACGATGGTCAAGCTGGTCGGCAAGGAAAAGCGAAAGCCGGCCCAATTGTCCGGCGGCGAGCAACAACGTGTGGCCCTGGCCAGGGCCCTGGTCAATAAGCCGGCCGTGGTCCTGCTCGATGAACCGCTGGCGGCCCTCGATCAACAATTGCGGCAGGCGATGCAGGTGGAGCTGAAGTCAATTCAGGAACAGGCGGGGCTGACCTGTGTCTGCGTCACGCACCATCAGGAGGAGGCGATGATGATGTCCGATCGTATCGCCGTCATGCACCAGGGGCGGATGTGGCAGGTGGGAACTCCCCGCGAGGTGTATGAGAATCCGCGCACACTCTTCGTCTCGCGATTTCTCGGCGTGTCG
>WBZX01000337.1_pt1 | contig 44400 bp, 37 predicted proteins | sample 5204211 | NCBI WGS metagenome assembly WBZX01 (sample SAMN12344362, study PRJNA552823) | activated sludge metagenome | biome: Activated sludge suspended growth; feature: Nitrification reactor; material: Wastewater; isolation source: activated sludge from nitrification reactor of wastewater...
CATGGCTTGCACGTCGTCGCCCAATCCCGGCGCGACCAGGGCGATGAAGGTTCCGGCCACCGAGACGATCTCGATGTCGCTCTGCCCGACGCCGACCGTTTCGATCAGGATGACCTCATACGCGGCCGCCTCCAGGACCTGCAGCGCATCGCGAGTCGCCCGCGCGAGCCCACCGGACTGACCGCGAGTTGCCATGCTGCGTATGTAGACGCCCGCATCGTCCGCATGCCGTTGCATCCTGATCCGGTCACCCAGCACCGCCCCGCCGGTGAGCGGGCTGCTGATATCCACGGCCAGGACGCCGACCCTTTTGCCGAGGCGGCGGTACGCGGCGATGAGTTGATCGAGTAACGTGCTCTTCCCCGTGCCTGGATAACCCGTGATGCCGATCACCATGGCCGGCCTCTCCGGTGACGTCAGACGCTTCAACACGGCGGTTCCGACCGGCTCCCGGTTCTCAAGCCAGGTGATCACGCGCGCCACAGCCCGGACCCCACCGGCCAGCACTTCCCTGGCCATGGTCTCGACATCCTCGCGTTTCGATACTCGACCGACGCACGCGTGATTCATGTCATTCCCGCCACGCAGGCTGTGGCTTGTCACGATGATGGAGTTGTGAAAGCCGCGAGTTCGGCGGATGCCGCACGGCGTCACCGAGTTGGTGCGCACAGACGGCAACCAGCCGTTCATCCACCGGCACATCGGCGCCGGTGGCTTTCAGCGCAAAGACCAGATCTTCCGTCGCGACATTTCCGGATGCGCCGGGGGCGTAGGGACAGCCGCCGAGGCCTCCGGCCGATGCATCGAACGCCGTGATTCCATAGTCCCACCAGGCCGTGAGGGCGTTGGCGATCGCCATGCCATAGGTGTCGTGAAAATGGAGCGACAGGCGAGCCGGCTCGACATGGGGCAGCACCGTATCCAGCAATTTCCGTATGTCCGTCGGCGAAGCCCTGCCGACCGTCTCGCCCAACGAGATGTCGTCGACCGCGAGGTCGAGCAGCCGATCCATCACGTCCCGTACGTGCGTGGGCGGAACCCGGCCTTCATAGGGACAGAACACGACCGCGGACAGGTAGGCTCTCACCGCCATACCGTCTCGTTTCGCTGCCGCCACGAGGGGTCTGAAGCGCACGAGTGATTCCTGCACGGTCGCTTTGATGTTATGGCGGGTAAAGCTGTCCGAGGCAGCTGTGAAGACCGCGATCTTATCGACGCCCGCCGCCCGCGCCCGTTCGAGGCCGCGTTCGTTCGGAACGAGGGCCGAATAGGTGACGCCCGGGATGCGGTCGATGGCGCGGAGGACCTCATCGGAATCCGCAAGCTGCGGGACGGCCGCGGGTGACACGAAGGAGCCCGCTTCAATCTCAGTCACGCCGGTTCGTGACAGGGCATTGATCAACGAGATTTTACGCAGGGTCGGCACGAATTCCGATTCGTGTTGCAGCCCGTCGCGCGGCGACACCTCGGTGATCCGCACGGAGGCTCGCCGCGAGTTATGTAGGCCGGCTTGCAACATGGTGTTCCTTCGGTCTCTTCCGTTCCGACGGTTGTGCTTGTCCGACGGCCCACTGCGGGAGTCGTTTTTCCACAAAGGCACGGAGTCCTTCCACCGCCTCGGAGCCACAACGAGCGCTCGCGTTGGCCTCTGCGCAGGTCATCTCACGTTCCTGATCAGGCAACGGACGTATCTTCAGGATCAATTCTTTTGTTGCCCTGGTTGCGCGGGGAGCCACCCGCATGATCGTGTCGATGAGTTCCGTGATGCGATCGTCAAGATCGCTTTGAGACACGACGTCGTGCACGAGGCCGAATCGGTGGGCCACCGCTGTGGTGAATGTTTCGCCGGTCAACGCATACCGTCGAAGAAACGATTCGCCTGCCTTGCGCAGGAGAAAGGGCGCGATGACGGCCGGGATCAAGCCGAGCCTGGCCTCGCTGAGCGAGAACGTCGCATCCTCCGCCGCGACGACGATATCGCAGACCGCCATCAGTCCGAGCCCGCCTCCGAAGGCAGGCCCTTGCACCCGGGCGATGACCGGACAGGGAGATGCGTCGATGGCGCGATACATGCGGGTAAGGCGGTGGGCGTCATCTGTTGCCTGGGCATCCGAGACCGGAGACGTGGGTTGCATCCATTGGAGATCGGCCCCGGCGCAAAAAACAGGTCCGGCGCTGGATAGCAGGATTCCTCTCAGGGACGGCTCCTGAGCCGATTCATCGAACGCCTGGATCAGTTCACTCATCATCCGGTTGTCGAAGGCATTGCGCCGCTCAGGCCGATTGAGCGTGATGCAGCGGATGTCGCCGCGTGATTCCATCGCCAGGGTCGTATATCGACGCATTCGTGCCTCCTCAGCCGTCGCGATCCTCACATACGAAACACCGGCACATGGGTTTCTCTGGCCGGAGTGGACGCAGCTATGTCCAGGCAGAGGCCCAGGACTGTTCGCGTCTCCACGGGATCCAGAATGCCGTCGTCCCAGAGTCGCGCGCTGCTGAAATAGGGACTGCCTTCCTGCTCATATTGCTGCCGCGTGGCCTCCGTGATTCGCCGCTGTTCTTCATCCGACAGCCGTCCCTGTTCACGTGCGCGCTGCTGTTGCTTGACGGTGACAAGGACTTGCGCGGCCTGTTGCGCGCCCATGACCGAGGTTCGCGCGTTGGGCCAGGTGAAGAGGAAACGAGGCCCGTAGCCACGCCCGCACATGGCATAGTTGCCGGCACCGTGTGAGGCGCCGATCAGGATGGTGAACTTGGGAACCTCGGCGGTCGCGACGGCCTGCACCATCTTGGCACCGTCTTTGATGATGCCTCTCGTCTCATAATCTTTTCCGACCATAAACCCGGTGATGTTTTGCAGAAACACCAGCGGAATGCGCCGTTGCCCGCAGAGTTGGACAAAGTGCGCGCCCTTCAGCGCGGACTCCGAGAGCAGCACCCCGTTGTTGGCGACGATCCCCACGAGGTGACCCATCCAGCGGGCGAAGCCACAGACCAGCGTGGCACCGTACCGTGCTTTGAATTCATGAAAGCGGCTGCCGTCCACGAGCCGCGCAATGACCTCCCGGACTTCCCATTTCTGACGCGGGTTCGCAGGAATGATTCCGTAGAGTTCTTCGGCCGGGTACAGGGGGGCGTCGATCTGTTCTCGACGAAGTCTCGGAGGCCGTCGCCCGAGCGTGGCGATGATCGATCGGCAGATGTCCAATGCGTCATGGTCATCCTGGGCCAGATGATCGCTCACGCCCGATAGACGGGTGTGCAGGTCGGCTCCCCCGAGTTCTTCACTGGTGACGTCTTCGCCGGTTGCGGCTTTGACCAGCGGCGGTCCTGCCAGGTAGATCGTGCCGGTTCCCTGGACGATCACGTTTTCGTCGCACATGGCCGGCACATAGGCGCCGCCGGCCGTGCACATGCCCATGACCACGGCAATCTGGGCGATACCGGCTGCTGACATTCGCGCCTGATTGAAGAAGATCCGCCCGAAATGGTCTTTGTCGGCAAAGACCTCAGCCTGCATGGGCAGGAAGATGCCGCCGGAATCGACGAGATAAATCGCCGGCAGCCGGTTCTCCAAGGCGATCTCTTGCGCCCGCAAATGTTTCTTGATGGTCATGGGGAAGTAGGTGCCCCCTTTGACCGTCGCGTCGTTGGCCGCAATGACACAGAATCGTCCCGAGACGGAGCCGATGCCGGTGATCAGCCCTGCGGCCGGGACCTGATTCTCATACAGTCCAAAGGCGGCGAGGGGACTGAGTTCGATCCAGGGAGACCCTCGATCGAGCAGGGCGGCAATGCGCTCGCGTGCCGTCATCTTTCCGCGTTTCTTGTGGAGCGCCGCTGCGTCGGCCGGTCCGCCCGCTTGCACGATGGCCAGGTGCTTCTTCAAATCGGCCATCAGGCTTTCGTACTGTGCCTGGGCACGACGAAAGTCTTCCGATGTCTTATTCACGGTGGTCTTCAAGACGCGCATGCCGGACATCCTCTCAACGCTCGACTCGAAGTCCCTTTACGAAATCGACGATGTCATGCATCGGCGTGGCCGGGCGAAAGAGCATCTGTACTCCGGCGGCTTTCAGTCGCGGTACGTCGTCATCGGGGATAATGCCTCCACCGAACAGCGTGACGTCTCCCGCACCCTGCTCGTTCAGCAATTGCAGGACGCGGGGAAAGAGCGAGTTGTGGGCGCCGGAATGGATACTGAGACCGATGGCCTGCACGTCTTCCTGAATGGCGGTTGCCACGATCTGCTCCGGCGTCTGATGGAGCCCGGTGTACACGATCTCCACTCCGGCATCGCGCAACGCCCGGACGACGAGCTTGACCCCCCGGTCATGTCCGTCCAATCCCACTTTGCCGATCAACACTCGAAGGGGTGTCGTCGCTACTGCCATAGTGTCACCTCTTCCAGCCCATATCGTCCTTCTGCATCCTTCTTGAGATGACCGGCCTGGATCAGGGGATCGTGTTCAAATATCAGCAACCAGTCCTCCTCGAACGCCTGATCCAGCACCCGGCGCTTGGTGTCGAGGGTCTGCATGGGGTCGAGGTCGTACCCCATGATGTAGGGGAGGGGCAGATGCGAGACCGTCGGAATCAGATCGCCCAGGAAGAAAGCAATCCGGCCTTCCGACTCGACTTTGACACTCTGATGAAAGGGCGTATGGCCGGCCGTGACCATCGTGGTGATGCCGGGCAGCAGTTCCGTATCGCCGCGGAGGAATTCCCACTGATTGAGTTGCGCGACCGGCGAGAAATTGTTCCGCCGGTAACTGGCCCTGGTCCGTTCATTCGCCGCCACGGCATCGTCGTACTCGCCCTGTTGCACATAATAGGTGGCCTTGGGAAAGGCTGACCGCAGCAGGCCGTTCCCGTTCGCGACCGTATTGCCTCCCGCATGGTCGAAGTGCAGATGGGTGTTGATCACCAGATGAATATCGTCGTGGGTGAGGCCATGGCGCGCTAGCGAGTCCCGCAGGGTCGGCATCCGCTCGACTGCAAACATGGAGTGAAACTTGGCATCCTCCTTGTCGCCGAGACCCGTATCCACCAAGACGTTCTTGCCGTGAGCCTGGATCAACAGACAGTTTAAGTGGAGCGGTATGCGATTCAGCTCATCCGCCGGGCAGCATTTCTGCCAGAGCGCCTTGGGCACTATCCCGAACATAGCCCCGCCGTCCAGCCGGAACCGGCCGTCGGTCACTGCATGGATGTCAAACGCACCGAGTTTCATAATACGACCGGCTCGCGATAGGTTCCGTACACTTCTTTCAACGCGGCGCAGATCTCTCCCAACGTCGCCTTCGCTTTCACCGCCTCGATGAGCGCCGGCATGAGCTTCTGGTGGCAGGCGGCCGTTTCCTGTAATTCCTCCAACGAGCCGGCCATCTTGAAGGGATCACGCGATTTTCTGAGGTCGGACAAGCGCGCGACCTGTTCCTGTTCCACTTCCGGTCCGATCTTCAAAGTGGGGATGGAGCGTGCTTCCTGTTCCACATAATCGGTGACGCCGACGATGGGCCGCTCCTGGTGTTCAATTTCTTTCTGATACCGTTGCGAGGCATCGAGAATTTCCCGCTGCGGAAATCCCTGTTCGATCGCCGTCACCATTCCACCCATCCGATCCAGTGTTCGGAAATAGTCCCGCGCTCCTTCTTCCAATCGGTTCGTCAGCGATTCGACCAAGTAGGAGCCGCCCAACGGATCGACGCAGTTGACGGTTTCGCTTTCGGAGGCGATGACCTGTTGTGTCCGCAAGGCCAGCGTCACCGCTTCTTCCGTAGGGAGTGCCAGGGTTTCATCCATTGAGTTGGTGTGGAGCGATTGGGTCCCGCCGAGCACCGCGGCCAGGGCCTGGAGGGTGGTGCGCACCACGTTGTTCATCGGCTGTTGGGCGGTCAAGGAACAGCCGGCCGTCTGGGCGTGACAGCGGAGTTGGAGTGAACGGGGATTCTTCGGGTGGTAACGATGCTCCATTTCACGTGCCCACAAGCGCCGGGCGGCTCGGAATTTGGCAATCTCTTCGAAGAAGTCATTGTGCACGTTGAAGAAGAAGGAGAGTCGCGGCGCGAAGGCATCCACATCGAGGCCGGACTTCACGGCCGCATCCACATAGGTGAGTCCGTCGTAGAGTGTAAACGCGAGTTCCTGAACGGCTGTCGAGCCTGCCTCCCGGATGTGGTACCCGCTGATGCTGATCGGATGCCACTTGGGCACATGAGCGGTACAGTAGTCGATCGTATCGACGATGATTGCGAGATGCGGTTCGGGCGGGAAGAGCCACTCCTTTTGCGCGATATATTCTTTCAGAATATCGTTTTGAATCGTGCCGCCGAGCCGGTCGAACGGGATGCCGCGTTTGTCTGCCACGGCCAGATACATGGCAAAGAGCACCGCCGCCGGTCCGTTAATCGTCATCGAGGTGGTGACCTGGTCGAGCGGGATGCCGTCGAACAGCCGTTCCATGTCGGCGAGTGAGGAGATGGCCACGCCGCAGTGGCCCACTTCGCCCCGTGCCATCGGATCATCGGCATCAAGGCCCATGAGCGTCGGGAGGTCGAAGGCGACGCTGAGGCCCGTCTGGCCCTGTGTCAGGAGATACTTGAAGCGTCGATTCGTATCGTCTGCGGAGCCGAAACCGGCGAATTGCCGCATGGTCCAGAGGCGGCTGCGATACATGCCCGGGTAGATGCCGCGGGTGTAGGGGAATGAGCCCGGTTGGCCGAGATCCTGCTCGACGTTCCAACCCTTCAGATGCTCCGGGCCGTAGACCCGTTCGATCTCCAATCCGGAGAGGGAGGAGAATCGAGATTTCCGCTCGTTCATGATGCGGCCCTCCAGGAAGGAACGCAGATGTCAGTGTACATTCATCGCCGGCTGGTCTCCGTACACGTAGAACCCATGTCCGCTCTTTCTCCCCAGCCGACCGGCTTCGACATACTTGCGCAGCAGGGGGCAGGGGCGAAACTTCGGATCACCCAGGTCCTGATGGAGCACCTCGCAAATGGCGAGTACCGTATCCAGACCGATGCGGTCGGCCAAGGCCAGGGGCCCCACGGGATGGTTGGTTCCTTCCACCATCGCCAGATCGATCGATTCGGCCGATGCCACGCCCTCCTCCAATGCAAAGACGGCCTCGTTGATCATGGGAATGAGGACCCGGTTGACGATGAAGCCGGGGGAATCCTTGCACAGCACCGCGGTTTTCCCTGCACGGCGAACAAGTTCCAGGGCCAGTTGCACCGTATGCTCGGAGCTCTCGATGGCGCGCACCACTTCGACCAGCCGCATGACCGGGACCGGATTCATAAAATGGATCCCGACGACGCGATCGGGACGACCAGAGGCCATGCCCAGGCTCGCGATCGAAATCGAGGACGTATTGCTGGCCAGCAGGGTCGATGGTTCGCAGACTTGCCCCAGTTGTGCGAACAGCGCCCGTTTCATGACGGGATCTTCGGGTATCGCTTCGATCACCACCTGCGCTTCTCGTAATCGTTGGATGTGCCTCATCGGATGAATGATCGCCATGGCCGATCCGGCCTGATCTCCCCGCAGGGCGCCCTTCTCGACCGCTTTCGTGACTCCCTGCCAGATCTTCCTGATCGCGTCCTCCAGTGCCTCTTCCGTTGCATCTACGAGGAGGACATTCCATCCCGCTGTGGCCAGCACCTGCGTGATGCCGCGCCCCATCTGCCCCGCGCCTACGACCCCGATGGTTTTGATGTCGTCGATCGTCATACCGGTTCCTGGTTCATCGCTCCACCATGAGGGCGAGCGCTTCCCCGCCTCCGATACAGAGGGCGGCCAGCCCGCGTCGAAGGTCGCGCTCCTCCATGGCATACAGCAGCGTCGTCAAGATTCTGGCTCCGGTGGCCCCGATGGGATGTCCCAGGGCCACCGCGCCGCCGTTGACGTTGACCTTCTTGGGATCGAGGCCGAGTTCACGATTGATCGCCACGGAGACGGCCGAAAAGGCCTCGTTGATCTCGAACAGGTCGATGTCGTTGACCGACAGTCCTGTTTGGTTCAACAGCCTCCGGATCGCCTCGACCGGCGCAATCGTGAACCATTCCGGTGCCAGCGCCGCACCGGCATAACTTACGATACGGGCCATCGGCGCGAGACCCAGTCTGACAGCCTCTTCTTCAGCCATGACGACCAATGCTGCCGCGCCATCGTTGCAGGAGGGTGAGTTGCCCACCGTCAGGACTCCCTCGTCCTGAAACACCGGTTTGAGCTGTCGCAGCTTGCTCAGATCCACCCGATTCGGTTCTTCGTCGTCCGAAATGAGAGCCGGAGCTCCCTTTTTCTGCGGCACTTCGACCGGCACGATCTCTTTCTTGAAGGCCCCGCGGGCGATTGCGTCACGGGCCCGGCTGTAACTTTCCAGGGCGAAATCGTCGACCTCCTGTCTCGACAAACGATACTTGGCCGCGCACAACTCTCCCGCATTCCCCATGTGAAACTGGTTGTAGACATCCCAGAGCCCGTCTTTGATGACACTGTCGGTCAGCTCACCGTGCCCCAGTCTGTAGCCTTGTCTGGCCTTCTCCAGCAGGTAGGGGGCCCGTGTCATGTTTTCCATTCCGCCCGCCACCATAACTTTCGCTTCGCCAAGCGCGATGGCCCTTGTCGCCATCATTACGGCCTGCAAGCTGGATCCACAGACCTTATTGACCGTCACCGCACCGACGGAATGGGGCAGCCCCGCGCCGATGGCCGCCTGTCTGGCTGGTGCCTGACCCAATCCCGCGCTGAGCACGCATCCCATCAGGGCTTCGTCGATCCGATCACCCGGCAGTTGGATGCGTTTCACGGCTTCGGCGATGGCGAGGCTCCCGAGTTTGGTTGCCGGAATGGAGCTGTAGCTTCCGTTGAAGCTGCCCATCGGGGTTCGGGCTGCGCTCACGATGACGGCATGGTGTCGGGCGTTCACAACAGTTTCTCCCAGTCGCTTTCTTCAAGATGCTGTTTCACCCTGGCCATGAAGCGGTCGGCAGTGGCGCCATCGATCACCCGATGGTCGAACGAGAGGCTCAGGTAACACATCGTGCGAATCGCGATGGCATCGTTGATAACGACCGCGCGTTTCTGCACCGACCCCACTCCGAGAATGGCGGTTTGGGGTTGATTGATGATGGGGGTGCTGAAGAGGCTACCGAAACCTCCATGGTTGGTGATGGTGAAGGTGCCGTCCTGGACTTCTTCCGGTCGTAACCGCTTGCTCCTGGCTCGGTCGGCAAGGTCTGTGATCTCATGGGCAATCTGGTTCAGTCCTTTGCGATCGGCATGCCGAATGACGGGAACCAGCAGGCCGTCATCGAGTGCCACTGCGATGCCGATATGCCTGTCGTTCTTCATCACGAGTCCCTGCTCCCGCCAGGAGGAATTCAGAAGCGGATGCTCGCTGATAGCGCGCGTGACGGCGCTGACCACGAACGGCAGATAGGTGAGCGCGCGGCCTTCGCGGAATCCGGCCACGCCGCTGAAGTCCGCTTCGAAAAATGTCGCCACATGGGCTGCTGTGTGACGGCTCAGGACCATGCGCTCGGCGATGGTCTTTCGCATTTGAGAGAGGGGCACGATCTCTTCAATCGTGGAGGCGGGAGGCGGGGAGGGCGTTGCAGCCAACGTCTTCTGCACGCTGCCGGTCGATTCACGCGTCCTGATCACGTCGAGCAGGTCATGCTTCGTAACTCTCCCGCCCTCGCCGGTTCCTGTGATCGCGGAGAGATCCAGGCCATGTTCTTTCGCCAGTTGTCGAACGGCGGGTGAATAGTGACGCTCGCCCTGCGCTGCCTCCATCGGCCGGACCGTCACGCCCCCGACACGATTGACGACGCCCGATGCCGGCTGAGTATCGAGCGTGGCCAGCGTGGTTCCTACCGGAACGGTTGTTCCTTCAGGCACGAGTATCTCGGTGAGGAACCCTGTCGCGGGTGAGGGAATGTCCAGGGCGACCTTCTCGGTTTCCACTTCCAGGAGCGGCTGATCTTTTTCGACGGCTCCGCCTTGAGGGATCAGCCATTTGACGACGGTCCCTTCCGCGATGCTTTCCCCGAGTTGTGGCATCACAATGTCGGTCGCCACTTCACCCTCCGGCGATCAGCCTTCAGCGTCAACGGCCTCGCAAACGTTCCTGCCGAAACCTGCGGACCTCTCAATCATGCTTCGTTCAATAGGCCGCCAACTTCTTCGCACCCGCGACGATGTCGCTCACCTTGGGCAGAAAGAATTCTTCCAGCGGAGTGCTGAACGGCACGGGCGTGTCCGGCGGGGCGATGCGAAGAATCGGCCCGTCCAGAGAGTCGAAACAGTCTTCCGCCAGCAATGCGGAAATTTCGGCCCCGATCCCGCCGGTTTTGTTGTCCTCGTGCAGAAGGATGACCTTGCTGGTTTTGTGCACCGATGCGTACATGGTATCCTTGTCGAGGGGGATCAAGGTGCGAAGGTCCACCACCTCAAGGTCGATTCCTTCCTTGCCCAACAGTTCCGCCGCTTCCAGGGCGAGATGGACCATCGCTCCGTATGTGATGACCGAGACGTCGCGGCCTGTTCGTTTCACCTCTGCCTTTCCGAGGGGAACGATGTAATCCTCCTGAGGCAGGGCAGCTTTGATCCGGCGATAGAGAAACTTGTGTTCAAAGTAGAGGACCGGGTTAGGATCGCGAATTGCCGCCTTCAACAGTCCCTTTGCGTCATAGGGTGTGGACGGAGCGACGATCTTGAGTCCGGGAGAATGGAAGAACCAGCCCTCGGGACATTCGGAGTGAAAGGGACCGCCGTGAACGCCTCCGCCGAACGGTGCCCGGATGACCAACGGTACCGCCGCGCCCCAGCGATAATGATTCTTGGCCGCCACTTCGGTGATCTGGTCGAACGCGCAGGAAATGAAGTCCGCAAATTGCATTTCCACTACGGGCCGCAATCCCATCATGGCTGCACCGATGGCCGCGCCCACAAAGCCGGATTCGGAGAGGGGGGTATCCAGTACGCGCCATTCGCCATATTTTTTGAGGAACCCCTCCGTGACCTTAAACGCCCCGCCGTAGGCGCCGATGTCTTCACCCATCAGAAAGACACGCTCGTCCCGGCTCATCTCTTCATCCAGGGCCTGTGAAATCGCGTCTACGTAGGTGACTTCCTTCGCGCGCGTCGCGGTCGTCATGGGTGCACCTCGTCTTCGATGGCGAACACTCCCACCAGCGTTTCCCGCCCTTCCGGCAGCGGGCTCTGTTCGGCGAACTCCGTCCCTGCGTCGACTTCTTTCTTGGCTCGTTCTCCCACCTCATGAAAGTACGATGCATCGCCATACCCCAACTGCGTCACCAGACGTTCGGCTCTCAGGATGGGATCTTTGGTTTTCCATTCCTCCAGCAATTCGCGCGGGACGTACTTGGCCGCGTCATGCTCGGAATGGCCATGCATCCGCATGGTTTTAAATTCGAGAAAGGTCGGGCCTTCGCCGGCCCGGGCCTTGGCGATGGCTCGCCGGGATGCGAGGTAGACGGCCGCCACATCGTTGCCGTCCACAATCTCGCCCGGCATCCCGTAGGCTTTCGCTCGTTCCACCACATCGGTAATCGCCATTTGATACCGTACCGGCGTGGAATAGGCATATTGATTGTTGGTGCAGAAGAACACGACCGGCAGCCGCCGCACCGTCGCAAAGTTCATGGCTTCATGAAAGTCGCCCCGACTCGTTCCTCCGTCGCCGGTTCCGGCAAAGGCCACGCGGGACTCTCCTCTGATCTTGAAGGCCAGCGCTGCGCCGGCGGCGACCGGCATATTGTCGGCCAGATGGCTGACAAATCCGATCATCCCGCGTTTCAAATCACCCATATGAACATTGCCGTCTTTTCCTTTGGTAGGGCCGCCCTGCTTGCCGAGGTACTGGGCGATGATTTCTCCGGGGGAAAAGCCGCGAATGAGAAACGCGCCCATATCGCGGTGAAACGGCGCAATGACATCGTCCGGCCTCAGCGCCGAGGCATACCCGACGGCGATCGCCTCCATCCCATGACTCGTATAGACGCCGCCGACGATGCGGCCCTGCCGGTAGAGCGCGCTGATCCGATCTTCCAGGCTTCTCGTCAACCGGAGGTAATAGTACATATCGAGGAGGTCGCCGTGTTTGATTTCATTGGCAATAACCGCAACGTCCATGATGACCTCCCGAGTGAGGTGGCCAGGTACTCAGAGTGCCGGAAGATCCCGCCATGACAGCAAGGGTGTGTGCTCCTTGCACGAGTGACAATCGGCCGCGTCCCACTGCGGCATGTCCAGGTCGACGCTGAAGTAAAAGGGAAAGCGTGCCGTGAGTTCGTCCATCAAGGGGAATTGTCCGCTGTCTCGTCTGGCGAAGACCATCATGCCTGCCAGTTGTCCTCCGCGATCCGTCACGACCTTCCCCAATTTACTGACGCAGAGGCCGCGAGTGGTCACATCGTTTAAGGAGAGAAAGCGTTCTCCCGTTTCGACTGTGCCTTGGATGATGTCGGTGCCGATCTTACCCGTCTCATGATTAAACGGGGTCAGGACGACGCGGAGTGGCATTTGTGCGGCCAGGATGTCGCTGGTTCGTTCGGCCAGCATGCGCGCGTCGGATGAGGTGGTGATAATTCCCGTCGGCGGATGGTGTCGAAACGTCTGCATGACCCATTCAGCCATGTTGGACGCAATCAGGGTCACGAGGTCGGGGAATCGCGCGATGGATTCAAAGCGCAGATAGACATCCGTGTGGTGGCCGGAGACCACTTCCACATGGCTATCGAAATACACCGCTCGCGAGTCGCGGAGCAGGCGCTGAATATCCCAGGACGACAGGGTGGGATGCGGGGTGTCTCGAATGAGGTGTTCCAGCCGCACGTCAAGCTCCGACCCGTTGTAGAACGTCTTCTGTCGCTCCATCAGCTCCAGGATGGCGGGCTCCGAGGATTTTGCGATTGATGACATCATGACCGTCCTGTGCTCCTCTCGTCCTGTGCCGCAATGGTCGTTCTCAGAATGCCGATCGGCTGAATCTCCAATTCGACGACGTCGCCCGGTTTCAGGTATCGATCCAACTCCAATCCGCACCCGCCGCCGACCGTTCCCGAACCGAACAGATCCCCGGGATAGAGGAACTCACCACGCGACACGTGCTCGATCATCTGCGAAAACGACCAATGGATCGTGCCGAAGCGCCCCTCGGACCAGATTTCGCCGTTGATACGGGCGATCATCCGCAGGGACGCGAGATCCTGAATGTCGTCGGGGGTGACGATGCAGGGACCGATGGCGGTGGCGAAATCTTTGCCTTTTGCCGGCCCGAGGCGGCAGGCCATTTCCTGAAATTGAATGTCCCGCGCGCTGAAGTCGTTCATGATCGTATAACCGGCGATGTAGTTCGCGGCATCACGTTCGGCGATATCGATTCCTTTGCGTCCGATGATGCACGCCAACTCCAGTTCGTAGTCCAGTTTGTGTGTGTTGAGCGGCCACCGGAGCTCATGATCGGGTCCGACGATCGTCCGGTGATTGCCTTTGTAGTAGACCGGGGCCTTGTACCATTCCGGCGGGATCGGCTGTCCGCGTCGTTTGGAGGTCGCCGCAATGTGCTCCTCGAAGGCGATAAAATCGCGCAGAGACGAAGGATTGGGGAGGGGAGCCGTCAATCGGATGCTCGCCGGATCGTAGACGATGGTCTCACCTGCCGGACCTGTGACGGAGGAATCATGGCCTACGACGTAGTCGAATGCGCGGCGGGCCGCGTTTGTCGCGGCGGGGCCGCCTTCCAAAAACTCCAACATGGTGGCGGGCACTTGCGCGTCGGCGAGGCGGCGCGGTTGTGTTTCGCCCTGATCGGTGAGTCGTCGCGCCTGCGCCATGTTGAGGTCCACGATCGAGGCCCCGTGCAGCGCACCGATTCTGGTGAAGGTTCCGACGGGAGTGTGCACCTGGAAGCTGACGAGTTTCATGGGCGGCTCCAACTCATGGCATAGTCCTTCAGTTCAACGGCGTCGCATTCGGGCATCACCGTAAATGCCCGTCGCGATTCGATCATCACGGCGACTTCGTCCGTCTGCTCCTTGGTCTGGCTCGCGGCGATGGCCTGCGGCTGCGGTCCATGATGAATCCCTTGGGGATGCAGCGTGAACATGCCGGCGTGAATGCCGGCGCGGCTGAAGAACGATCCCTGGTGGTAAAAGAGCACTTCGTCATAGTCCATGTTGCGATGATAAAAGGGAACGCGAAGCGCGCGCGGGTCGCTTTCCAGCGGCCTTGGCGCGAAGGTCGATATCAGCAGTCCGCCGGCCTGAAAGGTCGTGTGTACGCTGGGCGGGAGATGATAGCGGGGGCTGACGACCGGACGAAAATCCCGCACATTCAACTTGGCGACCCAGAGGTCACCCTTCCAGGCCGCGACATCCATGGGATAGAACGGGTAATACACACGGGTGTAGTCACCGTCCCGCTTGATGCGCACTTCCCATTCCTGGCGACTATGGGCGTCCTCCGGAGGCAGCGCCAGTTCCGGCGCGGTGAGGACTCCCGGATCAAATAACGCATGGCGGCCGAGCGGGCCTCGATCCGGCATCTCGACAGGCGTCGGGGTCTCGACAATGAGAAATAGCCCCGGTTCTCCCTTCGTCTCGACATGAACCCGGTACGTGGTGCCTTTCGGAATCACCAAGTAGTCGCCCGGTTCATACCTCAGGAATCCGTAGTCCGTTTCCCACCGGCCATGTCCTCGATGCACGAAGACGATTTCGTCTCCGTCGGCATTGCGCACGAAGTGCGGCATCGTCTCCGCGCGTCTGGATAAAGAGACACGCGCATCCGGACTCTGCAAGACGACGGTGGGGCGTCCGTCGGCGGAATGATGGTCGGCGGTGGGCAACTCGGTGCAGGTAAACGCCCGCGGCCGGAGCGGACCTTCTATTCTGCTCCATGCAGTCGGCGGATGGTGATGGTAGAGGTGTGAGGAGGGGCCGCTGAACCCCTGACGACCATGCTCTTCCTCGTGGAGTCCGTCCGGAACGCCGACGTGTGCCTGATCGGGAGGGGCGCCTTTTTTCACTAGGTACATCACGAACCTCCTGATGCCTCAGGGAGGGACCGATGTTTTACGACGTCGACTGAAACGACTCGGATGGGGCGTCTTTAAAGGGAAGCGGAAGGGTTTCGTAGTCGATAATCGTGTGCTCGATTCCTCTGGTTTGATCCCGCTCAATATCCCGATAGAGCGCCTCGACGGTGGCGCGCACGAAGGTCTTGGATTCCTCCAGCCCGTGCTGCCGTTGGGTCAGTTCCAGGAACAGGCCGCACCCGGGGAACAGGGGATAAGTGAATCGCTGCTTGAGGGGCCCGAAGCCGTCGCGGCCATTCTTGGTTTCTCCGGAGAATCGGACTCCATGGGATTCCCATTCGCGGCACACCGCTTCGATGTCATCGACCTCGATGGCGATGTGCTGAACCCCCTCGCCGTATTTATCGATAAAGTCACAGATCTGGGACCGACGGGCCTTATTGCGACCTTGCATGAGTGCGATCTTCGCATCGCCCCGTTGAACGACGATGGTGTCCATGCTCGACATGTCACTGCCGACATCCTGAGCGGACCAAATCACGTGAAAGCCGAGTACGGTGGTGAAGAGGGATTCGGCGGCGGCGAGATTTTTCACGCAGAGCGTGATGTGATCAAAACCGATGGCTTCTTTCATGGTGGGTCCTCCTACGCGGCCTCGGAAAACGTGGAAGGAACTCATGCCATTGTCGCGATCGGGAAGAGCGGGCGTCACATATGCTCACACTATATAACATAATGGTTGCATCATTCAATATAGATTTTGTATCATTTGCCATGGCGATGAACATTCGCACGAAGTTCGATTGGGACGAGAAGGGGCATCCCGGTATGACCGCGGAGGTGCACGATGTCGTTTTACGAACATGTGCGCGCGGACGTGCTCCGGCATGGAGCGATCAATAATACCTACCTGACACGGTTTCAAGCCGGTGAGGTGACCGACAGAGAGTTCCTTGAATTTGCCGTTGAGTTTTATAGTTTTGCGCGATTCTTTCCCCGCATCCTTGCCGCTCAATTAGTCAACACTGAAGATGAGGCCGTGGCCGATGAGCTGACGAAAGTCCTCTACTCGGAACTGGGCGACGGCGTCGTCAAGCATCGACACGAATTGCTGTACCGGAACTTCCTCCGTTCGATCGGCATCGGCATTCATGAAGCGATGCACACACCCATGAAGCCCAGCACAAGGGCGTATATCCAGGGCATGGAACGGCTTTATAGCAGCAGGCGTCACGCGACGGCGTTGGGAGCGTCTTTTGGTCTGGAGAATATGGCCATCACGATGTGGGACCATTTGATTCCGGGGTTGGCCCGGTTAAAACAGGTTCGCTATCCGCGCATGGACATGACGTATTTCACCTTCCACCGCCAACTCGAATCCGAGCATGAAAGAGCCATGGAGCATGCCGTGGAAGCTGTCGGAGGAGCGGGGGCGAACGGGTGCGCAACGATCAGCGCACAAGAGCAGAGAGATTTTTCCCTGGGAATGAACGCGGTGCTGGACTATCTCGAAGGGTTTTGGATGGGGCTGGAACGAAAGGTGTCCGGTCTCCGACGGAGCCGGCCTCAGCCGGCGCGGCAGTTGGCGAGTGAACTGCGCGGACAATCGCATTGACCCGGCCGCGGGTCGGAGGATCATATGGAGCGCGTGTGGATCAGCCGCTACGATGCGGGTGTTCCTCTCTCCTCCGCCTATCCGGAATGGACCGTCCCGGACCTGCTTCGTCGCTCCGCCTCATGTTTCCCCGAATCGACCGCACTCTTCTTTTATGGCGCGCGACTTTCCTTCCGTGAACTGAACGATCTGACCACGCGTTTTGCACATGGGTTGCTGCGGCTCGGCGTGAAGAGGGGCGATCGGGTCGCTCTGATGCTGCCGAATGTTCCACAGGCGGTCATCGCCTATTACGGCGTATTGAAGGCCGGAGCGATTGTCGCGCCCATGAATCCTCTTTACGTCGAACGTGAAATTCACAGTCAGTTGGCCGACGCCGGCAGCGAGATTATCGTTGCGCTGGATCTGTTTTATCCCCGCGTTCAGGCCGTCCGCGAGCAGACGGGCCTGCCTGAACGGATCATCATCACCAGCCTCGGAGATTTTCTTCCGCCCGTGAAGCGGCTGCTCTATCCGCTTAAGGCCCGGCTGGCAAAGCGCTGGGTGGCGGTCGAAAAAACTCCCCCGGTCTATGACTTTCTTGCATTGCTCGACGCGGCATCCCCCCACACCGAAGATGATTCCCCGCTTCTACCATCGATGGAGCCGGACGCGCTGGCCCAGATTCAATATACCGGCGGCACGACCGGCACCCCCAAGGGTGTCATGCTCTCGCATCGTAATGTGGTGGTCAATGCGATGCAGGGGCGCCTCTGGTGTTCGGATTTTCAGGAGGGGAAGGAAGTCTTCCTAGGCGCGGTGCCGTTTTTCCATTGTTATGGGCTGAGTACCTGCCAGAATCTCGCCGTCGCGACCGGTTCTCAGATCGTCCTGCTCCCGAGATTCCATGCGGAGGAGGCGGTGAAGCTGATTCATCAGCACCGGGTCACCATTGTGTCGGGCGTGCCGGTCATGTTTGCCATGATCACAGATTGTCCGAAAGTCGGACGGTACGACTTACATTCGATACGGGTGTGCCTTTGCGGAGCCAGCCCGTTGCCGAGCGAGGTGCAGGAACGATTCGAGCGGTTGAGCGGGGTCAGGATTTCAGAAGGATACGGGTTGACCGAGGCGGGTCCCACCACCCATTGCAACCCGATTCACGGGGTTCATCCGCAAGGCTCGATGGGGTTGCCGTTTCCCGATACGGACGCGCGGATTGTGGATGAAGAAACGGGCCTCCGGGACATCCCTACGGGAGAAGCGGGGGAACTGATCGTCCGCGGGCCGCAGGTGATGCAGGGCTATTGGAGGAAAACCGAGGACACGCAAGCGGTGTTGCGCGACGGCTGGCTCTATACCGGAGATATTGTGAGGCGGGATGAATGTGGCTTTTTCTTTTTTCTGGATCGCAAGAAAGATGTCATCAAGCCATGGGGGGAGACCGTCTATCCGCGGGAGGTTGAAGAAATCCTGTATCAGCATCCCGCCGTGCGTGAGGCGGTGGTGGTGGGGGCTCCCGACCACCATTATGGAGAAGCGGTCAAGGCGTTTGTCGTGCAGAAGGAGGGATGTGCTGTCACCGAGAGAGAGCTGATCGAGCACTGCCGCCGGTCGCTGGCACGATTCAAGGTCCCGGTGGCTATCGAATTTCGCACTGAATTGCCACGCACCATTATCGGGAAGGTGTTGCGACGCGCCTTGCGCGATGAGGCGGATACGGTCCCGGCCGGTATGCAGGCGTCGCGCAAGGCGATGTGAGGCTGCGAGGAGGGCACCATGAGAGAGGTCGTCATCGTCGCCGGCGTCCGCACTCCCATCGGCAACTTCGGCGGTGCCCTGAAGGACCTTCCGCCTCACAAGATGGGGGAATTGGTCGTGCGTGAAGCCGTCTCGCGTGCCAAGGTGGATCCCCGGCTCATCGACGAAGTGATCGTGGGCTCCGTTGGTCACACGAGTGATGCCTACAACGTCGCGCGTGCGATTGCGCTCATGGCCGGACTGCCTGTGCGTACCCCGGCCTATTCGGTGCAGCGAAACTGCTCCTCCGGTCTCCAGCCGTTCGTCAATGCGTACCAGAACATTCAAAGTGAGGATGCAGACGCACAAGTCGTGGGGGGAGTGGAGAGCATGAGCCGCGCCCCGTTTGTCTCACGGGACATGCGCTGGGGAAAACGGCTCCGCAACACCGAATTGATCGACAGCATCTGGGAGGGATTGACCGATGCGTTTTGTGGCCAATTGATGGGCCGGACGGCCGAGAACCTGGCTGAGGAGTTTGGCATCGGTCGTGAGGAGCAGGATCGATATGCGGTGGAGAGCCACCGCCGGGCGTTCAAAGCCATCCGGGAGGGCCGGCTCAAGGATGAGATTCTGCCTCTGATGGTGCCGAAGTCGGTGGCCGGACGTGATGTCGCACCGGTGGTCGTCTCGCAAGACGAGGGGCCGAATGTCGGGTTGACGGAACAGCAACTCGCGCTCTATCCGCCGTTGTTCAAAGAACTGGGGAGCGTCACGGCGGGGAACAGTTGCCCCCTCAACGATGGCGCCGCTGCGGCGATCGTCATGTCTTCCGCGCGTGCGCGTGAGTTGGGGTGCCGCCCGCTGGGCCGCATCAGAGGGTATGCGTTCATCGGCGTGGAGCCGACACGTATGGGGATCGGTCCCGCCGAAGCGCTCCCGTTGGCACTCAAGCGCGCCGGTGTCACCCTCACTGATCTGGAACTCATCGAAGTGAACGAGGCCTTTGCCGTGCAGTATCTCGCGGTGGAACGTGTGTTGGGACTGAAGCGGGAGCGCGTCAATGTGAACGGCGGCGCGATTGCGCTGGGCCATCCGGTCGGCATGACGGGTGCCCGGCTGGTCATCACGATCCTGTACGAGATGCAGCGGCGTGGCGCGGCACTCGGCGCAGTGGCCTTGTGCGTCGGCGGCGGGCAGGGCGCTGCGATGGTGTTGGAACGCATGTGACCGGTGCGTGTCGAACGACAGGAGTCGTCCCATGTACATCTATAAAGTCGGTGTGGTGGGTGCCGGGACCATGGGCGCGCAGATTGCTGAAGTGGTGAGTTATGCCGGCGTGCCGGTGCTGCTGGCAGATATCCAGGAATCACTGGCCAGGCGAGGCGTCGAATCCGTGCGGGCGATCTATCAAGCCCGCGTGGACAAAGGCAAGATGACGCCTGAGCAGCTGGAAGAGAAAATGCTGCTGGTGACGGCCTCGCCGAACCTCGAGGCGCTCAATGATGTCGATCTGGTCATCGAGGCGGTCTCAGAAGAGGTCACGCTGAAACAGCGCCTGTTCCGCGAACTGGACCGGGTCTGTGCGCGAAGTGCCATCCTGGCCAGCAATACCTCCGCGCTCTCCATCTCAGCCATCGGGGCTTCAACCACGAGGCCCGGGAAGGTGCTCGGACTTCATTTTTTCAATCCTGCCTATGCGATGCCGCTGGTGGAGGTCATCCCCGGCCTGGCCACGGATCCTCGGACTGTCGATGATGTCGTCGGTTTTGCCGAAAGCCTTCGCAAGACGCCGGTGATCGTGAAGGAATGCGCAGGGTTCCTCGTCAATCGTCTGCTCTCTCCCTATCTGAATGAAGCCGTGTGGTGCTTGCAAGACGGCGATGTGTCCATCAAGGAGATCGATCAGGACATGGTGGCATTCGGCATGCCGGTCGGCCCATTCGCGCTGCTGGATACCGTCGGGCTGGATATTGCGCTCGAAGTCGCGCGCATTCTCCACCGATCCTACGGACCCCGGATGGCGCCGGCGCCGCTTCTCGAAGCCTTGGTCAAGGCGGGGCGATGGGGAATCAAATCGGGGCGGGGTTTCTACGAGTATTCGGGAGGCGAGGAACGGAGCGGCGACCAGACCCTCGATTCTCTGCTGCAGCAAGTGCGGCAGAGTGGCGGGCAGACCGGGATGGAATGGACCAGATTACGCCCTCTCCTTGCCATGGTGAATGAGGCGGTGACTGCGTACCAGGAGGGCGTCGCGTCGGCGCGAGATATCGATCTGGCGATGGTGGCGGGAACCGGATTTGCCAACGAGAAGGGAGGACCGCTGCATGTTGCCGACCAGCTCGGGATCGACCATGTGTTGCATGAATTGGAAGCGTTGCGAGATACGCTGGGCCTACGCTTCTGGCCGGCGCCGATGTTGCGCCGAATGGTCGACGCCGGCTTCACCGGACAGCCCGCGGGACGAGGGTTCTTTGCCTATTAATGCTCTTGTCTGCGGGGCAGGAGTTGGTATGCCCGTCCCTTCCCCGATCGCATCCATGTGGGAATACCCACCATTCAATGCTGTGAGGCTCATATGACGACGACGGCCGGTTCGATGCTCTCTTGCACTGTCGATGGGGCGGTGGCCACTGTGTTGATCAATCATCCTCCCGCCAACACCCTGACCCCGGAACTCCTTGCCGAGCTGAGCACGACGTTCGACCAGGTTGCCAAGGACGAAGCGCTAAAAGTGGTCGTGTTGACCGGCACGGGTCGATTCTTCATCGCCGGGGCAGATATTCGAGTCTTGGCGTCGCTTGCTTCGTCAAAGGAAGGGGAGGCCATGGCTCTGCAGGGCCAGGCCATCCTGGATCGGATCGAAGGGGTTGGAAAACCGGTGATCGCTGCCATCAACGGGATTTGCCTGGGGGGAGGACTGGAATTGGCCCTGTGTTGCCATATCAGGCTTGCCGCGGAAGGGAGCCGATTGGGCCAGCCGGAAATCAATCTGGGGATCATGCCGGGATTCGGCGGCACGCAGCGACTTGTCCGGATCATCGGTCAGTCGAAAGCCATGGAGCTGATCCTGACCGGTGAGCCGATCTCGGCGCAGGAAGCTAAGGCGATCGGTCTCGTGTCGGAGGTCGTTCCCCCCGAGGATCTCCTCCGCCAGGCTCAGGGGTTGGCGCGCACGATTGCCTCGAAAGGCCAGGTGGCGGTGCGCGCGTCGCTTCGGGCCATCCGCCAGGGCGTCGAGCTGAATCTTCATGACGGCCTGGCCTTGGAAGCGCGCCTGTTCGGAGCGTTGTGCGACACGGCGGACAGACGAGAAGGCCTGTCTGCGTTTCTGGAGAAGCGGCAGCCGCATTTCATGGATCGATGACCGGCCGTTGTGCCGTTGAGGCGATGTGGAGCCCAGCATGGCACCGTCTTTCAGCAAGCGGGCCCTGGCGTTGGGCGGAGGTGGTTTCACCGGCTACCTCTTCGAAATCGGCGCGTTAACCGCCTTGGATGATCTCTTCGAGGACGGTGTGACGATGAACGATCTCGATCTGTATGTCGGCGTGAGTGCCGGAGCGGCGGCAGCGTCACTGTTGGCCAATGGAGTCAGGCCGCAGGAGATTCTGGACACGAATCTGTCCGGCACCAGACCCTACTACTTCGATCATCGGAACGTGTTTTCTCCTGCCATCGGCGAGGGGCTCAAAACGGTGTGGCGGGTGACCCGGCAACTCGTTCCGCTGTTGAAGCTCTATGTGCGTCACTATGGGGAGATGACGTTCATCGATTTGCTCGATAAGGCGCAGGATGCGCTGCCGAGCGGTATTTACACGCTGGAGCCTTTTGCGAAGTACCTCGAGGCGATCTTCAACGTCAAAGGGTTGAGCGACCGGTTCGCCGGACTCGCCAAAGAACTGTATATCCCGGCCATCGATCTGGAAACCGGCGATGGCGTGCTGTTCGGCGACGAGGATTGGCGGGACGTTCCGATCTCACGTGCCGTGACCGCCTCCTCCGCAGTGCCGATTTATTTCTGCCCGGTCAGGATCCAGGGCCGGGACTACATCGATGCCGGCATCGGTCGCATGGCCTTCTTCGAGGTCGCCGTTCAAAAACATGTGGACTTCATGATCATGATCAATCCGATGGCACGAGCTCCGCAGGCTCGGTCACGGCACGCGCAGCCGGCCGTCGGCAAGCCCGGAAGTCGATTGCGGGACAGGGGATTTTTGTCCATCGGTGAACAGGCCTCCCGCATTAATTTCGACGCGCGTTTCTCGCAGGCCTTGGAGCGCTTCCAGCAGGACTATCCGGAGAAGGAAGTGCTCGCCATTTCGCCGGTGGAATCCGATGCGTTGCTGTTCGAGCGGAGTTTTCTGAGTTACGACGACCGGATCCATCTCCTTCGGGCCGGATATGTGGCGGTGATGACGCTGGCACGAGATCGATGGGAGGACCTGTCCGCGCAGTTCGCACGCCATCGTCTGGTGATGTCGCGGGCCAGGTTCGAGGACCGCGCCGGGCGGCGCCTCGCGCGGCTCGATGAAGTTGCGAGGGTGGCTGATCCGAACATCCGTCAGCCCATGGTCGGGCCGGCAGGCATCGGCGGTATCGGCGCGGCTTGGCGCAAGGCCAAGTAAACAACGCCCAGAGGTGCGTATGAGGAACGGAGCAGAGATGTTCAAGGGGTCGCTCGCGGCAGCGGAAGCCGCTCGCGATACGCGTGCCTATTCGGGATTTCTGGCAGGGCTATTTGAAGGGGTCGTTCGGAGATCGCTCTTTACCGCTGCATCGATTCCGGCGATGAGCGGGGACGCGAAAGAATTTCTCGACACCCTCCGCCTGCTGCTGGTTGAGAAAGTCGATCCGGAAGCCATCGATCGAGAAGGCGCCATCGGTGACGAGGTGATCGAGGCGTTTAGAAGGATCGGCGCCTTCGGGATCAAGATCCCGCGCAGCTACGGCGGGTTAGGGCTTTCTCAGTCGGAGTATCACACGGTGGCGACCCTCCTCGGCAGTCATGACGCGGCGACGAGCGTGTTGTTGTCCGCCCACAATTCGATCGGAGTGGCGGAACCGGTCAAGCTGGTGGGAAATCGTGAGCAACAGCAGCGGTTGCTGCCCCGATTGGCCCGGGGAGACATTTCCGGATTCGCGCTGACTGAAAAGAGTGCGGGGTGCGATATCTGGGATCTCAAAACCTACGCCATTCCTGTACATGAAGGCGGCGTCCTGGTGGGTTATCGGCTCACGGGTGAGAAGTTGTACACGACGAACGCGCCTCGCGAGGATCATGAGTTCCTGGCCTCACTCCTCGTCGTCATTGCCCAGATCGTCACGGTGCCTCAGGACGTCGACCGCCCCAAGGAGGAGCGGCGATTCGGAGCGTTTGTGGTGGAGACGCAGTCTGCGGGGTGCCGCTGCACGCGTCTCAGCTTCATGGGGGTTCGAGGCATCTACAATGGGCAGGTGCATCTGCGCGATGTGTTTGTGCCTGTGGCCGACCGGCTCGGAGACGAGGGCGAAGGCCTGCGGCGCGCCTTGGAGAGCCTCACGGTCGGACGACTGACACTGCCTGCCGCCTGCCTGGGTAGTCTGAAGCAATGTCTCCGGTTGGCGCGTGTGCGGGCCCAGCAACGCGTTCAATACGACCGCCCGATCGGCGAGCATACGGATATCGGTTCGAAAATTGTTCTGATGGCGTCCCGCGTGCTCGCGCTCGAGGCCATCGTGAAGATCACGGGAATCTGGACCGATGCCAAGGTGGATGTACGACTGGAGTCGGCGGCGGCGAAAGTCCTCGCGACTGAGTGGCTGTTGGAGTCGTTGCTGGATCTGTTCCGCATCTATGGCGGGCGCGCGTTTGAGACGCCCGATTCGCTGCGTCTTCATGGAGACGTGCCGGTGCCGGTCGAACGGCTGATCCGGGACGCGCTCATCAATGTGATCTGGGAAGGGAGCAACGGGATTCTGACGTTGTGGATTGCGCGGGAAGGACTCGGCGAATATGTGACGCAAGGCAGGGCTTTTCTGGAGCGCGGGATCGAGGACATGGCTCAGGCTGTGCCATTTTTCGCGAGAATCTCCGCGCGTGCCTTTAATCCGATTCCCTTTCTTGCGCAAGGTGCGCGACCGGGGGCTGATGCGGCTTGGTGGGAGCGGTTTGTGTCGCAACAGAGTCGTGCGCTCGCGCGGAAATCGCTGTGGGCCGGCGTCCGTCACCGACAGGGGCTCGCGCGCAATCAACGCTTGTTGAGACGTCTGGTGACCGCGGGCCTCCAGCTATTTGCCGTCGAGGCGTTGTTGTGGTACGGATCACAACCGGAAGTCCGGGAGCAGGCCTTGTCGCGTGCGCTGGTTGAAGATTTCTGTCTGCGAGTCAACGAAACATTTCATCCCACCCCGTTGCTCTCCCTGACGACGCCGTTGTGGGATGACGATCGGAGGTTGTTTCATCTGGCTAAAGACATACTTGCGGGTGAAGGCGAATGGTTGGAGGAGGGCATCATCCCGTCCTGTCCAGGCGGGCGGACCGGTGTTGCCGAACCGGCCGGTGTGGTGACGGGCGCGTCGGTGGAGGCCTGGTCGGGGATGTGAGGCGGAGATGAGAGTGGTTGCGGCTTCCCAAGATTCATGTTCAACGGAGTCTCTATGACGGAAATTTCCGGGTATCTCGAGGCGATTAAAGACCGCTACGCGTTGACCAGTGATTATACGCTCGCAGAAAAGCTTGGCATCGCCCAACCGGATGCCAACTTGATGCGGCGCGGTCTCAAGGTTCCCAAACCGGAGCTCTGCATCAAAATCGCGAAGTTGCTCGACAGGAATCCGGTGGAACTCTTGCTGATCGCGCAAAAGGACAAGGCTCCGAAGCAGGCGAAGGAATACTGGACCTTGGCGTTGACGGCGGTGGATGTCATGCTGCATGTGCCGAAGCGTCCCCGGTACCTCCCGAAGAAGGTCGAGGCAATCGGCAGGGAATTGAAGCAGCTGGATGCACAAACCCTGACCTATGAAGGCGCCGCCGCCAATGCCGAGGCGGTCCGCCTGATGGAGACGGCGGAGCAGTCGGTCGATGCCATGATGGAACGGTGGAACATTTGGAAGAAGGGGGAAGCCCTGTATCCCAACTATCTGTTGGCGAATCAGGCGGCCGCGCGGCGCCAGGTCAAAATCAGGCGCCTCCTGATTCTCACTCAGGCGCAGATGCAGGACAGCATGACGGTGTCCGATGCGGTGAACGTCATGGACGATCAGCAACGTGCCGGGGTCAAGGTATTCTATGCGTTTCGGGAAGCGCTGGTGCAGTCGCCTACCTTTCAGCGCCTCGAAGAGGATTTTAGAAAACACGGCGCTGCCGAAGATATGAATACGGCCATGTTCGATCGCGAAATTTTGATCTTCTCGCAAACCTACGGCACGGTCCCGCTCGGCATGGTCGGCACTCCTACGCCCATCACCATGATCAATCGGCTTCAGATCTCATGGAAGCCGGAGATGATCCGGGACCTCGATCCGGCCCCGTTGTTTGATATGACCCGCTATGTGTTCGAGTATGAGGGGGCCGGTTCATTCCGGGAACAGCTGGCCCGGTTCACGCGGTCGATGCGGGAGCTTCCTCGCCGAGCCGTCTAGCAGGCTGCGGAACAACTCGCATGTCGCGCAATACCGTGTGAATAGCTCGTGCGCCGTGTTGGTATCCGCATCACCCGCAGGATGCGCAAAAGGTCGTCCCTCGTCCGTTGTTCGTGAAACGTCGTTCGTCTCTCGTCCGCAGAAAAGAGCGTATGGCAGATAGCTCAGGGCCTATGGCCAGAAATCGGCAGTGGGCGTCTGTATTGTCAGCCATACGCCGCCAGCCATACACTCTGCCCCTGACAAGAGACGCTTCACCATTCACGTGTGTCGCGAACGCCGCTGGCGGATTTTTTCCGCATCCTGCGAGCCCGGACTATTCATGAATGCCTGCTCCGGCGTCCGATCCTCTCGCCCGGCGCGGCTGTTCTCGTTCGGCCTCCTCGACGGACCGCCGGTACGCCCGCGTCGGCCTTACGCGCGAGCAGCTTCGGCGTGCTTCCGTCTCGCACGCCTCGCGACGGCATTCATGAATACTCTGGGCTAGCATGCCGGCCGCATCCATCCGATATCACCCCACATGACCGACGGCGTATCGTGTCGCAGGCCGAGCCGCACGTTCACCAATAGTGGGCTGTTGGCGTTCAGACCTGGAACGCCAGGTCTCTCCCGCCGGCGTTCTCTCCGCCGCCCCCTCACGAATCTTCCTTGTGAAGCTCGGCTCCATCCGTACGAAAAAACTTTTCGAGGCAGGAGTATTTTAATTCGAGACATGTTATAAGCAGTTCCTTCGCAGGTAAGACTCTCCAAAGAGATACGTATCGCGCGGCTGTCTCATTGTCGCACAGGCACGGTTCTCGCGAGGAGAGGCACATGGGCGCAACAAGAGACATCGCGCGGATGCAAGGGCAATGAAGGTGGTCTGGATTGTTGCGGGCAGGGGGACAGCCACGCTGTGCCCCGTCATCAAGAAAGAGGGGAGGCCTTGATGGCTTGCGTGAAGAAGTCGGTGGGGCAGGAAGCAGGAATGACGACGTCGGCTGGCGCGGGTGCGGCGGTGTACGGTGACTCATCCGATCCTCGGAAGCGCTGTCGATCGTCTCGGAGCTGGCGTCGCACATTTGCGGGTGTGACGGCTCTTCTATTGCTCGGCGCGCTGGCATTGCCGGCCTATTCGCAGACCGGCTCGCAACTCGGTCCGTTGCCCCCGAAATTGCCCCAATTGCCTGTTGTCCCGCCTCCCGCGCAGCCTCCCGCTATTGAGGTGCCGGCCCCCCGCCCGCCAAGTGCACTCGATCAGGCGGCCAAAGGGCCCAAGATCGCGGTGAAGGAGATCCGGCTGATCGGCAATACCGCCTTCACCTCGCAACAGCTCTCCGAAGTCACGGCGCCCTATGCCAATCGCGAGCTTACGGCGGAGGATCTGGAATCGTTGCGCCTGGCGATCACGTACTACTACGTCAACCATGGATATGTGACCTCCGGTGCGGTGGTCCCGGAGCAGGATGTCGCGGACGGCGTCCTGACCATGCAGATCATCGAGGGAAAGATCACACAGGTCAACGTCGAGGATACCAAGTGGTTCCGCCCCTCGTATTTTCAGAGCCGGGTCAATCTGGCGGCCGGTCCTCCGCTGCATGTCGAAGCGCTCCAGGAACGGTTGCGCGTGATGCAAGCCAATCCCCGGATCGAACGGATCAATGCCGAACTGTTGCCTGGCGCGACCCTTGGAGAGAGTACGCTGAACGTGAAAGTGAAGGAAGCCAATCCGTTGAAGGCCTGGCTGGAATTCAACAACTACCAGTCCCCGGTTGTGGGTGCGGAGCAGGGGTTCATCACGCTGGCTCACCAGAACCTGCTGGGTTTCGGCGATACGCTGAGTTTGCAATACGGGCGGTCGGCCGGGGTGAACCCGATGCTCAACTTTAAATACGAAATTCCGGTGGGCCCGCGTGATACCACCGTCGCGCTGCAATATCGCCGGTTCGATTTCGGGGTGGAGGAATCGCCGTTCGATGCCTTGGATATCAAGAATAAGGCTCAGATTTTCGGGCTATCGGTCAGACATCCTGTCATCCGGACGGCCGACCAGGAACTGGCCTTTTCCCTCACGGGCGAACATGCCCGGAATGAAAGTACGTTAGGAGGGAATCCGTTTGAGCTCATCACCGGGTCGCCGAACGGGAAGTTCCGTGTGACCTCGCTCCGCTTCGGTCAGGAATATGCCCGGCGTTCGGCCGATCAGGTGATCTCCCTCCTGTCACGTTTTTCCGTCGGTGTCGGAGCGATGGGGGCGACCGCGAATGGCGACCCGAATCTGCCGGATGCGCGGTTTTTCTCCTGGTTGGGGGAAGCCCAGTGGATCCGCCAGCTCCCGTTGTGGCGGACGCAATTAGTCAGCCGCGGGGTGGTGCAATTGTCCAACGATCATTTGTTTCCGCTCGAACAGATTGCGGTCGGTGGCCGGTATAGCGTGCGCGGCTATCGGGAATTCACGCTGATTCGTGACAATGCCGCCATGTTATCGATCGAGGCGCGGGTTCCGGTGTATACGACGAAGGCCGGTGTGGATTCAGTCTTTCTCGCGCCTTTCTTCGATTTGGGTCATGGCTGGCAAACGACGGCCCAGACGCCCGGTACCCCCCCGAAAACGTTGGCGAGTCTGGGTGCCGGCGTCATCTGGAATTTTTGGCGCGGGAGTCATTTCGAACTCTATTATGGAAAACAGTTGAAGCGGTACGATACCGACCGCAACAACCTGCAGGATCACGGCATCCATCTGCAACTGGTGGTGGAGGCGTTCTAGGGCCGAATGGCCAGGGCTGATGGATGGTGTCCTGCACACGTCGTCTCGCGGAGTAAGGGGTTATGCGTGTTGAAGTTGTGCACTGTTTAGGGTAAGAGAGGAGGCCTTCCTCTCTTATCACACGAGGAGAATCACCATGACGTGTCGCCCCGCAGGTCTGCCGCTGTTCACTTATGGGTTACTCGCCTTCCTGATGCTTCTGAACCATACGGGGTCGATCGCCTATGGACAGGCCACGAACATCGTCGCGACCCCCTCCGGACCAGGCGGTCTTGGGACCTCCCTGAGCACCTCGGGCAATACCACGAACATCACCGGCGGGACCAGACCGGGAAGCGGTCCGAACCTCTTCCATAGCTTCAATCAATTCTCCGTCGGCACGGGGGATGTGGCGGCCTTCGTGAATCCCGGCGGCGTGTCGAACGTCATCAGCCGAGTGATCGGGGGATCGCCGTCCAACATCAATGGCACGGTTCAGGCGCTCAACGCGAACCTGTTCTTCATCAATCCTTCCGGGATCGTGTTCGGCCCCAGCGCATCACTGAACGTGTCCGGGTCCGCCTATTTCAGCACGGCTCAGCAATTGCGTCTGAGCGATGGGGGAATCTTCACGGCCAACACCGGTCTCCTGGCGTTCGATTCGACATTGTCGGTCGGTTCACCTGTTTCCTTCGGGTTTTTTGGGCAGGGCCCCTACGGTTCGATCGTCTTGTCTTCTCCCTCGACGGTGCTCCAGACCGGGGCCGTACTCGGCTTGATGGGGGGCGGGATTCAGATCAATGGATCCAAAATCAGCGCGCAGCGAGTCATTCTCGGCAGTACGAGCTCGGCGGGCGAGATGAGTGTCCAGCCGTTTGTCGGCAATCCTTTTTCCGGCGCGTCAGGAAACGGGCAGGTCCAAGCCCTGCCCGGGACGCTGATTGTCGCGGGTGGCGGAGGAGTGATTCCCGCCTCCATCGATGTAACTCCGAATGTGAGCGTGCCGACAGGCGCGCAGGTCAACACGACGACGAATCCGTTCAATCAACGTGTGACGCAAATCCAGGTCGTGGGTGTGAATCTTGGCGGGCTGCCGCCTCTTCCTACAGCGAATGCGGCAAGTGTGAATACGGCTAATCCTGTCGAGCCTGTGGCGTTCTTGAATCGCGCCGCGGTGCTGCTCCCTCAGGATGCTCCGGCCCCACCGGCCCCGTTGTTGACCAGCCGGTGCGCAGCACGGAAGGACGGCGCATTCAGCAGTCTTGTGCAAGCCTCGCGTGACGTCACGCCGTCGCAACCAGGTGGATCCCTGGCGGCTCCTGTGGTGCTGCAGGAGGTCGGCGGCGAAGGCGAGCCGGGGGCTCCGGCGACACAAACAGCACAGGGGCAGGGGCAGTCGACGGCACAACTTATGGAATCATGGCAGGGGTGCTAGCTCCCCAAGGAGGACGTCATGCCTACGAAACGTAACATGGTCATTCGCCGCGGCATGAAGCGGAGTCACGGGTCTGCTGGTCCCTCCGCCACCCGCGCGCTGTCCACGCCGTTGACGATGCTGAGCGTCGGGGTGCTTGCGCTGAGCGGATTGGCCTGGCCTGCGAGCGGGTTCGCAGTGGAATTGTTTGGCGGTTCGGGTGCGTCGTCGATCTCGCCTTCGCAAGAAATGAGACAGGGGACGACACAGTTTCAGCAGGGTGCGTTTGCCCAGGCCGCGGCGCACTGGATGAATGCCGCGCGGGGGTATGAAGAGAGTGGACAGGCTAAAGAGCAGTGCCAGGCGCTGATTAACCTCGCGCATGCGCTTCAGCAGGAAGGACAGATCCGTCGCGCGCAAGGCACGTTGCAAGCCGCGCTCAAACTCTCGGAACAGACCGGTGAGCGTGGCCTCACGGCAACGATTCTCGCTCAGCTCGGCAACACCTTTCACCTGCTCGGGAAGGACGAACCCGCCACCGAACATTTGACCAAAGCTTTGACGTTGGCGCGTGAGGAGAACAAGCCTGTGTTGGTTGCCGGGGTCCTGAACGATCTGGGTAATGCTCTGACGGCCCGTCGGCAGTTTGCCGAAGCGATCGACGTCTATGCGGAGAGCCGGAGCCTTGCCATTGAAGCCAAGCAGCCGGCACTGGCAGCAACGGCCCAAATCAACGGCGCGATGGCCTTGCTCCAGAACCAACAACTGAGTGAAGCGCATCGTCATTTGGATCAGGCCTGGTCGGATGTGCGGTCGCTGGGGGATAGTCAGGCGAAGACGGCCGGTCTGTTGAACATCGGTCTTGGATATGAGGAGTTGTTCGCCGCCACGACCGCGAAATCCGGAGTGGCCAGAAAATCGGATGCGGGGAAGGGCCGCGCGACGGAGGCCGTGGCTTCCGCGGGGCCGGGAGCCGGCCTGTTACGGCAATCGTCCGAGGCCTTTACCGCGGCCGGTGAAGTGGCCGGGCGCACCGGCGATGCGCGCGGACAATCGTACGCTTGGGGCTATTTGGGTGGATTACTGGAGCGGGAGCACCGCAATCCCGAGGCGTTGGAATATTCACGGAAGGCCACCTTCGCTGCTCAAAAAGTGAACGCGCCGGAGTCGCTGTACCGGTGGCAATGGCAAACGGCGAGGCTGTTGCGTGCGGAGGGCAAAGAGGAAGAAGCGTTGGCCGCGTATCAGCGTGCTGTGACGCTTCTCAAGCCGATTCATTACGAATATTCCGTGGGGTATCAAGGACGACACCACTCATACTACGAGTCCGTTGGGCCGCTGTTTGTGGAGTACGAGGATGTCTTGTTGCGGAGAGCGGCGGCGGCGAAGACGCCGGACCAGAATGAACAATTGCTTGTTCAGGTAAAGGACACCGTCGAAGTTTCCCATGCGGCCGAGCTGCAGGATTATTTCCAGGACGATTGTGTCACGACGGTCGCGAGTCATCGAGGCGCCGGCACGCTGGCGCCCGGCACCGCGGTGGTGTATCCGATTTCTTTCCCGGACCGGCTCGAACTGCTCCTGGAAACGGCCAATGGGCTTAAGCAGGTCAGGGTTCCTGTGACGGGAGAGAAGCTGACAAAAGAAATTCGTTCGTTCAGGCGGTTGATCCAGGATTCGCAATCGCAGAACTACATGTCCTCCGCGCAGACCTTGCATGGGTGGCTCGTTGCGCCCCTTCAGCAGGATTTGCAGGGGGCCGGAATTCATACGCTCGTGATGGTGGCCGAGGGGTCGCTCCGGACCATTCCCATGGGGGCCTTGCACGACGGACGACATTTTCTCGTCGATTCGCTTGCCGTGGCCGTCACGCCGAGTCTTGCGTTGACCGATTTGAGCGCTGCCCAGCGCCGCAAAGGCAGTCTGTTGTCGGTCGGCCTGACTGAATCAGTCGAGGGCCTGTCTGCTCCGCGATATGCGGAGACCGAAGTCCAAGCCATCAGGACGCTGTATGGCGGGAAGCTGCTCATGAACAAGCAGTTCTCTGCACCGTCTCTGGAGGAGGAGATCAAGGACCAGGGAGTGGGGATCGTTCATGTTGCGTCGCACACGGTCGTCGGCACCGAGGTGAGAGATTCGTTTGTGCTGGCTCATGACGGCAAGATCACGATGGACCGGTTGTCGCAGCTGGTGGGTCTTCAGCAGTACCGGCAGCAGCCATTGGATCTGTTGACGCTCAGTTCCTGCGAGATTGCTGCCGAAGACGATCGTGCGGCGCTCGGGTTGAGCGGTGTGGCCGTCAAGACAGGGGCACGGACGGCGTTGGCAAGTTTGTGGACCTCGGATGATGAAACGACCACGGAACTTGTGTCGGAATTCTACAGGCAATTGCAGGATCCCGCGCTGTCAAAGGCCGTTGCCTTGCAGCGGGCTCAGCAAAAGATCCTTTCCCAGCGCGGCCATACGCACCCCAGCTTCTGGGCCGCATTCCTCTTGATCAACAATTGGATGTGAGCGCGCAGGATTCAGGATTTTGGTGCGCGAATGATAAAGAGCCATCGATCCTATAGCGATGGCTCTTTTATTGTGACACATTCAACTATCAGCCGAGTCTTGATGGACAGTGGGCACGGCCCTGTGGGAGGGGGAAAGGCTAGAGTTTCTTTCCGGTCATGATTTCGTAGGCTTCCTCGATCGTCTCCACTTCACGCACCAAGACATTCGCTTCGAGATTCAGGCTGACCCGATTGACTCGCGGGGCATAAAATTGCCCTCGCGGCACCAGCAGCACGTGGTAGCCCGCCCTCGCCGCCGCCGTTGTTTTTTCAGCCACCTGCGCGACCTGTCCGATCCGGCCGTCACCCTCCAGCGTACCGGTGATCGTAATATCCTGTTTCAGGTGGTCACCTTTCAGCAAGGCGAGAAAGCCGATGGCCAAGGCGGCTTCTGCAGTCGCGCCCTCCGCATTCAACGGCCCGGAAAATGTCGCATAGAGGGACAAGGTTCCGGTCGGGCGAACGGATGGCGCAAGGCGTTCGACGGCAAAGCGAAAGGCCCGCTGAATGGAACTCATCCCGGTCCCTCTGACGGGAACCTGGCTCCGCCCCCATCGCAACGACAAGGGATCCGGCTGGGCTCCTTCGTCCCATTTCATCACAAAGGTCGGGAAGCCGACTTGATCGTCGGTGTAGGTGGCGATGGAGATGGGGACTATGAGGGTTCGGCTGGCAGAGGCGTTAGAGGGGAACACTGAAAGCAGGGCCGTGAGGGAGAAGACGACTCCCGCAATCATGCCTGAGAATGTGCCGCTTCTGGGGCATGTTGTTCGCGCGCGCATGAATCAAGTCTAGATGAGGATGCTCGATTGTCAAATCGACCCGCTCCCGTCGTTGTGTGCCGTGAGAGTGTGCATGAATGAGTGGGATAAATATTCGAAAACACTCATCTCTTTTTTTGAATTCTGAAATTACCTACTGAAATGCGTGAGGTGGCGGGTCATTCGGACCCATGATGCCTCTTGCCTCAGGCGCGTGATATTCTTGCGTCTGCTCATCCGCTGGCTCGGGCATGGATGGCAGTTAATGCTGCCTGGAGAAGAGAACGTATGGCCGTGCAGGGACCGATTGTGATTACCGGAGCATCTTCCGGAATTGGTGCGGCGTGCGCGCAGTATCTCGACGCATTGGGTTGCACCGTGTGGGCGGGTGTTCGCAACGCGCAGGACGGGGAGGCGCTGACACGTCTCGCCTCCTCACGACTCCGTGTGTTGATGTTGGACGTGACGGATCCGGCGTCGATCGAGGCGGCCCGCAAGATGTTGGCCGAGGCTACGCGTGACACGGGATTGGGGGGCCTCGTGAACAATGCCGGAATCTCCGTCGCCGGCCCGTTGGAACTCCTGCCTCTCCCAGAGGTGCGAACTCAGTTTGAAGTGAATGTGATCGGCGTCCTTGCGGTGACCCAAGCACTGCTCCCATTGCTGCGGCGGGCGCGCGGGAGGATCGTCAACATCAGTTCGATCGCCGGCCTTGCGGCCACGCCGTTTCTCGGCGCCTACTGCAGTTCGAAGTTTGCGTTGGAGGCGATGAGCGATGCGCTACGGCTCGAATTGGCGCCGTGGGGCATCTCGGTGTCGCTGGTAGAGCCGGGTGCCATCCAGTCGCAGATATGGCAACGGGCCACGATGTCGGCTACGCGTACACTCGGCGGTGTCGAGCCGGAGGCACTCGCTTTGTATGCTCAGCCGTTGTCCCGCATGCAGGAGGTGATGGCCGCGGCCGCCGCGCGCGCCATCCCGGCAGAGGTGGTGGCACGTGTCGTGGCCGTCGCATTGACCGTCGCGCGACCACGTGCGCGTTATCTGGTCGGCACGGATGCGCGATTCAGAGCCATGCTGAAATGGATCCTGCCCGATCGCGCTCAAGATCGCCTGTTGGCCTGGTTTCTAGGATTGCCCCACCGGGGCTAGATGGGGTAAGTCAGACGAACTGTCGAGTGCGGCGGGGGGAAGAATGGGTTATGCCTGAAGCAGGGTTGGTGCGATCAGCAGGAGGCGTAGTGTTTCGGCAACGGGATGTGTTGCTGATCCGGGTGTCCGATATCAAGGGGCGTCCCGTCTGGTCGTTCCCCAAGGGCCGGCTCGACGCCGGAGAAACGCCAGCGCAGGCCGCGTTACGCGAAGTGTTGGAAGAAACCGGATGGTGCTGCCGGATCGAGGCGGACCTCTCCACGACCGAATATTGGTTTCAGCGGGAGGGGCGGCGGTTTCGCAAGACGGTCGTGTGGTTCAAGATGTCGGCCCTCGAGGAGGCGGGAGTTCCCGACGGAGAGGTCGAAGAGGTGCAGTGGGTTGATCGCGAAGTCGCACTCGGTCGTCTGACGTATCCATCGGACGTGGCGTTGTTGTCTCAAGCGCTCTCCCAGGGGCCTTTCTCCCGTTAGCCGAAAGGGTCCGCGTGTGACCGGGCTGTGAGAGGCGATCGCGTGAAACGGCACGAGCGTTCCGGGTCAGCCTGAGCCCGCCTGTCTGCCTTGACATGGCCGGTCCCCTTTACTAGACTCGCCACGAGAGTGACTCTGTGCCTCGCCTTGCAAGGCAGTGTTCTGCAGAGACGCGCCTTCCCTCATGAGTCGGTATCTCCGGACAAACGTCAACCAGTGGCGCGTTGATCCGTATTCCCCCATCGTTCACCCGAGGGCCTGCCTGTGTATAGCCTGGCTCGCTTTTCCCTGTTGGAAATGACCGAATGCTCGGCCGTGCTGCGTCAGCTTGGCGAGCAGTCGAGTTCGATCCAGGATGCGGCATCGCGAGCCGTGGACTATCTGTTCCGTACCCTCGGCAATTCTGAAACAGGGGCTCGCGACTGTGTCCTGGTTCGCTGCTTCAAGACCGTTTCCTACAACCGATTGAATCCGATGACCCAGCAGAGGGTTCGAGAACAGCTCGGGGGCATCGCTCCGTCCCCCGACCTCAAGTGTTTCACGCTCATGGCCACGGCCGGTGAGGAGGCGGAGTGGAATCACGTCGAGCGTTCCCATCGCTACCGGTCGATTCCGATGGTCAGCGCCGATTTCGTCAAACAGTTTCCGATGTTTTCCCAACTCCTGCACCAGTTCGGTTTCTCCTCCAGTGTCGAAGTAGCTCCGGAAGGGGAGTGGTTGGTGGATCTGGAGGAGAAGACGTACAACGTGTTTTATGTGCCGGACGCGGTGGGGAGCCCCTACGTGCCGGTGCAGGAAGGGTTTGTGCTGAAGTACGGGGTAAAATCGGTGTTGTGTTTCGGTGGGATGTTACCGTCCCGAGACCTCTTCGCTGTCATTTTATTCTCCAGAACACCGGTCCCCCGTGATACGGCGGCCCTGTGCAAGTCGCTCGCCCTCAGCCTGAAAACCTCGTTGCTGGCTTGCGACGAGGCCGTAGCTTCGGAGGCCGGCGTCGATGCGCATTCGTCGTCGGCTTCGGTGGCCGGCGCAACGGAGCAAGAGGCCGGCCTTCGGCATCAGTCCCGGTTGGCTGCGGCCGAACAATTGTTGCGGGTCTATGAAAATGCGGTCCGGACGCAATCGGCGGGAATTGCGCAGGCGAAACAGGCCCTCCGGGAGCGAGCCGATGCGCTTGAGCGATCCGAACAGGCGTTGAATGAGCAAACCAGGATCGTGAACTCCGTCTTGCGAAGTATGGGCGACGGGGTGGTGGTGACCGATGCCGAAGGGCGGCTGGTCGTTGCCAATCCGGCGGTGGAAAGTATTCTTGGATTTTCTCCCATGCACGTTCCTCTGACGGCATGGGCCGAGCGGTATGAGTTCTTGCATGCGGACACGGTGACGCCGTTCGGGCAGGAGGAGTGGCCGCTCGCGCGCGCGCTACGAGGCGAAAAAATCGACTGGCTCGAAGTCTATCTGCGGGCCTCGCAGGGTATGCCGGGCCGGTGGATCAGTATCAATGCCAGGCCGATCAAGGATGAGGCCGGTGTGCTCTCCGGGACCGTGATGGTGTTTCACGACATTACGTGGCTCAAGCGCGCGCAGGATGCCTTGTTTGAATCGGAATATCGATTTCGGAGTTTGGTGGAAGGGGCGCGCGATATCATCTTCACGCTCTCGGCGGACATCACGATTACTTCGCTCAACCCGGCTTTTGAGACGGTGACCAACTGGTCGCGTTCGCAATGGATGGGGGAGCCCCTCGTGGCTCTGCTGCATCCCGATGACGCGGGGTTCTGTCAGGATGTGTTGCAAGCGATTCTTGAACGCGGGGCGCCGCTGACCTGCTCGATGCAGATCAGCACGAAGCAGGGCGGGTATGTCACCGGAGAGTTCGTCGGGACCCCGCAAATGCGACAGGGCCGTGTCATCGGAGTCTTAGGCATTATTCGTGATGTGACCGAACGTCGCCGGATCGAGGATGCGCTCCGGGTCAGCGAGGAGCGGTTGCGCTCCATCGTGCAGTCGACGAAAGACGCCATCGTACTGGTCAATGCGCTCATGAAAGTTGCGTTCTGGAACAAGGGCGCCGAAGCGACCTTCGGCTATTCGGCCGAGGAAATCATCGGTCAGCCTGTGACGACGATCATTCCCGAGCGGTACCATCAGGAGTTGGAACGGAATGTTCAGCGGGTTCGATTGTTTGAACGGGTGCAGCTGACGAGCAGGACGCTGGAACTCCACGGTCGTCGGAAAGACGGCGGCGAATTTCCCCTTGAGCTGAGTGTGACCTCCTGGAAAGGGAAATCGGATCTCTTTTTTACGATCATCATGCGCGATATCAGTGAGCGGCGATCGGCGGAAGAGGAACTGGATCGCCTGCATCATCACAATCAAGTCGTGCTCAATTCCGCCGGGGAGGGCATCTACGGGATCGATCGGGACGGACGGCTGACGTTCGTCAATCCGGCGGCGGCGAAAATGTTCGATTGGGAGGCGGAGGCGTTGATCGGCCAACCGTTTTCTGTCTTGGTCCATCGTCCCGACTTCCATGAGGGAGTTTCCGGTGAACGTCCCAGTCCCATAGTGGAGACCATTCAGGGAGGCGAGATTCGCGAGGAGGCAGACAGCCGATTCTGGAGAAAAGACGGCACCAGTTTTCCCGTGGAGTATGTGAGTACGCCGATTCGCGAGCGTGGGGACATCGTCGGGGCGGTGGTCGTGTTCAAAGATACCACGGATCGAAAGCGTGCCGAGGCGCAGTTGCAGGATTCATTGCGTCGCCTGCGGAAACTGTCGGGACGGATGGAGGGGATTCGCGAAGAGGAACGCGGACGAATTGCACGTGAGCTCCATGACGAATTGGGCGTCGGCTTGACCTGTCTGAAGATCGATCTGTCCCGCCTGGGTGGATTGCTGGGCGAGCGGTTGGTGCCTCGGGATCGCGCCAAGGTCGACGAGAAAATTCGAGGCATGAAGGAGCAGGTGGACAGCACCATCACTTCTGTGCAACGTATCGTGGCGGAGTTGCGTCCGGGCGTGCTCGATGACCTTGGTTTGGTCGCGGCCATCGAATGGCAGTGTCGCGATTTTCAACGCCGCACCGGCGTTGCCTGTCACTGTACCGTCAGTCATGAAGATTTGCGGGTGGACCCAGAGCATGCCACTGCGGTCTTTCGGATTTGCCAGGAGGCGTTGACCAACGTGACCCGTCATGCTCAGGCCACCGAGGTGCACGTGCGCTTGGAAGATCAGGGGGAGGGGCTGCTGTTGCAGGTCAGCGACAACGGTCGTGGCATTCCATCCGATCGCCTTGCGGATGCCAGATCGTTCGGCCTGCTGGGAATGCGGGAGCGCGCCGGTCTGCTCGGCGGAGATGTACAGATCGAGACGAAGGAGGGCAGCGGAACGACGATCGTGCTGCAGCTGCCTCGGTAAGACGAAGGACCAGGACATGATGGAGGGCACTATGCGAACAACAGGGACCGTGCGTATACTCGTCGTCGATGATCACCCTTCGTTTCGTCGCGGCGTGAAGGATATTTTGGAAGAAGGATTCGAGGGCGCCAGCATGGCCGAGTGTGGAAATGCGCAGGAGATGCTGGACCAAGTTCGTGAGCAGCCTTATGACCTCGTCGTCATGGACATCAGTATGCCGGGGCGGAGCGGCCCGGAAGTGTTGAAGGAATTGAAGCAACTGGCGCCGACGTTGCCGGTCTTGATCTTGAGCATGCACCCGGAAGACCAGTATGCCATTCGTATGTTTAAGGCCGGCGCGGCAGGGTATCTCACGAAGGCGAGTGCGCCGGAAGAGCTCGTCCATGCGGCAAAAAAAGTCATGGCTGGCGGGCAGTACGTCAGTGCTTCGGTGGGTGAGGCCTTGGCATTGACGGTCAGGACCGGGGTCGACAAGTTGGCCCACGAGCGGCTGTCGGACCGGGAGTACGAAGTGCTGTGTCTGATTGCCTCGGGACAGACCGTCAGCGACATTGCCGAAAGCATTCATCTGAGTGTGACGACGATCAGTACGTATCGAGCGAGAATTTTGGATAAAATGAATCTGAAGAATAATGCCGAGTTGACGCGTTATGCGTTGCAGCATGGGTTGGTCGTCTAAAGAAATGGGATCGGTCGACCCGCACATGTCGTTATAACCATGACATTGAGGTGCTGTCTATTTGTGACACAGGAATGGCACCTCTATCGATAGCATCCTCCTCTCCTCGGGCCTATCCTCATCTTCATGCAGAAGCCGTGGATCTCCACTACGACGACATTGCTCGCGGTCTTTGAGGCTGCGCAGGGACAGGGATCGGCAGAGCGGTCCGGTATTGATCGCCGAACCGGGTCCTTTCGCCCGGGTTGGCCAGGCATCCTCACCCGGTTGACTGCCGTCGAAGCTGCGATGTTGCAAGACCTATCCTGGTGGGGTCCTCAAATGGCGCGTCGATTGACACAACTCGCAGAGGTTCGAACCACAACCTAAGCCGATCCGGACGCGGATGAACTGATGGAGCAACCGACTGGCAGAAGCGGACAGCGAGCCGTGAAGCGACCCACGGTCGCCGTGGTGTACGAAGACGTCACGACCGGTTACAAGTGCGCCGATTGGTTTGCGCTGCACGGGTACCAAGCCACCATGACGTCGGCAGTCCACCACCTGGAGCGCAACCTGAAGGAACTTCGTCCGGATGTGATTGTGGTGAGATTGTCGTCCGCACCGACGCCGCTGCACAGCACCGTTCCCCGACTCAAAATGACCTGCCCGCAAGTGCCGATTATTGCGATGGTGGATCAGTCAACGGCTGCCCGAGACGGTGTGGCTCCTGATCTGACCAAGGCTTTCGGCGCTGATGTCTTTATGTGCGATTCGCTGGATCCGCCGTCGCCGCTTTCCTAATACGCCTCCACGCCTGGCTTGCCCAGACACCGCCCAGCATAGATAGTGCGATGATGGTCAGCCGTCAATCGTGCCAGTGTCTCACCAGCTGAAAGGAGCCGAATCGTGGCGAAACCCAAGGTATTTGTTCTCACAGATGATCAGGCAACCGTTGCCGCCGTGCGCAGCGCGATCGAGAGCGAGTGTGAGGTGTTCGTGGCCGCATGGGATCGGACGGCGATGGTTCAGATTCATGAACAGGCCCCGTTGGTCATGCTGCTGGATTTAGGAGCCTCCTCCGATCCCGCTGTCGAGGACCGCGTGCGGGTGCTGCAGGAAATCCGGCAAACCGGCCATGCCGGAAAGGTCATCGCCTGCACGGAACAGACGGAACGCCGTCTCGCCGTCCGCGCGATTCAGTATGGAGCGTACGATGTGTTGTCGAAACCGCTGGATATCACCCTCCTGACACAACTCATCCGGCGGGCTGTGGGAGTGGCTGATCTGGAGCGGGAGGCCCGAGGCGTCATGGTTGGAGGAGGCCCTGAAGAATTCAGCGGCATGCTCGGCACCAGCGCCAGCATTCACCGTATCTTCGATGCGATACGAAAGGTTTCCACGAACGATGCACCGATCTTGATCACTGGGGAAAGCGGCACAGGTAAGGAGCTGACGGCGCGCGCGATCCACGAGAGAGGATTACGGCGGCAGGGCCCCTTCATTCCCATCAACTGCGGGGCGATTCCGGAAAGTTTGCTGGAATCGGAACTTTTCGGGTATGAGCGCGGAGCCTTTACGGGAGCGGTGAGCCAAAAAAAAGGCAAGGTTGAATTTGCTCAAGGGGGTACGCTCTTCCTCGACGAAGTGGGCGAACTCCCGAATGCCTTGCAGGTCAAGTTATTGCGGTTTCTCCAGGACCACACGTTTGAGCGGGTGGGCGGGCATCAGCCGATAGAAATGAACGTTCGAATCATCGCCGCTACGAATGTGAATCTGAAGGAGGCTATTGAAAAAGGAACGTTCCGCGAGGACCTTTACTATCGGCTCGGGGTGGTCCACATCAATGTGCCTCCGCTTCGGGAGCGCGGTGAGGATGTCTCGCTGATGGCCATGGCGTTCCTGCGTCAGGCGGCAGCGCACTATGGTAAACATCTGGAAGGTTTTACCCGCGAAGCGCTGGAGGCGATGCGCGCCTATGCCTGGCCGGGAAATGTGCGTGAATTGTCGAATAGGGTCGGTCGTGCGGTGGTGATGGCGGAAGGCACGCACGTGACTCCGGTGGATTTGGATATCCCGCATGAGGTGGCGCGACCGGACGGCAACTCGATTTCGCTCAAGGTGAATCAACAGCGGATCGAGACCGATCTGATCATGAAGGCCTTCACGCTGTCGCAGGGGAACTTGAGTCGAGCCGCTCAGGAATTGGGCATCAGTCGTTCAACGTTGTATCGACGGCTGCGCCAGTACGGGATGGACCGGACGCTTGATGCGCGGCGAGTGCTCGGGGTGTTCCCGCGCGCCTCGCTGTCGGAGCATTGATGAGTGGCCGGAATCGCGAGATTCATCGTCGGTGGTGTGCGGTGATGATACAACCGTGTCGCTCTCGCCGGTCGAGCGAGCGCACAGGTGTGTAAAACGGTTGACCGTCTTACGGGTATTTGGTACATACAACAGTCTCTGATCACCGCTGACCTTGCTGTTCTCCGAGGCACTGATCCTCACCTCGGCTTGTGGCTCATCCTGTAACAATGGTCCGCGTGAATGATTTGTTTCACGCATGTTTTCACGCATATCAGGTTGAGAAATCTATGGGCGCAGCCTTGTCGGCGGCGTGCTGACGGAGAAAAGTAGTAAGTATGTTTTCGCCTCAGAGTCAATCGATGGTTTCCGATGCACCAGCTCTCTTGAGCCGACGCGGATTGTTGCGTGCGGCGACGGCCGGGATGGCGCTGGCTGTGGCTCGCCTGGCCTCGCCGTCGGAGACGTGGGCGTCGCGGTTACCCGATGGCCGGGTGAGTTTGTACAACCTCCATACCGATGAACGGTTGTCGGTGACGTATCGGGACGAGGCCGGCGCGTACGATCAGGATGCGCTTCATGCACTCAATCATTTTCTGCGCTGCCACCATACGAACGAAACCACCATGATGGACGTGCAGCTCATCGAATTCATCAATCTTGTCCAAAAGCGGGTCGGCGGCCGTCGTGAAGTGCTTATCGTGTCCGGTTACCGCTCCCCCGAATATAACGAGCAGCTCATCAGAATGGGCACACGTGCGGCGCGTCACAGCTATCACGTGTCGGGGCAGGCTGTGGATGTCCAGATTCCCGGTGTACCGCTGCGGACCTTGCGCGAGGTGGCGTTGCGGCTCGGTTGCGGCGGGGTGGGATATTATCCGCGTGGCAAGTTTGTCCATCTCGATTCCGGTCCGTTCCGTCACTGGTAACGACTAGTTCTTCCCGCTCCTGTTCAGTTCACGGCAAATTTCACGGCCTCACCGGACTGCCGGCCCGAGCATCATTCCGCTATTCCCATGACCCCACGATCGCGTCGTGATAGGGTACGTGTGAATACCGTCTCCAACGCATTGCCGTCTGTTTCCCGAACAGGAACGGAGACTGCCGCTCAAGGGGGCTGAATAATGAACGTATCTAAGGGTGATCTCGTATCAGTTGAATACACCATCCGCCTGGACGATGATCGCGTGATCGAAACAACCGTTGGTGAGGCGCCGTTGAGTTATACCCATGGGCAGAATGAGATCTTGCAGGGATTGGAAGCCGGCCTTGAGGGAATGAGGCTTGGAGCGGCCAAGGTTATCACCGTGAAGCCGGCCGATGCCTATGGAGAGATCCACCCCGAGGGGTTTTTCGAAGTGCAGCGAGATCGTGTCCCGACGGAAGCGCAGCGGATCGGAATAAAGTTGGAAACGACGGCTCCGGATGGCCGGGTGGTGTTTCCTTACGTCGCCGAGATCAGGACGAATGTTATTGTGCTCGACCTCAATCACCCGCTTGCCGGCAGGACGTTGCGGTTCGATGTGAGAGTGCTGGATATTCAGCGTGGTGAGCGCCAGCTTGTCACGGGGGGAATGCGAGGGAGAGAGACAGAGGCTTAACCGACCAGGTCCGGGTTCATCCTGGCCATAGACTGGACCGACGTGGCCTTGATTTCGTTATACACAATGGCGCGGCCGGCCTGACGTAGGCGGCTGAATATCCCTTCTACCACCACGTAGTCACCTTCCCGCACATCTGCTTTTCCAAGGCCCACAACTTTGACCGTGCCTGCGGTGTCTTGCAGAAGAAATCCGAACGCCGGGTGACCGTCGCGATTGGTGGCAAGCTGAAAGCTGCTTACCCGTCCGCTGACGGTGACGACTTGATGATCATAGTGATCCGGATGGGCCAGAAGTTCCGTGACTTCGACTAAGGCTGCGGCGTACGGGATGCCGACCGGCGATGCCCAAGCCATCATCGTCAACGCAGCGAGCAGGCACAGGGTGCCGATGGCGGTGGACCGGGAAGATCGTCTGTCTCTTCGTCGCAGCATGATAGTTGGATTATACAAAATTCGCTCCAGGCTGAGAAGGCGGACGTGAAAAAACTTTTCTGATCCACTGGAATGATGTGCCATCAGCGTAGTAAAGCAGGTGCCGGCGTGCTATCCGGCTACCGCCTTAGATCCTCGTGCGCTTCACCCATAAAGCTTGTCAGTACATGTTGTTTCATCTGCCCGACTTCTTCCACGACCGGTTGAGCGGCTTCATCGGTCAGCGCCAAGGATTCCTTGCTGATCGGGGCCGTACGGGTCAACATTTCCTGCTCGAGCGCGTCCGGGCTGGTATCGATTTCGGACAGCACCGCCATCAGGCGCTGCAGGCCGAAGAGCGAGCGGGTATTCTCAGAATGGACGGCATTCGAACTGGCGCCATGAACGAGCGACAGCCAGAATTTCCCTTCGAGATCCTCCCCCAGGGTGCCCCATACGAAGGTTCGAAGCTTTTCCACGAGCGCGTCTTCGGTTCGTTCCAGCCCGTCATACTGGGCAATGGACCGCTCCACCGGTCGTTCTCCCAGGACGGCGAGGGTTTCTTTCCAGATGTCAAGCGGCGCAGTTGTAGGAAGGCCTTTTGCTAACGACTTTTGGAGAGACGTTTGAACGGCCTGAAGGTACTGGTGGAGATGTTTGACCTTCCTCGCGGCGAGACTTCCGGCCGGAATGCCCCAGATATGCCCGATTTCGTGATCCTGCAAGGGCGCGGCATTAAGCGATTTCCATTCCCGTTCTGAGAGTTCGAACCGTTTCCGGTATTTTTCCAGTAAACGCAGCTGCGTCTGGATTTCAAGGCCAAGCCGGGCTTCCTGGTATGCTTCGGCGGAAATGTCGTCTTCATCCCATCGACGGTTCAAAAGCCGGATCGCCGGC
>WBZX01000338.1_pt1 | contig 44327 bp, 26 predicted proteins | sample 5204211 | NCBI WGS metagenome assembly WBZX01 (sample SAMN12344362, study PRJNA552823) | activated sludge metagenome | biome: Activated sludge suspended growth; feature: Nitrification reactor; material: Wastewater; isolation source: activated sludge from nitrification reactor of wastewater...
AAAGCAAATAATAGAATTCTCAGTTCAACAGGCTTATCTTTATCATTCGGTACATGCATATTATATTGGAAAACGGATTCATCAATTTGCTTGTCCGTTTTTATGTAGTACTTGTGCTTTCGAATAACTTCATCAGCTTTTTTGATGATATCCGTGAACGCTTTTTCTCTGACAAAGAATATTAAAGCTACCTTAGTATCTCGCCATGTAATATAGCGATCAAATAGTTGGTCAAGAGCATCGGAAGCTTCTTTGCTGCCATTCCAAAATTTACATTCTGCTATGAATAGGTTCGTGCCATCCTCATATCTCAATAAGATATCTGTTTTTCCTTCTTTATTGAAAGTTTCACCAGTTGCCGTAGTATTCTCATATCGTGTTTCCAAAATAGGCAATACGTAGTCTCTAAGTTCTTCTTCGTCTCGTGATTTATAAATACCCGGTTTTTTTTCGACACTTTTATAAATTGTATTTATTATACTGCATACGTCATTATAAAATTCATTCGATACTGCAGGAATTAATTCGTCCCTGCCTGTGATTTTAGACCTAATATGAGTTGGTTGTTTTATGACAGGTGCTTCAAGTTTTGGCACTTGAAATATTTTTACAGTTTCTTCGTTAATAGGTATTTCTAACTCTTTTAGAAATTGGAGTTCTTTATTTTTTAAATCAGCAATCCTTCCGACTACTTCCCTAAACCTTGGCTCAATCTGAGAATTGAACCATACCACATCTTCATTTATATATGGAATATTTTTTTTGACAAATGCTATAAATGAATCACGCTGGCGATAAAATTCTTCTTTATCTTCTGTGGTCAATGATATTGTCTTAATGAGTTCGCCATTTACAGAAATGCACAATACTTCGCCATAGTAAGTTTTTAACAAAAATTGACTTGGCTTGAGATGAAACAAAAAGCCGTGGCCCAAAAAAGGAATTATGACTTTAAATGTATAATGAGCTTGCTGAGGAACATCTCTGATTACTCTCGATATTTTACCTTCATATTGTGTGCTTATTTGGTCTTCTAAAAGTTCTAAAGGAACAATTTGTTTCTTTAAAATAAAATAGTTTAACCATTCATCATGATCAACACCTAAAACATATTCAGTTCCTTTAGACTTAATTTCATTTTCAATATCATCGAGATAGAACATCAATGTTCTTCTCGCATCTTGTCCAGCAAATAAATCTCCTCCCATGAAATATTCAAATTAATAATTAGTATTGCAGACAACATTTTCGGGCTTTGCGTTCGGTCGGGTTTCAGAGCACAAAGTTTCAATTTATTACTTAAGTTTATTAGAAGCATTCCACTCCAAGTTTACACGCCAGCCCGCCTGACGCAAAACCCGTGTTAGCAGCAGCTTATTTTGGTTCGTAATGTGAAATCTTGTTGACTTTCCTAAACTTTCCCAGCTTTTCAGCCCAAAGTCCACAAACATTCAGTAACTCAAAACAAAGCATTCTTAACGAGATAGGTGTAAAATATGAATTTTCTCTTCCTAAATCTGTATTTACAAATTCCAAAATATTGCCGTGGCATATATTATTCCTGTGTCTCACCACATCAACAGAAATGACATTTGGTTTTTGCGTTTGAAGTTTAGTCAAGAAGTCATTTTCGTTTGGAAAAGCTAACGATTCCACTGGCATTCCTAAATTCTTTGCGTCTGAAATCAAATTGTTACTTAAAACCTTGTAGGGTGTCAATTCTACAAACTCATTTTGAGGATTTTGAATTTGGGAAATGGTTATTCTTAAGCTGGCTTCAATTCCATTTAATAGCGAAGAAACTGCTGGAACATAAAACTCATTAAACATACAATCTACACCTTGTACAAAAAACCAATGAAATTCTGCTGCACTGAGTCTTTCAAAGAAAAAATTTCGCATTGGCGACCACTCTCCGTTAATGTCAAAATGAGAGGCTATATGGTCAGCAGGATTCTGCTCAAAAATCTCTTTTCGTGGTTTTATAGTCAGGAAAGCCGTCCAGAGATTCATCCATTTGTCAGTCGGTGGAATTTGATTGAAGTTCATTTTAGCTGCTGTTATGGATTTTTGAAAACTTCAATCATTAATTCACTTTCCACTGTGCCTACTATAGGAATATTGTTTGGTCTAACAAATAGATTATCAGAATGGTCATAGTACAGGCCTTCAATTCCGATTGTACAATTCAGAAAATTTGTCGCTATTATCTGGCAAAGGTTTGTCTTGTTGCTTGTAGTGTCAATAAAAGAATTATAGCCACTAGGACCATAGCTGACTATCATATTGCCGTTGGGAAAAAATCTTTTCATCTTAGACCATTGATCAAAGTCTATTTGGTTATTCTCTTTCTTTGCCTGAAACACTAAAGACTTATAATAGTCTTTTCCAGTCTTTGGATTTCGATAATGCAAAGTGATGATTCCATCAGCTCCGATAGTTTTTTCCATAGCTCCTTTGCCCCTTCCTCTTACTTTGTTATAATGAAACCTCCATTCATATTCATTAGTAATTTTCCAATCAGTTCTCATTCGTCCGAAAAAGTCACCAGTTAAAGTGTCTTCGTCTTGATTTGCAAATTCCCAACCTGTTTGAGCACTTGGACATTGATCAAGAATATGCTGCCTTAGCTGTCGAGAAATATAGTCTGGAATTGGTATCATATTAAGTTGCTGCTAACTTGGTTATATACCAGCGTGAAAATAATGCATTCCCATTGAAAATCAAGGCATTAATGGTTCGTTTTTCAAATTACTCGTTTCGGGTATCCAAAGGCCTGTGCTGAGCGGAGCCGAAGTATGCGTTTTTTAAATATTCGCTTCCATGCGGCCTTGAAGCTGTATGTTTTATAGGGGATACCGGGAGTAACTTTAGTCCGCGTGATTCTCCAATCCGAATACACCATGATCTAGATAAACACTTTCCCTCTCTGGTTATTTCAAATCCCCCTTTCAGGGGGTAGGGGGTCAGAACAGACACCTCCCCGGATGGCGACTTCCAGCAACGATATGTGGGAGGGTAAGGGACAGACCCCGAGGCACTCGTGTTATGCCCCTAAAGGGCATGGATGTTATTTCTGTTACCTTTTGCTACCGACCTAAAGCCCCGACGGGGCTTCAATGACCCTGCAATGCTCATTCGCCATTCTACTTCTAACTTCCTTGTTCCTTGTTCCTTGTTCCTTGTTCCCTGCTCCTTGCAAAGTCAATCCACAAACTTAAAGCTATTCACCATCTCCTCCCCGGCATTCATATTGAGATTGTAGCAATACACGCAGATCTCATAAGCCATCTGCCTGGAAGAATCCAGCATGGCAAGCACATATACAGGGACGCCGCCAAACTGATCTTTTAATATAGCAGTGACATAATAGGAGTCCTCAACATCTGGTATGCTTCCGATACCTATACTTTTACTAAAGCCCATATCTTTTGCAATCTCTTTGGCACCATAACTCAGGTCTTCCATAAATTTCTTTGATTCCATGGAGACAGGTACCACATCAATAGTCACTGCATAGTTGTCATTGTCATATCCGAAAAAGGATTCTTTATCCCCCTTGAAGTATTCCAGGGTCTCCGGCGCAGTAAAGGCGAGGTTGTATTTGTCAGTTCTGATTTCCTGCTGTGCAGTGATCGACATGACAGCAAGCACCGTAATGGCGAATAGGAAGAGTGTTTTCATAGATATTGGTTTTGTTTTGTTCCGTATCCTTTTAAAGATACCAGTCACCAAAATAGGTTTTTTTGGCATTTTATATCTATGCGTATTATAGGTTGACTGACCCCGAAGCACTCGTGTTGTGCCCCTACAGGGCACAAGTGTTATTTCCTTAACCTTTGCTATCGACCTAAAGCCCCGACGGGGCTTACCTGATCCTGCAATATTCTTTCGCCTCTTTCGCCTCTTAAGCCTCTTCGGCCTCTTTTGCCTTTTCACTCACAATTCACAACTCCCAACCACCTACCTGAGCGAAGAAAGCACCTCCTCCTTCCTCCGCCTGCTCACTTCAACCTTGGTATTGTCCTTGAGGACTGCAAACCCATCATGATCAATAAAGGAAATAAACTTCTTATTGACCAGATGACTCTTATGCGTGCGGATAAAGTTTTGTGGAGTCAGCAAGGTATCATACTCCCCAAGGGTCCTGGAAATGAGGTAAGTCTTGCCACCAATCACAAAGAACTTAGTATAGTTACCCACCGCCTCACACCTGAGGATCTCATGTGGTTGCAGGAAGTGCACGCCTTCCTTGGTCGGTAATGCCAGCCTGAAGTCTTCAGATGAGGTCGCTGACATGTTGTGCATGATATTCTTCAACAGGTCATATTGCTGCCTGTAATCTTCCTGCCCTTCGACAAACCGGTGCACTGCTGCCTGCAGTTCTTCCATATCCACAGGCTTGAGCAGATAGTCGAAAGCACTATAGCGTATAGCCTGTATAGCATATTCATTGTATGCCGTCGTAAAGATGATCTTGAAGTTCTTGTTGGGGATTTTCTCCAGCACCTCGAAGCCATTCATGTGCGGCATCTGGATATCCAGGAAGACCAGGCCGGGCTGATGCTGGTGTATCTTTTCAGCCGCCAGCCGGGAGTCATTGCAGACGATGACTTCTTGTATTTCAGGTATAGTCTTGATGATCATCAGGCGCAAGGCATCAGTGGCCCGCTGTTCATCATCGATCAGTAGTACTTTCATCTCGTGGTTAGTTTTGAATGGGGAGATTGATTTCAACTCTGGTGCCCAGGGCAGTCCCATGGGCATCTACCATGTCTATGATTTCGAGAGAACCCATAGCGCCGCCATTTTTATTCATCGCCTTTAGTCGCTCCATGGAGACTTCGATACCTTTACTTGTATGTTTTTTATCCTGTCCTGAGGTGATCTTCATTTCACGTGCCTTCTGCCTCCCGATACCATTGTCCTCGATGACACATTGTACGTGATCATCCTTATCCGTAAAGGTGATCGACAGGTGGCGTTGGCCTTCCTTGTGCATCAACCCATGCCAGATCGCGTTCTCCACAAAAGGCTGGATGAGCAGGGTAGGGATTTTCAATTCATCGACATCGATCTCCTCGTCACAATCAATCGTATACGTAAAAGAGTCTTTGAAACGAACGGATTCCAGTTCCACATAGAGTTTGAGGATTTCGAGTTCTTCCTTGAGCGATATGCTCTCTTTGTCACTGTGGATAAGGATAGACCTGAGCAGTTTTGAAAACCTCGACAAGTATCGGGTCGCCACCATCTCCTCATTGGCCAGGATCATCTGCTGGATGGAGTTGAGTGCATTGAAGAGAAAGTGCGGGTTCATCTGCAGGCGCAGGCTCTGTAGCCTTGACTCTGTAGCCTTCTGCTTGTTTTGCAGGACCTCGATCTGCGCTTTTTGTTTTTCGTCTTCGGCTCTGATACGCTGGATCTGGTTAGCGGATAGCACAGCTATTGTATTCAGGAGGTTTAGATGTTTTTGGGTAAAGAAGTGTTTTTGTGAGTGCTCACTATCGATCACACCGATCGTCTGTCCATCCATGATGATGGGCACCGTGATCTCTGAATAGCGCCTGACATCATCTACGATGTATCGTGGATCCCGCTCAGTATTGCCGATGATTTCCGCGACCTGGGTTTGCGCTACAGTGCCCGTAATCCCCCTGCCAACCGGAATATCGATTGGCCGGAGGATGGTCTGGTCCATGGGATTCTTGGGGCCATACACGGCTTTTTGTACGAGGACATCCCGCTGTGGATCGAGCATGTAGATGACACATTCCTCGAGGTTGAGTTTGCTGATGCAGTTTTTGGCTACATCCCACAGCATCTCTTCTTCATTCTTATGTCGGTTGATTTGGGAAGCAAAATAATGGATCACGATTTCGGCCTCCAATTGCTCCCGCTGATCTTGCTGTCTGAACCTGTAGCGCCTGATCAATAGCCAGGCGATCAACCCAAGCAGAAAGAGGACAGACAGATAAAACCACCAGGTCATATAGAAGGGTGCGGCAATGAATATCGTTACCTGGTTTTCTGCGTCCTGCCAGTTTTTGTTGTCACTGCTGATGCGCAGGCTAAATACATATTTGCCCGGAGGAAGTGAGTTATACCTCACCCAGTTTTGATCGACCAGGGTGACCCAGTCATTGGAAAGACCGGAAAGCCGGTATTCGTAGTACGTACGGATCTGAGGAGAAAATTCTACGGTATTGAAGTAAAAGGTGACGTGCTTGTCCGATGAGGACAGATGGAATGTGGCATCTTCATTCAGGTAGGCATATACATCCTTGGTTTCTATCCTGTTGATCGAGGCATGTAAGGTGATCTTCTTGTTAAAGAGCGAATCAGGATAGAAGTACTGCAGTCCATGAGGCGTACCAAAGAAGAACTCCCCATTGGGCATCTGGAAATAACTGCCTACCCTGAATCCATATATGCTCAATCCATGCCTTGTATCAAATGTGGTGAGACTTGAATCCTGTGGAGTGTAGCAGGCTAGACCAATGTCATTGCCGATCCACATCCGGTTATGTTTGTCCAGCAGTAAGCCTTCAGCCCGGTTGATCAATAACCCCTCTTTCTGGGTGAAATTCTTGATCCTTCCATTGGAAAGCAGGATAGAAAGTCCCTGGCGCGTTGCGACATAGATATTCTTATTTCGATCCACACCGAGATCAAAGATTCCGTTATGGATGAGTCCGTTGTCAGTGGTATACCGGGTGATAGCCTGTGTTGAAAAGTTGCAATGCGCAATCCCGCCTGATGAAATCGAAAGCCAGAGGTTATCCTTGTCTGTAAAAAGGATGAGCGGACAGTTGAGGGTGTCAAAGGTGGAGAGAAATGAACCACTAAAATGATCCACTTCAAAACTGACCGGATGGATCCTGCAGATGCCATTCCTGCCGGTGACCCAGATAAAACCATCTGGCCCGATGACCAGGCGGTTGGCCCGTTCCTGTTTGAGCCTGTATTTCTCTGGTCCTTCGTGTGTGATATGCCTGACGAGTTTATTGTTTTTATCGATTACAATGATCCCCTGTGATATAGTTGTAGCCCACACCTTGTCAAAGGAATCGATTACGATGGAGACGATTTCCTGTGGAGCAGGCAAGGGATTGTTTTTCGCATCAGAGAAATGCAGGAAACGTGTCGTATTGGTATTGCGTGTCCACATCAAGAGGCCCTCCGCAGTTCCGATGTAGTAAGTATTGTTGTCTTTGGTTGCTATGCCCGCGATAAAGCCATCATATCCCTGACCAGCCTGATCCGTAAATACGTATTGATTGCTGACGATCTCATTACTGTTGTAGTAGCTGATCCCGGTCGGGTTGCAATCCACAAATACCCATCCTGAAGGACTGACTTCAATCGTCGAAACCATATTGGCACTGATAGAGGTATTGTCGGCAAAGTCATGGGTGTGGTGATAGATCTTGTTTTGATCAGGATCGTACACATAGATGCCTGATTCCGATGTGGTCAGTATGATCTGTGCAGGGTTGATTGGTTCTGCAAATACAAAAGTTCCTTTTACCGGCTTGCCAGATTGATCCTGAATGTTTTTGAAAGGAAAAGTTGTAACTCCGGTAGTGAGGTCAACGATCCTGACCTCCTTGCTCTCCCGGTCAAAGTACATGAGGCCGTTTGTACCAGATTTGATCAGGGCCGTGCAGTGCGGGATGGTATATTTTTGTTCGACAGCATGGGTCCTGTAATTGACTTTGTAAAACACATCCTCCTGGACAAACAGGTAGTGTTGATCATCATATAGAAAGACCTGTTTATAAAATTTTGTTTGCAGGGTGTCAAAGTCTTTGATTTCAAAAGGGGTAAACTGGTCCAGGGTGAGGGAATCCATTCCAGGGAGTGAAGCTGCATCGGGTAGTGCGTAATGGCCTTTTGAGGTAAAGAGGAGCAGGTTGCCATGATCCGGTCCTATGATCCATCTCGTCTTTACAAATTTGCCTTCATCATATAAGCCAAGGCGATGAAATTTTCTCTTCTCATCGATGATCGTGATATTGCCACCGGAGGTCAGGACCCAAATGCGGTTTTTACGATCACAGGCGACATGGGTGATGTAGCTGTTTTGAAGTTGTGGGTACTCGGTGGCAAAGTAGCGTTCTACAGATTTGCCATTGAACATATTCAGTCCGTTACCTGTACCGATCCAGAGATTCCCATCGAGATCGGTACACATATCTACCACCCCCAGATAAGAGAGGCCATGGCTTGTGTTGAGATGCCTGAACGTGATATTGCTCTGGCCCTGTGCAGTCAGGCTGCAGTTCATCATGATGAGATATAGGATCAGCTTTTTTATCATGGTCAGCCGGCGGCATTACCTCATCCGCCTCCTTCGTATAGTCAATAGGGTACAGTCCCTGGTTTATTTGTTTGACTGTAAGCTATTGTGATTGAATGTATTGCAAAGTAATGATTTATTCCGCGGTATTCCCTGCCGAGTAAACGGTAAGTGGGCTTATTCGGCACCTACGGCAATCAGTTTGTACGTAGTAGCGGGATAGCTCCAATCATAGCTTGTAAAGTTCCTGAGCACGATGGTGCAACCGGTAGTGGTGACATCTTCGATCGATATGTTCAGCAACCCGATACTGCCGGATACGACGTTGCCCAGGCTTACTGCTGGTGGAGAGGAAAAGGTAGTGCCAAAGTTGATGTTGATATAGTCCCAGGCATTGAACTCATCATAGTGGTTGATACTACCTGAAGGGATATTGGCGGTGACGATTTCCATACGCAATTGGGTGCTGCTTGAATTTCGTACGATACCCTTATCACCCTTTACAGTCATGGTCCCATCAGTCACGATATTCCCGTTTTTAGCTACAGTGGTGACGATATCGCCGAGGTTGGTTTCAAAGCTCAGGAACTTGCCTGTACCTGCATTGCGGGCACGAAAGATTGCACTTGAATTGCTGAGGTTGGTATTGTCACTAAAGATACTGTTGCCTTTTCCGTTTGAGATCAACTCTACTACTGCGCGGTTATTTTCTGTGTAGGTGTTCTTAAACACTCCGGCTACAGCATGATTGCTTGAATTGCCTACAGTCCCTGCTACACCGATACCATCCAGGCCCATGGATTCGCCATATACCCCGACGCCATCAGTCATGTTGATCCCGGTGACAGAACCTACATCTTCATTGTGCGTATATCCGATTCCTTTTACCGCGATGGCATTTGGATTGACTTCATTGGCAATGCCCAGTACTCCGACACCACCTGAGATAGCTCCTCCGGCAATTCCCTTCACGCCTATACCATTGGCATCATTTACGCCGGCCTGCCCCAGTACTCCGATACCATTGCTGGCATTGGTGCCTGTAGTTCCTTTCACCCCAATGGCATTGGTCGTAGTGGCCCCCGTCGTACCACTCACCGCTACCGCATTGGCAGCATTGGCAGTCGAGACGACCCCTTGTGTTCCCAGGGTATTGACATACAATCCGGCTTGTGTATTAGTCGCTTTGGAAAGGTTGATTTCAAGCCCTTTTCCTAAGCCTTGCTGCTGAAGGATAATACCTGAGTTGGTACTGTTGGCATCACTGAGGGTAAACAATCCTGCTGTACCGACTACTGAGGATACACTGAATCCAAAGCCTGAACCTGCATTGAGGATCTGAACCACATTACCTGTCTGACCGGTGTTGGTAGAATTGATGTAGAGTGAACCTCCCATCCCATTGTTACCTATAGAAGTGACGGCGAATGTATTTGCGGCATTGGTATTTTCAAATCTCGCTCCTATGCCATTGTCGCTCCTGCCATAGAGTGCGTATCCGGTGCCTTGCGTGACAGCATCGACACCGTTTGCATTGGAGGTGACTTTGCTCAACCGTACTTTTAATCCAGGACCAATCCCTGCATGGGTGATGTCTACAGCGGCCTTGTTGTTTGATGTATTTGGAATATTAAACTGGCTCAGCAGTCCAAGACCTGTATTCGAAACTGTCAGTGTCGAATCATTGCTCGCCGTATTTGAATTTTGAAATGTAGCTGCACGCCCTGTTGTACCGGTAGAAAGGCCAAATATGGCACTGCCACTGTTTTGTATTTCGCCCATTATACCATAGCCGCCTGCATTGGCATGCGATCCTTTGATTCCTGCAAAACCTGCAGTAGTGCTATAGCCATATACGCCGTGGTTGACAAATGAGAATCCATATGTACCAACACCGGTGTTGCTGGTTCCCATAACCCCTACGCCATTCGAATTGTCTCCCCATACACCCATGGTAGCAGCAGGCGTAATGCCGGCTCCTGTGCTGCCTCGCTTTCCATATACAGCACTGGCGCCACCGGCACTACTATTGTTGGTGATACCAAACAACGAAGTAGGACTGGAGAAAACCGAATTGTAGGGGAGGAACAAAGAGTCATTGCGCCCCTTCCAGTTGTTGTTGATCGCATCCCATTTCAACACTTGCTTATCAAAGGGCACACCAAAAGCAACATCCAGGTTTTGGATCTTGGCAACTGTGGGTGATGGATAGCTTCCACTTAAGTCACCTGACGCCGGGCCCATAGGCAACACAGGATCACCAACTTTCATAAACTCATGCCATGAGCCTACGGAGTAATACCAGAAGCTGCGGGTATCAATATCATAAGTAAACAAGCCTTCCTGCGGGCCTTGTATGTTTTCGCGTTCTGATGTTCTCAGCCTGGTGATCAATACTGCTTTGGTGTGGCTGGAAACGTCCAGGATCGCGGATGGATCAGCAGGTGCTCCGTTTTCATTGACAGATACACCCTGTGCATAGCCGGACATACCCACTAACCAGGAAATGCAAATAATGAAGATCTTTTTCATGTGCTAGGATTTTATGCCACGAAAGTATATCTGGTGAAAAGTGGCTTGCGCTATTTCCTACTGAATGGAAATGGAGAATGAGTGATCGGTGAGTGCGTATCGGAGTACTTAAACGCACCGTCCGTTCAATCACTATGAGCTTCCGTTGAATCAATCTGCTGATAGGTACCGGTTGAATTAATTCAAGTACCTGCATAAGCGTATATTTTCGAATATCAGCCTGCATTCTGGTCATGTGAATCCTTCGAAGGATCTCTGGTATTAGTAATAGGCTGTGTATTCTGATCCCTGGTCTTGCCAATTGGTAAGTAACCGAAGACCTTTTTTCTTTGAATCATTTATTGGAATGAAAGGCCAATTTGAAATTTAGTTAAATGTGCTCCTAAGCCTCTAATAATCAACAGCTTAAGACAGTGTGGCACACCTAGGTGTGCCACACTGTCTTAAGGGGCTGTCTATCAGTACATTGTGAGCACATTTAACTAAATTCCGTTCGACGTGCCTTTAGACGAACTCCGAGACCAAAAAATGTGAAATCTTTTTAGAATTTATTGAACATTAGATTTTACTGCCTCCACTGCCAAAATTCCCGCTTCAGTTACTGGATGCATTGAAAAGTGCAATCTTTGAAGCAGCACTTCATTACCTCGGGCTGAGGGCAGACCCAACCTTCAGGTGTCTTATGACGTACTATCTATCGTAAATGAAATACCACCACCTCATGATTCATACTTCTACTCCCAACACGCCGATTGCATTTAAAAGCAACAGGCCTATCCTCAGAACATGGTTCCTGAGTTTTTTTGCGCTACTGTTTATTCCTTTATTCTCTCAGACCAGTATCGCCTGGCAGAGAAGCATAGGTGATATATATGCAGACAAGGCCATCAATATCTTCCCTGACCGACATGGCAATATCATTGCGGTTGGGCAGGAGCCTCACTTCGATTTTACAGGTAACCTTCGCGATTATATGCTGCTTACAAAGTATGATCCCGCTGGCAATGTCCTGTGGAAGACTTATCATGATGTTCAGTTCGAAACGTTTAGCCTTCCCCTGGATTATTACATCGGCAGGCATTTTTATACAGAAGAGTGGGGGGACACCCTGCTCAACCTGGTCATCAATATCGCAGGCCGCACACTCCAATACAGGGTAAATGACCAGACCGGACAATTCTTTTTCGCAGAGGAAATTGCCTCAGAGATCGTGGATGTCAACCTCAATACGAATGACAAGGTGTATGCTAATATCCTCTGCTCTATCCAGCAAGCATGCTATGGACCTGACTCTCTCGTGGTTCAGGCCATTAATCCAATTCCTGATTCGACGTTCAACACCGTACGTTGGACGTTTGAGATGAAGCAATCATTCAGGACAGCACCGATACAGGGGCATTATGATTTTGACTTACAGGATATCCGTTTTGACCAGGATGGTTTTGCCTATCTCCTCGTGCAGATCGAGCGATGGGATTTTCAGTTTTGCACCGATTGCGCAGATGCATTTGTGGATGCCTGGTGCGAAGTCTTCAAGTTTGATCCACAGGGCCAGCTTGTCCGGCATGTTAATCTCAAGACCGCCAAGGCAGTGGTCAGCAGTATGAATTTCCTGAAGATCGATAGCAACAACCTGGTCATCCAGATCAATGATATCAATGCTGCAGGCACTAAGGTCCTCACATCTGTATATAAAGTGAGTTCAAAGGAGTTGGTACTCGAAAAGAAATTTGACCTCGACCTTCTATACCCTGATGTCCGCGTAGATGATCAATACAATTATTATTCGATCAGGAATGTCTTTGATGCCAATGATCCCAATGTCAAAGGGCTCTCGGATATTCTCGTATCAAAATATACCAGCGATGGCACCCGCTTGTGGAAGCAGTATTTCGGTGGCAGCAGCTGGGAGTTTCCACAAGGGCTGGCGCTTGGAAACGATGGAGGCGTTTACTTTTTTGCCAATTCTGAATCTCATGATTTTGATGTGGCAGAGAATAATGGCAGCCAGGATATGTGGTTGGTCAAGCTGACGGAAGAGGGTACCACTGGTATAGGAGAACTAACTGAGAAGGAAACGCTATCTGCATATCCCAATCCTGCAATTGATGTGATCAATATCCATGCTGACGATGCGCTGCGCATTTCTATCTACGATATGCGGGGTAATGCTGTATTAAGGCAGGACACTAAGACAAGTGATCAGGTTAATATCGCCAAACTCCCTGCAGGTGTCTATGTGGTGAGGGGCATGGATGCAGCTGGTAAGGAATTTTTAAGCAGGATAGTGAAGCTATAACACGGTCCCTGAGCCTGTCAAATTCAATCATGGAAAAAAGTCAGTCTGGTCCCTGAGCTTGTCGAAGGGTACATGGCGAAGACTCTCTCCTTTCGCCGCCCTCTTCGCGAGCGAAGTGGCGGCGAGTGAGAATTGCTTCTCTTTATTCCCTTCGACAAGCTCAGGGACCAGATATTAAGGAATTGCTTCTCTTTATTCCCTTCGACAAGCTCAGGGACCAGATATTAAGGAATTGCATCTTTTCCTCCCTTCGACAAGCTCAGGGACCAGAAAATTAAATCAAGGAATTTATTCCTGATTGACGGAGATGGAAGCAATCTCCTTTTCCGACAGGTACATCTTCTTGATCTTGACGATCGGGCCAGGGCATATCTCCTTGTGACAGTTGATACAGGCATCAACATACTGCTTATAGGATTCGACCTTGTCTCCGTTAAACTCACTACCCAGGGCCTTTGCGGCATCCTCAAAGGAAGTTGCGAAGCCTGCATAGAGTGGGTTGGCCACCTTGGCAGGTTCAGTTGGCTTGGCAGAGAATAGTTTGTGATAATCAACTGTGAGTTCGGGATTTTCCCCTTTTAGCAATTGTGCCTTGGTCCGCATCCCTTCTTCATGCATGGCCCGCATCAATAATGCCAGTTCACTGTCCCCGTTGGGATTCAAACTCTTCGGTTTGTCTGCACAAGAGGTGCCTATCGTCAGGAGGATGCCTGATACCAGCATGATTACTATCCATGATTGTCTCATCCCGCAAATTTACAAAGTATCCTCAATCCTCCCGGTACAGAAGTATTATCACTTGATAGGCAGGACCCTGCTAATCGAAATTTTCGCGCAGAGACGCAGAGGCGCAGTTTATTTTTTTCTTCACACTCACTCCCCATCCCATGCCTCTCACGTTCTCACGTTCTCACGTTCTCACGTTCTCACGTTCTCACGTTCTCACACCCACACCCATGCCTCTTACTGTCTTACTGTCTCACTCTCTTACAACTTCGCGAATCTCGCCTGGAAAAACCGCAGGTACTTCGGCTCATAGATCATCTTCAGGCCTTTGATCTTGTTGCGGTTGATATAGACATTCTCCACCGACTCTGCGATCACATCCATGTGAGCTTGAGTATAGACACGGCGAGGAATCGTGAGCCTTACGAGTTCGAGTTTAGGATAGTAATTCTTTCCGGTCTTAGGATTGCGGCCTGCTGATACTACGCCTCTTTCCATTGAACGGACACCGCTGTCGATATAGAGTTCGGCAGCAAGAGCCTGGGCCGGAAATTTGTCCTGGTCAAGGTGTGGCAAAAACCTGCGGGCATCAAGGAATATCCCATGACCTCCGATTGGTTCCGTGATCGGAATACCAAAGTTCTTTAGCTGTTCACCGAGATAAATGACTTGTCCGATTCTGGCCTTCATGTGTGCATCGGAGACGGATTCATGGATACCGATAGCCATAGCTTCCATATCACGACCGGCGAGGCCACCATACGTATGCAATCCTTCATACACCACTACAAGATTGCTGGCCTCTTCATAATCATTCTTGTCATTGAGGGCGAGGAATCCTCCGATATTGACCAGGGCATCTTTCTTGGCACTCATGGTTGCTCCATCTGTATAGCTACAGATTTCCTTGACGATAGCCTTGATTGTTTTTTTGGCGTAGCCTTCTTCCTTTTGCTGGATGAAATAGGCATTCTCCGCTATGCGGGTCATATCAAGGATGATCCTGATGCCATGCTTTTTGGTGTAAGCCCTGAGTTCTTTCAGGTTCTTCATAGCAATAGGTTGCCCGCCGGCCATATTGACCGTGACCGCTACACAGACGTAGGGGATTTTTTCTGCCCCGTATTTTTTGACCAGGACGTCCATTTTGTTGAGGTCAACATTGCCTTTAAACGGATGTTGGTTGGCCGCATCATGGGCTTCATCAATGATGATGTCCTGGAATAATCCTCCTGCCAGTTCCTGGTGCAACCGGGTGGTAGTAAAGTACATATTGCCGGGGATGATGTCCCCTTTCTTGATCAGGGTCTTGGATAGGATATTTTCTGCACCACGGCCCTGGTGAGTTGGGATTACATATTTGTATCCATAGATATCGCGTACCGTTTCTTCAAGGTGATAGAAGTTGGCGCTCCCGGCATAAGCTTCATCGCCAAGCATCATGCCTGCCCATTGCCGGTCACTCATGGCGCTGGTGCCACTGTCGGTCAACAGGTCAATATAGACATCTTCTGACTTGAGCAGGAATGTATTGTATCCGGCTGCGGCTATTGCTTTCTTGCGCTGGGCAGGGGTGGTCATTTTCAGCAACTCCACCATCTTGATTTTATAGGGTTCGGCCCAGGAGTGCTTGATTTTTTGCTTTTCCATGATTTCCAACAACTTGAGTACCATCAGCACACGGCTAAATGGACGTTCAGGGTGCAATGGTCAGCAAATATTGGCTTTGCACAGATGATAAGGGTCATTGAGCAGGGTGAGATAGGTCAAACCTCCCAACCAACATCACCTTGTATTTTTGATACTTGATTAGCATTAATGACCTGTTTACTCACGACTCACGTTTGTACATTGACAATTCACATCATCACCCCGCCCCGACCCCCTTATGCTTCGATCGGCTAACGCACAACCATATTCCACAGCTCAGCAACCAGGGGAGGCATGATTTTTCTAACTCACAACTCACAACTCACAATTCACAACTGATAACTCACAATTGACAACTCACAGATATGACCATCATCGAACCCTTCCGCATCAAGTCCGTCGAACCAATAACCTTCACAACGAAAGAGCAACGGGCGGCGATACTCCACAAAGCCGCATACAATCCTTTCCTGATCAAGGCTGATGATGTCATCATCGATTTGCTGACGGATAGCGGCACGAGTGCGATGAGTAGTGCCCAGTGGGCAGGGATGATGATGGGGGATGAGTCGTATGCCGGAAGCAATAGTTTTTTCAATTTTGAGAAGACCATCCAGGATATCACAGGGATGCCCATTGTCATTCCGACTCACCAGGGCCGGGCTGCAGAGAAGATCCTCTTTTCCATCATCGGGGGCAAGGGGAAATATATCGTGAGCAATACCTTGTTTGATACCACAAGGGCTAATATAGAAGTCAGTGGCGCAGAAGGTGTAGACCTCTTGTGCCCTGTTGGTAAAGTGCCCCAGGTCCCCGCCCCCTTCAAAGGCAATATGGATGTGACCGCGCTGGAATTGTTTATCAAGGAGAAAGGTGCGGCGAATATCCCATTGTGTATGATCACCGTGACCAACAATTCAGGTGGAGGGCAGCCGGTCAGTATGCAGAATATCAGGGATGTCAAGAAAGTCTGCAGTGGACATGGCATTCCATTGTTCATCGATGCCTGCCGCTTTGCAGAAAATAGCTACTTCATCAAGATCCGGGAAAAGGAATTTGCAGATAAGTCTGTTCCTGAAATCGCTGCGGAAATGTTTTCATACGCTGACGGGTGCACGATGAGTGCCAAGAAAGATGCATTTGCCAACATCGGTGGATTCATAGCTTTGCGCGATGAGGCCCTTGCCCTCAAATGCAGGAACCTATTGATTATCACTGAGGGATTTCCTACCTATGGAGGCCTTGCCGGCCGTGATCTTGAAGCGATTGCTATCGGGCTCAGGGAAGTCATGGATGAGCATTACCTTCAATACCGGATCAGGAGTATCGAATACCTCACAGAGAAATTGATTGAAGCCGGCGTCCCTGTGATGCAGCCTGCAGGCGGACATGCCGTATACTTAGATGCCAGGGCTTTCCTTCCTCATATTCCACCCCATCAATATCCGGGGCAGGCTCTCGTAGGAGCTCTATATCTCGAAGGCGGAATCAGGAGTGTGGAGATCGGATCCCTCATGTTTGGAAAGTATGATGAAGGCGGGCAACTGGTTCCTGCGATGATGGAACTGGTACGTCTGGCCATTCCACGTCGAGTCTATACCCAGAGCCATATCGATTATGTAGCTGAGGTGATCATCAAGGTATTCAACGATCGTGAGCAGATCAAGGGCCTGGCCATCACCTATGAGGCCCCGACACTGAGGCATTTTACAGCGCGGCTGAAGGAGATCAGCTGATTTTCTGCACGCCAAGACGCGCTAATTTGACTGTTGCATTACATTAATATTGAAATTTTCCCAAGGGAAGTTCTGCCACGGTATGGATTGTCAGGACAGTCAATCATCGCAGCCACTTTTTTTCGTTACCTTCTCAATTGCACGCGCACACTACTCATGCGCACACTTCTTACGTTCTCACGTTCTCTCGCTCTCACTCATGCCTCTCACTGTCTCACTGTCTTACCATCTTACACAGAGCGGCCCTGCAAGTGTAGCACACCCGCTGTAGGCAGGCAACGCTGCAGGTTTGCCACACTCCCTACGCTTCTTACTTTCTTACTGTCTCACCGTCTGTCACAAGGATGACCAAAATCACCCCAACCCCTGACCTGTATTGTCCGTTTTTTACATGCTTTGCCTTACCTCTGCAGCGTAGAAAAATCTAATTATGGCAACAAGAATAAAAGTCGGAAAGTATGTCTACTTCTTCGGCGGTGGAAAAGCAGATGGCAATGAATCGATGAAGAATTTATTGGGGGGTAAAGGTGCCAACCTCGCAGAAATGGCTGGTCATCCCAATCTCCGCCTACCCGTTCCACCTGGATTTACGGTGACTACAGAGGTATGCACCTATTACTACGACCACAAAAAGACATATCCAAAGACCGTAAAGGCCCAGGTGGAAGAAGCCCTGGCTAAAATGGAAAAGCTCACCAAAAAGACTTTTGGTGATGCAAAAAATCCTCTACTGGTATCCATTCGTTCTGGCGCACGCCGCAGTATGCCCGGGATGATGGAGACCGTGCTCAATGTGGGGTTGAATGAAGAGACCATCAAGGGGATCATAGCACATAGTGGAGATGAGCGATTTGCCTACGATGCATACAGGCGGCTGATCATGATGTATGCCGATGTCGTCATGGAAAAAGGGGGTGGGATCGAAGTGAAAAACGGAAAAGGTATCCGTAAACAGCTGGATGAGAAACTGGAACATATCAAGCATCAACAGGGGTATGCAAGTGATACAGAACTGACTGTACCGGAACTCAAAGCGCTGGTAAAGGATTATAAGAAAACGATAAAGAAAGTGCTGGGCACAGATTTTCCTGAAGATCCATGGAAGCAACTTTGGGGTGGTATAGGTGCCGTATTTGGTAGCTGGAATGGCAAGCGTGCCGTAGAATACCGGCGTATTGAGAAGATCCCGGATGAGTGGGGTACGGCAGTAAATGTCCAGGCCATGGTGTTTGGCAACATGGGCAATGATAGTTGTACCGGTGTCGCCTTTACCCGTAATCCGGGAACAGGGGAAAATAAATTTTATGGTGAATACCTCGTCAATGCACAGGGTGAAGACGTCGTCGCCGGGATAAGGACTCCGGCCCCGGTCAACGAATATTCAATGAATGACCAGAGCAGGCAATTTACCTCGCTCGAAAAACTCATGCCTGAGTTGTATAAAGAACTGTACAGTTATCAGAAGCGACTGGAGCAACACTACAAGGACATGCAGGACATCGAGTTTACGATCGAAAAAGGCAAGCTATATATGCTGCAATGCCGCGTAGGTAAGCGCAACGGAATTGCAGCGGTGCGTATGGCCACTGAGATGTATAAGGAGAAACTGATTGATATCAAGACAGCGGTGCAACGAGTAGGGCCAAACCAACTCGTGGAGCTCTTGCTTCCGATGCTTGATCCAAAGGCCGAGCTATTGTCAAAGCCGATTGCAAAGGGATTACCAGCCGGGCCAGGTGGAGCGAAAGGAAGAGTAGTATTTACATCTGATGACGCGGTCGAATGGGCACACAAAGGCGAGAAGGTGATCCTGGTTCGCGAAGAGACTTCTCCTGAGGATGTCGATGGTATGCACAAGTCCCAGGCCATCCTGACGACCAAGGGCGGTATGACCTCGCATGCTGCACTGGTGGCAAGGGGATGGGGTAAATGTTGCATTGTAGGATGCGGTGATATTGAGATTCGCATGGACTCAAGGACATTCCATGCAAAGGATGGTACCGTGATCAAGGAAGGGGACTGGGTGAGCCTGAATGGCACGAAAGGATTGGTATACGAAGGAAGTATGGCGTTGACGGATATCGATCTCGATCAGAATCAGTCCTACAAAGACCTGATGAAACTGGTCGACAAGACGAAAGCACTGGGGGTAAGGACCAATGCAGATACACCTAAGGATGCCGCCCAGGCTTTGAAGTTTGGCGCAGAAGGTATTGGGTTGTTCCGCACTGAGCATATGTTTTACGGAGAGGGGAGTGAGCGCCCATTGTTCCTGCTGCGCAAGATGATCATGAGCAAGACGGAACAGGAGCGTCGTACAGCGCTCAATGAATTGTACACCTTTGTTAAGAAGGATTTCAAGGACACCCTTGAAGTGATGAATGGACGCCCTGTGACATTCCGTCTACTCGATCCTCCATTGCATGAGTTTGTACCACATGATTCAGAAAAACTGCACCAGCTTGCTAAGGAACTGGGTATAAGTATGAGCATCCTCAGGAGGCGTGTACTTGCATTGCATGAAAACAATCCTATGCTGGGTCATCGTGGTGTGAGGCTTGGCGTCAGCTATCCGGAGATCACAGAGATGCAGGTGAGGGCGATCCTTGAAGCTACGGGTGAGTTACTGAAGGCAGGTAAGAAGGCGTATCCCGAAATCATGATACCTGTAACCTGCACGGTCAATGAACTGAGCCATCAGAAGGAGATCGTAGACAGGGTCTACAAGGAAGTACTGGTCAAATCTAAACTGAAGAAGATACCGTATCTCTATGGAACGATGATTGAGATACCAAGAGCTGCCCTCAAAGCCAATCACATGGCACTGGTAGCAGATTTCTTCAGCTTCGGGACCAATGACCTTACGCAGATGAGTTTTGGATTCAGCCGTGATGATATCGGCGGATTCCTGCCCATCTATCTGGACCAGAAACTATTGAAGGATGATCCGTTTGTGACGATTGACCAGGATGGTGTAGGGGAGTTGATCAAGATTGGAACAGAGCGTGGTCGTGCGACTAAGCCAAAATTAAAAGTAGGAATCTGCGGTGAACACGGCGGCGATGCCGAGAGTGTCAAATTCTGTCATCGCATAGGCATGAATTATGTCAGCTGTTCACCTTTCAGGGTGCCAATCGCCAGATTGGCCGCCGCACAGGCAGCCCTGGAGAAGCCGGGGAAGTAAGCAATCCCTGGACGTAAGATACCCGGAACATCAACTGTTCCGGGTATTTTTATTAGTAGATAATTTCATTTTCAAACGCCCCTGGTTTCTGCAGGAACAACTTCCAGAAAATCTCTGCAATAGCAGCAGGATTATATTTTTCATCTGAGGGTTGCACATAACCTCGCACGATCACCTGTGCGATATGTACATCTGTACCATCTGCTCTTTTCTGAAAAGCCTGGACCATATTGCGCTGTGCAGCTTTTCCTACGCTCAAGGCGGTCATACGCGGGTCACCATGTAAGGAAAGGCCACCTCCGGTGACAAACAATTTCCCTCTGTTGTGCTCGAGGGAGTAGGGCAGGACCATCTTCATCAGGTTGAAATAGCCACCTACAGAAATATCCATCATCGCCTTGATGGTATCCCAGTCCTGCTCAAGGATATCTTTATTAGATGCACCTGATGGATTGTACAGGATCATGTCCGCTTCTCCTGGTACTCCACTGATCTTGCCCAGTGCTTGCATCAGGGATTTCTCACTGGCCACATCACCAACAGCATACGTAGCCTCAATGCCTTCGGCTTTCAATTCACCAGCCAGTTGCCTGAGTTTATCTTCATTACGCGCGATGAGGGCAATCCTGTACCCTTCTTTACCAAATTTCTTAGCTACACCACTACTGATACCAGGCCCAGCACCTATTATGATCACCAATCCCATACTTTTCTCCTTGTTTTGACTACTAATACAAAATCTGGCCTGATTGTTTTACTTTTTTCTTCTTAGAAGGCACTTTTCTCCTTTTGCCCCTTGCTCTCCCGCTTTATGGCTTCGCAACATAGCGGGATCTCCGCTGCGCTCCGACCTGATCCTTGCCCCTATGGCCATATCCGGTCAATGGCAAAAGCCTCCCCACCAGTCATCCGCACCTTTCCTTTTGATGCATAAAGGCCCAATCGGGTGAAATCTTCGGAAGGGAAAAATATGTCTGTCATCACAAATGCTCCATCATCCACAAATACTTCAGAGGAAGCTACATCAAAATATACATGCAGTTTCAAGGAGGATCTGTCAGGATCGTACGATGCGCGATAGACCCGCGCTGCAAATTTGTCAGAAAAACTATGGTCACCAGCCTTGGTGCGGTCACAATAGAATTCTTTTACCTCTGTATCATAGCCAATGCGGAATAGTTCGCCTTTCGTGTTGGATAGCTGTATACCAAAATCTGCAGGCATACCTTCATCCCATTGCATCCCGATCTCTATTTCCATCTGCGAAGGTGTGCAGCCCAACTGGTCAGTGATATCCAGTTGTTGGTTTATTTCAGCAGGGTCTATTTTCTTAGATGAAGTGCGCAGTGCATTGAGTTCACGCACGGGTATTGACTGTAGCCTGTATCCATCGTCAGTCTTTTTCAATTTGAGTTCGCACGGGATCGTCATCGCACTTCGCCATGCCTGGGTGGGCACAACCTGTGCATATTCCCAGTTGCCCATCCATCCGATAAAAAGTCGCCTTCCGTCATCCCTGGGTACATCAGACCAGGTCACACCTGCATAATTGTCCCTGCCATGATCGAGCCACAGGGCATGGCCGCCAATCACATTTTTTTCGAAGGCAGGATCGAGCTTAAATGTTTTGCCATCAAAATCGCCGACAAAGTATTGTGTGCCCGAACCACCATTGGGCGCGCCAGGATTCAGGTTTTGCAGCAACACCCATTTTGTCTCGCCTGTGTCTTCGACCTTCAATGGAAATAGGTCTGGACATTCCCACACTCCTTCATGCGCTCCATAAGGCTTGCCCCAGTCACTCAGATGCTGCCATTTCTTCAGGTCTTTTGATCCCCACAAGGCAATATGGTCCAATACAGCAAGTGCCATGATCCATTGGGCAGACGGTTCATGCCAAAACACTTTTGGATCACGAAAGTCACGGAGTTTGCCTGTGTTTGGGATTACCGGATTAGCCTCATACTTTGTCCATGTTCTCCCTTTATCAAGGCTATACGCAATGCCCTGTGACTGGTAATCCGTGCGCCCTGCTTTATCACCCGCAGGATCATGATACGTATAGATGGCTACCATTGGAGGTTTACCTTCCTGTCCAAAGCCACTGGTATTGTCCCAGTCTATCACCGCACTTCCTGAAAAGATATAGCCGAGTGAATCCGGATATAGGGCTATCGGAAGGTGCTCCCAATGGACCAGGTCTGTACTGACCGCATGCCCCCAATGCATCGGCCCCCATACCGTCGAGTCTGGATAATATTGATAAAACAAATGGTACTCCCCTTCATAATACACCATGCCATTGGGATCATTCATCCAGTGCCCAGGAGGGGAAAAATGAAATTGAGGCCGGTGGGGCTCGCGGTAGGTGGTATCCGTATTGAAGCTTATACCATCATTAAGAGCATCTGTTGATGGCTTGCATGCGCCTATCAGGTAAACGATCTGAAAGGATATGGCAATAGACAGGATTGTCCGCATCTGGGTCAATTTCATATTTGTTGGTTATGGATGTGCCACAAGTTTTTGTTCCAGGTCTTCAAGGGATACACCCTTTGTTTCAGGCATCATCCGCCATACAAAGAGGAGCTGAAGGAACATCATAAAGGCAAATAAGGAGAATATGGCGGTGATCCCCATGGTACTGATCAGCAGCGGCATGAGAGAGGGTATGATAGCGGCCAGCACCCAATGCACCGAGCTGCCGAAAGCCTGACCACCAGCCCGCAAATGATTGGGAAATATCTCTGCAATGAATACCCAGATCACTGTTCCCTGCCCGATGGCATGCGCAGCGATAAAGAGAAAAAGGAAGCCAGGCACAGCCATACCCTTCCATTCGAGGAAAAACGAAAGTGCAACCATCGACAATGATATAATGTATCCGAAGGAACCGATGTACATTAATTGTCTCCGCCCAAAACGGTCAATAAGGGATAGCCCCACCAGTGTGAAGACCAGGTTGGTGATCCCAATGCCCACGCTGCTCAGCAATGCCGAACTCTTCTCCAGCCCCGCAATCTCAAAGATCCTTGGGGCATAATAGAGGAAGGCATTGATGCCGGACAACTGGTTGAAAAACGCAACCAGGAAAGCGAGCATCAGTGGAAACCTGAACTTGGGACTGAAGATGGTTTCCCTCTTATCTGAAAGATCGTAGTCAGCTTGTATACGGATTACTTCTGCTTCTGGATTGCCCTCCGGGTTAATGATGTTGATCGTTTTCAAGGCAGTACGAAGATCTCCTTTCCGGATGATCAGCCAGCGAGGACTTTCCGGAATACGTAAGACCAGGGAGATATAGATGAGCGCAGGTATCGTCTGTATGCCAAGCATCCATCGCCACGCCTGTTGGCCGGTGTCGCTCAGCAGGTAGTTTGACAGGTAGGCCATGAGGATACCGAAGACGATATTAAACTGATAAAGTGCCACGAGTTTTCCACGGTTGGAAGCTGGGGCAATTTCAGAAATATAAGCCGGGGCCGCAATGGTGGAGGTCCCAATGGCAAGTCCGCCTATGAACCGAAAGATGGCAAACATCCATGGCCCGGTTGCGAGTGCCGACCCAATAGCTGAAATGAAATAAAATAGACCGATAAGGATCAGGGTCTTTTTTCGGCCAAGGATATCTGTTGGCATACTCCCGAACAAAGCTCCGATCACGGTGCCCCAGAGTGCAGAAGACATAATTACAAAACCATGGAATACCTCACCATGTGGCCAGAGCTGCTGGAGGGAGAGATCTGCTCCGGAGATGACCACGGTATCAAATCCAAACAGGAAACCCGCAAGGGCAACAGTGACAGACCAGAAGAATATTTTTCGATGCTTCATCCGCTTTTTGTTTATCCCATAAATCTAACAGGATAAGGGGAAGTTTCACTTTGAGCTGAATTTTTTTCGCCCTTTTTACGAAGTGGGGAGAGCATAAATCCGCCGTAAGGATGGGATGTATTTGTTTGAGCCAATTAAAAGTCCTAATATTCGCAGGAATGTAGAAAGGCAAAGGCCGATCCACTATGCCGGCTCGGGGGAAAGCAAAATCTGCCTTTATCATATATGATAAATATTTAATATGTTTTCCGGATAGCATGGCTGAGCAAAACGAAAAATTGATCATCATTACAACCAGTACTACATGAATAAAGCGCTTCAGACCCAGGACTATATTGTATTCCTGATCTATTTTGTAGCCGTAGCCAGCTATGGCTGGTGGGTCTACTACAACAAGAAGAAAGCAAAGACTACATCTACCGAATTTTTCCTTGCTGAAGGTCAATTGACCTGGTGGGCTATCGGTGCCTCATTGATTGCTTCCAATATCTCCGCCGAGCAGTTTATCGGTATGAGCGGTAATGGCTTCAGGCTTGGTCTAGCCATTGCCAGCTATGAGTGGTTGGCCGCAGTGTCCCTCGTGATCGTTGCCGTATTCTTTATGCCTGTATATCTCAAAAACCACATCTTCACGATGCCCCAATTCCTGAAGACACGGTACAATGAAACAGTTGCCATGATCATGGCCATTTTCTGGTTGTTCCTCTACATCTTCGTCAACCTTACCTCTATCCTATATCTCGGTACGCTGGCGATCAACAACCTGACCGGTGGGGAAGGCTTTCACCTCATCATGATCGGCCTTGCTGTCTTTGCGCTTATCATCACCCTCGGTGGGATGAAGGTGATCGGGTATACGGATGTTATCCAGGTACTGGTATTGCTGATCGGGGGATTGATCACGTCATATATTGCCCTGACCGTCGTCAGTCAGAAATTCGGTTTAGGTTCTGACGCACTTGCAGGTTTCAATCAATTGTTGAAAGTAGCTCCCGAGCATTTTGATATGATCTTTGACAAGCCTGACGCCAATTCCACGCCGGAACAAATCAATCATTACTCTAGTCTGCCGGGTCTGGCTATGTTAGTCGCCGGTATGTGGGTTGCTAATCTCAATTACTGGGGTTGCAATCAATATATCACCCAGCGTGCACTTGGGGCTGATCTCAAGACTGCGCGCACCGGTATTTTATTTGCCTCTTTCCTCAAGCTCCTGATGCCTTTGTTAGTTGTACTCCCGGGGATCGCTGCTTATGTACTTTACAAGAATGGCGAACTCCAGGCACAGATGATGACCAATGGTGAATTCAGGGAAGACAATGCATACTCTGCAGTGCTCGGCTTCCTGCCTACAGGGCTTAGGGGATTATCAATGGCCGCGTTGACTGCAGCGATTGTGGCCTCCCTGGCCGGAAAAGCAAACAGCATCTCTACTATTTTCACCCTGGATATTTATAAGAAGTATGTCAACCGTGAATCTTCAGACACCCGAATGGTCTGGACAGGACGTCTCATGGTGGTAGCTTCTCTGGTCATTGCCATCGCAGTCAACTGGAATGATACACTTGGTATTGGAGGCAAAGGCGGATTTGAGTTTATTCAAAAGTACACCGGATATATATCCCCTGCGATCTTCCCTGTGTTCCTCTTCGGATTCTTCTGGAAGAAGACCACATCCAATGCAGCCATTGCAGGGATCATCGGCGGGGTAGTGCTGGCCATCTTGTTTGACAAGTTTCTCCCCGGAATCGCAGGAAATGAAACGTGGCTCTACACAGCTTACCTCAATGGAGATGGGGCTTACGAAATTCCATTCCTCATCCAGATGGGCTGGGTATTTTTCTTTACCACGATACTGATCATCATCGTGAGCCTTCTTGATGTAAAAGGCCGCGCAAATGTAAAGGCACTCGAAGTAGACAAGGCGATGAACAAGGTCTCCAATACCCACCTGGCCATGATCGTTGTCATACTATTGCTGGTGGCCGTGATATACGCCCGGTTCTGGTAATAGAATTCATTAATAAAAAAGTAGAGACGCGATTAATCGCGTCTTTACTTTTTTATTAATACAATTACCTTCCAATCCTGCCCAACCCTTGATCATCCGGCTGCCGTCTTAGACCATAGAGAGTCACTCTTCCACGTCTAAACCAATCCGTATGAAGCACATTTACACAGGTAATGTATTGGCTGCAGTCCAGTTTCTTCTTTTTTCTATGTGTATGCCTTTGAGTGCACAACAGAATGGAGGTTTTGAAAACTGGTCACCCTCCGGAAGCCCGCCACCTTTCGACTGGAAGTTTCCAACCGGCTGGACTACCACAAATGCTACTACAGAATTTATCACCGCCGGGGTCAGGCGAGTGACAGACGCGCATAGCGGAACTTATGCAGCCGAGATCAGGACACTCAATGTATTTGGCACCAACAGGCGCTCCCAACTTGCTTTGGGGCTTTGTAAACTCAATTATCCCGAGTACAGGATAGAACCATACACAGGCGGTGAGGCCATGACCTCGATCCCGCAGGAAGTTTCTTTCTATTACAAGCTGTCTAATCTTGATACCAACGATGTTGCTTCTGTTGAAGTGATGATCAAGCGTCCTCCGGGTATGGCATTTGAGGATTTGGTTTTCTATGCACGGACAGACCTTCAACCTGTCGGAGCTTATACACGGATGACTATACCTATAGGGGAGAGTGGTATTGATGTAGCTACCGATTCGATTCTCATTGTTTTCTCCAGCAATGGGCCAGATGCTCCAGGAACGAATGTCCTGGTGGTTGATGATGTTGTCATAGATTTTACCTCGTCCAACCAGCCCGGACCTATTACTGACTTAATAGGGAAGGCTTATCCCAATCCAATACAGTCAACAGGTACTTTGACTATTGTCAATCCCGGAAAGGAAATTCATGCAGTCCACATGATAGATGCCACAGGCAGGATAGTATCCGGTTGTCTTCAACTTGCCGGCGATGATGAAATCATTGAGTTGACAGGATTGCCATCGGTTTCAGGTATATACAGCCTGCTGCTGGATGGGAAGTGCTTTGCGAGGATTGTTGTAGTAGATTAAGGATTCCTGTTAAATCCAATCTGCTTTCTCGACCGTTGCTGCGTTGCCAGTTGATCTTTGTTCAACAGAAAGTTTATGGCATCATAGACATCCTTGAACTGTTGGTCATATTTCGATTCCAGTTGCTTCAGTTTATCTGTAAGATCTTTATGCGACAATGCATACTGTCTCATAAAGACGAATGCCCGGATTATAGCAATATTCACTTGAATTGCTTTTTCACTCCTCAGAACGGATGAAAGCATAGAAACACCTTGTTCGGTAAAGACGAAAGGTTTTGAACTTTTTCGCCTGAATTTTTGGGATGTGGTCACAATTTGTGACCACATCGGATCGTCCGCTGACATTGCAAGTTGAAAGTTATCCCATTCTCTTTCAGTTAGTTGGAACATGAAATCATTGGGAAATCGAGCTATATTTCTTTTGACAGCCTGATTTATAACTTTTGTCGGAACCTCATATAGAGTTGCGGGATCAGCATCGGGCATGACCTTTTGTCCCCTGATCTCATAGATCCTGGACTGGATTGTTTTCAATTCCATGCTGTAACTCTTCTGGTGAAGAAATAGACCTGAAATATAGGGGGTTTCCAAATGCGACGGGGAAGTATGACGATTCTTAATAATGAACTTTAATAAAAGATATTGTTGTCTTTAATTGAAATACACCTTAATTTTGAAGATATCAGTTTTACCTTAAAGCAATCCGATATGAAAAATTATGCAGGAATCATGTTCGCATTATTGCTGTTGGCCACAGGTTGCGAAAAAGACGATTCACCATCCGATACATTTTCCAATTCCCTGACCCTTGGAACGGGTTTAAATCCTGCCAATTTATTTGAGCTCACAGGCGAGGGAACTTCATTTGCTGCAAGTAGCCTGGTCTATTTCAGGCTCGAAAGCAAGGAGGATATGGCAGGCTCCCCGGTCAGGATCAATATCAAGTCAGGAGGAACAGACATAGATAACTTTGATTACCCGGTCCTTCAGGATTATGGCCACATCTACCTGGCTTCCTTCATAGCACCGGCAGCAGGAAATTATAAAGCCACCGGCATTCTGACCACAGGAAATAAAAGTGTTGCCACTATCAATTTTGTGACGCAATAACCAAAGGAACTGCGCATTGAGCGTAACATAGATTTTGAGTTGGACATTTCCTGCAGCGCCCGGAATGGCTCTGTATAGCCTGTTTTAAGGCGATTTCGAAACATCTTTTTACCAATAAATTAATTTGCTTAATTTGTACGCCCCGGAGAGTGGTTTTTGGGCCAAAACAGGAAGAAGTTCCTGGTTTGCCTATTAATTGATTCTCCAGGCAGGAGCTTTACTCCCTGAAGCCTGTTTATTAAACCTCCCAACCTAGATTTTATGAAAAACCTCCCACGTTTCAACTCCTTTTTCTTATTCCTTTTTTCTTTAATCCTCCATACCGGTTTGCACGCTTCAGGTGCCTTGTCCACAGGTATGGATGTTTCAATCTCCAAATCGGCTGAGGTACTTTTAGCTGCGCCACCTGTATGCAACACCCCGACCTGGCCCACCACGTCTAATATCACAAACAATTCTGCAACCTTTAGCTGGGACCCTGTCTATGGCGCCCAGAGTTATGCGGTGCAGACCCGTACTCCAAATGGCACCTGGTATACTGTACCCGGAAGCCCTTTTCCAACTGCCTATGCTACGGTAACCTGGTTTTTGCCCAATACCACTTATGAGTGGCGGGTCAGGACCAACTGCTCCAGTGGAGAAACCAGCGCCTGGACCTATCCGGTCACATTTACTACAACAGGATGGTATGCCTGCAACGCGCCGGACTGGCTTTCGACAACGGGTATTTCCCAGACGACCGCCACATTTGACTGGGAACCGATCAGTGGTGCCACCAGTTATTCGCTTCAATACCGCCTCGCTAACAATGGCAGCTGGATCACGATCTCTGGCGGTCCATGGACACAAACATGGTACACCATCACTGGCCTGCAACCAGGCACGGCCTATGAATGGCATGTAAAATCAAACTGCCCCAACGGAATGTCCAGCGCCTGGTCATACAGCGCGGCTTTTACAACGTTAGGTGGTTCGTCCTGCAGTATGCCTACCTGGCCCGTGACCAGCAATATCACAAATACTTCTGCATCCTTGAGTTGGGAGGAATCATGGGGCGCCGATGGATATACAGTACAAATACGCCTCCCCAATGGTACATGGACCAATGTCTATGGCAGCCCAACCAGCAATACATGGATCATTGCCAATGGCCTGACTCCAAATACAACATACGAGTGGCGTGTCCGTGCCAATTGCTGGGGCGGCCAGTACAGTAACTGGACCTATCCGGTCACATTTACCACCACAGGCTCATCTTATTGTTATGCACCTGATTGGTTGTACACGACCAATATCACTTCAACCACGGCCACTTTTGACTGGGATCCGGTGAGCGGAGCCAATAGTTACTCCCTCCAATACCGTCAGATCAATGGGTCATGGTGGGATGTTCCAGGAGGCCCCTTTACAAGCACCTGGTATACGATCACCGGCCTGACGCCTGGTACTACCTATGAGTGGCGTGTGCGCAGCAATTGCTACAATTGGAATTACAGCGCATGGTCATACAGTGTAGCATTTACAACCCTGGGGATGACTTGCAGCACACCGACATGGCCAGTCACAAGTAATATCACCAATACCTCTGCTACCTTTAGCTGGGATGAATCGTGGGGAGCCGATGGGTATACTGTTCAGATACGCCTCCCTAATGGTAATTGGACCAATGTTTATGGCAGCCCAACCAACAATACCTGGATCAGTGCAAACGGACTGAGTCCAAACACGACATACGAATGGCGCGTTCGTGCCAACTGCTGGGGCGGACAATACAGCGACTGGACTTATCCTGTCACATTCACCACGACAGGTACTTCTTATTGCTATGCACCTGATTGGTTGTATACGACTAATATTACCTCGACCACTGCAACCTTCGACTGGGATCCGGTGAGCGGAGCTAATAGTTACTCCCTTCAGTACCGGCTCATCAATGGTAGCTGGTGGGATGTTCCTGGTGGGCCATTTACTAGCACCTGGTATACGATTACCGGCCTGACACCTGGTACCACGTATGAGTGGCGTGTCCGCAGCAATTGCTACAATTGGAATTACAGCGCATGGTCATACAGCGTAGCATTTACAACACTGGGCATGACTTGCAGCACACCAACCTGGCCGGTGACCAGCAATATCACAAATAACTCGGCAACATTTAGCTGGGAGGAATCATGGGGAGCCGATGGCTACACTGTTCAGATACGCCTGCCAAATGGTACATGGTACGCTGTTGCAGGAAGCCCGACCAACAATACCTGGATCACTGCAAACGGACTGAGTCCAAACACAACGTATGAATGGCGTGTTCGTGCCAATTGCTGGGGCGGACAATACAGCGACTGGACATACCCTGTGACGTTTACCACCACTGGTGCTTACTATTGCACTGCACCTGATTGGTTGTATACCACCAACATTACATCAACCACAGCCACATTTGATTGGGATGAGGTCAGTGGAGCTAACAGTTACTCACTTCAATACCGTCTTGCCAATGGCACCTGGTGGGAGGTTCCTGGTGGTCCATTTACCAGCACCTGGTATACCATCACCGGCCTCACGCCTGGTACGACATATGAGTGGCGTGTTCGCAGTAATTGCTATAATTGGAATTATAGTCCGTGGTCATATAGTGTGACGTTTACCACATTAGGTTCATCATGCAACACTCCGACATGGCCTGTCACAGGCAATATTACCAATACATCAGCCACTTTTAGCTGGGATGAAGTATGGGGTGCTGAAAGCTATACTGTGCAGACAAGGTTGCCAAACGGAACATGGTATAACATTCCAAACAGTCCAACTTTAGCCACATGGGTTACGGTCAATGGGTTCAATCCAAATACAACCTATGAATGGCGTGTCCGTGCCAATTGCTGGGGTGGATCATATAGCAATTGGACCTATCCTGTAGTGTTTACCACGACCGGATCATATTACTGCAATGCACCGAATTGGTTATATACGTCAAACATAACAATGTCCTCAGCCACTTTCGGATGGGAGCCTGTCAGCGGAGCGGTGAGCTATTCCGTACAATGGCGACTTGCCAATAGTGGCACATGGTATGACCTGGCCGGTGGCCCGTTCTACAATACGTGGGTCAATGTTCAAGGATTCCAACCTAATACGACGTATGAGTGGCGTGTTCGAAGCAACTGTTCTAACTGGTCCTACAGTGCCTGGTCGTATAGCCTGAGTTTTACCACCATCGGAGGAAGCAATTGCAGTATACCATATTGGCTGTCTACATCCAATATATCCCAAACCTCTGCGACCCTCAACTGGTCAGCAGTCTGGGGCGCATGGAGCTATGCAGTACAGATCAAGACCTCAAATGGATCATGGGCGGATGTGCCGGGCAGTCCGTTTACAGGCACTTCGGCTAATGTCACCGGACTGACCCCGGGAACAACTTATCAGTGGCGTATACGAACCACATGTGATGACGGAGGACAGAGTTACTGGTCTAACCCTCTTACGTTTACCACTATGGGGATATCATCCTGTGATGCACCTTCCTGGTTATATACTCTGGCGATCACACAGACTTCAGCTGACCTGGATTGGTCAGAGGTCTTCGGGGCAAATAGTTATGATATACAGTGGCGCACGGCCAATGGAGACTGGACCGACCTGCCAGGCGGCCCATGGACATCCACCATGCACACGATCACCGGCCTGACACCGGGTACATCATATGAATGGCGTGTAAGGAGTAACTGTAATTTTGGCGCATATAGCGGCTGGTCTAACAGCGCGAGCTTTACCACTGTGGGTATGTCATGCGGCACACCAGGTGGTACAGTGACGACAGAAATTACAGACACCGGAGCGACCTTCATCTGGTCAGATGTTGCAGGCGCTGAAAACTATACCGTTCAAATACGCGTGCCAAATGGAACATGGTCAGAAATTCCAGGAAGTCCCTTTACTGAAACGATGGCTACTATTGATGGCCTGATCCCTGGAACGACCTACCAGTGGCGTGTGAGAGCCAATTGCGATTTCGGATCATATAGCGACTGGACAAACATGTTAAACTTCACCACATCAGGTGCGCCTACCAGCGGAAGTGAGGAATGCGATGGTGCGACATTACTCACGGTCAACAGCAATTGCATTAATTCGGCATCATCCAATGTCGGTGCGACTGAAAGTACAACGCCATTGCTTGGCTGGTGTCCTGTAGCCAATCACAAAGATGTTTGGTTCACATTCACCATGCCTGATGTAACAAATCCTGTAGTGACGATTCGTACGACTGCAGGCACATTGACTGATGCCGTGATGGAAGTATACCGCGGTGATGATTGCAATTCGCTGGCGTATATTTTCTGTGAGGATGATAACGACCAGGGTAATGGTTCACACATGCCTGTCATCTCTATTTCCGGCGTTCCTAACGAAACTATCTGGGTTCGCGTGTGGGGTTATGCTGGTACTACAGGTACGTTCAGTATTTGTGTGTTCGATTACCAGTCCACTAACCTGGCAGTTCCTGACGATGCTTCTCCAACCATAATGGATGGCGAAATTATAGATCCTGTTGTACAAGGAAGTACCTTCGGTAAGGACCGTATCGTTTCCCCAACACTTCATGTAGCTCCAAATCCAGTCAACGATATGTTGCAGGTGACTTATGATCAGACAGCGACTACGATGGTATCTCGGATGGTGCTGATGGACATGTCCGGCAAGATGGTCTTCAGGAAGGATTATACATCCAATGACAATCCTGTGTTCCATGACCAGGTGGATGTGTCTGGCATGGCTCCTGGTATCTACATGATACAAGTGGTGACCGCTTCAGGTATCATTTCAGAGAAAGTTTCGGTGGTGGATTAGTACTCCGCACTGAAATAAAAAAGAAGAGACGCGATTTATCGCGTCTCTTCTTCTTTATGTATTTGTGGTTCTAAATTTTCCCCTTAATTTAACACCTGAAAACAGCAGGATATTTGTAATTGACTGCGGCCAGTTGAATAATGGATGGAAAATTTCGGAACCGGTTCCGGGTGGGCTCAGCGCGCGCCCAATGGTGGGATTATGGAAATGACGGCTCATATTTTGTGACCGTTTGCACCAGGAACAAGGAGCACTTTTTTGGACAGATCCAAAAGGGGAAGATGCAATTATCGGAGATTGGAAGTATTGTGTACTCCATTTGGTCCGAGATACCATTTCGCTTTTCATATGTTAAGCCTGGAGCATTTATGGTGATGCCTAATCATGTTCATGCTATGATTACGATCGATAAGGCAAGTCGAAACCCCTCATATGTTGAATTTTCGAATGTAGAGACGCGATTAATCGCGTCTCTACATTCGAAAATTCAACCAGATAGATCTGTGGTCACCGGACTGGATAAATCAAATTTAAATCCAACCAATTCATTTCCTCGTCGAGGAGGTATCACAGGTATGCATAACCCAATGTTAAATCAAAATTTGTCCCGCGTAATGCGATGGTTTACTGGGCGTGTGACATTTGAGGCGCATAAGATAGCCCCCCAATTCAATTGGCAAAGGAGATTCCATGACCACATTGTTAGGGATAAGGAGGAATACAAATCAATTTCCAGGTATATCATGAAGAACCCTGAGAATTGGGATAAGGATCAATTTTATTGAGTTGTGTGAATGGAGACAATTACTCAGTATTAAGTTTATGCATTTCCATGCCCGCCTGCATCTTCCAGATATACCAAAGACGCAGCGATATGGAAATCATGCCATGTAATGGAAAAAGAGCTTCTACAAAGGTTGACCTCACCGCGATGGTGGACCTGGGCTTTCTGCTGATCACATTTTTTATGCTGGCGTCTACGCTGGCTAAGCCATTTACGATGCAGATTTTGAAACCTGCAGTTGATGGTGACCCATCGCTGTACCCTGAATCCAAGACTGCTACACTCCTCATTGGTACACGGGATAAAGTCTATACCTATGCAATGTCGGATGTCATGACCTCACCTTCAGATTTTAAGATCGACAGTGTGGATTATACTTCCAACGGGCTGAGGCGATACATTCAGCGCAGGCAGGACGAAGTCAAGGCTAAATGGGGAGACAAGGACATGTTGCTGGTCCTCATCAAGCCTTTGCCTGGCGCCAGTTACAAACACATGGTAGATGTGCTGGATGAAATGATGATCAGCCAGGTCAGGCGTTATGCGATTATGAAGGCGGAAACACCGGTGGATTCGATGGTAGTCTCCCTGGTTGGGGAAAGCCTTGGCATTAGGCCACGTCACAAATACCAGGGATAATGTCTCAATGGTGGAAATTCGAATAAGCTAGTTTGGTTCAATGTTTATTTTCCAACTGTAGAGACGCGATTAATCGCGTCTCTACAGTTGGAAAATCATCGGGCGGTTTCCATGTCGAATGGAATGGCAGCATCCAGGTTCATTAAATCCGTTGTCACTGGGTCATAGGATGGTTTTTTTTAGTTCTAATTCATCTCTGTAAAAGGGGATTTCTATGATAGTCAATTAGTTTTTTCGGTTTTTCAAAACCTTTTACCTTCATATTCATTATACTTGAACTCCATTTTAACGAACACACAATTGAATATGAACCAATTAAACCGTCTTTTCAGGACGCTTGGATTTGGCCTGATCTTATTCCTGAATATATCAGTGGCCTTCGCCCAGGAGTTACCTACCCGCTACGCAACACTGGAGCTATTCACAAACACACCTTGCCCCATTTGCGGTTCGCAGAACCCCGGGCTGTTCAACAGGCTGAGTAATTATGGCGGACAGTATCACCTGATCAGTTTTTATCCGGGAAAGCCCTACAGCAGTTGTATCTATTACCAGTCTAATATCACTGAAAATACGACCCATTACCAGTACTATGCCGGAGAAATTTTTGGCTCGCCAACGGTTGCCCTCAATGGCATCGACTTCAAGTCATCTTCGGGGGTGACCAATGCGGTACTTGACAATCTGACCGGCGGCACATCCTGGTTGCACGTAGGTGTCGAAGAAACTAGCGGCACCAACAGGACGGTGACGATCAACCTGGAAGATGTGGTAGGTGGCTCATTGGCTACAGGTCGCCTGTTTGCCGTCATTGTCGAAAAGGAGATTCAATACAATGCTCCCAATGGGGAGACGATCCATCACAATGTCTTCCGCAGGTTTTTGACTGCTGCTACAGGAGATGAAGTTGATTTGTCCACAGGCAGTGCCACACGTACTTTCCAATATGATGTCGATGGGTCCTGGAATGCTGCAGAGACCTATATCATCGCCTGGCTCGCCGATCCGGCTACAAAGGAAATCTACAACAGCGGTACCCGCTTCGATCCTGATTTTACGTCTGCTCTCGCACCGGTCATTTCGGCTTTGCCAACGCCACTATTTCCAAATCCGGCCAGCACTGAAGTGAACCTGACTATCCCTGGTGGAGCGACAGTAGCTACCCTCCAGGTCTTCAATCAGCACGGTGCCCTGGTACGTTCGATCAATACTACTGAAGGCCCTCATGTTAAAGTCAGTACAGAGGATTTGCCTTCCGGTCATTATTTCATCAGGCTTACGGCAAGTGGACGGATGTATAGTGGTTCCTTTGAAGTAGTGAGGTAGCATTTTGCCAATGGTTGAATTTTCTTTCCAAATACTTACTACCTGATACAACGAGATGAGGAATTTTAGTTTGCAGGGTTCCGTTGGAAGATACCGAGGATACACTTAAAGTCCTGTTAACATCTCATATCTAAATGGAGAAAGGATTAGTTTTGCACCCTGACACTATTCAATTCTAATGCAAATAAGCAGCATGACAAAGGTATATTTCCTCCTATTGATCTCATTTACAGCACTTCAGGCCTGCTCTCAATCACCGTCAACGACCCCGGCCAAGCCAGAAGCTGTCGCTGAAGCACCCAAGCCCCCGGCCTACGCCTCCGCTAAAGAAGGGTGGCTCGTAGACCTGGATGAAGCATATACCCTCTCCCAAAAGGAAGGAAAGCCCATCCTGGCCAACTTTACCGGTAGCGATTGGTGCGGATGGTGCAAGAAACTGGATGCGGATGTTTTTTCAAAACCTGATTTCCAGGATTGGGCAAAGAAGAACGTAGTACTCCTCGAAGTGGATTTTCCAAGGAGGTTCCAGATCCCACAAAAGAACCAACAGCAAAATGGCGCGCTCCAGCAAGCCCTGGGGATCACCGGATATCCGACCATCTGGCTCATGAATATTACCAAGGACGCGGCTACCGGTAAGTATAACCTTAATCCTTTGGGCAAGACAGGTTATACCCCAACATCGGCAGAATTTATCGCTACCGTTGATAAGTTTATACATCCTTAAGAAAGGAAGTCCCGCTGTTTTTTCGAATACTGGTTATTTCAACAAGGTGACATCACCGGTCATGACTCTTTGTATTCCATCCTGGTATGCATAGATCAGTACATAGGCATACACACCTGATTGGGCTGGCGATGATTTGGTTGTTCCATCCCAACCTCCTCCTACCTCTTGTGTCTCATAGAGCTGGTCTCCAAAACGGTCAAAGATCAGCAGGCGGCAATACGCCATTTCACAGGTTGCCACCGGTAGCGCTTCATCATTGACCTGATCCCCATTTGGCGAAAATACATTTGGAAAATATAAACGGCACTGACACTGATCCACTGCGACTGATACCGTGTCTGCCGTGATGCCACAAGCATCATTGACCTGCAGCCAATACTCACCAGAATCCTCCACTACAAGTGTGCCGGAGGTTGATTGATCCTGCCAGAGGAAGTGCAGATCATCACTTAACCCAGGATCAAGCAACAACATCTCTCCATCACAGATCGTCCGGTCAACACCAAGATCAAATGTAATCGGTACCGCAAAGTCAATATTCACAGAATCCTCAACAGTACAGCCTTTCAGATTGACTACTACAGCATAAGTGCCGGCCTCGCTTACTTGTATGGAAGGATTAGTTGACTGATCCTGCCATGTATACGTCGCATCTTGATACGTGGCATCAAGCAGGATGGTTTCTCCTGTGCATATTGTAGTGTCCTCACCAAGCAGGTCTTCAGGCAGAACTATGTAAGCCACCGAAATGGTATCAGTAGTGCTACAACCCATGACTTGCGCTGTTACCCAATAAATGCCAGCCTGCGATATCATATAAGTCGGAAGTGTAGAATGGTCATTCCACTCAACCGCAGCTGCAGGATTGGTCACTCCAACTGATATGGTTGCGCCTGGGCAAAGTGTTGTGTCGGGGCCAAGATCAACTGACACCGGGTCTGCAAAAGCTACTTGTATGGAATCTGTGGCGACACAAGTACCTACATTTACTTGCACCCAATACAGCCCGGGATTATCCACCGTATAAGTTGGATCTGTACTATTGTCCTGCCATAGGTATTGCGCTCCTGGTGCATGAGGATCCAGAATCAGTTGCTGCCCATCACACAACATGGTGTCGCTGCCAAGACTGATGGACGTAATGCTCAGGTAAGCAACCTGGATGCTATCAGTGTTTTCGCAAATGCCATCATTGACATCAACGAAATACAATCCCGGGCCTGTCACCAGGTATTCAGCTTGCATGCTTTGATCCTGCCATGTATAGGAGAGGCCAGGTGAAAGTGCATTGATCAACAGAGACTGTCCTTCACACAAGGTCGTATCACGACCCAGATCGATAAGAGGTAGATCATGATAGGCAATGTGAATAGTATCAGCAGCCTCACATGCACCTTGGCTCACGGTCACTGCGTATGTTCCCGGAAGTGTAACTAAATAGTTTTGTCCGTTCGTATTGTCCTGCCACTGGTAAGTGCTGCCTTGTAGCGCGGGATCAAGTAATAATGTCACTCCCTCGCAAAGCGTTGTGTCTGCCCCCAGTTCAGGATCAGGGATTATCGTAAACGCAACATCAATGGTGTCGGACACCATGCAACCCCCAATGCTGACGTCAACCCAATACCGTCCGGGATGGGTAATCAGGAATGCAGGTGCTGTCGTCTGATCCTGCCAGCGATAAGTGGCACCTGGCAGCGTAGCATCAGCGGTATAGGTCTGGCCCATGCAAAGTGTGGTATCAGGACCCAGGTCAAGGGATAGGAGCGACAAATAGTTTACTTCAATAGTATCTGAAGTACTGCAATTGCCTGCAAGCGCAGTTACCCAAAAGGTGCCTGGTTGTGAAACAGAAAAAGTTGAAGCTGTCGAATGGTCATGCCACTCGAAGGTGGCATTGCTTATACCTGCATCCAGAACCAGGGATGCACCGATACATAGGGTCGTATCTTGGCCTAAGTCAATGGGGTCAATACCTGTATACGCTATGTTTATCGTATCCGAGGATGAACAATTTTGATTTGTCACCGTGACTGCAAAAATGCCAGGTTCATTTACAGAATAAATAGCGCCTGTAGAATTGTCTTGCCATAGATAGGTGGCGCCCGGTGCATGTGCATCGAGAAGGATAGATGCGGGGTTGCACAATGTAGTGTCAGGTCCAAGATCTATTGCGGGTGGAGTACTGTAGTGGACATCAATAGAGTCAGATGTGATGCATCCATTTACCAGGCCATTGACCCAGTAGAGGCCTGGTGCAGATACGACCATCCAATCAGTTGTGGATTGGTCTTGCCATTGATAGCTCGCTCCAATAATATGCGCTACAAGGGTGTATGTATTCCCTTCACATAGTGTGGTATCTGGTCCCAGATCAATCAAGGGGAGGTTTATATAACTGATTGCAATACTGTCTATCACCTTACAGAATCCTTCATGCACTTCAACAAAATAAGTGCCCGGTTCCGTCACCTGGAATGTTGGGGCTGAAGAGTTGTCTTGCCATAGATAGGTGGCATTTGGTACGCTTGCGTCGAGTGATAATGATTCACCCGGGCAGAGTAGGGTATCCGGTCCGAGATCAACCTCAAAGGCAGCAAAGTAGGTCACCTCTATTTCATCAGAGGCAGAGCATTCGTCTACGGTTACAGTGACGGTGTATGTGCCGGAAGTGGTGACATCAAAAGTTTCACCTATTGAATTGTCCTGCCACAAATAAGTTGCACCTGGGATGTATGCATCCAGTAGTACCGGTTGACCCTCACACACTTCAATATCCTGCCCTAAATCAATATCCGGGGTATTCCGGAATTCGATCTCGATCATATCGGTCGATGAGCACCCAAACAGAGATACCGTCACGGTGTATATACCTGGTAAAGTCACTTCATACGTAGAAGTTATTGCATTATCTTGCCATAGATAGCTGGCATCCGGAGTAAAGGCATCTAAAAGGAAAGTCTGCCCTTCGCAAATAGTCTGGTCATCACCAAGTTCAATCACCGGATATTCGATCAAATCTACCTCGACGTCGTCAGTAAATTCACATTCCCCGATTGTCACGGTGACTGCATACAAACCTGGTGCTGTTATTTGGTAACTGGGATCGGTAGATTGATCCTGCCATTCGTACTCAGCGCCAGGGGTTGTTACGTCAAGTAAGGTTGATTGTCCGGCGCAGATACTGAAGTCGGGACCCAGCGGAGGTGGTGCTGCCGAAGGGAAAATATGTATAGTGTCAGTAACGGTGCAGGTAAATACGGTCACTTTCACCCAATAGGTACCCGGGGTTGCGTCAGGATATATAGCCAGGGTCGATCCGTCTTGCCATAGGTAGGTTGCGCCTGGATTTGTGGCATCAATATCTACGGTTTCACCAGGGCATAGAGTGAGGTCTGATCCCAGGTCAATCATTGGACAGGGCGGGGTGAGCAAATAGACACCTGCAAGATCAGGTGATCCGGAAGTAGGTAGAAAAGTGATTTCAATGCCGGTGACCACTTCGTTTGGGCCAATACCGAAAAGTGTAAAGTCAAGGGCTAACAGCCACCTGGGAGATGCGGCGGCACCGGGAATACAACCCGGGAAAAGATGTTTCCAGGAAACAAATGGATATTCTGTCCAATCTGCTTCTTGTATGGTATGGCTTGCAGACAGGCCACCGCTTTCCAGGGTGAGTCGGATACTATAATTTGAACGATGAAAGCTGATTTCCAGCAGGAGATCATTCCCCGGCTGATCGATCCGTGTGCTACCGAAATAGCCGGTCATCACAGAAAAATCATTCATATTGACCCAGGTAGAATCATCCGGCAACCCTAGCACATAATTGGTAGGGCATCCTTGAGGATGAGTCGCCGTCACGAGATAATCATAGAGGTTGTAACCGTAAAATGGGTAGGGTTGTGCCAGGGCAATTCCGGACATAAGCAGGAAAACAGGCAGCAACCAGGGCTTCATCATCGATGGTGTGAAAGGATCTATGAGGATGTAAAATACGCATCAAAACCCGAAGAAGGCTAGGCGTTTGTGTCCTTATTTTATCTCACCTTTCAGATATTTAGCTATCGCCTCCGCCTTGTTATTGACATGAAGGACTTTATACAAGGACTTGACATGCGTGCGGACGGTCTCTACCGAAATGAACAGAGACTGGGCGATTGCGCCATAGCTTTTCCCCTCCACGAGTTTTTCCAGTATTTCTTTTTGCCGATCTGTGAGTATGGTAGCTTTACTCACCCGGCCACCCATCAGATGTGTTACGATTTCCCGGGCGATAGACGGGGACATATAGGATCCGCCTTTGACGACGATGCGGATGGCATCGACGATTTCTTCCAGGCTTGCTTTTTTGGAGAGATACGAGCATGCCCCTGAACACAGGGCCCTGAGGATGACATCTTCCTCTTCATACGATGTCAGCATGATGATGTCTACCTCAGGCATTTTTTCCAGGATGACCGGTATGCCATCTAATCCACTGAGTCCAGGCAGGCCAATATCCAGCAGGATGATATCCGTAGTAAACCGATGATCCTTTTGTAAAAGATGCAGGAAGGATTCTATCGAGCCTACCGCCTCTACCATCTCAAACTCTTCATGGAAACGGATGAAGCGCGACACATTGTCACGGATGACCTGGTTGTCTTCGATGATCGTTATCCTTGTTTTTTCTACCCCTAAATCCCCTAAAGGGGACCTTTTATTTGCTGATGTCAATGTTGTCTGCATTGTTTGTCGTAATGTACTTAATTTTCTTTTGCAATAAGCTCCTGCACCAGCGCTTCGAGTTTTGCTATACGTGCATCCTGGGCATCGATGATTGTTTGTTGTTCCTGGATGGCCTTGATGGCAATCGGGATCATACTTTCATAACTGATGCCGAGGTAGCCATTCTTCTCTGAAACAACTTCAGGAAAAAGGGATTGCACTTCCTGTGCAATAAATCCATTTGTTTTTGACTGTGTTTTACTGCCGGCATCTATGTAGTGATACTTCGAAGGATTCAATTGGAGCAGATTTCCCAATACCGAGGACAGAGGTTCAATGTCTTGTTTCAGTCTGCGATCTGAAGATGTAACATATACTCCATCGTTATCCCGTATATATCCTTTGAGCGTGCCATTGAAATAAAAATTGTAATCATCAGATCCATCGATATTCGTGACCCAATTATTAGTGTTATCATTCCTTTCAGACCGGATGCCGCTTGCTGAAGACAAACCGGCTTGCTTGACGTGGATTTCGTGCGCAGGGTTTATGCCAACGCCGAAATAGTTGCTTACATAAGTCTTTCCCTCAAAATATCCCGCATAGTTGGTTGTCCCACCTGAAGCAATTGCTTTCACTGCATAATTGGTGCCTGTACCACTGGCAAATGCACTGATACCATATTTAATACCGGTGTTCCCGGATGCATCAGCCAATATGCCCGTATTTGAACTCGAACCACCAGATGCAGACACATTTATTCCTGTATTTGATCCTCCGGGACCTATAGCTTGTAAATAGCCTCCATAATTGCTTCCGGCACCCCAGGCGTGTGCGTTTACACCTACATTTGCTATACCCCCATTTCCTGTGGCTAAAAATCTTCCTGCGTAATCATAATCACCAGAAAGGGCTTCGCCTAATACGCCTACATTCTCTCCGGTACTGCTTCCATTAGACGTGCCATAGACGCCTGTATATATTCCGGTACCGGTTCCGGTGGATTCACCAAAAACACCCACATAGCCACCTTTACCTGAAACACCATATCCCCATCCATTATCCACTGTATTGACACCAAGGATGGCGGCTTTATTCGAATGCGAACCCGGAGCAAAGGTGTTCATCACTTTCAATCCCTCATAGGTGGTTGAGTTAGACAGGATTTCCATATGGCCATTGTTCCTCAAAAGGCCGGCATTAAAATCGCCATAGATCAGCGCCTCAGTGTCATCGCCAATATCATTGTTAATATATAACTTATCAGATCCTGTTTCTAAGGCTCCTGCGCCATTGCCGATCATCACATTGCCGCTCCCCTCAGCATTATATCCAGCCAAATGTCCAACCGTAACATTATTACTCCCGCTTGTATTATAATACAGTGAGGCATTACCTATACTGGTATTTTCAATGCCGGTATTGTTATGTTCCATAGCAGAAGAACCCATAGCGACATTGTCCGAGCCGTTGTTATTAAACAACGCATAATAACCTACCGCCGTATTGTTCGATCCGGATAAGCTTTGCTGCATGGACCGACTGCCAACTGCTGTATTGTAACTTCCTGCCATATTGCCTGTCAACGCCCAATGCCCGGAAGCCGTATTTTCGATGCCTGTCGTATTGCTAAAGAGGGACAACGCTCCGGTAGCGGTATTTTGTCCTCCTGTAGTATTAGCATATAATGCTTTCGAGCCTACTGCAGCATTACTGCTTCCGGATGTGTTGGAAAACATGGCCTGGTCTCCGATGGCGGTATTGTTGATGCCAGTATTATTGCCGGCAGTAAGGCTTCCTCTCATGGCTTCATATCCGACTGCTGTATTAAATGTTGTACCCGCCGATGTGCTGTTGTTGGCATAGTACATCGCTTTGAAGCCCAACGCTGTGGAGCGGCTCAATCCTTTGTTGTTATATAAGGAAAAAGTGCCAATCGCCGTATTTTCAATTCCGGTCAGATTCTCCGTCATCGCCCCTGAACCTATGGCTGTATTAAACCCACCTGTATTCACTTTTCCCAGGGCACCATTTCCAAATGCGGAATTGGAGGCGCCGGTTGAATTGAGATTTAGCGCATAAGCACCAACGCCCGTATTGAACAACCCTGTGCTTACATTGCCTGCACCTTCACCCATATAGATGCTGCCGGAGATATTTAGTGGCCAGATCAGGTTGTCACTGTTGGCGTTTTTCTTGATGGTGACGTTTTGGGCAGAAAGGAGCAAAGGAGCAAAGGAGCAAAGGAGAAAGGGCAGTTTGGCGTAGCGGACAATGGATAAGTACTTCATAGTAGAATTTAATTCGTTGTCCACGGAAATGTCCGACTAATCGAGTGGTCAGGCAATCACCCTATAGGGTGGAAATAGGGCTAGGGCAAAGGCTAACGAGAAGGCGTTATTTAACTGAGGCTTGCGCAAATTTCTGATGTATCTTACCACACGCATGGAACAATTTTTAGCCATACCAGCTGTGTCTTCTTGCCTGGCGCAATTGCTTATTTGCCTTCGCCTTACCCTTCGCCACCTCCTTAGCCTCAGCCTCAGCCTTAGCCTTTTACCTATCCTTTCCGCTCAAACGTATACCAGGATTACCCCCCTTTCGGAAGTCAAGCCGTACAACCTCAGTCTCCCAAATGACATGGCGCGCATGAACAGTGCAGTGCAGACCCCGGATGGCTACCTGTGGATAGCCTCTGCAAAGGGCCTGATTATCTCAGACGGACATCAGAGTGTCATGTATACCAAAGACAATCCCCGTTACCCTTTAGGATTGGAGGACCCCGATGCCTTCCTTGGCAACCTTTGCATGGACAGCCTGGGCCGTGTCTAT
>WBZX01000272.1_pt1 | contig 44313 bp, 41 predicted proteins | sample 5204211 | NCBI WGS metagenome assembly WBZX01 (sample SAMN12344362, study PRJNA552823) | activated sludge metagenome | biome: Activated sludge suspended growth; feature: Nitrification reactor; material: Wastewater; isolation source: activated sludge from nitrification reactor of wastewater...
CGGTCGCGGAATTTCTTCAGCGGACCCTCGCCCATCTTCTTGGCCTGGTGGGCGATCATCATGCCCTCGCCGGCCTCGCCCATGCCGTAGCCCTTGACCGTCTTGGCGAGGATGCAGGTGGGCTGGCCCTTGTGCTCGACCGCGGCCTTGTAGGCGGCATAGATCTTGAGCGGATCGTGTCCGCCGCGGGTCAGCGACCAGATCTTCTCGTCGGACCAATCCGCGACCATAGCCGCCGTCTCCGGATAGCGGCCGAAGAAGTGCTCGCGGATGAAGGCGCCGTTCTTCGATTTGAACGTCTGGTACTCGCCGTCGACGCACTCCTCCATGAGCTGCCGCAACCGCCCCGTGGTGTCCTTGGCGAGCAGCTCGTCCCACGCCGAGCCCCAGATCAGCTTGATGACGTTCCACCCGTTGCCGCGGAACGCGCCCTCGAGCTCCTGGATGATCTTGCCGTTGCCGCGCACCGGACCGTCGAGCTTCTGCAGGTTGCAGTTGATGACGAAGATCAGGTTGTCGAGCTTCTCCCGTCCGGCGAGCGAGATGGCGCCGAGGCTCTCCGGCTCCTCCATCTCACCGTCGCCGCAGAACGCCCACACGTGCCGGTTCGCCGTGTCGGCGAAGCCGCGGTGGTGGAGATACTTGAGGAACCGCGCCTGGTAGATCGCCATCATAGGTCCGAGACCCATCGACACCGTCGGGAACTGCCAGAAATCCGGCATCAGCCACGGGTGCGGATAGGACGAGAGGCCATGGCCGTCGACCTCCTGGCGGAAGTTGACGAGCTGGTCCTCGGAGAGGCGCCCCTCGAGGAAGGCGCGCGCGTAGATGCCGGGCGAGGAATGCCCCTGCACATAGATGAGATCGCCGCCGTGCGCGGGGTCGTCCGCGCCGTGCCAGAAGTGCATGAAGCCGGTGTCGTAGAGCGTCGCCGCCGACTGGAACGAGGCAATGTGGCCACCGAGCTCCGAGCTCTCCTTGTTGGCCCGGAGCACGATCGCCGCCGCGTTCCAGCGGATGTAGCGCCGGATCGTCATTTCCAGCTTGCGGTCGCCGGGATGCGCCGGCTGCTCGCCGGCGGGGATGGTGTTGACGTAAGCCGTATTGGCCGCGAACGGCAGCCGCGCCCCCGACCGCCGCGCCGTCTCCACCGCCTTGCCGAGCAGCTGGTCGGCGCGTCCGGTGCCTTCGAAGGCGATGACCGAGGCGACGGCGTCGGTCCACTCGCGGGCCTCGGCCTCGGCGTTGCGGAATTCATCCTGCATGGCGGGGGGCTCCATGGATTGCGCAAATAGGTCACGCTCGGCGTCAGGATTGCACTTTGCGGCGCGGTTGTCTTTCCGGCGACGGTCGATAAGCGCGCCAGTCGCAAGGGCTATTCGAACTCCATCTCGGCGAACACGGCCTGGGCATTGCGACCGGCGAGCACGTCGAACTGCTCCAGCCGGGAGAACGCCGACTGGTCGACCTTGGCCGAGCCGTTCATATCGCCGCCCGATTCCGTGTGCTTCGTCACCGCGGCACGCAGCTGAACGAGGTAATCCAGGGTGTCCGCCTTGGCCCGGGCGAGCGTCGTCGGCGCCCCATGTCCGGGCACGACATGCTCTGGCTGCAGCGCGGCCATGGCCTCGAATGCCTCGATCCACGTTTTCGACTTGGAGACCGGGAGCACGCCGAGCAATCGCTCGGTGAAAACGATGTCGCCGGCGAACACCACCTTTTTCGACGGAACCCAGACGAAAACGTCGCCGGGCGTGTGTGCATGGCCGGCATGGCGGATCTCGATCTCCGTGCCGCCGAGTGTCAGCGAATGCGAGCCATCGAAGCCGAGATCGGCATAGTCCGGCTCGGTGCCGTCGAGTGAGCCCCCGAGCAACTGGTCGAGCATCGACAACTGCATCGACGCGCGGGCTTTCTGATCCGCGATGGCGGCATTCGAGGCGACGATGACAGCGCCTTGCCGCCGCCAGTAGCCGTTTCCGAGCCAGCGGTGGTCCTGTCCGCCGGTATCGATCACGTAGCGAACCGGCTTGTCGGTGATCTTTCGAATCTCGGCGTGCAGCGCCTCGGCACCTTTCCAGCTGCCACCCGGATCGACGAGCACGGCACCTTCGCCCGTGACGATGAGCCCGAAGGTGGCGTTGTTGGCGAGGTTCTTCGGCGAGCGCTGCCCCTTCTCGCCGACGATCGCATGGATGCCTTCGCTGACCTCCACGACATCGAATGCGTGACAGGCTCGGGGGCTGAGAATGAACAAGGTGCATGCCGCCAGCACCGCCAAAGCTGTCCACCTCATTCGAGTCTGACCTCCTCTCGCCCTGGCACTCACTTCTTGCCGAACTGCTTGGCCAGGATCGCCTGCGCGTCCTTGGGGCTGAAGGCGCATACGGCCTTGCCGCCCCGCTTGTAGGGCTTGCCGGATTTGGGATTGATGTCCCCGGCCGCCCGGTCGGCCTTCCAGGTGCAGCCCTTGTCCGCCGTGCATTCGGGCTGCGTGAACGCCTTGCAGTAGCTTGCCGCCTGCGCCCCGGGAGCGCCGCCGACGAGGACCAGCGTGGCGCTGGCGAGGATGAAGTTTCGCATAGGGGGCTCCTGTTTCACATCATTCCGAGCGCACGCGGCAGCACCAGGGACAGCGCCGGCCAGTAGGTGACGATGACGAGGAAGATGAGCATCGTCAGCAGCCATGGCCAGACCGCGATCGTCAATTCCGTGATGCCCATCTTGGCGATGCCGGACGCCACGTAGAGATTGAGGCCCACCGGCGGGTGGCACATGCCGACCTCCATGTTGACCACGATCAGGATGCCGAAGTGAACCGGGTCGATGCCCAGCTTGACCGCCACCGGGAACAGGATCGGCGCCATGATCAGCACGATCGACGACGGCTCCATGACGTTGCCGGCGAGCAGCAGCAGGATGTTGACCAGGAACAGAAAGCCGATCCAGCCAAGGCCGGTTCCCGTGATCCACCCGGCCATCGCCTGGGGAATCTGCTCCGAGGTCATGAGGAAGGAGAACAGCACCGCGTTGGTGATGATGTAGAGCAGCATGGCGCTCATGTTGGCCGAGGACAGCAGCACGCGCGGCACGTCCTTGAGCCCCAGGTCCTTGTAGACGAACACCGCGATGAAGAAGGCGTAGACGGCGCTCATCGCCGCGGCCTCGGTGGGCGTGAAGGCGCCGGTGTAGATGCCGCCGATGACGATGATGACCAGAAGCAGGCCCCAGAGGCTGCTCCAGTAGGCGTTCCAGACCTTCAGCGCCTCGTGCTTGAGGAAGCCGAGCCTGAGACGGTTCGGGAACAGGTAGCCGGCCAGCAGCAGCCAGAGAAAAGTGCCGAGCCCGAAGAACGGGAAGTACTTGCCGACCAGCCACAGGCTGTTTTCGAAGTAGCCGCCGATATCGCCGGTGACGAGCGACAGGAGCGCGCCGGGGTTGGTGACGACGCTGGCCATCCAGCCGAGCGTGATCGGCAGCACGGTGACGGCGGCGGCGAGGACGAGACCGAAGAAGGCCGAGCGAGTCGCCTGACCGCCGGTGCGCCCGCCCTCCGGGATGCCGCGCGGATAGTCGTTCTTCCAGGCGCGGTACCACGTTGTGAATCCCAGCATGGACGCGAGCATCAGGCCGGGGATGACGCCGGCCATGAAAAGCTGGCCCACCGAGGCCGCCGAGACCGCCTCGCCATTGGGACCCGTGACCACCATGCCGGAGGTCGCCACCGAGTACATGACCATCACGATCGACGGCGGGATGAGGATGCCGAGCGCGCCCGACGTCGTGATGACGCCGGCGCCGAAGCGCTGCGGGAAGCCCTGTTTCACCATCGCCGGGAGGATGATTGATCCGATGGCGACCACGGTGGCGGGCGACGAGCCGGACACCGCGGCAAAGAGGGCGCAAGCCATGACGCCAGCGAGCCCGAGGCCGCCGTACCAGTGCCCGACGAGCGCGTTGGCGAGATTGATGAGCCGCCGCGCCACGCCGCCGTGCGTGAGGAAGTTGCCGGCCAGGATGAAGAACGGGATCGCCATGATCTCGAACTTCTCGATGCCGGTGAAGAGCTTCAGCGCGACCGAGTCGAGCGGGACCTCGGTCAGCGTGAACAGGAACGTGAGCACAGTGAGGCCGAGCGCGATCGAGATCGGCATGCCGGTGACCATCAGCGCCACGAGCAGAGCGAAGATGAGCCCGACGCGCACGCTACCCGGCATGGTCACAATGCCGAACTTCGCGGCGAGGCAGAGCCCCGCGAGCAGCAGCGGCACGGCGAAGATGATGGAGCCGGCGACCGGGCTGCCCGTGCGGTTCGGATCCTTGGTGGCTGCGGGGATCATTTGGAGGCTCCACTGCGAACGGGGCTGTCGGCGGCGACGCTGCCGGGCACGGTCGGCATCTCGTCCTCGAGGCCCTCGACGTGGCCGTGGTCATGGTGCGGGAGGTGGCCGGTGCGCAGGAACTCCCACGCCACCTGGAGGAAGCGGAAGCACATCAGGTAGGAGCCGAGCGGCACCGCGAGATAGACGATCCACATCGGCATCTCGAGGTCGGCCGAGGTCTGGTCGGTGTGGAAGATGTGGTAGACGAAGCTCGCCCCGAGCGAGCCGACGATGAAGGTGAAGAGCGCTCCGGCCAGCAGGCCGAACATCACCACCTGGATGCGCGAGTTGCGATTGAGGCGGACCAGCAGCACGTCGACGCCGACGTGAATGCCGGTGCGCACGCCGTACGCGGCGCCGAACTTGGCCATCCACACGAACATGTAGATGCACAGCTCTTGCGCCCACGTGAGACTGAAGCTCTTGAGGAACATGAAGGAGGACTTGGCGGATGCGGCGAGCCCATCCATGCCCGCGGCCTTGGCCCAGTTCATCAGGCCGATGGCGCCGGAGAGGCTGTAGCGCTGCGCGACGGCGATGAAGATGAGCGTCGTCGCGGCGCCCATGAGCGTGCCGATGATGATTTCCTCGAGCCGGTCGAGGAACCATACCTTGGGCAGCACGGCGGCGAGGCCGGCGATGATCGCGAAACCGACGATGTAGGGCAACAAGGTGCCGGCGGCCCCCAGTTGCGCGAGCACGAGCGTGTTCGTCACCGCGCGCCCCTCCTCCTCAAGCGTTTCCACTGCGTGCGGCTGACGGAGCCGTGCATGCACGGCCACCGGTCCGGCTCGTTAGATCCTTGTGGGTCGTCCGGGGATCTGCGTCCCCTGGTTAGGCCGGACGGACGGGCGCCGAGCTGGTTCAGAAGGGCGCCCGCCCTGAGCGTGTCGTGTCAGAACTTGTCGCCGGTGGCGGCGTAGATCTGGTCGAGGATCTCCTTGCCGACGCGGCCGGCCATCTCCTTGTGCACGGGGCTGAGCGCCTTGACCCAGAGCGTCCGCTCCTCGGGCGTCATCTCGTGGAACTCGGTCTTGCCGGACTTCTTCATCGCCTCCAGGCTGTCCGAGTTCTCCTTCTCGGCGATGTCGTTGGCGTAGCTGGTGGCTTCCGCCATCGCCTTCTCGAGACCGCCGCGCACGTCGGGCGCGAGGCCGTCCCAGAACTTCTTGTTCACGATCACTGCGTAGCCGAGATAGCCGTGGCGCGTCAGCGTCGAGAACTTCTGCACCTCGTGCATCTTCTGCGTGTACATGTTGGACGGCGGGTTTTCGGTGCCGTCGACGACGCCCGTCTGCAGCGCCTGGTAGACCTCCGAGAAGGCGAGCACCTGCGGCACCGCGCCGAGAGCCTTCATCTGGGCCTCCAGCACCTTCGACGACTGGATGCGCAGCTTAAGGCCGAGCATGTCGTCAGGCTTGTCGATCTTCTTGTTGGCGCTCATGATCTTGAAGCCGTTGTCCCAGAACGCCAAGCCGGTGATGCCCTTGGCGTCGAGCTTGGTGAGCAGCGCCTTGCCGACCGGGCCCTCGGTCACTTTGCGCAGCGCGGTACGATCCTTGAAGATGAACGGGAAGTCGAAGGCCTCGAACTCCTTGGCGCCGAGCGGGCCGAACTTCGACAGCGACGGAGCGAGCATCTGCACCGCGCCGAGCTGCAGGGCCTCGAGCTCCTCCTTGTCCTTGTAGAGCTGCGAGTTGGGATAGACCTCGATCTTGACCTTGCCGTCGGTGTACTTCTCGCCGAGCTCCTTGAAGCGCACGGCGCCCTTGCCCTTCGGCGTATCCGGCGCCACCACGTGGCTGAACTTGATCACGATCGGCTCGTCGGCCGCCGCTGGCTGGCTGAGCGTCAGCGCCGTGCCGAGCACGAGCGCCAGCGCCCCTCCCAGACCCATGGCCGTCAGGTTCAGTTTCATCTCTTCTCCCTTTCACTCTCTGGCTCGGCGGCCTCCCGCCGATGTCGTCATGATCGCAGGTGGGAACGGGTTGCTGCCCACTCCTGCTGCGCGCGCGACCGGGCCGCGATTGCGACCGTTTGCGAGCGCCGCTCGACCATATTGGCTGCCTCGGACCCTTGGTTGATCTTCTCGCAGCCTCGGCTGGGGTGCAAGGACGCACCCAGACCAGCACGGACAGGCGCGATAGTGCACGCCCCTTCGCCCTTGCATCAACATTGATGAAGCAATCCCGGTGACCTTGCTATTGTGGTTTTCCGCAACGCGACCGTCATTCCGCTGCCCAGCCGCTTGGCCGCGGTGCGCATGCTGCGATGCACCCAAGTCTCCCGGGCCTGAGGACGGGTTCCCGCTCCCCTGCCGCGCCGGGATGAGGTAGGGGTGGAGGCATGGCCATCGACGCTTCCGCCACCCGCCGCGAGTTCGAGTTGCAGGCGCCCCGCCGCAGGCCCCGGCGCTCGCTCGCCTCGACACTGCTGCTGGCTAGCCCGCTACTCGCCATCATGGCCATCATCGCCCTCCTGGGCGTGCTCGTCTGGCTGGTGGACAAGGATGAGCGGGCGGCCCGCCGCGAGGAGCTGATCCGCGACGCGCTGTGGGTCGAGCAATCTTTGCGCTTCCAGCTCGAGGCCGACACCGCCCGTCTCTCGCGACTGGCGTTCGATCTCGGCGGCGCGGGGGACGGCCCCGGCACCTTCTCACAGCAGGCGGGTCAGCTCGTGCAGATCAACCGCGAGCTGGTCGAGATCCTCTGGCTCGACGGCGCCGGCCGGCTCGTCGCCTCCGCGCCGCGCCAGTCCAGCCCAGGCTGGGAGCAGTCCGAGCCGCTGCTGGCGAGCCGTCTGGCCGTGGCGCGCGGCTCCGGGCGTGGCCTCATGACGCCGCCGTTCCGCATCGGCGGGCGCGGTGTCGTCGCCTTCCTCGCGCCGATCTCCGGCGCAGCCGCGGCCGACGGAACCCTGGTCGCGGTATTCTCACTCGACGCGCTGCTGGCCCAGCAGGTGCCGTGGTGGATCGCCGAGCGCCGCGCTCTCGGCGTCAGCGACACGGGCGGCGTCACGGTTGCCTTGCGCTCGGCCGTCGCCCCCGAGCCCGGTGCCCCGTCCTATTCGGTCGAGGCCGGCGCGCCGCTCGAGGGCGCGCGCCTCGTCCTGACCTCTTTCCACGACCGCACCAATCTCGCTCACAACGGCCTCATCGGCGCCATGGTGGCACTCGGCCTCTTCGCCGCCGCGGGCCTCGTCGCCCGTGAGCGCCAGATCCGCCGCCGCCGCGCCGCCGAGACGGCCCTCGGCGAGGAACACGCCTTCCGTCGCGCCATGGAAAGCTCGCTCCAGGTCGGCGTCCGCGCCCGCGACCTCGAGGGCCGCATCCTTTACGTGAACCCGGCCTTCTGCCGCATGGTCGGCTACGCCGAGGCCGAGCTCGTCGGCCGCGCGCCGCCGATGCCCTACTGGCTGCCCGAGGACCTCGAGCACACCCGGCGGCTGCACGACGCCGTTCTCGCCGGTCAGGCCGGATCGGACGGCATGGAGCTGACGTTCCAGAGGAAGGACGGCAGCCGCTTCGACGTGCTCATCTACGAGACGCCGCTGGTCGACTCCAAGGGCAGCCAGCGCGGCTGGATGGGCTCGTTCATCGACATCACCGAGAGGAAGCGCGCCGAGGAGCTGGCGCGCGCGCAGGCGGAGAAGATGCAGCACACCGCCCGGCTCGTCACCATGGGCGAGATGGCGTCGCTGCTGGCCCATGACCTCAACCAGCCGCTCGCCGCCATCGCCAGCTACCGTACGGGCCTGCAGAACTTGCTCACCTCGGGCGACGGCGACAGCGCCCGCCACATCGCCCCGGCCATCGACGCCATCGGCGAGGCCGCCGACCGCGCAGGCCGCATCGTGCGCCGCGTGCACAATTTCGTCCGCCGCAGCGAGCCTCGACTGGAGCCGGTCGATGTCCGCGATGTCGTCCATGAGACGCTGGCGCTGCTCGAGCCCGAGCTGCGCAAGGCGCACGTGCTGATCGAGACCGCGCTGCAGCCGATGCTTCCCATGGCCCGCGCCGACCGCGTTCTGATCGAGCAGGTGCTCGTCAACCTCGTGCGCAACGCCGCAGATGCCATGCGGACCGTCGCCGCCGAGAGCCGCCGCTTGCGCATCCAGGCGAGCTGGCCGGAGGAGGAGGGTCGCATCGCCGTTGAGGTGCGCGATCACGGCACCGGCGTCGCCCCGGACGTCGCCGGCCAGCTGTTCTCGCCGTTCGTCTCGACTAAGCCGGGCGGCATGGGCATGGGGTTGACCATCTGCCGCTCCATCATGGAGCTGCACGGCGGCAGTATCACCTATGCGCCGGCCGGGGACGGCGGCTCGGTGTTCCGCTTCACGCTCGCTGTCGCCGAGGCCGGCTCATGACTGCGTCCCAGGTTCAGAAGGCGGTCGTCCACGTCGTCGATGACGACGCCGAGCTGCGGAAAGCGCTGGCGTTCCTGTTGGCGTCGCGCGGCTTGGCCTCCACTCTCTATGACTCTGGCGAGGCGTTCCTGGCGTCCTGGACGCCGGAGCTCCGCGGGTGTGTCCTGACCGATGTGCGCATGGGTGGCATCTCCGGTCTCGAGCTGTTCGACCGGCTGCTGGCGCTCGGCTCGCGGCTGCCCTGCATCGTGCTGACGGGACACGGCGACGTTCCGATGGCGGTGGAGGCGCTGAAGAAGGGCGCGCGCGATTTCGTCGAGAAGCCGTTCGACGGCAACGCCCTGGTCGACAAGCTGGTGTCCGCCATCGCGGCGGATGCCGAGGCAGCCGCCGCCGCCGCCACGCGCCAGTCGTTCGCGGACCGCCTCGCCACACTGTCCGAGCGCGAGCACGAGGTGATGCGGCTGATGCTCGCCGGCAAGCTCAACAAGATCATCGCCGACGAGCTCGGCATCGCCATGCGCACGGTGGAGGTTCACCGCGCCCGCATCTTCGAGAAGATGGGCGTCAAGAGCGCCGTGGAGCTCTCGGCGCTCGTCGCCGGGTACGAGCGCCGATAGCACGTTCAGCTGGGCGAGCCGGGGCAGACGACGTCGGTGCCGGCCCAGAGGTCGTGCGGAGGGCGGCTGCCGCGCATCGCGAGGACGATGGTCGCGATGAGATAGGCCACCGTCACCCAGCCGAGCAGGCCGACGATGATGCTCTCGGGGCCGCTCGACGTGATGAGCTTGAGGCTGATCCTGCTCCCGGGCTCCGGTAGCCCCGAGATTTCGACGATCATGGCCGGCACCAGCACGATCACCCGCGCCAGCGTGCGCTCCGCTGATTGCAGTAAGCTCGGCCGTCCGCCGCCTTCGGACACCACCTCCGCCCCGACCAGCCACTTGCCGGGCGTCGTGCCGCGCCGCCATTCGAGCAGCAGCAGATAGAGCGCCAGCGCCGGCAGGACCAGGATATCGAGGTAGACCGGATGGACGGGCTGTCCCGCCTTGTCGAGTGGAATGGCGGCGGGCGACGGGTCACCGGAAGCTTGCCCCTCGCCCCAATTGGAGAGCACGATCAGCTGGCGGTCGTAGACGAAGCCGAACAGCGAGCGCGTGCAGCGGCGCACGTCCGCCGTGACACTATTGGGCAGTGCGAGGGGCTCCGGAACAGGGACCGTCTGGCAGTCTTGCGCGCTGACGACCGAGCTGGAAATGCGCACCCGCCCGTCTGTGACCGCCGCGGCCGTCAGCCCGATGGCCGCGACGAGCCCGCTGACGATCACGAGGTCGATCAGGAGAGCGACGAAGCGGGTGGCGAGACGCGCCCGTGGCGCGGTGGTGGATGTCATTGGTGCGGTTCCGGGCACGGTGTGGCTCATGCGGACGAGCCTGCCGCATGCGGGCCTTCGGCGCGACAGAAAACACCGGGCACGGTAAGGAACCACGGCGCAACGGGGAGCAAGTGGCGGAAGCGGCCGGCTCTCGCCCCTGACCAAGTTACGGAATTGTCCGGAACCCGGCAGAACACGGCCGGTGTTGGCGGAAACGGACCCCTGGACGGGCTCTGCCCGCCGGCGCTCTGCTCGCCTCGTAATCAACACGAGGCACCGCCATGTCCGAGCTCATCGCCGCGCTGCTCCGCCTTTTGCGCAGCCCAGCCTTCAAGTTCATGCTCATCTGCTTCCTGATCCTGATGCTGCTGATCCCGATGCTCCTCGTCGCCGAGCTGGTCACCGAGCGCGAGGGCCGCTCACGCGGCGTTCGCGCCGAGATCGCCCGCCTCTGGGGCCGCCCACAGCAGATCACGGGACCCTTCCTGATCGTGCCCTATACGATCCGTGGGTGGGTGATGGAGAAGGACAAGCGCGTCGAGACGACGTTCGAGCGCCGCGCCGTCTTTCTCCCCGAGACCCTCGACGTGAAGGGCACGACCAAATCGAAGGTTCTCCACCGCGGAATCTACGAGGCCAACGTCTATGAGGCGGCGCTGGCGATCACCGGCCGCTTCGCCTCCCCCGACATGCACGAGATGGGCCCCGACGTCGTCTCCGTCCGCTGGCGCGACGCCGTGCTCTCCTTCATGATCGCCGACGTCTCCGGGCTGAAGCAGGCCGCGGTGCTGCGCTTCGATGGCGGCGAGACGGTGCCGCTGGCGCCGAGCCTGGGCGTGCCGACACTCAACCAGAGCGGCATCCATGCCCGGCTTGCCGGCGCCGGTGCCGCCGTGCTGCCGGCAGCCGACAAGGTGCCCAATGCCTTCGCCTTCAGCGTCGACCTCACCTTCTCGGGCTCGACCACACTGGAGTTCGCCCCTGCCGCCCGCGAGACCGTGGTCAGCTTGGTATCCGATTGGCCGCACCCGAGCTTCTGGGGCACGTTCCTTCCCGCCGAGAGGACCATCACCGAGACCGGGTTCTCCGCGACCTGGCGCGTGCCGCACCTCGCCCGCAGCGTTCCGCAGTCCTGGAGCCTCGCCGACTTCGGCCTCGAGCGGTTCAACCAGTCGATGTTCGGCGTCCACTATTATCTGCCGGTCGACTTCTATGCGGTCGTCTCGCGCGCCGTGAAGTACGGGGTGCTGTTCCTCGGTCTCGCCTTCATGGCCGTATTCGTGTTGGAGCTGCTGTCGCGGCGCTCGGTGCACCCGGTGCAGTATCTCTTCACCGGCCTTTCCCTCATCTTCTTCTACGTGCTGCTGCTGTCGCTCTCCGAGCATATCGGCTTCGCCCTCGCCTACCTCGCGGCGTCGCTGGCCACCGGCACCATGCTGTCGGTTTACGTGGCCAAATCGCTGGAAAGCCGGCGGCTGGGCGCCGTCATGGCCGGCGTCTTCGCCCTCCTCTATGGCCTGCTCTACCTCATCCTCCGCCTCGAGGACTACGCCCTGCTCGCCGGCGCGCTCATGGGCTTCGCCATGCTCACGACCGCGATGTTCGCCACCCTGCGTGTGGACTGGTCGGGCGCCGGGCGTCCGGCAGGCCGTCAGCCCGAGGTCACCGGCTGACGTCGACGCCTTATGAGCCCCGGCGCCCTGCAGTACCGCCCATCAGCGGCTGCGGGAGAGCCGGCCTCGGCTCCCCGGCTCCATGCTGGCTTGGCCTGCCGGGCGAAACCGCCTGGCAGGCAGCCGCGAAAAGCACCCAAAAAGATCGCCTCCCATCGTGCAATCCGAATTTTTCTCCCTCGCACGAGAAATCGCCGATCGGCAATGGCGGATCGCCGATACCGCCTCGATACTTCAACGGATGCCACTTCAAAAGCCACTTCGGCAGCCAACAGAGCAACATCGTATTTGCACGACGACGAAATAGCGTCGAGTACGGAAAACACGGCATTTTTCGCACCAGGATACCCAGATAGCATTGTCAGAAATACCGTTGAGGAAAAGCCACAGCGGGATCTGCAATGCGAAAACTCTGAAGCAAATCAGGCGGCAAGACGATTTCTTTGTTGTGTTCAAGAATCAACGCGATTAACCTCCTTCACATCCACAAAACATCGCGTTTCGCGCGTTCGCCGTAACAGTTGAGTACGACTCCGCCCTCGGGCACGGGTCATTCGGATATCAACCCCCACAGATGGAACATCTCATGTCGACAACAACAGCCACCGAGCCGAGCACATTCGATTTCAACGAGCCGACGATGAAGACGATCATCGTCGCGATCCTGTTCGGTCTTCTTGCCGTCACCGGCACGCTGCTTACGCAGCGTAACAATGCCCTGCGCACCGCCGATGATGCCATCGCCGCGAAGGTCGCGATCGAGGCCGAGACAAAGACCTCGCGCGAGGCCTATGCGTCGCTCAGCGCCGCCAAGGTCGCCGTCGAGGAGACACTGAAGTCCACCACCGCGGCCATGACCGCCGCCAACGACCAGGCCAAGAATGCCATGGCGTCGCGCGACTCCGCCGAGGCAGCCGCCAAGGCCGCCAAGGATCTCGTCGCACAGGCCGCGACGGCCAAGCTGAGCGTCGACAAGCAGCTCACCGACCTCCGTTCTCAGCTCGATGGCGAGCGCAAGGCCAAGCTGGCGCTCGAGAAGGATCTGGCCGACACGCGTGCGCAGCTGGCCGCCGCCGGCAAGGCCGCTCCCGCAGTCGCCAAGCCCGCGACCGCTCCGGCCGCCCGCTGACATGCCTGAGAGGTGCCTTGCTGCGTGGCACGTCCGCCCGGCGGCGTGACGCTACCCGAGCAAGGCGACGGCGAGACCAGGATGCGTGAGCGATTTGCGATCGCCTCTCATCGGCTTCCGGCCGGCAATGGACGGCCGGGGCGCAACGGCTTCCGCGATGCACGCGCGAGCCGAGGGCGGAGAAGCGGCCGGGACGGGCCGCACCTGATCCCAAGACGAGTGATCAAAGACCAGTAACCCAACGCATGGCGGGTCCGGGAGGGGTTCCCCTCCCGGCGGGTCAGGACGGGGCGGACACCGCAGCGCGCCGTGAGGATCTTCGTTCTTATTTGTCGCCGGCTGAAGACGTCTCCATCGCAACCTCTGGGGCCAACGGCACCGGCCCGAGCTCTGGTTTCCCTCATTTGCGTTGTCTTTCCGCGCGCGGCGTTATAGATAGCCGCGTCTTTCGTTTGATCATGGAGGCGGCTCATGCGTGCCCTTCTCTCCATGCGCGGGATCGCCCGCGCCTCCTGACGGATTCCACTGAGCCCGGCCGCCCTGCCGGGAGGAGTTCCGTTCGCCCGATGATGCGATTCGGTCCGATCGCCCATGGTTGCATGGGCCGCGTCCGCCTTCGGCTTGTGCAAACGATCGCCGAAAACACCCCGCTCATGACGCTTGTTCGTGCATGTTCGCCCGCGTTCGCGCGCGTGTTCGCGCCAGGTTCGTTCTCGCCTGCGCTGTCGCGTTCGCTCGCGCGCTTCCCGGATTCCATGCGCCCGAAGGTGACCCGTCTGGCGGCAACCCATCGCTGGCTGGCCGACCTCGCGGTCACCTTTCCAGGCCTTCTGGCGGCGCTCGCCACCGCCTCGCCGGGGCCGGCGCGCGACCGCGCGCTCACCCTGCTCACCACCGGCGCACCGCTGCGCGACGCCGCCAGGGAGCTCGGAATTCCCTTATGGCTGAGGCGGTTGGGACCAGAGGCGTTTCCCGGACGAATTCCCCCGCTGCCGCTCTCGGACACCTTCGCCTGCCGCGTGGCGAACCGCCTTCCGGCCGCGCCGGAGCAATCGGCCAAATGGCTGGCTGCCGTGTCCGAAGCCTGGCGAGTAGCCGGTGAGCCCTACGCCCTCTGGATCGCCTCCCGTGCCCTCGACCGCCGCCTCGCGCCCTACAACGTGCCCCGTGCCCAGCGCCGGTTCAGAGACGATTACATCAGCCCGATCATAGGCTTGGGAGTTTTCGCGTGGTTCTCTCGATGGCCCTCAGGCCCGGCCCGGGATCTGATTGACAAGCCTTGGAATCCCAGCCTCGGCCCGACCGACGCCCGCAAGCTGGCCTCGACCTGGTGGGAGCGGCTCGAGCTCGGCTTCGGCACTGGCGGCGGCCTAGCCGACGTCTGGCTGACGCCTGGAACATCGATGGAATTCGACTTCATTCCCCTGCGCACCGCCGGCGACGTCATGGTCGAGGCAGCCGCCATGCGCAACTGCATCGTCACCTACGGCGGCTCCCTGGGTGAAAACTACTGCCGGTTGTGGAGCATCCGCCGTGGCGGGCAGCGCGTCGCGACAGTGGAGATCTACCGCAACCAGGATCTCGCCGTGCCTATGATCGCCCAGATGAAAGGGCCAGGAAACGCCGAGGCGCCGCCCGAGGTCTGGCGCGCGCTGTATGCCTGGCTCGCCGCCGAGCCGGTGTGGAACGTGCCCGTCGGCGATATCGTCACGGAGTTCATCGATCGCCGGGTCTGGCACCGCGTCTGGCTGCCGTACTGGCGCGCCATGGGGTTGAAGCCATGGCTTCCGGTGGAGCCGTCGCGCCGTGCTCTGTGGCAGATCATGCGGACTTTGTAGGCGCCGCCTGCAACCGCCCTTGGCTCGCCTACGTTATCGGTATTGCCGGTATTTGCCGCTTCCCGGTCGCACAGGTGCCTCATTGGAGCATAGAATGTCCCATGCCGCCGCGCCCTGTGGCTGATGGTCGGCCCGCGGCGGCAGGGTCACCGAAGCCATGCGTATCGTGCCTAAGCTCGCCGATCGCCGCGCTGCGCCCAAGAGCTTGCGTCCCGCGGTGATATTGACGAACGACCAGGAAGCGTTGATCGCCCGCTACGCGGCGCCAGTACGGCGCGAGCTGCGGCGTCTCATGCGCTCCTCCGAGCGTTTGGCCGAGCTCTCTGTGGTGTTCCCCGGCGCACTCCATGCGCTTGCCACTCGCCGCGGTCCGCCCGCCTCTCGCCTTCAGGCTTTGTCGCTGATCGAGCAAGGTGCACCACTCAAGGTTGTTGCGCGCACGCTCGATCTGCCACTCTGGCTCCGCAAGCTGCCGCCCGAAGCGTTCACCGGCCCCGTGGAGCTGCTTCCGGCGTCCGAAGCGTTCACCCGCCGCATCGCCACCCGCCTCCCGCGCGATCTGTCCGAAAGTCCGCATTGGCTGAACGCGGTCTCTTTCGCCGCCAAGGCCGCGCACGAGGACTTCGCCGTCTGGGTGGCAGAGCAGCCGCTGTTTTCTGAGCCCGCGAACCCCGAGCGCATGCTGTCCGTGCTCGCTGCTTACGCGTGGTTCTCACTCGCGCCCTCGGCCCGCGCCCACGGCCTGATCGTGGTCCCCTGGCGCCCGGAGATCGCCTTCGATACGGCCGTATGCGCCGCCAAGAGCTGGCTCAACCGGATCCGGCTCGTCATGCAGCTGAAGCCCGGTGTCATCACCGAGCCCTGGCTCGTCACCGGTGAGTCGATGGGCTACACGTTCACGCCGCTGGTCGAGGATCGCGAGATTTTGGACGAGGCGCACGCCATGCAAAATTGCGCCGACCAGTACGCGGACCGCCTCTCGCGCGACAAATGCCGGCTCTTTTCCATCCGGCACAACGGCACGCGCGTTGCCACCCTGGAGATCGGCCCGCATACCCGCGAAAGCGGCGTGTTGACGATCACCCAGCTCAAGGCCCGCCACAACATGCCGGCGCCGGTCGAGGTCTGGCGGGCCGCCCATGGCTGGCTGGCCCAACAGCCGGGCCTGAAGCGGCTGCCCCCGATGATCGCGCCGGAGCGTCCCCTCGATGGAAGTGTATGGACCGAGCTGATGCGCCCCTACCGCGAGGCCGTCGCCGGCGCGCCCTGGCTCAGCGACACCGCGAGCCACAGCGCTTTCGCCATGCTCGACGTCGACATGGCGGATCTGGCCCGTCGCGGCGGCGTGACGTCCTGGCTGTTCACCTGAGAGTGGCGGCCTTCTCCTGCCCAATGCTGAGCCCCGACACCCCGCGCTCGTCGATCGCCACCGCTTTGAGCAGCGCGAGCACCGCGTCCCCGGCTTTGAGGCCGAGCTCTTCGATGGCGAGGCGGGTGGCATAGGCGTGGATCAGATCCCCGCCCTTCAGCTCGATTCCGACTAGCGCAAACGGCCCCTCGTCCATCGTGATGCCGAGCACCTTCCCTTCGAGCGCCGTCCGGATCGACACTCTGCCCGGCCGCCCGACCGAGAGCGTCACGTTGGTCGCGCGCACCGCCACCTGCACGCTGCCGTTGGGCTTGGCGACCCGCCACGGCAGCACGATCTGCCCCGCCGGATGGTCGAGCACCGTGACGCCGTAAGCGTCGTCGATCCGCGTCACCTTGGCTGAAATGAGCGAGATGGCATCAAAGCGATCCGCCGCCCGCGCCAGCGCCGTGGGTGTCAGCGCTTGCGACGGAGAACCGATCGCGACCACCTTGCCCTCGTCGAGCCGCACGACCATCTGCGCCAGCCGCGCCACCTCCTCGACGGCATGCGAGACGTAGACGATCGGGATGTTGAGCTCGTCGCGAAGGCGCTCGATGAACGGCAGGATCTCGAGCTTCCGGTTGGCATCGAGCGACGCCAGCGGCTCGTCCATCAGCAGCACGCGCGGAGACGCGATGAGCGCGCGGCCGATCGCCACGCGCTGGCGCTCGCCACCCGACAGCGTCGCGGGCTTGCGGTCCATGAGGTGCCCGATACCGAGCGTCTCGACCACCGCGTCGAAGCCGACCCTGCGATCGGCCTCCGGCGTGAAGTAGCGGCCGTAGACCAGGTTCCGCCGCACGTCGAGATGCGGCAGCAGCTGCCCGTCCTGGAACACGAGTCCCACGCGCCGCCTATGCGGCGGCACGAAGATGCCACGCTCCGTATCGACCACGACGTTGCCGGAGATGCTGATCCGGCCGCTCTCCGGCCGCTCCAACCCGGCGATGAGGCGGATCAGCGTCGATTTTCCCGACCCCGATGCCCCGAAGAGAGCGAGCAGCCCGCCATTGCTCTGGAAGTTGGCCTCGAGCGTGAAGCTGGGCCGGCGCAACCGGCAATCGACGGCGATCACGGCGTCAGCCCTTCCCGCCGCCGCGAGGCTCGCGCGAGCATTTCCGACACGATGAGCGCCACCAGCGACAGCACGGCTGCCACGATCGACAGTCGCAGCGCCCCCGCGTCCCCGCCGGGTGTCTGCGTGTACGAGTAGATGGCCGCCGGGATCGTCTGCGTCTCCCCCGGGATGTTCGAGACGAACGTGATCGTGGCGCCGAACTCACCCAGCGCCTTGGCAAAAGCCAGCGTCGTTCCCGCGATGATGCCGGACAGCGACAGCGGCAGCGTCACCGTGACGAAGACCCAGAACGGCGAGGCCCCCAGCGTCGCCGCCGCCTGCTCGGTGCGCTGGTCGATCGCCTCCATCGAGAGCCGGATGGCCCTCACCATGAGGGGGAAGCTCATCACAGCTGCAGCCAGAGCTGCGCCGGTCCAGCGGAATGAGAACACGATCCCGAGCGTCTGCTCGAGCACCGATCCGATCGGACCGCGGCGGCCGAACAGCAGCAGGAGGGCGTAGCCGGTGACGACCGGGGGCAGCACGAGCGGCAGATGCACGATGCCGTCGATGATGATCTTGCCGGGGAAGCGCCAGCGCGCCAGCACATACGCGACGAGAATGCCGGCGGGAAGGCTCGCCAGCACGGCCACCGTTGCGACCTTGGCCGAGAGCCGGATCGCCACCAGCTCCTCGGGCGTGATGTCGAGCATCGATCCCCCTAGTGGTCCTGGATCAGTGGTCCCGGCTCCGTGATCCTGGATCAGCGTCCTGTGTCTCGGGATACACAGGACCCACAATAGCTGACCGCGCCCCACGGGCAAGCTCATGCGGCCAATCGACCGCGATGCAAGAGGCGGTCACCACTCCACGCGAGCTCGCCGCCTGTGATGTGACAGGCCTGGGTTACCAATAACCATTTCGATCCTCACCGCCTCCTTGCGCTGCCCGGCAATTGGGCAATAAAAGCTGAGCCCCAGTATCAGCTCATCGAGGGATGTCCATGTCCGAGCCCGATCGCCGCGTTCTTCTGACCGCCGTTGGAGCCGTTGCCGCCGCCGCCGCCGTCCCCGCGGCCTTCTATTTTACCCGCGCAATGAAGACGATGGATGCCGCCGCTCCAACCGCTCCCGCTAGTCAGCCCTTCAAGCTCGCACCCCTCCCCTATGCGTTCGCCGCCCTCCAGCCGCACATCGATGCGCGCACGATGGAGATCCATCACGGCAAGCACCACGCCGCCTACGTCGACAATCTCAACGCCGCCCTGAAGGATCATTCCCAGGTCGCCGCCATGCCGCTGCCCGTCATGCTGGCCAAGCTAGGCGAGCTTCCCGAGGCCATCCGGACCGCTGTCCGCAACAATGGCGGCGGTCACGCCAATCACACCATGTTCTGGCAGATCATGGGACCCGGTGGGGGCGCTCCCGAGGGAGAGCTCGCGGCGGCCATCGATCGCGACCTTGGTGGCCTCGAGAAACTGAAGGAGGCCTTCAATACCGCCGGAGTGAAGCAGTTTGGTGCCGGCTGGGTCTTCGTCACCGTCACCGGAGACGGCAAGCTGGCGATCGTTGCCAAGCCCAACCAGGACACGCCCCTGATGGACGGCGGTCGCGTCCTGTTCGGCAACGACGTCTGGGAGCATGCCTATTACCTGAACTACGAGAACCGCCGCGCCGACTACCTCAAGGCATGGTGGAACGTCGTCAACTGGAAGGCGGTCGGCGAGCGCTACGCCGCCGCCAAGGCCGGCAAGCTGGCGATCTGACCATTACCAATTCTCCTGGAAGCACCTGCTCCCCTCCCCCTCGCGAGGAGGGGCCGGGGGTGGGGGGGCCGCGAGGACCGCGACGTAGCGCCCTGGCCGGCCGCAGCGAAACGGGTGCAGCGAAACGGGTTGATCGGCGGACGGCACTCCCTTAAGTGTCGCCGCCACACCCGCCCGGCGCGTCGTTTCCGGGCTTCACCCGAGCACACCCAGGAAACGCCCATGCGCCCCTCCAAACGCAAGCCCGACGAGCTTCGCCGCGTCTCCATCGAGCGCGCCGTCTCCATGCACGCCGAAGGATCCTGCCTGATCAAGTTCGGCAACACCCAGGTTCTGTGCATGGCAAGCCTCGAGGAGCGCGTGCCGCCGTGGCTCAAGGGTCAGGGCCGCGGCTGGGTCACCGCCGAATATTCCATGCTGCCGCGCGCCACCTCCGACCGCACCCGCCGCGAGGTGACGTCCGGCCATCCTTCCGGCCGCACGCAGGAGATCCAGCGCCTGATCGGCCGCGCGCTCCGCGCCGTTGTCGACCTGAAGGCCCTCGGCGAGCGCCAGATCACCGTCGACTGCGACGTCATCCAGGCCGACGGTGGCACGCGCACCGCCTCCATCACCGGCGCCTGGGTCGCCCTCTACGACTGCATGCAGTGGATGAAGACCCGCGACATGATCAAGGACGGAGTGCTGCGCGACCAGGTCGCCGCCGTCTCGTGCGGCCTCTATCAGGGCGCCCCCGTGCTCGACCTCGACTACGCCGAGGACAGCAATGCCGACGCCGACGCCAACTTCGTCATGACCGGCTCCGGCGGCATCGTCGAGGTCCAGGGCACCGCCGAGACGGTCCCCTTCAGCCAGGACAGCTTCGACCAGCTCATGCTTCTCGCCAAGAAAGGCATCGGCGAGCTCGTCGGCCTGCAGAAGCTGACGGTGGCCTAGGGAGGAAGCACTTTGAGAGGCGGGCGGGGATACCGGCGGCGAGCGGTGATTCCTGCCGCCACGGATTTCCTTGCCGCCCTCCTGATCCTCTTCGTCGCGAGCTCGGGCATTGCTCTCGATCGCGCCCTGGCTCGCGATGGCGCCGATGCTACCGCGGCGCCCGGCAGCAATGGCAGCGCTGCCATCGTGCTCGAATTCTTCCACTCCGAGACCTGCCCTCATTGCCTTGCGGCCGGCGCGTTCCTGCCCTTGCTCCAGAAGACGCGACCGTGGCTTGCGATCCGCCGGCACGCGGTCGACACGCCGGAGGGAGAGGCGCTCTTCATCGACACCATGCGCCGCCTCGGCCAGAGCCCGGAGGGCGTGCCGACGTTCGTCGCCTGCGGCAAGGTCATTGTCGGCTTCGACGCGCCGGACGGAATCGGCAAGGAGCTGGCCGGCACACTGGATGACTGTCATAGTTCGGCAGTGAACGGCGAGGCTCCGTGGGGCGGATCGCCCGTAATGGACAAGCCGCCAAGGCCGCTCGACCTGCCGTTCCTCGGCGAGATCTCGCCCGAAGCTCTGTCGTTGCCCGTCGTCACGTTTCTGCTGGCGTCCCTGGACGCGTTCAACCCGTGCGCCTTCTTCGTCCTGCTGTTTCTGCTCAGCCTGATGGTCAACGCCCGCAGCCGCGCACGAATGGCACTGGTCGGCGGCGTCTTCGTCACCATCTCCGGCGTGATGTACTTCGTGTTCATGGCCGCCTGGCTCAATCTTTTCCTCGTTCTGAGATCGGCTCAGTGGATCACGTTGGGGGCCGGGCTCGTCGCCATGGGCATCGGTCTTCTAGGCATCAAGGACTTCATTCTTCGCGCCGGGCCTTCGCTCTCGATCTCGGAGCCTCACCGCGAGAGCTTGTTCGCACGCATGCGGGGCCTGCTCTCGGCGGGCAGCATGCCCACCCTGCTCTTGGGCACGGTGGCGCTTGCGGTCGCCGCCAACACATACGAGCTGATCTGCACCAGCGGGTTTCCCATGGTCTTCACCCGCATCCTGACGCTGCACGACCTCCCGGCCTGGCAGCGCTATGCCTACCTCGCGGTCTACAACGTCATCTATGTGATACCGCTGGCCGCCATTGTCGCGATTTTCGTAGCAACCATGGGCCGGCGCAAGCTAACGGAGCACGAGGGCCGTAAGTTGAAGCTGATGTCCGGGGTGCTGATGCTTTCCACCGGCGCCGTTTTGACTTTCCATCCAGCGTTGTTCCTCAGTCCGATATCGATCGTCGGCCTGCTCGCGGCGGCTGTTGCCGCGACGCTCGCCCTGGCGGCCGCGTTTCCCGAACGGCACCGGTAAGGGAATCGACCTCATGCCCCCGTCAGACATCCTTGAGACCATCCTCTACGCCGCCGACCTCGACGCGGCAGAGGCGTTCTATCGCGACGTTCTCGGCTTCGAGCTTTACGCGAAGCAGCCCGGCCGCCAGCTCTTCTACAAGTGCGGCGCCGGCATGCTGCTCATCTTCAATCCCGCCACCACCGTGATACCGCCGAAGCCCGACGCGAAGCTCCCCGTGCCGCCCCACGGCGCCATCGGCCCCGGCCACGTCTGCTTCCGCGCCACCGCCTCCGAGATCGAGCAATGGCGCCGGCGTCTCGAAGCGAAAGGCGTCCCGATCGAGGCCGATTTCGAATGGCCGAACGGCGGCATCTCCATCTACTTCCGCGATCCGGCGGGCAACTGCCTTGAATTCGCCGAGCCCAGAATCTGGGGTTTTGCTTGACTTCCCTCTGCCCGTCCTTACGGGGAGTGGTTGAGGGAGAGCGTCCAGAGGCTCATCCCGCACCTGATCGGCAAGAGACGTCCATCACATGACCCACCGCTTCAAGCGCGGCGACCGCCTCGTCGTCGCCAGCCACAACCCCGGCAAGGTCTGGGAGATCAACCAGCTCATCCACCCCTACGGCCTCGACGCCGTCTCGGCCGGCGACCTGGGTCTTGAAGAGCCGGAAGAGACGGAGCCGACCTTCCACGGCAACGCCAAGCTCAAGGCGCTCGTCGCCGCCAAGGGCTCGGGCCTTCCCGCTCTCGCCGACGATTCTGGTTTGGAGGTCGATCTTCTTGGTGGTGCCCCCGGCATCTACTCCGCTCGCTGGGCCGGCCCCACCAAGGACTTCTCCATCGCCATGCGGAAGGTCGCCGACGCCTTGACCGAGCGCGGTCCTTGGACCTCCGGCGAGCCGCGCGCCAACTTCATCTCGGTCCTCTGCCTCGCCTGGCCTGACGGCGAGGTGCACTTTTATGACGGCCGCATCGACGGCCACCTCGTCTGGCCCCCACGCGGCACCAATGGTTTCGGCTACGACCCGATGTTCCTTGCCGAAGGCGAGACGGAGACCTTCGGCGAGATGGAGCCCGCGCGGAAATACTCGATGTCCCATCGCACCCGCGCCTTCGCCCACTTCAAGCGCGCCTGCCTCGAGGAGACGGAGGGCTGACGACGTCCGCCATCGGCCGCAACCTTCCGGCCGGCTTCGCGTTCCAGAGCGGAACGGGGAGGAAAGCCGATGCCGATGATCTCCGACAGCGTGCGCAACCTGGCCGCGTCCTTGACGGTGATGGCCATCATCATCGCGGCCCTCGTGCTCGGCCGCGAGATCCTCATCCCTCTCGCGCTGGCCACCCTGCTCGCCTTCATCCTGGCGCCGATCGTGCGCGGGTTGATATCCTTTCGCATGTCCCAGGAGCTCTCCGCGGCATTCGTGGTGGTCGCGGCGACGCTGCTACTGCTCGGCGCCTCGGCCCTCTTTAGCGCCCAGATGCTGGCCCTGACCGCCGATCTGGACACCTACAAGAGCAATCTCGTCGACAAGACGCGCGCCTTCACCGGCGACAAGGAAGGCACCGGCCTTTTCACGCGCGCCGCCAATTCGCTGGAATCCATCAAGCAAGCCATCCAGAACGATTGGCAGACGGCTCCCACCCCCGCCCGTAACGACACTGAGAAAGTCGTCGTCAAGGACTCGAGCGAGGACACGAGCGTCGTCGTCACCCGCCTCCAGAGCCTGAGTTCACCGCTGGCCCAGGTCTTCATCACCTTCTTTTTCACCCTGTTCCTGCTGCTCCAGCGCCATGACCTCCGTGACCGCGTCGTGCGCGTCTTCGGCACCGACAACATCAGCGAGACGACGTCCGCCATGAGCGACGCCGGCGAGCGCCTGTCCCGGCTGTTCCTGACCCAGGCCGCCCTCAACGGCGGCTTCGGCCTGTTCGTCGCCGTCGCGCTATGGGCTATCGGCGTGCCGAACGCGCTTCTGTGGGGGTTCGTCACCGCGCTGATGCGCTTTGTGCCCTACGTCGGGTCGTTCGTCAGTGCGCTGCCTCCACTGCTCCTCGCCGCGGCCGTCGACCCCGGCTGGAGCATGCTGATCCTGACCGCGCTGGTCTTCGTCGTGGGCGAGCCGTTGATGGGCAACGTGGTCGAGCCGCTGGTCCTGGGCAAGCGCGTCGGTCTCTCTCCATTCGCGATGGTCGTCGCCGCGAGCTTTTGGACGCTCGTCTGGGGTCCCGTCGGCCTGCTGCTCTCCGCTCCTATCACCATGTGCATCGTCGTTCTCGGACGTTACATACCGGGTCTCGAGTTCCTGACAGTCCTCCTCGGCGACGAGCCGGCGCTGTCGCCCGACCAGGAACTCTATCGCCGTCTGCTCTCGAGCGATCCGATCGCCGCCGCCGACCAGATCGAGGAAGCGTTGAAGGAGGGGACCCTCGCCGAGGTCAGTGATCGCATCGTCCTTCCGGCCCTGCGGCTGGCAGCCGACGACTATCGCCGAGGCAGGCTCGATCGCGATCAGGTGGCGGAGCTGCGAACGGCGCTGACTGGCACCATCGATCTCGTCGCCGATAGTCTCGACGCCAAGCCGGAAGTCGCCGCGGAGCAGCCCAGGACCCTCATCGTTCCGGCACATGGCCCCGTCGATGCGACCGCCGCCGTCTTCGTCGCCGCCATCGCCGGCCTGGCCACGACCTGCTCGGCCGAGGCCGTCGCGCACACCTCCGGCCTGACGGCATTGTCGGATGCTAGCGCCGAGACCGGCGTAGACGCGGTGCGCGCCGTCATCGTGACCACCGTTGGCGGCATCGAGGGTAGCCAGATGAGATTTGTCGTCCGCCGCGCGGCTCGAAACTTCCCATCGGCGCAGATCATCGTGCTCGACTCCGGCAACCGGGGCATCAGCTCCGAGGATTGGACCGGCCTCCCGGTCGAGGTAACCACGGACACGAGGCTTGCCGACGTCCTCGCCACTCTCGAGTGCCGTCCCCGGGCGGGCACCAGGCATCCGGCCGGCAAGCTGGCGAGCGTCGCGTGAGAGCGCTTGCAAAGATTTCAGAAAAGATCCCGGCCACGGGAACTGCGCATCGAAAACTGCGTTTTAAGACGTGAAGAGAGCGCGATTTCGGGCGCTTCGACCCTCCCCCCGAGTGCCCGCAAGGGCCCGCAGCCGTCCCCCCGGGCTGCGGGCCCATTTCTTTTCCGGATTCCGAGCACCGGACCGTGAGCGTACCGCCTCGAAACGGGGACGGCGGAACTCTCCCGGTCGCCGGGCGTTGGACAGGCACACTGGTGGCGAAACCCGCCCCGCTCGAAAGAAGGAGGAGTGAGACATGTTCCGCAGCATCATTCTGTGGTTGGCCGGCGTTCCAATCGTCGTCATCGTCGCCCTGCATCTGTTCGGCTTCTTGTAGCCGATGACGTTCAGGCCGGACCGCTGGCGGCTGAAGCCTCGATTGCTGGCCGTCCCTGCCCCCGAACGATGAACTCGGGGGGAATAGTCAGCCGCCACTCGAGCCCGAGCGGGGCAAACTCGATCTGCACCTCGCCGTCGATCGCCTGCCGCACCATGCGATCGATCACGAAGCGTCCGAAGCCGGTGCGCTCGGGTGGCGCGACCTCGGGACCGCCACGCTCGATCCACGACAGCGCTAGCGACGGCCCCTTGCCGTTGGCGCTGCCCTCGAGAAGCTCCCATCGTACCGCGAGCCGTCCGTTAACGCTGGACAGCGCGCCATACTTGAGCGAGTTCGTCGCCAGCTCGTGCAGCGCCAGCCCGATCGTCTGCGCCGCTTTCGTATCCACCACGACTGGCGGACCTTCCACGGTCAAACTCTTTCGTCCCTCGAGGAACACCGCAAGCTGGCTCCGCACGAGCTCTTCCAGCGGCGCACCGGACCAGTTCTGCTTGACGAGCAGATCGTGAGACGAGGCAAGGCCATGCAATCGGCTGGTGAAGCGGTCCAGGAACCGATCCAGGTTCTCCGCCGAGCGTGCCGTCTGCGAGGCCATGGACTGAACGATGGCGAGCAGGTTCTTAGAGCGATGCGTCAACTCCCGCATCAGGAACCGCTGGTGCGCCTCGGCCGCCTTCCGCTCCGTGATATCGTGGGCGATTGTCGATTTGCCGATGATCGCGCCCCCGGGACTGCGGATCGGCGCCAGGTTGAGCGAGACGTGGACCTCGCTCCCGTCCTTCCGCTGCCGCGTCGTCTCGACCCTGAGTGTCTCTCCGTTCATGACTTGCTCGAAGTGGCGCTCCGCCTCGGACCGCCGTTCCTCGGGAATGAGCTGGGAAAGCGGCTGGCCGATCATCTCCCGTTCGGAATGTCCGAACAGCTTTTCGGCCCCCGAATTCCACGACCGGATGCGGCCATCGAGCCCGACACTCATGATCGCATCACCTGACGAGGCGACGATGGCCGCCAGATGAGAGCTGCGGACGGCAGCCAGCTCGAAGGCGGCATGAACCTCGTCGAGCTCGGCGATACGGTGCTCGATGTCTGGAATGGCTTTGCCGTCGACGAGCGCCGCGGCCGCCTTGCTCAGCCCGCGCACCGGCTCCGAGATGCGCGATGCCATGACCGAGGCGAGCAGAACGCTGAGCAGCGAGGCGACGGCACCACCCAGGATCACCCAAGTCATCGTCCGCCACAGGGGCGCGGTCAGAAGCTCGCGCGGCACGGCTGCCACCACCGTCCACCCGGTCACAGTCGAGCGGCGGTAGGAGTTGAGGCTGGCCACGCCTTCGTGGGTCACGTTCTCGAACTCGCCGGCCATCGACGCTTCCTTGGCGACACGCCCGAGCTCGGGCCGCGCCATGCGACCGAGGTAGCGCACATTGCCTCGGCTTCGGGCCACGAAGCGGCCGTTCCAGTCGACGATCGCGGCGGTCCACTCCGGATTGATGCCAGCTTCCAGGAAAAGGCGGCTGAGGTGATCGGGCGTGATGATGGCGGCCAGCACGCGCTGGACCTCGCCGCCGCGCGGCGTTACCGGCACGGCAATCGCGAAGCTGCTCCGGTCGTCGCCCGAGCTCTCCGTCACGTCGGAGACGACCATTGGCTTCTTCAGCGCCGTAGCGATGACATCGTCGCGCGCTTGCAGGGTCGGCAGAGGCTCCAGCTCCTTCGCCGTCGAAAGGATGCGGCGCCCCGATGCATCGAAGAGCTCGATGGCCCGAAACCCGGGCTGCTTGGACACCAAGGCCGAATGCCGGCGAAACTCGGTGAGGTCGTTGTCGGAAATGTCGGGCGAGGCCGCCAGCGTCGTCAGCGTGCCTTTGATCTCGGCGATCTCGCGATCGAGCAGCGCCGTGATGCGCTTGGCGAGATCCGTACGCTCGACCTCGATGAGATGTCGCTGCGCGCCGGCATAGCTCACCGCCAGCCAAGTGAACGCCGCAAGCGTGGGCACGAGCACGAAGCCCACGAGCGCCAGGATGCGCGCCCGTATCGTCGGAGAATTGCTATGCAGCCGATCGAGACTGACCAAAGGGACACCCAGGATGCCGGCACGAATTCCGCGACTTTGGACTTGCAAGCTTAAACCAAACGGGCGCGAAAGGCCAACGCGCCTGGCCCAAATCTGCATTGTACGGCAGGAGCTTGAGCAATCGGGGCTCGCCCGCCGCTACGGCGCGATGCTCACCAGGAGTCGTTCCAACTCGTTCGCGCGCTCAGGGAATCGTTTGATGGCTGGCGTGGCGCCACGGCTGTCGCGCGCCAGGGCCGCCACGTGCTCGCCACCCAGGTCCAGGTCGTCCAAGGTAACCGGCCCCTCGCAGGGCACGAGCGCCTGAGCTCGCGCCGCGGCTTCCGCGTCGGGGATGCGCGTGCCGATGATACCCAGCCTGGATAGCAGCACCGCGATCCCGGCGCCGTCCGCCTTCGCGAAAGCTTCCAGCCGCACCCACGCCTGCATGGCGGCCGCGTCTCCGCCGAGGCTCAGAGGTCTCCCCTGGGCGAGGAGTGTCGCCATGGCCTCGATGCGCCCACGGCGGCCGGCAAGCGAGCCAAGCCGCCGGTCGATCCGCTCCACGTCCACGCCGAGAGGTCCTCCCGCCGTGTCGATCGCGATCAGCGCCTGTCCGTCACAATGAGAGAGGCTGAACGAGATCCCGCCCCCGGGCAGCGAAGGTTTCCCGGCTCGGCTCACCTCGAAAGGCACGCGGCCGAGACCTCGGCCCATGACGCGCTCGAGCAGGATGCGAAGCGCGATATGTGCCGCCGTTCGCTGCGAGTCCACCCTCCACTCACCCGCGCGGCTCTCGACGGGCAAGCGTGGGTTACGGTACTCAGCCTCGATGAGCGCTGGCCCGCAGGCTACCGGATCGACAGCCCAGACCTCGAGCTGGCCAGAGACAGCCACGTCTGCCGCGGACGGGAGGGCGGCGCCGTCTCCCGCCATGGTTCAAGCCCTCGACGCGCGAGCCCTCGCCGATTTGGCCGGCGCCGCAATCTCGGCACGCGGCGGGTCGCCGCGCAGCAACCGGCGGCAATCATCGAGCTGCGCGATCGCGGCGAGGATGGAGGATCTGAGATCCGGTGCCCGGCCAGCGGCGGCGGGTGCGGCGGCGTCTTTCTGGCCCCGGCGCGGCGCGGCCCGAGCCGGAGTGGCGACTTCCGCCTCTGCGGTGTCGCGCCCCTTCCGCTTGGCATCGCCACCGGTGGCGACGGCACCGCGGCCATGCACCTTCACGTGCTCGACGCCCTGCTCGCGGAGGATCTTCTGGACGCCTTTGATGGTGTAGCCCTCGGCGTGCAGCAGATGCCGGATGCCACGCAGCAGCTCCAGATCCTCCGGACGGTAGTAGCGGCGCCCGCCGCCCCTCTTCATCGGCCGGATTTGCGGGAATTTGACTTCCCAGAACCTGAGCACGTGCTTGGGCACGTCGAGATCGTCCGCCACCTCGCTGATGGTCCGGAACGCTTCCGCTGTCTTGCTCATTCGATCAGCCCCTCTCGATTGCGCGCCGGACGATGCCGGGCTGCGATCTCTCAGCACGAGCACGGCTCGCGACCCGGTCCACGCCTCTATGCGCCGCGAGTCGATCTATGCTGATTCTCAAGTGTGACAATCGGGAGCTTCATTGCAACACTGCCCCGCCACTATCGGGTCGGATCCCGCGATTCGATCACACCTGTTTCAATGTGCGAACGCACTATTGCCGAGCCGCACGACCGGTGCGCGCTCCCATCCAAGGCACCCTGCAATTCCAGGGCTGTCTTACGACTATTCCGCCGCCTTGCGCCGGCTGAGCCCGCCGTTGATGCGGTCCTTCATGATGTTGCTTGGCCGGAACACCAGCACCCGGCGCGGCGTGATGGGCACCTCTTTGCCCGTCTTGGGGTTTCGCCCCATGCGCTCGCCCTTCTGGCGGATCCCGAACGACCCGAATGACGACAGCTTGACGGCCTCGCCCCGCGCCAGGCTGGCCGAAATCTCGTCGAGAACCAGCTCGACGAGCTCCTGGGACTCATTCCTCGGCAGACCGACTTTGCGAACCACTGCATCGGCCAGATCGGCCCGCGTCAGTGTCTTGCCACCCATGGCCCTTGCCTCCCAACCCGCACACTTTCCTCATGCTAGCCGGGGCCGAGAGGCCGGTCAATGACCAACCGATTTCAAGAGACTGAAATCCAACAAGGATTTGCGTTCTGGTGTCGGAGAAGCTTCAGCCGTTCACCAACGGGCCAGCACGGCACCCCAGGTGAAGCCGCCGCCCATCGCCTCCATTAGCACCAGACTGCCGTCCTTCACCTTATGCTCCTCGAACGCCTGGTTGAGTGCCAGCGGGATCGAGGCAGCCGAGGTGTTGCCGTGGCGGTCGAGCGTCACGGTAATCTTGTCCGGCGACACGTTGAGCTTCTTCGCGATACCGTCGAGAATCCGCTTATTTGCTTGATGTGGAACGTATAAATCGATCTCGTCCGCGGCGTATCCCGTCATCACCAGCGTCTCCTCGATGACGCCGGAGATCTTCTGCACCGCGTGCCGGAACACCTCGCGGCCGTTCATCCTCAGGTGCCCAACGGTCTTGGTCGACCCCGGCCCCCCGTCGACGTAGAGCAAGTCCTCGAACCGCCCGTCCGAGCGGATACGTGTCGACAGGATACCACGGTCCTCTCGCGTCCCGTGTTGCGGCTGCGCCTCGAGCACGACGGCGCCGGCTCCATCCCCGAACAGCACGCACGTCGATCGGTCGGACCAGTCGAGGATGCGCGAGAACGTTTCCGCGCCGATCACCACGGCGCGCTTGAACTGGGTTGTCCGCAGCAGGCTGTCCGCCACCGTCAGCCCGTAGACGAAACCGGAGCATACGGCCTGCACGTCGAACGCGGCGCCGTTGGTGACGCCGAGCGCCTGCTGGATGCGCACCGCTGTGGCGGGGAAAGTGCGGTCCGGCGTCGCCGTGGCGCAGATGACGAGGTCGATGTCTACGGGATCGATCTTGGCCCGCACCAGCGCCTGCTTTGCCGCCGCGATGCCGAGATCCGAGGTCAGCTCGCCGTCAGACGCGATGTGGCGCTGCTTGATGCCCGACCGCTCGACGATCCATTCGTCGGTCGTGTCGACCATTTTGGCGAGCTCGGCGTTGGTCAGGACCTTCTTGGGAAGATAGGCGCCGACACCCTTGATGACCGACCGAATGACACCCACGATCCGCTCCCACTTGCGCGTGCGCAACCCGCGCCGCATGTTGGTCCTGCCGTCTGAGGCAGGTGCTTGTTCCCCACCGGCGCCGGCTCCGCGGCCGCGCTCCAGTGCCCGGCCCCGCCAGCCCATACCGGCCTCGGCCCGCCATCCGTCGCCGCCCGCGCCATCACGTGCCCGCGGGCGGGGCCGCCTCTCCGAGCTTGTGATGGAAAGCCGCGAGATCGGTGGCCAGGCGCACGACCAGGCCGCTGCAGGCCATGTCGTAGCCGAGGTCGACGGCGCTGGCAAAGCCCAGGGCGTCCGTGCCGCCGTGGCTCTTGATGGCGATGCCGTTGAGGCCGAGGAAGGTGCCCCCGTTCACCCGCCGCGGATCCATTTTCTCCTTGAGCGCCTTGAGCCCGCCCTGTGCGATCACGGCGCCGAGCTTGGACACCCACGACCGCGTCAGTGCCGACTTGATCCACTGACCGACCTGCCGGGCCGTGCCTTCCGCCGTCTTGAGTGCGATGTTGCCGGCGAACCCCTCGACGACGACGACATCGACCACGCCCTGCCCGATCTGGTGGCCCTCGACGAAGCCGCGGTACTCGAGCGGCAGACCCGCCGTCTCCTTCAGCCACGCGTGCGCCTGCTTGACCTCGTCGGCGCCTTTGATCTCCTCGACGCCGACGTTGAGCAGCCCCACGGTCGGCCGCTCGATGTGGAACAGAGCCCGCGCCATGCCAGCGCCCATCAGCGCGAAGTCCGCGAGCTGCCGCGCCGAGGCGCCGATGTTGGCGCCGACGTCGAGCACGATGCACTCCGCCTCGATCGTCGGCCACAGCGCCGCGATCGCCGGCCGCTCGATGCCGGTCATCGGCCTCAGAATGAGCTTGGAGATGGCCATCAGCGCGCCCGTGTTGCCCGCCGAGACGGCGACGTGCGCCTCACCCGCCTTCACCGCCTCCAGCGCCAGCCACATGCTGGTTCCCTTGCCGCGCCGCACCGCTTGGCTCGGCTTGTCCTCCATGGAGATCATGGTGGGCGTATGGACGATGCGCGTACGCGCGGCGAGCGCCGGCTGCTTATCCAGCTCCGGCCGGATCCTGGCCTCGTCGCCGCACATGACGAAGCGCAGCCCGGGATGGCGCACGAGCGAGATGGCGGCGCCGGGGATGACGACCTCGGGACCGTGGTCTCCCCCCATCGCGTCGAGCGCAATGGTCTGCTCTTGAGGCATAGTTGGCCCCGCTCGATGATCTCCCCCCGCCGGGATCCGCGGGCTCTGCCGACGGCTTCAACCGGAGGCCGGCCGGAACATAGCGCGTCAGCCCCGGCTGACAACCGGATTCTGGCGTCCTCCGCCGTATGTCTGAACAGCTTTTCCTTTGCGCCGGAAGGCCAGGCTCAGGTTTTCCCGCGCAGTTTCTCCAGCGCGGCGAACGGGCCCGGCGCGCCTGCCCCCCCGGCCTCGTTGCGGTCGAGTGTCGCGCCCTCCTTGCGAGGAAAGGGGTCGAGCCCCGCGGCGATCGTCTCGAAAACTATGCGGCCCGCGTCGATGCGGCCGTCAGCGATCGGCTCGACTTCGGCCGCCGAGAGCGCCTCCACCTCGCCCTCCTGCTGCGGCTCGCCCGCCCCCTCCGGCCAGAATTCGACGTCGAAGGCTTCCGACAGCCGCGCTTCCACCGGCTCGAGCGTGACGATGCAGGCCTGCGCCACCTCTGCCGCGACCTGCCCAGCGAGCCGGTAGCGCCCGCCGCCAAGTGGCGTGATCCGGTATTTCGCGGCGATCGAATGGCAGGCCGGCAGCTCGAGCGCCGCCGCGACGGCATCGCGCTCGCCGGCCGACGCCGTGCGCTGGCCGTTGAGGCCGCCCGCCGGGATATCGGTCACCGCGTGGCTCCAGGGCAGCTCATGGCTCATGTCGGCTCATCCTTCCTTCTGGAGAAGCGGCTGGGGATAGCTGACGTCTCCCGCGAGCAGGCTCTCGCCTGAAGCCCCTTCGAGATGCGCCACTGCCTGCCGCACGTAGCGCGCCATCTCGACCGTGGCCCCGATCGCGGCCGACGTCGGGAAGGCGCGGCCCAGTGCCGCCGCGAGAGCCGCGTCACCCGGTTCGGCCAGCGCCGCCCGGTAGTCCTCCGTCCGCTCGAACAGCATGCGCGCCGCCCGCTTCACCTTCTTCGGCACAGTCAGGTCACCGACACCCATCTCTCGCATCTGGTCATCCATGTCGATGACGAGATGCTCGATCAGCATCCGCGACGGCTCCACCCCCGGCTCGCCGGCGGCACGCAGCCGCTCCAGCAGCAGATAGAGATGCAGCACGATGACCTCGAACCGGCCTTCCGGTGTATCCGGGACACCCGCGTCGGCATAAAACGCCGGGTTGCGCGCCTGTGTCACGACGGCGCCATAAATTTCCGCAGTTTTGAGCTGCTTCGCCTGCCGCGCCCTGAAGCCACTCAGCGTGAACCAGCTCAGCACGTCTCGCGAGCTCCCGTTCCGCGCTGGCAAGAGGGTGTGGGTGAGTGAGGGGGGACGCGTTGCATGGGGTTGGCCTTCGGGCTAAGCGGATCGCGTGAGCGATCGCAATTCGAGTCGCGGAGACGGGGTGAATATGCGCCGGGGGATCGATCTTCGCCAGACCAGCCCTGCGAAAGAGTCCAGCCATGCGAAAGAGCCCGGGCCTGCCGCGGTGCGCCATGGCCGTGCCCGCCTTGCGCTCACCCTCGCCGCCATGGCGCTCGCCTCGGGCCTCGTCGTCGGCTGCAGCGGCCAGACGATTAAGCACGGCCACCAGTTCCATGAGAACGACGTCCAGCAGGTGCAGCCCGGCATGAGCGTCGACCAAGTCAAGCTGGTCCTCGGCACCCCGGCGACGACGGCGACCGTCAACAAGGGCGCCGCCTTCTACTACATCTCCAGCACCGCGACCCAGGTGGCCTTCCTGAGCCCCAAGGAGGTCGATCGCCAGGTGCTCGCCGTCTACTTCACGCCCGCCGGCACCGTCGAGCGCGTGGCCAACTACGGCTTGAAGGACGGCAAGGTCTTCGATTACGTCAAGCGCACCACACCCGCGCGCGGCGTCCAGGACGAGGATCTGCTGAAGCAGCTGTTCCGCAACCTTGGCAAGAAGCAGCTCTTCGGCGACTGATGAGGGCGGGCGGCGGCACGGAAAGGTCGTGAATGCCCGCTCCTTCTGGCTCCCCCAGGCTCAACGCCCCCACGCCGGAGCTGCTCGCGCGGCTCGCCGCCATTGTCGGTTCCGCCAATGCCGTCACCGACCCCGCCGGGCAGGCTCCATATCTCACCGAGTGGCGCGACAAGTACGTCGGCCGTACGCCGATGGTGCTGCGCCCCGGCTCCACCAGCGAGGTCGCGGCTATACTGGCGCTCGCCAACGAGGCCCGCGTCGGCATCGTGCCCCAGGGCGGCAACACGGGGCTGGTCGGCGGCCAGATCCCGATGGAAGCCGGCACCGAGATCGTCCTGTCGCTCGGCCGCATGAGCCGGCTCCGCGCCATCGACGACGCCGCTACCTCCATGACCGTCGAGGCGGGCATGACCCTCGCCGCTGCCCAGGAGGTGGCGGCGAAGGCCGGCCGTCTGTTCCCGCTGAGCCTCGCCTCCGAGGGTAGCTGCCAGATCGGCGGCAATCTCGCCACCAACGCTGGCGGTGTCGCCGTGCTCGCCTACGGCAATGCGCGCGCCCAGGCCCTCGGCCTCGAGGTGGTTCTGGCCGGCGGCAGCGTCTGGGATGGACTTCGGGCCCTCAAGAAGGACAACACCGGCTACGACCTGCGCGACCTCATGATCGGCTCGGAGGGCACGCTCGGCATCATCACGGCCGCCACGCTCAAGCTCTGGCCCCGCCCCGCCGAGCAGGCCACGGCCTTCGTGCCCATCGGCGACACGGCGCGTCTGCTGCAGCTCTTCCGGCTCGCGGAGCAGCGTTGCGGCACCGCCCTGACCGCCTTCGAGTTCATGTCCGCCGCCACGCTCGCATTCGTCCTCGCGCATGTTCCGGGCGCGAGCGCACCCATCGAGCCCGGCGCACCCTGGTACGTGCTGCTCGAGACCTCGGGCCTCGTCGCCGATGGCCGCGCGCTGTCGGCGCTGGAGGGCGTGCTGGCCAGCGCCATCGATTGTGGACTGATCGGCGATGCCGTGATCGCGGCGTCGGGCGCCCAGGCCGCGGCGCTGTGGAAGCTGAGGGAGAGCGCATCGGAGGCACAGAAGCCGGAGGGCGGCAGCATCAAGCACGACGTCTCCGTGCCGGTCGACCTCGTCCCGCGCTTCCTCGAGTTGGCCGGAGCCGCGGTCGAGCGCGTCTGCCCGGGAGCCCGCCCGGTGCCGTTTGGCCATTTCGGCGACGGCAACGTGCACTACAACGTCTCCCAGCCCCGCGGCATGGACAAGGCGGCCTTCCTCGCCCTCTGGGAAAGCATGTCGGAGGCCGTTCACGACGTCGTCGCGAGCCTCGGTGGCTCGATCTCCGCAGAGCACGGCATCGGCCGCATGAAGCGCGACGAGCTGGCGCGACGGAAGAGCCCGGTCGAGATCGGCATGATGCGCGGCATCAAGCGCGCTCTCGACCCCAACGGCATCCTCAATCCGGGCCGTGTGATCTGATGCGCCCGCTCAGTAGAACAGGCTGGAGACGCTCTCCTCGCGGCTGATCCGCAGGATGGCCTCGCCGATCAGCGGCGCGATCGAGAGCACGCGGATGTTCTTCGCCGCCTTGACGGCCTCGGTCGGCAGGATGGAATCGGTGATCACCAGCGACTTCAAGCGCGAGCTCTGGATGCGCGACACCGCGCCCCCCGAGAGCACGCCATGGGTGATATAGGCCTGCACCTCGATGGCGCCGTTCTTCAGCAGCGCCTCCGCCGCGTTGACCAGCGTGCCGCCGGAATCGACGATGTCATCGATGAGGATACAGCGCTTGCCCTCGACGTCGCCGATGACGTTCATGACCTCGGCTTCTCCGGGCCGCTCGCGCCGCTTGTCGCAGATGGCGATCGGCGCCTCGATCCGCTTGGCGAGCGCGCGCGCGCGCACCACGCCGCCGACGTCCGGCGACACGACCACGATGTTGTTCTCCGGACCGAAGCGCTCCTCGATGTCGCGCGTCATCACCGGAGCCGCGAACAGGTTGTCGGTCGGAATGTCGAAGAAGCCCTGGATCTGCAGCGCGTGCAGGTCGAGTGTCAGGACGCGGTCGACGCCGGAGCGCTCGATGAGGTTGGCGACGAGACGGGCCGAGATGGGCGTACGGGGACCGGGCTTGCGGTCCTGGCGCGCGTACCCGAAGTAGGGAATGACCGCCGTGATCCGCCGTGCCGAAGCGCGCTTCAGCGCATCGCAGAGGATCAGCAGCTCCATCAGGTTGTCGTTGGCGGGAAACGACGTCGACTGCAGGACGAATACGTCCTGCCCGCGCACGTTCTCCTGGATCTCGACGAAGATCTCCATGTCGGCGAATCGCTTCACCTGCCCCTTGGTGAGCGGCATCTTCATGTGCTGGGAGATGGCCTCGGAGAGGGGACGGTTGGAATTGCCGGTGACGAGCTTGAGCTGAGGTCCGGACCGGCCGCTGCCGTCGCGCGCATCGAAGGGCATTTGGCAACTCCACGACAGGCTTGCGGGCCCCGGACCGTACGCGGCCGGACTAGCAGCATCGCTTTCTTAACCGATGTTTCACCCCTTCGGGACCCCATCGGCGCGGTTCGAATAACAAGCGAGCCCGCCGGTGTAAACCAGCGGGCTCGGCTTTTCGTCAACGAAGTGACACAAGTGTATCGCTTGAAGGGCTGATCCTGGCCGGATCAGTTCGTAGACTGCTGCGGCAACAGCTTGAGGATGCCCTGCGCCGCCGCCGAGGCCGCCATATCCGCCGTCTTTCCCCAGGCCCCGTCGAGCGAGCCCTGCGGCACTTCGTTCTTCTGCGACACTGTGCCCAGCTTCTTTCCGTTCGGATCCTTCACGTGCCAGTCGATCTGGATCGGCTGCTTGCCATCTTTGCCCTCGCCGACGGCCACCTTGCCTTCGACCTTGTAGGCGCCCGCGACTCCCGCGCCGGCAAGCTGCACGCCACTCTTGGCCAGCTCGCGCTGGATGGCGCCGGTCAGGGCCGTGCCTCCGTCACCCGGGGCTCCCGTCACGCTCGGTATGACCGCGCTGACGCTGCCTGTCGTAATGCTGCCCGTCGTCGCCGCCGAGACCGGCTTCGCGGCCGCTGTCTGCGTCGCCGCGGCACTACCCGCCGTCACCGCGCCTGCGCTCCCGGCTGGAGCCGCAGCCACGGGAATGCCCTTCTGCGTCGGCAGCCAAGTAGCCAGCGACGCTGCCGTCTTGTCGGCGATGGCCTGCGTGATCTGAGGCGTCACCGTCGCCCACGGATCCTTGCCGCTGCCGGGTGCGATCTCCTCGCCCGTGATGCGGTTGACGCGCTTGCCCGCCGGGTCCGTCACGTCCCAGATATAGGAGACCTTGGTTCCGGCCTTCTCGCGCGCGGCGACGATGTAGCCCCGGAGCGTGAAATCGGCCTTGTCGGCCGGCGACGCGGCGAGCGCGATTCGCTGCTTCTCGGTAGCGCTGGTGAGTTGTGTCTGGAGCTGCTTGGCCACGGCATCGGGAGCGCCGATGATCGGTGCGATCGCCACCTTGGAGCTGGCGACGGGAGCGGCCTGCGCCGGCGTAGCCTGCTCGGCGACGGAAGGACCACCGGGACCATTCGCCCCGAACAGATTGCCGCTGGTCTCGCAACCGCCGAGACCGGCCGCCACGAGTGCAACGAGCGCGGCAAGGGCGATGGGCTTCCTCACGCACCAGGCCGCAGCAGTGTCGATGGTCGCCACGATGACGTCCCCCTTCATTTGACCCGCTGTTTTCCGGCGGCCGACGTACTCACCCTGCGGCCTCGAATCCTCCTCAAAACCGGTACTCGACTGGCTCGACCTCTACCTGCCGTTGCCCCGAGCGTCCAGACAGCGAAGCGGACTAAAGCTAATTCCACCGGCGAGCATGAGCACGGAGCTGTGGATTGTGCAGTTATGTCACGACAATGGCGGAGATTTGGCGGCCGTAGTCATTCTCGCGGCGGTGCTGAGATCGTCTGTAGCTGAACAGCGATTCGTGGCCGTAGGTGCAGACACCGAGACAGTCGACGGCCGCGAGCCCGGCCGCCGAGAGGCGCGCCGCGACGTAGCCCGGCAAGTCGAAGTGGGCCTTCTCTCCGGCCTTGAAGCGACGGAAAAATCGCGCGTTTTCAACGCTCAGCGCCAAGAGCTGCGCCTCGAACTCCGGCCCGACCTCGTATGCCGCTTGGCTGATGCATGGGCCGACGGCCGCCGCGATGCGCCCCCTCTCGGCGCCGAGCCCCTCCATGGCCACGATGGCGCTCTCGAGCACGCCGCCGGCCGCCCCCCGCCAGCCCGCGTGCGCCGCTCCGACCACCTTTGCCACCGGGTCGGCGAAAAGCACCGGCGCGCAATCCGCCGCCAGTGCTCCCACCGCCAGCCCCGGCGTCCGCGTCACCACCGCGTCGGCTTTGGGCAGGTCGCCCGCGGGCGGCGCCTCGATGGCCAGCGCCGTGGCGCTGTGCGTCTGGTAGAGCGTGACCACCGACCCTGCGCCGAGATGGCCCGCGACCCGCCGCCGGTTCTCGAGCACGTTCCCACGCTCGTCCGCCGACCCGAGCCCGCAATTGAGGGACGCGTAGATGCCGCTCGAGACGCCCCCGTCCCGCGTGAAGAAGCCATGAGCGATGCCGGGCAGTGCCGACAGGCTGGCGGCAGTGTAGGGTTTGAGGCTGGATGACGTCATCGGACCGTGTCGAGTTGCCTGATGCTGTTTGGTGTTGCTCTGGATCGGCTCAATCCTTAGTCCCCGCCCCGCCTGCCTGTCCATCGGACCGGGCACCGTGGCAATGCGAGCCCCTTCCCAACGGCGCGCCCCGCCGCTATAAGGCGCCATCCCGCGCGTGAGGCACGGGAGACCGCCCGGCACCCTTGGAGGCCGGCTGCGGGATGAGGGGCCGTTATGCGGCCCATTTTTTGTTGGAGAAACAGCACCATGGCTCAGACCTCGGTCGAGATGAAAGCCACGGCGCGCCCGCGTGCAGGCAAGGGGGCCGCACGTCAAGCTCGTCGTGAAGGTAAGATTCCCGCCGTGATCTACGGCGACAAGCAGCCGCCCCTCACCGTCGCCCTGGACTACAGCGAGCTCTGGAAGCAGGTCCTCAAGGGCCACTTCACCTCGACCGTCTTCCTGCTCGACATCGACGGTGCCAAGCACCGCGTCATCCCGCGCGACATCCAGCTCGATCCCGTCAAGGACCTGCCGCTGCACGTCGATTTCCTGCGCATCGGCAAGGATGGCGTCATCCGCGTCCACGTCGCGGTGAAGTTCGTCAACGAGGGGCTGTCTCCGGGCCTGAAGCGCGGCGGTGTGCTCAACATCGTGCGCCACGACATCGAGGTGTTCTGCCCCTACGACCACATCCCGGCGTTCTTCGAGGTCGACCTGACCGGCCTCGAGATCGGCCGCTCGATCCACGTCTCGGCGCTCGAGATGCCGGAGGGCGTGCGCCCGGTCATCACCAGCCGTGACTTCACCGTCGCCACCATCGCCGGCGCCGCCGCCAAGGGTGAGGAGGAGGCTCCCGGCGCCGCCGCTGCTGCCGCCGCTGCTCCGGCCGCCGACGCCAAGGCAGCTGCCGGCAAGGCCGCGCCCGCCGGCAAGGCGGCACCTGCTGGCAAGGCCGCACCGGCCGGCAAGGCGGCCCCCGCCGGCAAGGCCGCGCCCGCCAAGAAGTAGCCTTCGAATGGGGCGCCAGGCTTCGGCCGGCGCCCCGTTTCGTTTTGCCCGGACGCTCGTTTCATGAAGCTCATCGTCGGGCTCGGCAATCCGGGCGACAAATACGCCCGCAACCGCCATAACGTCGGCTTCCTGGCCCTCGACCGCATCGCCGGGCGCCATCGCTTCCCCGCTTGGCGCAAGCGCTTCCAGGGCTACACGACGGAGGCTACCCTCGGCGGTGAGCGCGTCGTTCTCCTCAAGCCCGACACCTACATGAACGAGAGCGGCCGCTCCGTCGGCGAGGCCGCGCGCTTCCTCAAGATCCCCGAGGCGGACATCGTCGTCCTCCACGACGAGCTCGACCTTGCCCCCGGCAAGCTCAAGATCAAGACCGGCGGCGGCAACGCCGGCCACAACGGCCTGCGCTCCATCTCGGCCCACATCGGCAACGAGTACGTCCGCGTCCGCATCGGCATCGGCCACCCGGGCTCGAAGGACGCCGTCATCCACTTCGTCCTCCACGACTTCGCCAAGGCCGACATGGTCTGGCTTGAGCCGATGCTCGACGCTATCGCCGACGCGGCTCCGCGCCTCGCCGCCGGCGACCAGTCGCGCTTCCTGACCGACGTCGCTCGCGCCACGGGCCCGGATGAGCCCAAGCCGAAGAAGTCCAAGAGCGGCGCCAGCACTTCCGAGGACACGTCCCCCGGCGCCTCGCGCGGACCCGCTGCCGCTGGCGAGCAGCGCGAGCCCGCCGACCCGAAGCCGCGTCCCGCCTCGCACCCGGCTGGCGAGCGCGCCGGCAAGCGCCAATCCGCCATCGCCGATAACCTCCGCAAATGGCTAGCCGCCCGCAAGGACAAGAGCGGGGATTGAGCCTACCGCGCGCACTGCCCGCTGTCGTTGAGCATCGTCCTGACCGCTTCGGCGGAATCGTGGTCCCCGACCGGCGCGATCTCCTTGCCCGTCGGCTCGAACAGCCACCACCAGTCGTAGCTGCCGCCGAACTGCAGATACCGGTGCTGCTGCACGATCAGCCGGTCGCGATGCTCGCCCTTGCAGTCGTTGACCACGAAGAGGTCGTTGCCGGGCATCAGGTACTTCACTTTGCCCGTCTGCATGTCCAGCACGTGCACCGCCGCCGACGTCGCCCAGGCTGGCGACAGGAAATAGAGCCGGCGGCCATCCGAGGAGAATTGCTTGGCGTTGAACCCGCAAAGCTGGATCTTGACGTCCTTTCCCGCATGCCCCTTGACGAGGCGCTCGTCTTGGCTGCCGTCGAGCCGCACCCGCCGGATCTCGTCGGCGCCATCGCCGGAGAGGCACGTCTCGCCGTCGTCCTTGGCCGGCCGCGGCCCCTTCCGTGTGTAGATCACCCACTGCCCGTCCCGCGCCAGTACCGGCTCGTCGTCGCGCCCCGAGCGCGTCAGCTCGCGTGTCTGCCCGTTCTCGCTCACCACGATGTTGCCCGAGACGGCCGAAAGCTCCGGCCCGGCGGCAAACGACGGTGATTGGATCCCACTCAGCAGGACCGCCACCAGCACGACAGTGGAGCGTCTCGTCATCGGCGTTCTCGATCGGCAGGCAACTGGACCTTATGCGCGGCAATGAGCGCTGATGATCCTTACCACTTGCCGATCGGCAAGAAGACCCGCGAGCCAGCAATGACCGGCAAGCCGGGAGCTCGCGAGGGCGGCGAGGCGGCTGCGGACCTGAAAGCCCGATGCATCAAGCCTTCTCGAACACCTCGCGCGCCTTTGCCTCGCTCGCCAGCCGCGACCGGATCATCAGGAAGCGCCCGCTCCAGCCGCCGCGGATCGTCCACATTCCCTCGATCTCAGATCCGTCGTCGGCGAGCTGGCCGGAATACATCACCGTATGCGTCCAGCCGCCGCTGCCGTCGTAGGTCTTGGCGAAGTCGACGTTCGGCCTGTCGACCGAGCCCGAGACGCTCGCATAGAGCGTCAGCGGCGCCCGGTTCCGGCCGATCTCCGCCTCGTGGATCGTGCCGCTGATCGACCCGCCCGACTGAATGAGCGTCGCCACGAAATAAACCGGCTCCGCGAACCCAGGATAGCTGTAGAGCCCATGCCAGACCCCGGTGAGGCTAACGGAGTTGTTCCTATCCATGCTCGTTCCCAGATGATCGATCCGGTTACGGTCGTCGAGCCCTGCCATCCGTGCATAGCAGATTCATTAAGATGATCTGGTAAGCTGACGATGTTACCGAACCGGAGTTGCAAATGCCGTTTTCACTTCTTCTTTTTGTCCTGACGGGTGTGATTTTCGCCCTTCAGCTTGTCCCGGCGACGGGAGTTGTCATGATGTACATGGGGGCCATGTTCTGGTCCGTGGTGACCATCAACCTGGGATTCGTCTTCCTCGCAATAGAGTCGCTTGTACGCCCGCGCCTACGCTACTGGCTCGCGCTCCCGATCCTCTACTTCGGTGTCTATTTCGCCCTAGCGGCGATCAGCCACAAACAGGTTGCCGACCTCGACAGCCGTCTTCGCGTCGACAACGCGGGCATATCGGTTCCATTCTCTCCTTCGAGTCAGGATCTCGTTTTCGCCGGCCGCCGCTCGACCATGTTCTCCTTCGACATCGCTTCCTCCTTGGTGCGAGACTACGATCTCGCCGTCGCATATGAGGAAACCAGCAGCTTCAAGGCTGCAGGCCACGCAGCATATCGGATCGGCGCTCGCCCCCTGTGCTCCGAGATCGCTCGCGACAAGAAGGCACGCGCAGCCGGCATCCATACGTTTGGAGTCATCGGGCGCAACCCCGTTGCGAGTCACGGGCAGCTGCTCTCCGACATCTGCACTGTTGCGGGACCAGAGGATCCGGCGAAAGAAGTCGTTCTCGTCTCGATAAGCAGAACCGCCAAGATCTACGGCACCTTCGAAGCGACTTTCGATCAGATCGAGATTCGTCCTGCGCAGGGAAGTCCCGTCGCGCTTATGACCGGCATTGCGGCTCCACTCTCTTGGTTTCCCATGCCCGTCTTGGGTTGTTTCTTGAACGCCAGCCCGGGGCGATGGGTATGCAAGGCTGGCTTCGATCATGGCGGTCTCAGGGCGCTTGGTGTGGACGCCGAGGTCGGTCAGGAGCAGTCGACCGCCGTGGCGAGAGCGCTGGGGCTCGCGCCGGTTCCGATCCAGGATCGCCACGTCAAGGCGATTACCGTTTTCCCGGCGGCGCTTTCAAGCTCTATCGACGCGGTCAACTCGGTATCGAGCGAGAACCTGGACCGGCTCATCGCCGACCCCAGTCAGCAAGTGTGGATCAATGATCTTGCCGGTCTCCGCGAGCACCCCGAGGTGTGGCGTCAGCGCATTTCCGCGGTGCAGGAAACCATGGAGCGCGCTCTCGACGGTGGCGAACAGACGCGCCCGGGTGCGAGAACGTTGCAGCAGCTCTTGGCCTCGTTGCCCGACGATGACTTCACGCCGGTCGCTAAGCGGTTTCTGACCTTCCTGCAGGCCCGCCCGCGCTTGCTTGCGAAACCTCGCAGGAACTCTGACGGCCATCCGATCGAGCCGGCGATGCTCGAGCACATGCGCGTCCTCGGCGCCGCTGCCGTCCCTATACTCGCCGCCAGTCTCGCGGCCAGATATGGCTCCGATGCCAGCGGGCCACTGCTGGCACTGTGCCGGATCGGTGGACCGGCCGCGGCCGTGGCCGACCAGGTTGCCGCCACCCTTTCGAGACTGCACGATCAGTCGAACCGCGATGCCCTCGTCGTCACCCTGGCTGCGCTGCACCGCATGGGACGCGCCGACCTTGCGGCAAACTACAGTCCGGTCGACAATTCCTTGAGCGAGATCGCGAGGAAGATCCGCGAGCGAGTGACGCCAGACAGCCCGCCGGATGTTTGCGTAGGCTTTTTCCGGCTGGGCGCGCCTCTGAGAGCCCTTTAAGTGCCCGCGCGACCATCTCAGCCACTTCGGCTTGGACACGGCGGCATCCGAACGCAACGTCATCCCGGCGCCGAGCGAGTGGGCGAGCGAGGGAACAGGCCGGGACCCAGACCGGCGACAGGCTTGGATACACCTGATTGCACTCCGAAAGACCGGGATTATACGCAATTCCTTGGCGCAACTGCGATAATTAGGAAACAGACTACAGAAACCATGCTCGCAACCGCAGCCAACCCGAACTGCTTGTACGAAAACGGCCAGGCCTGGAACTCGAAGTAGTTGCGAACGAACCTGTCGTCGTGCGTAGCGATGATGATCAAGGCAGCACAATAGACGGCGCCGAGCATGAGGAACACCTCGCCTTTCGCGATACCGCAAAAATGTCCGGCAAGGCTCATGCCCTCACTCCGCCGCCACCGGCTTCAGCTCGAATACACGGCCGATGCGGGATGCGGCTTTGAGATCCCCGCGACGCAGAGCCATCGCGCATAACGCATCGTCCCTTCCATCACGATCACGCAGGTGGCAGCCATTCCAACAAGAATCGTCTGACATTGGCGGCTGCGTCGATCGCACTGGTGGCTGTAGCGTCCCGGCATCCCCAGAAAGGAACACTGCAATGCCAGAATGGAACTTTGTAATCCCGCGTGGGTCCACCGGCGGCAACGAGACGCTCGAAATCACTGCCAACATGCCAAAGCTCGAACGGGCCACCGTGGAACGCCAGCGCAATACCGTTCATATGAGCCGACGTTTCCGTTCCTATCCGCAGCTCAAGGTAGTCGTCGGGAAGGCCGACGATCGCGGCCCTGGGGCAGTCGTCCTTGTGGCGGGGACGCCGAGGCAAATCGAACCCTTCCGGCCGAGCCGAGCTTCGATTGGACAAGAAGATGATTCGTCGGATAGCCGTTTTATTCCGAAATTCGACGTCCCACTGCCCACAGTGATGAAGAAAATTGAGAGAATTGCCGATCAAGACAAGGGTGTCGGGAGCCGGATGACGAATCGAATCGGTCACGGACGCCCGCAATTTGCGCTCTATGACTGAATTCGTTGAGTTCACGTGTGTCATGCTCAGCAAGAGTGCGGCCAGCGGAGCTGCAATGACAATGCCGGCGATCTGCCAAAAGCCGCGCCTCCACAGGAATGCGATCGAAAGCACCCAAAGAGCTGCCGGAACAACGTAGAGGATAACGTAAAATGCTATAATTACAATAATCCAGTCTTGCATCTATTTATCTTCCCCCCTCCGTCGCCAGCCACGCCCCGCAGCACGCTTTCGCCAGCTCGCGCACGCGCAGGATGTAGCTCTGCCGCTCGGTGACCGAGATGACGCCGCGGGCGTCGAGCAGGTTGAAGACGTGCGAAGCCTTGATGCACTGGTCGTAGGCCGGTAGCGCGAGCAGGTGCTTGTCGCCGCCGCGGCCTTTGTCGAGCAGCGCCTGGCACTCCTTCTCCGCGTCCTTGAAATGCTGCAGCAGCAGGCCCGTATCCGCGTGCTCGAAATTGAAGCGCGAATACTCCTGCTCCGCCTGCAGGAACACGTCCCCATAAGTGAGCTTCCGCTCGTCCTCGCGTCCGTTGAAATTCAGATCGAACACGCGGTCGACGCCCTGCACGTACATGGCGAGGCGCTCCAGCCCATACGTGATCTCGCCCGAGACGGGTGAGCAGTCATAGCCGCCGACCTGCTGGAAGTAGG